>Ga0315293_10004127_pt1 | contig 13868 bp, 12 predicted proteins | sample YL17G13_20_MG_FD_203071 | JGI IMG/M metagenome (GOLD analysis project Ga0315293, IMG submission 203071) | Sediment microbial communities from Yellowstone Lake, YNP, Wyoming, USA - YL17G13_20 | ecosystem: Environmental > Aquatic > Freshwater > Lake > Sediment | place: USA: Wyoming | collected... | reverse complement strand
ATTCAGCCATCGTCAGGGAATGCGAATGAGGCAAGGCTATTTGCGATTGAGGCGTCCGAGTCGCAGGAGGCGGAGCCAGCTGGTCGGCCCCGGCTGCGGCGTGCCGAGCGTGTGAACGCGATTAGCCGCAATCCAGGGCTGCGGCATTTCCTTGTGCGAGGATTAAAGAAGGTGCGGGCCGTGGCCTTGTGGTTTGCGATAGCCCACAATTTAATGCGTGCGGTTGCACTGTGCGCTCAAGTAGCGTTGGTGGCCGTTTGGGGCTGAAGACGGGGTGCGAATCGGGCGAATACGGGCCATCGGACCGCAAGTGGAATCTCAAACCGCTCAGCACCCCAGCGGAGCAGTGCGCGGGGTGAAGATGGATGGCCTCCTGCGGTCATTCGACTCCGCAACAAGGCTCCCAGAAGCACATGTGCCGGAACTTAATTTCTTCACAGGCTCTGAGCGCAGCCGAATGGGCGGGAATCCAGTTTTGGTGCCCCACCGAACTGGTGGGCTAAAGCCCACCCTACGTGACTACGTGACTCGAATTGTCATTGCGAGGAGTCCGCCGCAGGGGGACGACGAAGCGATCTCACTACTGTACAGTAGCGAGAACTATGGAACGCAGCAAGGTCTTCCTGCTGGAAGCCTGCAAAGCGCAAAACGCAGAAGCGATAGGCTCCTATTTAGGCGCTATGGGGTCGGCACTTTGAAAAAGATCATAAATACGAGGATGGACACAAGCGCGATTGCACAGGGGACGAAGAATATCGACCGCCACTGGAATCTGCCTTCCTGCCTGAACTTGTCCATTATGAAGCCGGCGAACTGCGTGCCGAGGAACAGGCCCACGCCGGTCGTCGCGGCGAAGAGCAGCGCCTGCATAGAGTTTCGTATCTTGTCGGAAGCCTGGCTGTTGGCGAATATCTGCCCGACAATGACAAACAGCACATACGCCATCCCGTGGAACGATTGGCAGATGACGATGAGCCACGGCGGTTTCTCGACTATATACACAACGTAAAGCAGGAACCAGAACGCCGACCCGACAATCAGGGTCCATTTGTATCCGAGCTTGTCCATGAACAAAGCCATTAAGAAAAACGTGGCGATGGCCTGCACGGCCTGGGCGATGCCCATTGACGCAGGGACGTTTTTGTTGGGGATTCCCATATCCTGCATAAACTGGGCCGTGCCGAGGAAGTAGAACTGCATCAGGCCGAAGAAGATCATCGAGACCACAAAAAAGAGCAGGAAGTTGCCGTCTTTGAGCATCTTGAAGGTCTCAACGATCGGCATTTCTCCCGCTGCGGCGCCTGCTGTATCGGCGGCGCTTGCCGGGGCGTCCGCAGGCAGCAGCATCAGGCAGCCGACGCCCATAACCACAGAGAGTATGGCCGCGAGGTACAGGCAGTCTTTCCCCTGCTCTCCGGTCTTGAATATCCATCGCCAGCCGGTGAGGAACCACCCGATAAGCGCCCAGGCAATCGGCGCCCAGATGAATACCTTGCCCTGATTGGCGACGTCGGAGACATTTGCAAACAGTATCGCGTTGACCAACGGCAGCGTCCCTGTGTAGCACAGGCAGTACAGCAGCATAATTCCGAAGATGCTCTTGAAGCTCGTCTTGTTGGCCACAAGGAAGAGCAGCACCGCGCCGAGCAGGTGAGCTGCGCCGAGTATGTGCTTGGTGTCGAAATACTTGTCGGCGAGCTGTCCGGACACCAAGGGCATGAAAATACACGCGATCGGGAAGGTGGCGTAGATCCAGCCGGTCTGCTTGCCCGTCATCTTCAGAGGTCCGAGCAGGCGTGCGGCCAGCACCGGCATCCACGCCGCCCAGACCGCAAACTCCATAAACATCGCAAAGCTCAGGGCAAATAACAGTTTGGCGTCCATTTCGTTCTCCTTAACTCAGATGGTTTTTGTTCGGGGGGTCCCCGGTAGCACATTTCGTAAGTCCCGCTACTGCGCTGTCATTTCGACCGGAGCGATGCCGAGCATCGCGCAGCGGAGAAATCTGTTCAAACACGATTCTATCCTTACTTATTTCCTGCCAGCCCCAGTCAGATAGAGACAATGCCCAAGCCGCTCGGCGGAGAAGGTCAAACAGACCCCTCGACTGCGCTCGGGGTGACGAAATGTCATTTCGAGCGCAGCGAAGCTGAGTCGAGAAATCTGTTCTTCCCAAATACGAGCTTTTTCGCATAGTCGTCCTATTTGTGAAACGCGGTATTAGAGTACCGGCCGGGTTTATGCGCAGAGAGTCTTGAGCTTTTCCACGGCGAGCTTGATGTCGCCGGGGCGGTCGTTGCCCGCCTCGCGTTCAATCGCCATAGCGCCCTTGAACCCTATTTCTTTCAGGGCGTTGATAAACGCCCTGGCCCCGACCTCGCCCTTGCCCCACGGGACCTCGACGCCCCACGTTCCGGGCTGCTTTGTCCGTGTGGCGTCCTTGACGTGCAGGTGCCTTATCCAGGGGCCGAGCGTATGCAGCGCCTCGATGGGGTTGCCCTTGTCGTAGAGTATCATATTGGCAGGGTCGAAATTCACCGCTATCGCAGGGTGGTCGAGCTCTTCGAGGAACGCCCGCAGCTCCTCCGCGGTCTCCTGGCCCGTCTCGAGCAGCAGCGTCAGCTTCTTCTTCGCCGCCGCATCGGCCAGGGTCTTGATTCGGTCGTGCACCTTTTTAGCGTAGGCCGGGTCGGATTCGTCGATGAAGCCCGCGTGCGTGGAGATGTACTTGACGCTCAACTTGGCCGTCACTTCCGCTGCGCCGAGAAAGAGCTTGCGGTTGCGGTCCCAGCAGTCGTCCGGCACGATCCCGCCTGTTACCTTTATCGCGTCGAGGCTCGAATAGTCTTCCTGCGGAAAGTCTATCATCGTCGCCGTTATCGTCCAGCTCTGTTTGCGGATGGCGGCGAGCACATCCGGGTTTTCCACTGCGGCCCTCACGCCGAGGTGCACGTGCTCAAGGCCGAGCTTCTTCATCGCATCCGCCACCCCCGCAATATCGGTCTGCAGCGACCACGAGCAGACTCCCACGGGCCAATTCCTGCACTTCATTTTTCAGCTCTCCAAATCAATTGCAATCTTCTTCCCTTTCCCGACCGATTCTTTTTCTGCTGCGACGATCCTGACCGAATCGCGCGACTGCTCGAGGGTGGTGACGGGTTTGAGCTTCCTGCCTGCAATGAGCTTTGCGAAGTGCTCTATTTGCAGGAACCAGCCGTCTCCAGTCTCGACCTCCGGGGTAAAGGCGTCGCCTTTGGCGGGGCAGACCCTGAACATCGGCTTGCGAGTCAGGTCGTAGAGAATCGTCGCCTTCTCCATCGCTATGTTGAAGCTCATCTCGAACCCAAACGCGGGCATCATCGCCCAGCCGCCCTCGGCGGTTATCACCCTCGCGTCGTCGTAAATGTATTGAGTGACAATATGGACAAGTCCGCCAGCCGGCGCCTTTGCCCCGAAGCTCGCGACGGCCCTGGGCATTCCGAATAGATACTGCACGTAATCGCTATCGTGAATATGCAAATCAAGCGCCATCCCGCCGCTTCGCTGCTCATCGAGGAACCAATCGTCTATGCTCCATGTCGGCGCCGAGCCGAGCCGCCTGAAGGAAGCGGCGATAACTTTGCCGTGCTTACCGCTATCGACGATCTCTTTTGCCTTTGCGTATTCGGGCCAGAACCGCACGCAATGGCCGATCTGCAAACGCCTGCCGCTGCCCCTGGCCGCCGCTATCATTTGGTCGCACCCCCTCACCGTCAGCGCCATCGGCTTTTCGCACATCACGTTCACGCCCGCCGACAACGCCTTTATCGCGAATTCGGGGTGGAGGCACGTCGGCAGCGTGATTGAGACCGCGTCGAGCTTCGCCTCGGCAAGCATCTTGTGGTAGTCGGTGTAGAGTTTCAGCCTGCCGAAATCAATGTCCGATTGTGCGTCGCCGATATTGCCGACAGCCTTCCTGGTGTCTTCGACGACATTGGGATTTGTGTCGCAGATTGCGACTACTTTGGCGGTTTTGAGCTTGCTCCAGCACTGATAGTGCGTCCGCCCCATAAACCCGAAACCCGCTATGCCTATTCGCAGCATCCTTGCTATCCTCCAATTTTCACTTGTCCTGTAATCTCGCCGAGGTGTTCGCCACGACGTACTTCTCTGTCGCACAACATTTCCAGAGTCGTCATTGCGAGGTCCGCCGAAGGCGGGCCGTGGCAATCTCTCGCCTTCGAACGATAAAGATTGCTTCGCTTTGCTCGCAATGACGTCCACAAATCGACCTGGGTTAGTCTAACACTACGCCTCGCCATTCTACCAGAACCCGCCCCGCCCTCAAACCAAAATTTCCACGATTTATGCCTTCGGACGCGGACTAACCCGGCTTGCTCTTTCAGACGCCTATAAAGAGCTCGAAGTCAAGAAACAACATTTACCTTTCCTCAACTTTTTACTTTGTCAGCAATCCCCAATATACAACATCGGGGTTGCCACATCAACAGGTCCAGTGTCTAAACAGGAACGTCAGCCGGGACAAAAACCTCGATGTCATAAGAACTATCTCGACAAAACCGTTGCCGTCTTTGAATCGGGCTTGCGGCACAAACTTTCATCAAACCGACTGTTTGTCTTCCACATGCCCCACATCACCGCAAGCAGCTTTCGTGCTACAGCGTGACGGGCATTACTTGGCATTATACCATCCGACAACATCCTTTCATAATAACCCCTAAACACATTAGCTTTTTGATTTACTGCACTTGTCGCAGCGCCTAAGGCGGCATTTTTCAAGGTTCTATTGACCGACCAGGGTAGTTGTAGTCTTGCAGGTTTAGGCCTGCCTTTTTTGTCGGTTCCGCTGGTAGTCCTTTGGCCTTCCTCGATGGCCAACTGCTTTTTGCCTTGCAGCGAATCAAGGATGTTCGATATGGCCGGTATGGTGGTTGGCACTATGTAGTTGGCCACGATTCATCTTCCCTTTTCGACTGCCATTTCTGTGCTATTGCTATGGACATCGGCTCCGATATAATATGTTGTCATAGCGGGCTCCTTTCGTATAAGCGTTATGCTCTACCGAATTATACCTGAGGATGCCCTCTCTTTATATCTTCACGGATTAACACTGATTGACACTGGTTCTGATCTGACACAAGGGGAATCGGGGATTACACAGATTATACGGATTTGGGTATAAAAGTATATAAGTGTATGCGTATATACTTATGGAGCGCAATATGAAATGAGGTTTTGGGGTAAGCGGTTATTTGGTTGCGGATGAGCTGAAATTTAGGCCCAGAGAGAGGAAATGGCGGCGGAGATTTTCTTCTCGAAGATTTCGATGATCTTCTTGTTCGGCGCTTGTTGGCAGTTGCGCCAGCGCTGCATAAGTATATGCGTATATACTTATAGACTGCACCAAGAACCGAGGGTTTGGAGCACGGGGTTATTTAATCGCAGAGGGCGTCGTGAGGTTGCCCAGCGGTACTTGGGCGGGCAAGCTCACTTCGACAAGCTCAGGACAAGAATCCGAAATCCTAAACAAGGTTCTTCCGAATAATGGATAGGTGTACTTTGCGACTCGGAAGAGCGAGAAAAATCGTTCGGGGCCCCAGAGGTCCAAATTACCCCCCTGGTTGCCCTAATTTGGCCCTCTGCCCAAACGATTTTTCTCTCCAGACGACTCCAAGGCCCTGACCTGCAACGGGCACCTACTCAATAACCGGATGAATCCTAAACAAATCCGAATCACCGAAACTCAAAATTCAAAATGAACATAACGGCTTATTTCGACGGTGGTTATGGCAGCCGGATTCCAATATCAAGCAGAAAAAACAAAAAGTTGAAGGATTGTATTACAGAGAGTTAAGCATTTGTTATTAAAGAAATTATGCTATTCGGTATGGTTTTACCGGTTTTCCTACACATTACAGTGTGTAAATTTCAGCTATATACGTAATCTCTTACACAGCAAGAAATTAGGTGGCATTTCTGCAAAGCGCGTGAGATATGCGGGTTAATGGCTCGATCGCGATACTCTGGCGCGCCAAAAACTGACGCCGCGTAAGAGAGGCGCCCACAGCATACGCTTGCATGTTCACTTTGAATCCCCTTTCGAAATCAGTACCTGATCGCCGTTGCCGGCTTCACCTCCTGCGCCCGCCACGGATGCGTGTATGGTCCTATCTCCTCTATCGGAATCGGCTCAAAAAGCAGCTCATTGAGCTGCGGGTCATTGCGGATGGACTTTTCGTCCGATGCTGCTTGAGGCTCAAAGAGCTGGCCGGTGGCGGCGTTTAGGGCCATCTGTTCAACGCCGCCGTCGCGCAGGAAGACACTGCCGCAGCGGGCGAATAGATTGCGGCTGATGAAATTGATATCTGCATCAACCTTAAGGCCGGCAAGCCCGCCATTGTCTGGGCGGGCAAGTTCGGGGTATCGCGTCGAATAGAGAGGCTCGCTCGCCTGCTTGTGGAATCTCTCGATGGAGTCGAGCCATCGTTTTTCGCCCCAGCGGCTGAAACTGATTCCTGCATGACAGTCAATAAAGAGATTGCCATCGACAAGGTTCTCCTTGCCGCCGTGTATCTGGACGCCGCCGAATATGACAGCCCCGCACCGCCGTCGCGTCACCCAGGTCCGTAACGCCTGACTTCTTCAAATCCGCTTCCAGAACCCGCTGGCGAACCGACGGATCGAGCTTTTCGCAAAGCTTTGCATCCGAGATCGGCTTCCATCCGGCAATCCTCGCCCCACCCCGGAGGATGGGCGCATCACCGGGCGTGCCCTGGTAAATAACCGGCGCCTCGCTTGTCCCTGAATCCTGGGCTGACAGGTTGAGCGTGCGATCAGCGGAGTAAAAGCCGCCACCGATCATTACTCGCACGCCGCCTTTAGGCAGGACTCCACCGTGTGACTTCTTCACCTCCCGCACGGCGTCACGCGCCCTTTCAAAGGTCCGGAACGGTCTTGCCTGGGAACCGTCGGCCGTATCGTTGCCATCCGGTGCGACATGGAACACAACAGCCGGCTCCGGCAGGACCGGCAGACGCGCCCGGCAAGCAGCAGGGTCTCGCCCAGCCAATCCCTGCCGCAGACGCTCTGTCTCCAAGATGCGCCGCCCAGCCGCGTCACGGTGAAACCGCAGCAGAGTACTATCGTGAGCCAAACGCTCCCACGCCGCGATGGCGGCGCCGGCATCCTGCCGCGCAAGCTCGACCTGCGCCAGCCCTAACACGGATAGCCCACGGATGAACGACCGGGCCGATGTGTTCTGCGCAGCCGCCTCAAACCACTTGGAGGCAGTATCCAACTGTCCTTCAGCGAGAGCCTTAGCCGCCTTCTCCAGTTCTGGCGAAACAGAGGCGGGAGGGTTTTGTGGGGCCTTTACCGGCTCGGTGGCCGCCGTTGCGAGAGCGACGCCGGAGAATATCAAGACGTACAGAACCAGAAGATTTTTCCAGGGTAATCGCATCTTAATACAGAAATCTAGTCTTTTGCTGTTTGAAGCTCCTGAGAAACGTACTTTGCCGGCGCGTTCAAATTTCACAGCGCTCGAAGTGCAATGGGCCGGGGTGGATTCGAACCACCGCAGGCTTACGCCAACGGGTTTACAGCCCGTCCCCTTTAGCCACTCGGGCACCGACCCTTATGTACATTCGTAGTTCGTATGGTATTGCTATAGTCAATTAGAACGGCAAAACCGGCTGTTGTCAATACTTTCCTGCAATTTCACCGGAAAAATGGCTGTTTTCGCGCTTGATTTATGCCGGTCATCTCTGTATTTGCTTATGACGTGTTCAGCGCATGAGATCCGGCCCGGCCACTCAGGATGTTCTTGAAGTGAGCGCCGGGCAGAGCGGATTTCGCGTTCGCGGCGACGAAAATAAGAGTGATTTCCTGTTGAAACCGAAAGCTCTAATACGATATGCCGTGGCGGTTGTTGTCTTTGTCGCTCTATGCGCCCTGGCGGCCTTCTGTGCGCCGGTCGCCGAAGAGGGTCCCCGGGCCGCATGGTACGGCATTGTCCCTCCCTTACTGGCGATTTCGCTGGCTTTTTTGACGCGCAATGTCCTTCTGAGTCTGGGAATTGCGATTCTGGTCGGCGGTTTGCTGACTGAGGTTTCGCAGGCGCCGCTCAGTATTGCTGCGTGGTTTCGAGGGCTGACAACGGCGGGCAGTCTGGTTGGCGCCACTGTCCGAAGCAAATCGAATCTGCAGACACTCGCGTTTATTCCGCCCATCTTTATTATGATAGAGGTCACTATCGCGTCGGGAGGTTTCAGAGGAATCATTGTTTGGCTCTTGAGGTGGGTGAAGGGCAGGAAGTCCGCCCAGATTGCGACCGGGCTGATGGGCGTTCTGTGCTTCATCGACGATTACGCCAGTGCGATAATTGTCGGCTCGATGATGCAGCCGATCACCGACCGCTTCCGCGTCAGCCGTGAGAAACTCGCCTTCATCGTCGATGCCACCAGCGCGCCCGTGGCGGGCCTTGCGGTTATCAGCACGTGGATAGCCTACGAGGTGGGACTTCTCGGCCAAATCGCAGAGCAACTGCACCTCGAGAGAAGCGGGTACTCACTATTCTTTGATGCGCTTAGTTTTCGCTTCTACTGCCTGTTAATGACTGCCTTCATTTTCCTGCACGCTATTCTGGGCCGGGATTTCGGGCCGATGAAGACTGCGGAAGAGCGGGCAAGGACAGATGGCCCCGGCGAAAGAAACGCAGCCGATGCGGCCGGCGGCGCGAGCTGTGGTGTCGTTACGCCGGAATCCGGCAGGGCAGTCAATGCCCTTGTGCCGTTGGGCGGGCTGATTGTGTTTCATATCGCCGGGCTTTGGGTCGATGGCGGCGGCCCCGCCAAGCTCGATGGGGCAGGGTCGCTCCTTAGCCTGGTCTATTGGCGTGACGTCATCAGCGCCGCCAGGCACACACACCTGATTCTTGACTGCGCAGCGCTATTCGGGCTGGCGCTGGCTCTGCTCTTTTCGCAGCTTCACTGTTCGCTGAGTATGCCCGTGATAAGGAGCTGTTTTCGCCGGGGCATCAAGCGGGCTATGATTCCCTTCGTCATACTGATTCTGGCCTGGTCGCTGAAGAATTGCTGCGACAAGCTGAGGACCGGCCAGTTTCTGACGTCAATTCTGGCCGACAAGGTTTCAGCCTATTGGTTCCCGCCGATCGTCTTCCTCGTTGCCTGCGTGACGTCATTTGCCACCGGGACAAGCTACGGAACGATGGCGATTCTGATCCCGACGGCCATTCCGGTTGCCTTTGCGCTCGACGGGAACAGCTACGGCCTGACCACGATGATAAGCGTCGGCGCCGTGCTGGACGGTGCTATCTTCGGGGACCACTGCTCGCCGATTTCCGATACCACGATTATGAGCTCCATCTCCAGCTCCTGCGACCTTATGCAGCACGTCCGCACACAGTTGCCTTATAGTCTCCTTGTCGCCGCTGTAGCGCTACTGTGTGCGTATCTCCCCAGTGCTTTAGGTCTGCCGGGGGGTTTGAGCCTCATTCTGGGGGTATTTGTGATGGTTTGCCTGCTTCTGCTCATCGCGCGAGGCGAAACGACGCTGCCTGCCTAATCCAGCTCCATCGAGAAGTAATTTCTGGCATTGTTGAAGCAAATATCCTCGATCATTTTTCCGAGCAGGGGCATATCGTTGGGCAGGAGTCCGGCCTCCACGTCGCCGCCGAGCATATTGCACAGTATCCTGCGGAAATACTCGTGGCGCGGATACGAGAGGAAGCTGCGCGAATCGGTCAGCATTCCCACGAATCTGCTGAGCAGACCCATATTGGAAAGGACGCGCATCTGTTCTTCCATTCCGTCCTTTTGGTCGAGGAACCACCAGGCTGAGCCGTACTGCATTTTGCCGGGCGTTGAGCCGTCCTGGAAGTTGCCGATCATAGTGGCGAAAAGGGCGTTGTCACGCGGGTTGAGGTTGTAGAGAATGGTTTTTGGCAGTTCGTTGTTGGCGTCCAAGCGGTCGAGGAATCTGGAAAGCGGGCGGGCTATCTGCCGGTCGTCAATCGAATCGCAGCCCACATCCGGGCCGAGCGCCTTGAACATGCGGGTGCTGTTGTTGCGCAGCGCGCCGATATGGAGCTGCTGCACCCAGCCGGCTTCGTAATCCATAAGGGCGAATTCGAACATCATTGCCGATTTGAATTTGAGCTGCTCGCCGGGCGCCACGTCCTTTCCGCGGATTATCTTGTCAAAAATGCTGTTTATTTCGGTTTCGGTGTAATCCTCGGCGTAGGCGGTATCGAGTCCGTGGTCGGAGAGCCGGCAGCCGTTGACGTGAAAGTAATCGTGGCGAATTCGCAGGGCCTCGATATACGAGTGATAGTCGGTTATCTCGGTGTCGGCGGCGGAGCCGAGCTTCTCGATGAATGCGTTGAGGGCGGGCAGGTCCTCGACGGCCATTGCCTTGTCGGGGCGAAACGCCGCGTGCACCTTGATCTCGAAGCCGTCATCGCGGATCTTCTTGTGGTGCTCCAGCGAATCGAGGGGGTCCTCGGTGGTGCAGACCAATCTGACGTTCATTTTGCGCATTATGTTGCGGACGCTGAACTGGGGCGTTCTGAGCATGTCGCTTGCGTGCCGATAGATTTCTTTGGCGGTGTCCGGGCCCAACAGCTTGTTCTTAATGCCAAAGGGGCTCTTCATCTCCAGATGTGTCCAGTGATAGAGCGGATTGCCGAGGCAGTATGGGACGGTCTGTGCCCATTTTTCGAACTTATCGTAGTCACTCGCCTTGCCGGTGATGTATTTCTCGGCGATGCCGTTGGCCCTCATCGCCCGCCATTTGTAGTGGTCGCCGGCCAGCCAGGCCTGCGTCAGGTTGTCGAAACGGGCGTCGGCGGCGATTTTCTCGGCGGGCAGGTGACAGTGATAGTCGTAGATCGGCATCTTCGCTGCATGCTCGTGGTAAAGAGTCCTTGCCGTTTTGGTCTGCAACAGGAAATCTTCGCTCAAAAATTTCTCTGCCATTTGTTCTCCTCAGCGTTGGCCGTCCGCCCCCTGCTTATCAGAGGGAGCGAGGCGTACCTAACTTGTCGGGTCTTGTGGTTTATCTTTATTTTGTTCGGGCTGAAGCTTCTTCTTGCGGGCCTGCTCGCGCGGCGACTCGTAATTCTTCATCTTCTGCGCCCAATCCACGACCTCGCTCCTGGTCTTCTGAAGGCGCTGCGATACGGGCTTGGGCACATTCTTCTCCTCCTGACGCACCTTGTGTATCCATATCCCGTACGCTATCCACCCGATCGCCATGACCACGATGCCGACTATCATGAATATCTTATACGTATCCATAGTATCCTTCCTTAAGGCCCAAAACACATCTCCATATTCCGGCCAAGCGCCTTCGTGCTGAATAATACCCCAAACCCCCGACAAGGTCAACAAATAGCCAAAGCAGGTGGTTGTTGCTTGCCAGGAGCCGGGAAGCTGTGAATAAACTCGCTGGATACGGCGTATTTACTATTAGAATCTCTGCCACGTGCCCGAAGTGAGTAGTAGGTCGGACCGGGTGATTGGAAGTTCAGTGCGTGCTTGGGAACAAACCAATGCGGCCGAAACCGAAAATGATCCACGAGTGGACCGAGCCTGAAAAGGTCAGAATACACGAAGCTCGGCAGTTGTTTGGGCAAGCCAAGACGGCGTTGCCGCGTATCCTTGCTATCACGCTCGCCATAGACCAGCGATGAGCGACGAATTCGGACGGTGTATGTTGAAGCGGATGTTTCTCCGCCGTGCGCGTCCGCTGGCTGCTCCGCTGGCTCGCGCCCGCTCCGGGGGCAGCTGGGCTTCATTCGATAATCTTGGATTCTTGGACACACCTTGACTCCTTTCGTGAGATGGTATCCGCCGAATGTCTATGCGATGGAACGCCGGAGCGGGGCAAGAGCAGAAAAATGGAGGCGGGGGGATTCGAACCCCCGTCCCGAGATGCTTCAAGATAAACATCTACATGCTTGGTCGCTTAATTGGAATTCGCCTCGTGGAGCGCCAAACGACAGGCTCTCAACTGGGCTATTTCGTAAGGTTCTCGCCCGAAGCGGCCCGAAAAAGCCGCGTCAGGCCAGCCTGCTTCGTGACGCCCTTATCCGGCCCGCAGACAAAACCGGACAGGACGGGCCGCCAATTTAGGCAGCCATGCGCAACTGATAGTTGGCAAGTAAATTTAGGTGCCGGATTTTTATCCAGGCCAACCGGCGTCCTGGGCATGCAGCTTATCCGTCCGTCATCCGGTCGAAGCCATTCGCCCCCATATTCACTTTTCAAAATCCCAAATCCCCTAAAAATACAGCGAAACTCGCAACGGTGTTAGATCCCCGGAGCCCCCTCCTTTTTATTAACTGCCTTCTTCTCGGATCTACCTTTTTTCTCACCGGCACTTGGAGCAGAGGACTGTACAAGTCTAAAAACTGGGATTGCCAAAGGAGGTAATCCCATTCGAGCCACAGTATTCTGCACAAACTCGCGCCAATATGGCCAGGCATTGTAAATCCCGTTTACATCTGAGAATTGCTTGAAACTTTCTTGTGTTAATCCTTCAAAGCTTTCCAGCTTATAGAGCAGGGCAAACGAAGCGCTGATAACAATGACAGGTTTCTCGTCACTATCTTCCGTGAATGCCTCAAAATGGAATTTTGGGATTACTACGACCTGGCCACTTTGCTCGTCCGTTTGTACTTGAGTTGAGTAATCAATCCGAAACTTCTTCTTTGAGCCTGGGGCATTCGGCTTCTGAACAGACTCACAGGCCATCAGTCTGACATCCTTGAGTTGTACACGATCAGAAACAAGCAAACCCAGACTTATATCTCTTGTGTTGCTCTTTACTAATTCTTTTTTTCTTATCGGTTTCTTCGCCATGATTTAAGCTGCCTGAGTTAGTTTCCGACCTTCTTCTTTGTCGATTCCCTGGTATTTATCCTGTTTAGCCAAAAAGTCTTCAGACGCGACCCATTGGTTATCGGGAGCAGTATTTGCAGACTGAATAATGCTCTCGACATCAAGGGGTGCCGGAGACACCTGCAATTTGCAGTCGAGCGCAAACAGAAGATCTGCGACAGTGGCTAACTGCATATTGTGGTCACCGCTCAAAAGTTGCGTAATATTACTCTTACTGACACCTGCAAGTTTCGACAGTTCTGCCTTGCTGACCCCCTTTTGTTCCATGACTCTGCAAATTGCCTCGGTCACTTCAAATATCAGGTCCTCGCGAAAGTAGAGTTTTCTTCCTTCACGGTCGGACATGAGACTTTCTATGAAGTTCTTTTTCATGACACTGACTCCCAATTTGTTATTCTTGGAGGAGCGAAATATGTTCATTCATTATGGATTCGGCACGTCTTATCTGTCTTGGAGGGGTGCTGCCCGTTTCCTTGTCGAAACCATGCGTCAGCCACCATGTTTTACCCTGTTGGAAGCACAATACCCTTACTTTAGGGTGCACTTTGAACTCATAGATTCTACCAGTGCGCCCACCCAACTTCCTAAACCTCTCGGGGTTATATATCTTACCGACATCCACCATTGTACGAAACAATTTTGCCAGTTTTGCACGGTCGGGTCGTTCAAGACTCTCAATATAATCCTTTGCTGGTATGTTGCTGTTACTCCGGCGAGCGTAGGCCACGATAGCGCAAGGCCCCTTTACAACTATGTCTTCAGAGTCTACTATAGACTTGTTCGTCATAAAACTGCTTATAGTTTAATTATGACTTAACTTCTTCGCCAAAGCAATTGAAATCTTCAATAATCAAAAATTATTTTCGGGTTGGATAAGACCCATAGACGTCAAACATATAGTATAGCCAACTGCAGAAACCACCATATATAGGTGTCCTCCCACCTCAC
>Ga0315293_10004125_pt1 | contig 13873 bp, 9 predicted proteins | sample YL17G13_20_MG_FD_203071 | JGI IMG/M metagenome (GOLD analysis project Ga0315293, IMG submission 203071) | Sediment microbial communities from Yellowstone Lake, YNP, Wyoming, USA - YL17G13_20 | ecosystem: Environmental > Aquatic > Freshwater > Lake > Sediment | place: USA: Wyoming | collected... | reverse complement strand
AACATCGCCCAAGTGAACCCCCTCCAAATTCTGTTTTTTAAATATTATTGATAAATCCTTATATATGAAAGTTTCACTTTTGTCTTCATAGGGGAAAGGCGGCACTACAACCACCACGCCAATCTGAAATCCTTTTTTTGTCTTGAACTCTGTTACCTCATGTTTTGAAAGCCTGTAAAGAAAATCTCCCCATGGTTCTATAACTCCTTCCGACTGAATACTAATAGTAGGATAACCAAATCTCGCAGTCCATTCCAATGGATAAACTCCTTTTGCGTTGGCAATACAATTTATATCAATATAACCAATGTATCCTGATTTTGCCAAATCATCCTTCATTTTTAAAAGTGTGTTGTTAAAAATTTCATTCGGATGAGACCAGAACATAAGAGTTCCCATTTCGCCCGTGTAAGGACCGATGTCCCCGGGAAAAAGTTTCTTGTGTTCAAAGTTGATATTTAAGGGCAAGGCAAAATCTCTTCCGTTGAAAAAAGCGCCGACCGCCACTTCCACTCCCACTGCCATTTTCTGGAGCTGAAATTTTTTTATTTTCCTGGCCCAGGTTATTTTATTCTGCTCAAGAATTTCAATCAGATCCTTGCCGTCTTCTTCCTGTCCAAGAAAAAGTATTCCTTTTAAGTCCGAAGAAACGGCTCCCGAAGGCTTAAAAACATATCTGTCAGGATTCTTTGTTATAAAATCTATTGCCGAATCAAAATTATCAAAATCCCAGTGCGGTAAGATTAACATCCCGACTCTTTGCATCTCGTTCTGACCAAACTCTCTATCTTCTTCTAATTTATCCGTATATCTGCTTCCGCCAACCACTAATTTGCCTTTTGATCTTAAAGAATCAGCCTCCGCTCCAAATCCGATATCATCAAAAACAACTACGTCAGCCCATTTGATAAATTTTTTCCAGTTGTCAACTTTTTCCAAGAAACCGTCATAAACATCCTGATCTTCCTTTCTTTTTATAAAAACCTTTACTTCGTGTCCTTCTTTTTTTATCTGCCAAGCTAAGTCCCCGCTTAAACTTTCCAAAGACACAAATAAAAATTTCTTTGGTGTAAGAATTCTTTCGTTTTGAAAAGAGTGGTTGTTATTTTTCGTATGGTTCTTTTCCATTCTCTAAACTAATAATTTAAAAATATTTCTTTTATTAATCTTAGCACAAATAAAAATTAATTTTAAATAAAAAAATATAAATAAATAAAAAAACGGCAAGTTAGCCGTTTTTTTGTTGCTATAATTTGATTTCCGACTTTCTTTTTATGATTTGGGCTTTTGCTAATTCAATAATTAAAATTATTATAATTGCAACTAAAAGAAGCAAAAACCAATGTGTTGATTTTAGTGGTACTATGCCCAGAATTTTTTGAGTAGAAGAAAAATTAGTTATAAAGACTTGCAAAACAAGGCTGAAAATTACGGCTCCAAAAAGCCATTTATTTGACCAGAAATTTTCATATCTCCAAAAAGGTTTTCTAAAGCTCCGGCAAGGAAATATAAAAAAAATTGAGCAAAAAGAAAGGGAAAGAAAGACCATCGTTCTACCCAGATCAATATTTTGATTTAAGATAGCAAAATACCAAAATAATATTAAGGCAAAAAAACCTGAGAGAAAAGAGATCAGAAAAATTAAAAAAAGATGGGTTTTGTCTAAAAGCGCTTCATTAATACTCTTTGGTCCTTCAACCATCACCTCTTTTTCCTTCGGTTCAAAACCGAGAACTATATCTTCCGGTCCATCACACAATAAATGAAGCCATAGAATTTGGATAATTGTTAAAGGAAGATCCCATCCCAGAACAATCGAGCCAGTAATAACTACGATTTCGGCAAAAGAGTTGGAAAGCATATAGAAAACAACTTTTTTGATATTCTCGAATACCACCCTGCCGACTTCAATTGCAGAAATAATTGTTTTAAAGTTGCTGTCTAAAAGAATCAAGTCAGCAGTTTCTTTTGCCACTTCTGAAGCTTCACCAACAACAATGCCGATATTTGATTTCTTAAGAGCTGGCGCGTCATTGACCCCGTCCCCAGTCATAGCCACGATTTCACCTTCTTCCTGAAGGGCTTTCACTATTTGTAGTTTTTGATGGGGGGTAACGCGGGAAAATAATAAAATATTGGAAATTTTTTCCTTAAGTTCTGCGTCAGTTAATTTTTCCAATTCAGGTCCCTCCAGCACCTCATCAGGACCAACTTTTATCCCTAAAAATTCCATAATTTTTTCTGCAGTATAACGATAGTCCCCCGTAACCACTTTCACTTTAATGCCGGCTTGGCTTGCAATAGAAAGTGCCTCTTTTGCCTCCTTGCGTGGCGGATCCCAAAAGCCAACTGCCCCACCCCATTGCAGTTTAGGCATATTTTTGATATTAAGTTTTTTAACTTCTTCCAAAGAAATTTTTTGAAAAGCCAAACCCAAAACTTTTAATCCCTTTTTTGCCCAGTTTTCTATTTTTTCCAGAACCAGCTTTCGTTCATTTTCTTCTAATACAGACATTTCCAAAACTATCTCTGGGGCGCCTTTTATAAACAAGAAATAATCATTATTATCATCTGCCGGATAACGATTGACGGTAGCCATAAGTTTATATTCACTACTAAAAGGAATCTCAAAAATCCTGGTGTATTTATCAAAAATTTCTTTTGGATAAAAATCTTTCTGTTTTACTAAATAATCCCAGAGGGTAACCTCAACCGAGTCGGAAAGATTATTACAAAGGCACATTGAAAGAAAACTCTTTTTAAGATCAAAAAAATCTGTTTCGCTTACAACCATCTTTCCTTCAGTCAAAGTGCCGGTTTTATCCGTACAAATGGTTGTTACTGACCCTAAGGTTTCTACAGCCAAAAGCTTTCTTATTAAAGCCTTTTTCTTCAAAGTTTTTTGCATGGCTATTACCAAAACCAAAGTAATGGCTATTATTAAAGCTTCCGGAATAATGGCCACTAATATAACAACTGACGTTTGAATCATTTGTATAATGCCTTTTCCAGTTAAAAAACCAAGAAAAAAAACGAGCAAAGCGAGAAAGATAGAAAAATAAATCAGAGTATGAGTAAATTTTTTAAAACGCAATTGAAGAGTTGTAAGAGGTTGTTCTGTTTCTTTAAGTGTTTTGGCAATTTCACCCATTTTTGTTTCAAGTCCGATTTTATTAATTTTTATCACTGCCCTGCCTGAAGAAACTATTGTTCCCATAAAAACTTCGTCTTCTGGTCTTTTTTCTAACGGCTCACTCTCTCCGGTTAAAATTGCTTCATTCACAAAAAAAGAAACTGTTTCCAGAATTTTTCCATCAGCCGGCACTTTATCTCCGCTATCAAGGAAAACTATATCTCCCTTGACTAATTCTGAAGCTTCAAGTTCCTGGCGTTTCCCATCACGCATAACTTTAGCTATCGGTTTAACCAATTTTTTCAAAGCAATCAAAGTTTTCTGGGCCTTGTATTCCTGGATAAAACCAAAAATCGCGTTTAAAAACACAACTGAAAAAATAAAAATAATATCCAAATATTTCTTTAGGAAAAGGGAAATAACTCCGGTAAAAAAAAGAAGATAAACAAGAGGGTTAGTAAACTGCGAGAAAAAAATCTTAAAAGCCGGAACAGATTTTTCCGCCGGCAAAATATTCTTTCCATGTTTTAACTGGAGGTTTTTGACTTCTTCAAAAGAAAGGCCTTGATGTTGCATAATTATTTTTTATCCAAAGAAAATTTTGGAGCCTCTGCTTCGCCCCGGCTAATTGAAATAAAATCCATTTGTTTTATCTTCAAAAACGAAGAAACGAGCAAAAATGGGAATTGTTGGATAAGAGTGTTATATTTTCTAATACTTCTATTATAAAATTCCCGCGAATAGGCAATTCTCTCTTCTGTATCAATGAGAGATCGCATTAAATACTGGAATTGTTCAGAAGCTTTAAGGTCCGGATAACTTTCTATTACTGCCACAAGAGAAGGAATAACAGGTTCTGTTTCTTTTGGAATCTCTTTTGAGAAAATAACTTTTGCCCGCGACTCGGCTATAATTTTTTGAACTTCTTTTTCGTATTTACTATAAGTTTTTACAACTTCTACGAGATTGGGAATCAAATCTGTTCTTCTTTTTAGCTCTATATCAATGTTGCTTAAAGAATTTAGTGCTCGATGCTTTAGTCCGATAATTCTATTATATAAAGAGAAAATTACGCTTCCTGTGATAATTGTATTCCCGATTAAAAGAAGGGTTAAGAGATTGATCGGATCTAAATCAAGGAAATAATTCACCGCAAGCAGGGCAGCGGTGTATCCAATTGTTACTAAAAAATGGGAAAGATAAATAATATTTCCTCCTTTATAAAAATCTTCAACGTATTGATCGCGATTCTTCTTGCTTATTACAAGAGGACATCTTTCGTCTTCGTGTAAAAATAATTCCCCTTTAAACTTAGAAACCATTCCATAGGTAAAAACTTTGGTATTTGGACTTAAGACAAATTCGCTCCATCTGTATTTAGTTCCAAAAGAAAATATTCCTGAATCTGATTCAGCTGGTGAAAAAGAACTACGGGACAACATCTTATCGCAATCTACTTCGCTGTTTTGAGGGTTAGGAACGCCATCAACATTTATCGGAATTTTGTATTTTGAAAAATCATCATCCAAATTAGTAAGGCATACTTCCAGTTTTCCTCTTTCGTCTTTGATATAAAATGGAACAAAAAGAGATATATTTTCAACAATTTCCCAGTGACTGCTTTTTCCACGTTTAACATATCTTTCTTTGATACTATGAAAATAAACACAACGCGTATTAGTATAAGGCGAACTAAGGGTTTTTTCATCTTTAGCTTCAACTATTCCCTCTCCGGCAAAAGGAACTTCAGACACAGCTTCTGATGTTTCTAAAAGCGGCAGGCTTTCTATATCAAAAACAATATTTTCCATGCCAAGAAAAGTCCTAGTATAATAAACCGTACCAACGATGATGACTAAACCACAGATAAAAAATTTCGCTGCCATCACCGGTGCTGAAAAGCACTCATCGCAATTTCTTCCAGACAAAATAATGATAACAAAGCAGATAATAGCAAGCGCGGCGATAGTTGAGGCAACTGTTACGCGTTTCATAAGAGATTAATTCATTATACCAAACAAAAAACCCGATAAAAACTATCGGGCGGAAAATCGAAGCTATTCCTAATGAATATGATTAAAATATATTAGGTTTACCTTGTTTTTTAGTAAAAAGTTTCTTATAAGTATAAAAAACAACTCCAGTATCAACAAGAAACCAGAAAACAATTACAGCACGAATAGTTCCAGTAGATGAAATATCAACTCCATATCGTTCTAAATAAGAAAGGAAAAAAGGGAAATCAATCATCGCAAACACTGTGTTCAGCAAGCTATAAATAAAGAATGTAAAAACTACCCATAATATAATTCTCTTAGTTTGTTCTCTCATATTCCCTCATTCTATTCTTAATTGCTTCACAATTAAGGAAGAGCGATAGCGACTGATTTGTAAAAACCGCCTTCGGCCCAATAATAAGTAAAAACTAGTGCTATTTATTTTAAAATTACTTAACATTTACGGTCTGTTTCGAAAGGGGTAAGTTCAAAACCTTAAAACCATTGTACCAATTTTCCGAAGAATAAACGTTTAAACCAGACTGATCAGACCATAATAAATTATATTTAATCACAGATATGTCCTGAGAGGTTGGCGACAAACCATAGACATTTGAAAAAGATATCATTCTTAAATAGCTACCACTATTTGATTTCGTGGTGTCTGATGGAATGAAGGTTGTGATAGAATCAGTACCCTTAGAAGATGTAAAGAAACTATTTGCATAAGCTTTTAAAGTATACGTTTGAGTCTTTCCGGCTGGGATTATTTCATGTTTGTAAAAACTTACAATCACAGTATTTTCTCCGGGCCAAATACTGACATTGCTTGCCAATCCTATATAATTGTTGTCTTCGAATGTTTGTATAGCAACTAAGTTTGCATAATCGCTATTCCCTTTTAAAAAAGCAAAATTGTTTAAGTGAGGGTATCTATCGTTTTTGTTAGTAATCGTTATTGTAAACGTTAATTGTTTTATGGCGATATCTCCATTCGGATCGGCTCCAATGTTAAATGTGTAAAGATCTATATTTGAACCATTTAAAGCGCTTGTATTTGATGAAGCAGTTGTAAAAATTGGGGTACTTTTAAATATATATATATCGTTAAACGTTACTCCGCTAGTAGGTAATTTAATGCTATTATCAGAAGCAACAATAATATTTTTATAATCAGCGGCGGCCCCATCCATTAATACTCCTCTATCATTTGTTGCTTTGACGTATATCAAAATTGGCTTGATATTCGTGTCGGCGCCGTCCGGATTTATATCAGATTTTAAATTATAATAAAGTGTTATTGATTTAGAAGAACTAAGAGAAACAGAGATATTAACATTAAAATCTAAAACATAATCGCTATCATTACCAGAAACTAGCACCGGTTTTGACACAAATAAATCCTGGGTTATAGTATCTGATAAAACGACGTCGGATATGGTCAAAATAACGCCGGGGCTAGGGATAATAAATTTTAACTCAGATATAGTATAAGAATCACCGATTGCTGTAAATTTAAATTTCCCGGCATCAACTATCTGATTAGCCGCGACTATTTTTGATGGTGGAGTTGAGCTATCTTGAACAACAACTAACGAACCTTTGACAAAAATAATATTTTGGCCAGACAGAACAGTATTCGAGTTAGTATAAACAGTGGCCGTAGAAATCGCCGTTACTCCTGTCACTAATATATTAGAACGAATAATTGAATTCAATGGAATTGAAGAATTAACATCCCCATATACTGATAAATCAATAGTTTGACCTACCAATAATTGGAATTTAATATAAAAATAATTCTTATAAGCTATACTATTAAAAATATTCGATTTATTACTTCCATAAACTATGTACAAGTTCCTAACATAAATATTGGTAAGATAAAAATCAGAGTTGGTAGCTAAATCGACTTCTATTGTTTTAAGGTTTATTGTCTCTGTTGTATTATTTGTTAAAGAAAATTCAGCTAATTTAAATTTTGATTGAGGAGCAGTAACTGATTGATTGGGATAGGACGTGTCCAGTAACAGGTTCAGTGCGCCACTTAACGGCGTTGGACCAGGAATATCAGTGGCTTGAATACATTTATTATTTTCACAAATTGTTCCGATTGCACAGCTGCAAATAGAACATTTATCAACTAAAATTCCTTTATCGCAATATTTTGGTTTATTGGTAGAACATTGGCTATATAAAGTTCCATCGGAGCATTTTTGTGGAACACAACTTCCATTTTGACAAACGGTATTTAAGGGACAATTGTTTATTGGACTCCATTCTAAACAATTATCAACATTATAATTTCCGCAGGTTTGATAACCATTATTAGAACATTTACTAGATCCCATTTGGGTACATTCATTTTGGCAGTTAATTACGGTTTCGCAAGAACCATTGATTTGACATACTTTGTTAAGAGGACAATTACAGGTGACGCACTGATCAATCAGATTACCATTATCACAATATTTTGGTTTATTCGTAGAGCATTGATTATATAAAGTTCCATCAGAGCATTTTTGAATAACTGGTTTTTTTTCTTCTGGTGAGGGAGTTGGTTCTTCTTCTGGCGAAGGAATAACATCTGGCGATTTAGTAGCTTCTTCATTTGATTTCTGAGCATTCTGGGGTATTTCCGGGGTTTTTTTTGAAATATAATAATATAAGCCACCTGAAAATAAGGCAACAATAATTAGAACAATAATAATGCCAATTAAGGTCTGCCCTTGATTGCGACTGTCTTTCTTAACTCTTTCTTTCATATATCTCATTCTACCTTTAATCGCTTCACAATTACAGATAGCTAAAGCGACCGGTTTGTAAAAACCCCGTTAGAAAGCTTAGCTTTCTAACGGGGCAGGCCGCCTTAGTAGGAAAGTAAACTTCCTACGGGGTTCACCCAGTTAAATTTGCTTCGCAACTATTTAACAGGGTAAACCTTCTTGGCGATTAACGTCGGAATTATAATTTTAACTCTGTTTTTTCTAAAATCAATTCGTTGAGTATTTTTCTGACAAGCTCAATGCTGTCCCAATCAAATATGGAAATCTGCGTTATGTTTTTATTTAATTCTTTAAGTTTCTCTGACGCCTCGTTGGCGGCGGCTTCTGAAACCGCATCTTTTTTGCTCAAAAAAACATATTCCGGCTTTTCCAGAAGCATTTTGTTATACGCTCCAAGCTCACCTCTCACCGTTTTATAATCCGACACAGGATCTGCCGAATCTGCGGCCACGAAATGAAAAAGAATTTTTGTGCGCTCTATATGGCGCAAAAATTTAATGCCAAGCCCTTTGCCCAAAGACGCACCTTCAATAAGCCCGGGAAGATCGGCAAGTATCAAGTCATAGTACACGCCCAAATTGGGTTCCAAGGTTGTGAATGGATAATTTGCCACCTTGCTTTTGGCATTGGTTAATTCGTTGAGCAGGCTTGATTTCCCGACATTTGGCAATCCTACAAATCCCACGTCGGCAATCAATTTTAATTCAAAACGGATTTCAAGAGATTCCCCGGGCTCTCCGTATTCAAATTCTTTCGGAGTTGTATTTGTTGACGAACGAAAATGGAAATTCCCTTTTCCTCCGGCTCCCCCACGGACAATTACTGCGAGCTGGCCGATTTTAGTTATCTCAATATTTTCGCCTGTTTCTAAATTGTGCACCACGGTTCCGACAGGAACTTTCAAAACCAAATCGTCCGCATTGCTGCCGTCACGAAATTGCGAACGGCCATCCTGTCCGTTTTCAGTTTTAAATTCTTTTTTAAATCGGAATTTATTTAACGCGCTCAAATCGGAAATGCCTTCAACACAAACACTGCCTCCCTTGCCACCACTGCCGCCGACAGGACCCAGAGACATCAAGTTTTTATTGAAAGCCACCGCCCCTTTTCCGCCGGTCCCGGCTGTCGTCCGTATTTTTACATCATCAATAAGCATACCCCGTAGAAGAATTTCGAATGGGCGAAAGCCCAATTAATATCTTTTTCGAAATCCTTCTTTTTTAATTTATAATTGTTTTATATTTATTACCTATTTTATTTTACTTTCGCCCAGTGAAGATATTTTCGAAATTTCTCTACGGGGCATATTTATTTTAATCCGCATTAAAAATCAAATCCCGCCGGAAGCGGGACTGATTTTCATTTATTTAATCTTGCAAAAGCGATTCTTAAATGCGGGTTACGTTTGTTGCGTTGGGTCCTTTTGGAGAATCAGCTTTCTCAAAAGATACTTTATCGCCTACTTTTAACTCTTCGTAGGTTACGCCCTTCAACTCATTCTTATGAAAAAACAAATCTTTTTCTTCGCCTTCAATAGCAATAAATCCGAATCCCTTATCTGTAAGATTTTTAATTGTCCCTTCCATGGTTTTAAAGATAAATTAATTTAATTAATGTTTTAAGGTTTTATCCTAAAGTTTAGTTCCCAGAATAAACTCGACTAAATTTTTATTAGGTGACTATCTTATGTAAATAATGTTAACATTTAAACAATAATTAGTCAAACTCTTTGCTCGGCTCTAGCGGACAATTCTTGTCCTGAGTTTATTGAAGGGTTAGAACTTTGAGATGGGAAGAAGCATGTAGATGCCCTGAAATTATATTAGGGCAGATAAAAGAATTATTGGCTGTTTAAAGATAAGGAATATTTATTTTTAAAAAACACTACATTGTGATAATTTTGTTCGACAACTGATCTTAATTCTTGGTCATCTTGTAAGTGCTGGAGTAATTTTTCAAAAATTTCCATTGTTTTATCAGGATTGTGTGAAAAAATAACAAGATCATGTCCTGCTTCCAACGACTCTGCTGTTGCTTCTATTAAATTTATTTTTCTACCGACAATAAATGGCATATCAGAAAGATCATCTGTGATAGCTAAACCTTTAAAATCAAGATTATCTCGTAATATATTAGTCGTAATTTTTTTTGAAAGTGTTGCTGGAATATTTTGATCGATGTCGTCATACACAGCGTGACCAGTCATCACAAATTCAACGCCAGCATCAATCCCGTCTTTAAAAAGCCTTATCGATTCGTCAATGATTTTTTGATCGGTACTAACATATGGAAGTTTTTTGTGAGGGTCATCAACAAAAACACCCATTCCGGGAAAATGCTTTAGGGTCGCAGAAATATGATTTTCTTGCAATAGTGTAATAAATTTTTTGTTAAAAGACACTAATGCTTCAGGTGTATGCGCTTGAATCCGTTTTTTAATAAAAGCGTCTTCATTGAAGGGGAAATCTGCAAGTGGTGCCAAATCTACATTAATCCCTACAGATGCCATTTCTTTTATATCTTGCTCTATTTGATCCCATTCTGGCACACCAAAAGCAAAAACATTTTTAAAAAGATTAAGGCGCGTTGCCCCTCCAGGCTCTTCATCAATCATAATAAAATAATTATAACCTGTTGTATCTTTGGCAAATTCTTGCAATTCAGCAATAAGATTTTTAAGCTGGTCGCGTGTTTGATAATTCCTAGAGTATAAAATAACCCCAGCTGGTTTAATTTGCTGAAGGAAATTTTTAGTTTCCGCATCTAACGTTTTACCAGAAATGCCCACAATGAAATTTTGACCAAGTATAAAATCGTCAGATGGTAAAATAATATTACTCTTCTGCGCAGCTATTTGAGAAACTTGTTGGCTATTTTTCTTTTCCGTGGGTAGATTTGTTCTAATCGCAACTATGGAAAAGCATAAAATAGCAAGCAAAAAACCAGCGATTAATAAAAGAAAAATTTTATTCATTGATTAGTGAAGATAAGCCCGATAATAGTGATCGAAATATTCCCCCATTATCGGCTGATAGTATGTTCCTGCGGGATCGCTTAATATGAGATTTGCCATTTGAAGTTTGAGAAAACCCTCTTTATCATTTGGTTTATAAAGAATGTGCATTCTCAAGTTACCATTTTCTAAACTCGAAATAGAGGAATTATAAAAACAGCACCAAAAATCCTCGCATTCAACGGGATCGTCGGCCATATTATTGCAATAACTAGGCTTAGAAGAACAATCTTGATCACAATAGCTAAGACTAAGATTATAAATGGCAACGGGTTTTTCAAGTCTATACCATGCAATACCATTTGACTCTTCTACAAAAATTAAATTTGAATCACCAACAGGACGCAAATATAAGCCGGGACCGCAAGCATAAGCCGTATCAATACTAAAAATTGAAGCAATTATAGAAGATTTGGATTTACCAATTTGCTCACCCATATAGTCAATCCCAAATTCTATTTTTAATTCACTAGTAAGATCGCGGTTATTAATTTTAAGACCAATAAAAGAAACAGAATATTTCGAATCTTTATTTAATAAATAAATTGGTGTTCCTCCATACGAGTGGCTTCCTTCAGGGTTAAATATCGAATTATAATCTGGTCCGTATGCATATTCACCTGATCTTTCTTTCAATTTAGATAAAGATAAAAATTTTTCAGAACTGCCGGCAGGAGTATAAAATTCTGGCTCTGGCCAACTAAAGCCAGGGTAGTCCCCTTCATAATGAGGATCTATTTTTACATCTTTGGAGTTATTTAATGATTTAATGAAGGAGGGCGAGGATGGTAATTTTAATGGCGTGAAATCCGCGGTTTTTATTTCCTCTAAAAACTTAAAAGTGGAAATTATATTTAAATGAAGTGGCTCAAAATCGTAGAAATCAATTATATAGCTCTTATTATTTTTTATTATAAATATATAATTTCTATCAATGCCTAACCCTGTTGTTGCGGTCAATTTAACTCCTTCAATGTTATCTAAAACATAGTCTTCTTGTTTTATTATTTTTTCACCCATATCTGGTTTCTCATATTCTTTTATGAAATCTGCTAAGGTAATATCTCTCACTTCAATACCCATAACCTTATATGGATATGAGATATTAGTTTTCCCTTCGGAACCAGTTAATTCCCAATCCTTCGGATATTTTATTTCGTATCCATACTCCTCATTTTTGTAAGTCTTCCAAGAAGCAGTTTCTGACTTTTTTATTTCAGGCGGTTGATAAGGCTGCTCTGGTCTCTTCACATACCATAACGCTCCTCCGCCAACTATAATGGCTAGAATAATAATTATTAAAAGAAGCTTCCAATTTGTTTTTCCTTGAGTAATGAATGGCATTGTATTTTTGTTAATTAGTTACTATTCTCTCATTCTACCACTTCGACTGACTGAACGTAAGTCCTGAGCCGGTCGAAGGGATCAGTGTAAACAAAAAACCCCATTAAAAAGCAAGGCTTTCTAACGGGGCAGGCCGCCCAAAAAGTAAGGCGACCTATAAAAAATATTAATTTTGTAATTAAAAACCGAATTCTCTGATAGCTTTTACAGAAATTGCTGTCACTTTTCCATCTTTGTCTAAAGTATTCAGCCCAACCAACTGGCCTTCAATGTTAAATAAAGGACTACCTTCTATATTTTTTTCGGAAATATTAGTTTGAATATTTTTCTCATCAAAAATTCTGATGATCCCTTCATTAACTATATTATTAGTTTGGTCTTTATTAAAAATTATTCCCAATAAAAAAACCCTTTCCCCTATTCTGATCTTATTAAAATCGGCAAAAGCAACAGTCGGTAAATTATTTTCTTCAATCTCTAATAAAACTAAATTATTTTTTCTTTGCAAGACCTTGGAAACGAATTTTTTCCCATCTAAAAATATTTCCACCGAAGACCCCTCGGGGACAAGACTGCTTAAAGTTAAAATCCAACCGTCAGAAGTAACGATCACTCCTGATCCTTCTAATATTTTCCCGGCCTTTGTTTTAGACCTGACTCCTACTGCCATGTTTTTTACTTTCTCAATAGCATCCCTCAAAGCAGTATTCTCCTGAATAGTTATTTCTTTTGTCACATTCTGATAAATTGGAGCCTGCTCTAATCTGTATTTATAAAAAAGCGGCCTTTCAATAAAATAAGGACACAAAATCTGGTCGGCAAAAATCCCGCCCACTACTCCGATTATAAAGATAGCAATGATTTTAAGGACGTTTTTTATCATTTTCGAAGAAAATTATGACATCCTCCCCACCGTAGGAGTGGTGGGGTATCCTGTCGTTGGAAAGGAAAAATATTTAACTCGAGCTCTCATCTCTGCTCTCGGAAGAGCAGGGTATTCCCGCCCTGACCAATAAAAATAGAAAGGGGTCGGGAAAACACTAACCAGTCGGAGCTTCGCTCCTCCTTGTAATTACTTCGTAATTAAAGAGTGTTTTCCCGTTTAGGAAAACAGTCGCGATTCGGAGTCCTCAATTACTTTTAGTAATTGAGGGAGCGACGTTAGAAACCGAGAGGTGTCACAAACCAGTCGCTTCGCTCCTTGTAATTGCTTCGCAATTAAGAAGGAGCGGTGTTAGCCGAGCGATAGCGAAGGCGTGCCGCGACTTTTAACATCCCGCTAAACTCGGACTTTTTCTGAGTTTCTTTGTCTTGGGACATTGATAAAATCTTTTGGTGTTTTAAAGAAAATTTTGTTTTCTCTTAGGTCAACGACAACCCTTTCGCCTTCTTTCACTTCCCCGGCAACAATTTTTAAAGAAAGGGGATCTAAAATTAATTTCTGGATAACTCTCTTTAGAGGCCTGGCTCCTAAATTGGGGTCAAAACCTTTTTCAGCCAAAAACTTCTTGGCTGCATCCACAAATTCAACTTTAATCTCTTTTTTGCCCAATCTTTCTTCAACTTTTCTTAATTCCAATTCAACGATCTTTTTTATTTC
>Ga0315293_10004123_pt1 | contig 13882 bp, 18 predicted proteins | sample YL17G13_20_MG_FD_203071 | JGI IMG/M metagenome (GOLD analysis project Ga0315293, IMG submission 203071) | Sediment microbial communities from Yellowstone Lake, YNP, Wyoming, USA - YL17G13_20 | ecosystem: Environmental > Aquatic > Freshwater > Lake > Sediment | place: USA: Wyoming | collected... | reverse complement strand
ACGATAATGGGAAGGATAGACAGGTATACAACAACAAGAATGGTGATGCTTGACTTTGGTAAATTAGGAAGTAGTAATATAAAAAAAGTAGAGGAGAAGAAGATGAGAAAAGTTTATGTAGCAGGTAAGTTGAATGACAATGCCGTAGGGTACATAAAAAATGTACACAGAATGATTAAGACAGCAAGGAAGGTTAGGATGGCAGGATATGCAGTTTATGTGCCATGTAATGACTTTCTAGAGGGACTTGTGGATGGTGGCTTCGAATACAATGAGTATTTCGATAATAGCCAGCCTTGGCTTAAAGCAGCAGATGCTGTATTCCTTACACCAGGATGGGAATCTAGTACTGGAACAAGGAGAGAGATGGATCTTGCGTTATCATTTAACATTCCGGTGTTCGATGATCTCGAGAAGATGAATGCCCATTTTGGAATATACCAAGCATAATGGAGCCAGGACTTAAATACGACACAGGAAAACTTCGGTGGGATTTACTTCCCATCGACTGTGTTGAAGATGTAGTTAAGATACTTAGCTTTGGAGCAAATAAATATGGTCCTAATAATTGGCAAGGTGTTGAAGAAGACAGGTATTATGCAGCATTAATGAGGCATTTATCTGCTAGTAGACAAGGTGAACTGAATGATGAAGAGAGTGGTTTAAGTCATTTGGCTCATGCAATGTGTAATGTAGTATTCTTATTGTGGTTTGAAAAACATACTCCACGTATAATGAAAGCTATTGACCTAGAGAATAAAAGAGTAAATATAGTTGTAAATAAAATAGATAGTAATATAGTAGACAATGGAAAAGATTAAGGATTTAACAAAAGTGAAACTCCCAGAGAGGGGTATGTTGGTTGAGATTAAAAAGCCAAAGAGGCTTATCATCACTCCTGATGGAGCTGAGGAAAAAGATTCATATGCTGTTATTATAACATGTGATCATAGAGTCACTGACTTTAATGTTGGTGATATTATTATAAAGTACGGAGGAGGAGTTTACGCATATCCAATTAACTTTGGATTAAGTACACAAAAGGATTATGCTGTAATGTTCGCTGGAAACGTCCAAATTGCAGTTACTCCTGAGAACTTTATAGATCCTGATAAAGTTACAGCAAAAATTAGCGTGTAATGGAACTACAACTATTAGATCATGGGCTCTACAGAATGAGCAGGAAGATGGGCGTTATGGAAGAGCCTTATGATGTAATAGATACTGACGATAGTATTTTATTTAGTATGGGGGTTCCTGGGCTTTCTGAGAAGGACATAGATGTGAAGGTAGGTAATGGACAGAGATTGATTATAAAATCTAAAAGAGAGTCCAGGTTTACTCCAATATTTAGGTTTGTGTTTATACTTCCATGTAAGATTAATGAGACTGAAACGATGGCTATGGTTAAGATGGGAGTCATTACGATACGTTTAGCAAAGAGAATTAATGATTATGATAAAAATATATGGTAAAATATTTGGATAAGTGATAAATTTTACTTATCTTTGTATTGTAAATTAAAACCAGATAATATGACAGCAGCAGAATTAATAGTAGCACTAGCACAGTTACCTCAAGATATGGAGGTAGTTTACGACAGAACACAAGAGGAAGATGATGGATTTCGCTTAGAGGTAGTCGAGCAACTTGACATGATAGAAACAGATACTGGAGAGCAGTATATAATGATAAATGAGGGGCCTAAAAGGAATTAACATGGAAATACTAAAAGTATACAAGAATAACAGTCAGCCACTTGAGGAAGTGAGCAAATTTGTCGATGGAGAGCGATATGTTACGTCAAAGGGAGACATGCTGGAATGGGATGCAGAAAAGCAAGATTTCGCGTTCATCAGAGAATCTCCCCTTGATTTAACACTGAATAACAATATAATGGAGAATCTTACAGAAGTTCAACTTAAATTATTCTGGAAATTATGCAAATAGAAGTTATCAAAGAAAGCAGCATCACTTTTAAACTTAGTGATAATGGAGACGATGCGGCAGATATGTTTGGTTCTATTATGAATAAATGTGCTGCGGAAGCATCGAAGAAGGGGTTTAGGAATATGTTTAATTCTGAGGAGAAGGCTTTCCTTAGGGAGTTTACAAGGAAAATTACATACACACCACCGGTAAGTGAAACTTAATATAAATACTACACACAAGAAGGTGTACAGACAGATAGTGGAGGTGATACGAAGTATCCCTCCTCTTGACACATTAAGGAGTAGGGAGCTTGATGTGCTCGCTATTTTAATGTACTACAACTATAAATTTAGGAATGTAGAGGAAGAGATTAGATGGAGGGTTATTAATGACACTTCAACTAAAAGAGAAATGCAGAGAGACATAGATATGAACGAAGATATATTTAACAATAATATTTCTCTCGTTAGGAAGGCTGGCCTTATAGATAAGGAAGGTAAGATAATTAAGTCTCTGCAAATCATAATAGAAGATAGATACGATATACATTTTGGATTCAAAATATTTGATGATGAACTATAATGATGATGAAGATTACATGGAGATTGAGGATAACGACCTGCTAAGCAGTTTCGTTTTACCACCAGATCTTGACGAGGAGAGAGTAGTATTGCAGATAATAGGACATGGAGGAGAGATAAAGGACGTCCTATTTGAGCTAGAAGAAATATATAAATACGTAGTAAATGTATATAAGAATAGTCCCAAAGGAAATTAAAGATATGCTTAAAAGCATAGCTAGTGACGCTGGAGTTGAATACGGACTTGTAGAGGATGTTTACTTCCATGAGTTTGGCTTTGTAGCAAAGGAGATGGAGTCTGCAAATAAACCAGATCCATCATCTTATAAGAACATTCTATTAAAACACTTTGGATCGTTTCTTTCAAACGAACAACATATTAATAAATTAATAGAGATTAAAAATGCCAAGAATACAAAAAACACTGAGACTAGCGTATGATAATACGTACGACATAGTCTTCATTAGAGACATCGAAAAGGTGTTTATAGAGGATAGGGAGTATACATATAGAACAACTATAATATATACTCCAAAGGATGATAATAAATCTAAGGTTAAAGTAATATGATAGGTTCTTATTTTAAAGGGAATAATTTTTGGGAAGTAATTCCTGAGTTTAGGGTGATCAATGCATTTGATTCTTTCTATAGGGAAGATAACTCTAAATCTCATGAATTCAGTTCTAACGTGATGTGGGGGATAGCGTTCTGCCTTAGGAGAGAATCTCCAATGTATAACCTACCTGATAAATGGGAGTTGGCTGCAAAAGACATAATTGGTAATGACAAATTTGTTTGGGAAGACTATTCTGTTATTGTGAACACTTTTAAGCAGTCATACATGACACAGGCTGAACGATCTCTCTTATCATGGGAAGAGCTTATGACAAAGAGGGATAAGTATCTTAAAGGACAGGAGTATTATTTTGATCAATACTTAACTGATGAGAAGTCTGGGGATAATATTAAGTCTAGGACCGGACAATTAATCACGGTTAAAGGTACAGCAGAGCAGCTTGATAGGGCCTTTTCTACTACCCCTAAAATGTATTCTGACTTCTTTAAGATAAAGAAATCTATAGAAGATGATGATATTAAACGTGGAAAAGGGAATAAGGTTAAATCAATGAGTGATTCAAACGAGATATAATGATAAGTAATAATAATTTTTTGCTAGAGGAAATTCCAAAGTTTCACGCTATATCGCAGCATTATGATAGAAGTGCATTTTGGAAAAGGCAAAAACAGTTGTGTATAGAAGGATTGTGGGTTGGTGGAAAATGGATGCCTGGTACTCTTTATTACTATTGTAATTTTCACACAATAAGATTTGAAGAAGAAGGCGCCGGATCTAGAAAGATCGGTAGACCCTGGTTGAGGGATGTAGAATGGGAGAAGGCGTATGTATATGAGGAGGCACTAGGGTTTAGTGGTTTTTCCCTAGATAATGTTTATACGTGCGATAGGAGATATGGCCCTGAAAAAGAGAAAGCATTAAGGTTTGGGTGGATAACACCTGAGCAAGTTGCTATCAAGATCTACATCCCAGCCAGGGAATATTTACGTAAAATACACCCAGTAGATCTTGGTAAGCCATTATACACAAATCAATCAAAGAATGTCATTGACCTTGAGGCCAGGGGTGGTGGTAAATCATACTGGTCAAGTGCACTTATCCTACATAATTTCTTATTTGATGGAGCTTATGACTACGAGAGATACTTAGAATCTAAGAAGGCTGGAACTCCACTGACATCAGACACCGTTGTTGGTGCGGTAGAGAGTAAGTATAGTGATGACCTATTAAAGAAGGTTAAGATCGCTATGGAGCATCTTCCTGATAAACAGCTTATTAATAATGAAATATACCCATCGCCATTGTTCGTTGGGTTTTCTGGTTCTTTGGCGTCAGGGAAATCCCTAACTAGCTCAGGAGGATCGGTTATAAATCATAGAACATTCATGGATGATCCTTTGGCAGCAAACGGTACTCGTCCTAACAGAGCCTTCCTTGAAGAGGTTGGTTTCTTGAACAATATTATAGAAGTCTGGGGAGCACTGGAATCAACACAGGCATCTTCTGACTACAAGAACCTAGTTATATATGGACTGGGAACTGGAGGTCTTAGCACGCATGGTGCAGTTACATATACGAAAGAAATATTCTATAATCCAGAGGAATTCAACTGCTTGTCATTTGAAGATGTATGGGAACAGAAAGGAAGGATTGGTTTATTTATCCCTGGAACTCATACTATTAATAAGTTTAAGAAGGGTCCTGATAGGATTACTGATGTAGAAAATGCTAAGCTTTATATAGATGAGGAGATAGATAAGGCCAAGAAGTCTGGGAATAGGCGTAAATACATGGCTGAGATTATTAACAAGCCACTTAAACCATCAGATATATTCCTAACAGTAGAAGGGAACTTCTTCCCTATAGATGATATAAGGGATCACCTTGCAAGTATAGAGGGCAACAGGAAGATCTTGGATTATAGTTGGAAGGTACAGTTTTTTATAAAAGATGGTAAGTCAGATTGGTCTGTTTCAGACAAGCCTGTACTCAGAGAATATCCACATAGAAGGGGAGATGTATTGGATGCAGCTGTAGAAATATGGGAACTTCCAAAATTAGACGCTAATGGAAGACCTCCGTTTGGGAGATATCTAGCCTCTCTTGACCCTGTTGATAATGACGGTGGTGATGATATAGAACACTCATTGCTATCTGGTTTTATACTAGATAGTTGGACTGATAGGATAGTTGTTGAATATACTGCTAGAACAAAGATAATAGAGGATGCTTATGAGCAGTGGAGAAGGGCCCTTATGTTTTACAACGCCTTGTGTAATTATGAAAGGAACTTAAAGGGATTTTACCCACATATGAAAAAGCATGTGTCCTTACATTACTTGGCAGATCAACCAGAGATACTTACAGAAAAAGGGCTCACTAAAGCAGCCGGAATGGTAGGTAATATGACTAAAGGGACACACTGTACGGTACCAGTTATTAACTGGGGATTAGAATTGTTACTATCTTACATTAATGAAAAGGCATATGATCAACCAAATATTGAAGAAGGTGTAGAAGAGGGTGATATAGAGTACATTAGGAATCTTAGTACCATAAAGTCACCGGCAGTACTCCAAGAGATGCTAGCCTATAATAGTGAAATAAACACTGACAGGGTCTCATCTCTGATACTTTTAATGATATTAAGGGAAGATAGGATCAATATATCTAAGAATGCGTTCAGTAAAAAGGTAGATTTAGTGACAAAGAATAAATTCTGGGATAAAGCATACAAAAAAACTGGGACTAGACTGTTTAACCCCACTCTTTAAAAAATATAATCTTAGATAGCATAGACATAAAGTATATAGATATTGAAAATAATTGCCCAAATATTTTTTTATTACAATAATTTTTCATATCTTTGCGGAAATTTTTTATTATGGACATATTAGGCGCATACAATCAAATATTTTTCCCACAACAGAAGGTATCTTCCAATAAAAAGGACGATCTGTTTTATAAGAAGTGCATAGATGCATGTGAAACAATGCTTTACTATAGGAGTGGGCTAAGTAGAACTAAGCAAATCGACATAGAATCCAACTTGAACGTATACAAGGGTATATCTATTCCAGATGACATGGAAAGGATGTTCAATCCAATGGATTTAGAGGGAATAACATTCCCTTCAGAGGTTCGTAACTACCCAATCTGCGCTCCAAAGATAGATCTTCTTGTAGGAGAAGAATATATGCGTAAGGATAACTGGATGATTAGGAGTACAAACGAATCTGCAGTATCTGATAAACAGGAACAGCAGCAGGAGATGTTACAACAGTTAGTACAGGATGCCTTAAAGGATCCAAACTTTACTGAAGAGGAGTATGCAAAAAGAATACAGAAACTTGGTAAGTATCTCAAATACAACTGGAAGGATACAAATGAACTAACAGCCTCTAGGTTGCTAGCTTACATATACAAAGAACAGGTTTTAAAGAAGAAATTCAATGATGGGATGATCGATCATCTCGTTACAAGTAGAGAGATCTACAGGGTTGATGAAGTCAATAACGAAGTTATTGTTGAGAAATGCGACCCAAGACAAATCCATACACTAGGTTACACAAACGATTTTAGAATAGAGGATGCTGACATTATAGTACAGATTCATTATCAGCCAGTTGGAAAGATTATAGATGAGTTCTATGACTATCTCACTGATGATGATATTAAGTATCTAGAGGGTGGTATAGCTGTTAAAAGGGACGAAGGTGTTCTTAACTACAACTACGTAAACCCAAGACTTTACTTCCCAGTTAACCTATCAGATGATGATCCACGATTACTTGAAGTAGACAATGAAATGGCTAACTATGGATATGTTGGACCATTTGATGACAAAGGTAATATACGTACTGTACGTACTCGCTGGAGAGGCAGAAGGAAGATAGGTAAGCTTACATCTATTGATGAGTTTGGTGACGAGAAGATATCATGGGTATCTGAGTATTATAAACCAGACAAAGAAGCTGGTGAACATGTAGAGTGGAAATGGATAAATGAAGCTTACGAGGGTGTTAAGTTAGCCGGAAGGATCTATGTGAAATATGGTCCTAGGAAATACCAGAGAAGGTTCATAAATAATAAATCAAAGTGCGACCTTGGATATATTGGAACAGACTGTGGCATAAGTATGATGTCCAGAATGAAACCATTCCAGTTTGCATATAACGTATACATGCGTAGGCTTGAATTGCTTTGCGCTAGATTTGGTGGCCCTATTATAGAACTTGACACATCAAAGATACCTGACGATTGGGATCTTGATAAGTGGATGTACTATCTTCATGTTCTTGGCTATATGGTTATAGACCCATGGAACGAAGGTAAAAAAGGTGCAGCTCAAGGTAAATTAGCAGGGTCATTTAATACAACAAACAAAGCTATCAGTCCAGAGGTTGGGAGTTTTATACAGCAGAACATACAGATGTTGCAGTATATTGAGACTCAGCTTGGTACAATAGCTGGTGTTACCAAACAAAGAGAAGGTCAGGTAGATAATAGAGAAACTGCTAGTGGTGTAGAAAGAGCTGTTACACAGTCTTCCCATATCACAGAAAGATGGTTTACAATACATGAGGAAACTAAGCGTAGGGTTCTACAGGCATGTGTTGATATCGCTAAGCAGATATACAAAGGTAAGAACGTAAAGGCAGATTATGTTTTGGACGATATGTCTAGGGTTCTATTGGATTTTAATGGTGACGATATAGCCTATACTGATTTTGATATCTTTGTAAGCTCCTCACAGGATGACATGAAGATTAGGCAGACAATAGAAGGTCTTGCTCAATCGATGATCCAGAGAGGATCCGCAGCATCAACATTACTTAATGTTGTTAAGTCAGAGAGTCTTTCAGAGATGACAAGGATTCTTGAAGAAGCTGAAGATCTACAGGCTCAGCAAAAAGCTGAATCAGAGGATAAAGCATTGAAGTCTCAGGAGATGATGCAGCAAGTTCTTATGGAAGATAAAGCATCTGATAGAGAAATAAAGAAATATGAAATAGATATGCAGTGGCAAATTGCTGTACTTAACGCTGAACTCAAAGAGAAGGAGGCTAATAAGGATGGTGGTATGAATGCAGAGGAATATGCTCTTGCAGTCGCTGAGCACACAAACAAGGTTGCTTTAGAGTTTGAGAAACTCGCCGAAGCTAAGAGAGTGAACCTTGCTAAGGAAGAAGAAACAAAAAGGAGTAATACAGTAAAGGAAGACGAGGCTACTCGTCACAACCAAGCATTGGAGAGAATTAAACCTAAAACAACAACGAAGTAATGACTAAAGAAAATTTTGTCGAACTGCTTAAGCAGAAACCCTATATGATGGAAATGGGTGCCGGAAAATTATCGAAACAATATGGACTTACACGAGAGGATGTGTATAACGCAAAAGAGATACTAAGAAAGAATAAAGTTAAGCTACCAAGAATACTATTACTGGATATTGAAACTACTCCATTGGAGGCATTTGTCTGGCAGATGCAAGTATGGAAAGCACGCGTAGGTGATGATCAGATTATATCCAGGTGGTTTATGCTTACATGGTCGGCTAAGTGGTTATTCTCTAGTGAGATAATGTCAAACAAGCTGACTTCAAAAGAGGTTAAGCGAGAAGATGATAGTCGTATAATGGGCAATCTATGGAAGGTTCTTAATGAGGCTGATATAGTAATAGCTCATAATGGTGATTCATTCGATATACCGAATATAAACACTAGGTGTATTGTCAACGACTTGCCGCCCATTAAGCCATACCAGACTATTGACACACTCAGAATAGCACAGAAACAATTTGGCTTTACACATAATTCACTAAACGCATTGGCAAGAATCTTTGGTTTGTCTGAAAAGATAGATACAGATTTTGATCTATGGCGTAGGTGTAAAAATGGTGATGATGATGCCCTTCTAGAAATGGAAACATATAATAGACACGATGTTGAAGTACTTGAAGAAGTGTATCTTAAGTTAAGGCCATGGATAAAAGGACATCCTAACCTTGGACTTTATATGGAACTTGATGTTCCTGTATGTAAGAACTGTGGAAGTACAAATCTTAAACCAGATGGTAGTCATTCTTATACTAATGCTAGCAAATTTGTTAACATGAAATGTGAGTGTGGAGCTTATGGCAGATTAAGAAATACAGTATTCCCTAAAGAAAAACGTAATAATTTAGTAGTTTAAGTATATTACAATTGAAAAAAACTAAGAAAATATTTTGTAGTGATAAATATTATTCTTAACTTTGTATAATTAAATGGAGATTTAAAATAAAATGGAGAAGAAAAATGGTATTTTCGATGTAAACTTAGATAGTTTACTAGATAGTCAGCCCATAGAGGTTGACGGAGCAGAAGAGGGCATGTATCCACACACGGATATTATACCTCAAAAAATAGATAAGGAAGCTGACGCTAAGGCTGCAGCAGAGAAAAATGAATTAGAAAAAGGTCTTATAGATCTCAATATAGGCAAAGAAGAAGAAGAGGATGATGAAGACGGTGATGGAAGTAAAGATATTTCGGAAGAACCCTCGTCTAGTGAAACTTCTCCTCAAGTAAGGCAAAAAAGCAAAACTTCTTCTCCATTGACTCCGTATGCAAAATTGCTCGTGGACGAGGGGGTTCTTCCTAATTTAGATTTAAGCGCTTTTGATGGGTCTGCAGAGTCCCTAAAAGAGGCTATGATAGAAGAGATACTTGGTGCAGTTGATATGTACAAAGATTCTCTACCGCCTAGAATAAAGGCATTTATAAACAACTATGAGGATGGCGTTCCTCTCGATAAGTTAGTACAATTTGACAAAACTGAAACAGAAATTGATTCACTAACTGCAGAAAAACTAGAGGACGACGCATCTTTACAAAAGAAAGTAGTTGGAGATTATTTGAGAAAAACAACTAAGTTTTCTGACTCACGAATCAATAGAATGGTAGAGGGTTACGAAGACTCTGGTGAACTTGAAGAAGAGGCAAAATCATCTCTTGTTGAACTGAAAACTATGATTGCATCTGAGAAAGCAGAAGAGCTTAAGCAGATTCAGTACAATAGAAAAGTAGAAGAGGATACAAGGAAAAGAGATCTTACTGTTCTAGAGGATAGAATAAGAACTACAAAAGAGATCATCCCTGGATTACAGGTAAGTGATAAGGTTAAAAAGAACATGTTTGCATCTATGACACAGCCAGTTGGCTATGATCAGCACGGAAGACCAGTGAATAGGATAGTTGCAGCAAGAATGGACAACCCAGTAGAATTTGAAATGAAGTTACATTATTTGTTTGAAATCACTAAAGGGTTCACAGATTTTAACAAGATCGCAGAGAAAGGTAGGAAGGATGCATCTAAGCAGTTTGAGGAAGCAGTATCTTCGCTAGATAATCAGCATACTGAAGAAACAGAATCAAACGCTAAACCGTTGGCAAGGAAAAGTCTGGACTTCCTTAAGGGTCTAGAAAAAACATACAAACTATAACACACACAATTAATACTATATAACAATGAAAGTTTTCCCAAATCAAGTTTATGAACCGAAAGATTTCTCTGGCTTGGTTACCGAGAATAACCTAGGGCAACTCTTCCAAGAGAAGCCTATTCAGATATCGCAATATATCGAGAGGTTGTACGAAGTTAACCTTGCAGATGACATGCTTACTCTTCTGAACAAATATCCGACATTTGAAATCGAGGATGACAGAGAGTTCGAATGGATGCTTCAGGGGTCAGATGAAAAGAATCTGCCTTTGACCGCATGCTATAAGAAAGACGCATCCCAGGTACTTCAACCTATTGTAGCTTCTGACCAGATGGGTAAGAATGGTGCAGTATTCTATATGTTGTTTCCTGAGAAGTTGTTCTTCATTACACACATTATTGTTGGCAACAAACCTGATCTTTATAAGATTAGAGTTCGTAAAGAAGGCGAAGGCTATGGCACTGGCTTCCTTTATGAGGTAGAATTATTTACTGGTAACCCAGAAGCTTACGTTCCTTTCGAAGAGCTGCTTGCAGGTACCCTTTGGTCAGTAGAATATTCAATTAGTGAACAGACATTGTCGAAAGACGCTTCTGACATTAGTTTTACTTCTCCTTTCAAAATGAGTAACCGTCTCTCTATGCTTAGGAAAAAGCACACTGTTCCTGGTAATATGATTCTTAAAGGTGCCAATAACCCTCTTGCTTTCACATTTCAGGATCAAGATGGCGTACAGCACACCAGTTGGTTGAACAAACTCGACTGGGAATTTATGAAATCATTCCGTAGGGAGAAGGCTCGCCTTTTATTCTATGGAACTGGAAACAAAACAGCTGAAGGTAACTACAATCAGTTTGGATCATCTGGGTACGAAATCAAGGCTGGCCTTGGTCTTAGGGAACAGATTGCTCCTGCTAACGTTTTCCATTACAATACATTTAATATCCAGAATCTTGTTAAGTATGCCCTCGGTCTTTCCGTAGGTAAACTTCCTGAAGATCGTAGGAAATTTGTTATTGGATCTGGAGAATACGGACTGGCGATGGTTAGTTCAGCAATTGAGGCTTACGCTGGTGCAGCCGCTATCACCTATAACAGGGTTGATGCACTTACCGGTGGGCCTAAAGCTCGTTATACCAGACCTCAGTACATCAGCATGGCCGACATCAACGGAGTAGAATTTGATTTTATTCATATTCCTGACTACGATAATGAGACCAGAAATAAACTGATGCACCCAGAAGGTGGTACATGGGAATCACGTAGGTTGACTATCATGGACTTTGGTACCGCTGGAGCTCATCCGAATATTCAGCAGGTGAGAATTAAAGGACAGCCTGAAGAGCATGGGTACATCCCAGGTCTTCGTGATCCTTTCTCAACTGGTGGTAAAGGTAAGCCGAAGGTAATGGTTACCCCTGTTGACGGATACGAAATTCACAAAGCAGACTGGACTGCGATTATGGTTCGTAACCCCATGAGAATGGGCGAATGGATCCCGACAGCCCTCGCATAATTGGTAACAATTCTGCACATTAATAGTTATAAGGATAGAGGGGCTTCATGCCCCCTTCCTTATACATTTTAAATTCTAGGAGAAGAATTAATTAAACGGAGAAAAATGGAAAATTATTTAGAAAACAAAAAAGTTAACGTTAAAATTATACAGAAGTATAGAACAGGATTTAGTAAAGGTAGTGATGGTAGTACAATGTACACAGGATGTAAGCAGGTTTTTCAACTTCCAACCAATCAATACGATAGACTACTTCCAATTTTAACGGAATCGGAACAGAGATGGTTCGAAGAAAAGATGGGTTTAGGCAAAGGCGAGTTAGCTTTTAACAATAAAGACAAGAGCTTCTGGAAAGATTTCAGGGTTACTCTTGATAAAAAAGGAAAAGTGCTTGATCTTATGGACCCAGAAGATTATCTTGCTTACAAAGTGTTGCTTGTTTCTAATTCTGTTGCTAACAGTAAAGAAGCAGTAAACGTAATCCAGCATACTTTCTACATAGAGAGCGCTGAGGAAGAAGAGCAGGAAAATGTAAAACTTTCTGACAGGTATGAAGAGGCATCACGCCTATTCTTAAACACTGTTAGTAAGTCTAACAAAAAGATGGAAAATGTATTGCGACTATTGGGGAAAAAAGTCCCACCAGATGCTAATACAAAGTGGCTAAAAGCTGAGATCGTTAAGATCATAGAACAGAAAGCCAAGGTTCCAGGTGGTTATAATGTAGATGATTTCATACGTACAGCAAGCGACCCAGAATTTGATCTTAAGATCTTTATCATGGACGCACTTGAAATAGGTGAGATCTTTATAGAAGGTACCACTTATAAATTGAGATCAGGAGATATTTTAGGATATGACATGGCACAGGCGATATCATTCCTTAGTAATCCAAAGAATCAGCAGTCTAGGCTTCTAATTGAAGAAAGAGTTAAAACTAACAAAGCATAATGACAGCTAACGAGTTAAGATACAATGTTTTAGTCGGGGTAGATAGTCTCTTCGGAGCTACAGCCCCAGGCTACAACAACAAGCAGATGAGCGCTGTTTTAAATAAAGCTCAGCGTAGAGTTTTTGGAGACTATGCAAAACTGTTTGATCAGAATGAAAAGATCAAGCGTATACTTGCTCCACTGACGAAAAGAGCTAGTTTGCTAGAGGGAGATGTAATTCCAACAGTAGATACCGATATAACAAACTATCCACATGCTACGTCTGATTTTATTGGAACATTCTACACACTACCAGCAGATCTTGGTAGGATAGTAGAGGAGGCTTTGATTCTTAGCATAGATAATGTAAACCAGGAACCATCAATAGTGTTTCCTATAACATATGATTACTTCTTAAAGAACTATCGTAGTAGATATAAGAAACCATATGTTTACCAGGTTTGGAGAATGGACGCTAAGCTAGAGACTGTTTCGGCAGTAGAAAGGCCTGTTGTTGAGCTTATAATTGATAGGGATCATGATGTAGAGGACTACATAGTTTCATACATTAAATATCCAGCAAGTTTGGTAGTAGACACAGTTAATCCATTTACAAATATGACTAGTTGCGAAATAATTGACGAGTCATTTAACGAAGAAATTGTTGGTGAAGCAATTAAAATAATCACCGCAGCCCTGAACGATGAGGGTTACCAGGTAACTGGTATGGAAAAAAAATTCGATGAAAATTAGTTCTTATTAATTTAAAAAATTAAAACAATGATTGCACAAAAAAATGTTACCCATTTGTTTATTGGCTCTAATAACGCACTCGCCACAGGCGCTGTGCCAACAA
>Ga0315293_10004121_pt1 | contig 13883 bp, 12 predicted proteins | sample YL17G13_20_MG_FD_203071 | JGI IMG/M metagenome (GOLD analysis project Ga0315293, IMG submission 203071) | Sediment microbial communities from Yellowstone Lake, YNP, Wyoming, USA - YL17G13_20 | ecosystem: Environmental > Aquatic > Freshwater > Lake > Sediment | place: USA: Wyoming | collected... | reverse complement strand
GCTACTACCTACGCCTGGAACCGGAACGTTACGAACGCCAGGTCTCAGGAAATCTGGCAGCGATCATCGCCAAGACCGCGCGGGCGGCCCGCACGCGGACATCAGAGCGGGTGTTTGAACGCATCATGACCACCGGACCCGACGGTCAGCTTCAGCTTCGGGAGAACCCCCCGATCATCCAGCACATCGCCGCAGAAGACGAAGAAGCCCTCACCAACTCGTCCCGCGAATATCTCACGAGTGTGCCGGTGGATGTGGCGCTGCTGCTGTCGCACTTCCGGCTGACCGACATCGCTCTGCGCGTGGTGGGCGTCGGCAGCGTGGGCACCCGTTGCTACCTGCTCATCCTGACCGGCCCCGATGGAACTCCGCTGATCTTGCAAGTCAAGGAAGCAAACCGATCAGTGCTCGATGAATACGGGCAGGCTGAACAACCGAAGAATCTGGCCGCGATCGAGCGGGCGCTCGGCCACGGACTGCGGGTCGTTGACGGGCAGCGGATCCTGCAGGCGATGTCGGATGTCTTCCTCGGCACTCTGCGGATCGACGGCCGAGATTTCTATGTGCGGCAGTTCCAGGACATGAAGGGCTCTGTGGAAACTGCCGGCATGGCACCGAAGGTGTTCGGCCGTTATGTCGGGGCCTGCGCGCTGGCGTTGGCCCGTGGACATTCGCAAAGTGTGAACGCCTCGCTGCTGCGCGGATACGTGGGAAGTGGGGAGACGGTGGGCGCGGCGGTCGTGGACTGGTCCTACGCCTACGCCGACAAGACCCTTGACGATTTCCACCAGCTGCGGGCGGCGGTGAAGGCCGGCGAGATAGAGGTCGCAGTCGATCCGCTGCGCTGAGGGCGACGCGACGGGTCGCCCTGACACGTCGAGACGTCTTCCCCTTGCAACAGGAATTCCCATGCGACGATGTATCTCATGTGTGGGGCAATGACGCCCTGCGCCTGAAGGGGCCGCCGATGTTCTGGTTTGGCGTCTACCTCGGTGTCGCGACGCTGGCCACCGTCGCAATATTCGTCGCTGCGGACTGGTACCGGCAGGAACACATTGCGGCACCTGATCATTCAGGCGTGATGTCGGCGGTCGCCGGCATTCTGTGGCCCGTTCTTCTGGTCGCCGTGACGGAGTTGGCGTTGATCAGCTTCGTCGCTCGACGGCATCGTCTAGACCGGCGGCTCTAGAACCACCTCGGTGGGCACCTTGTCCGACCGAAGCCCACGCCAACTCGGATGGCGCAGCCGGCCGTCTGACGTCATCTCGCCGTAGCGGACCTCACCGACGAGTTCGGGTCGCACATAGGTGACATCCCTGGCCTCCAGGCGAGGCAGTGCGGGACGGAAGGGCGACTCGTCGGTATGCAATGGCGCGAGTATGGACTTGAGCGCGGCGAGGTCCTTCTCGGTGAATCCGGTTCCGACCCGCCCGATGAAGCGCAGTCCACCGTCTTCGGGAATGCCGAGCAGCAGTGCGCCGATTCCGCTGGAGCGGCCACCCTCCCCCTTGCGCCAGCCGCCGATCACCGCCTCCTGGGTGTTCCAGTTCTTGTCCTTGATCCACGCCGACGAGCGCCGGCCCGGCTGGTAGGTCGAGTCCCACTTCTTGGCGACCACACCCTCCCATTTGCGCTTGCTGGAGTACGCCAGGGCCTCGGGCCCGTCGCCGTCGAGCAATGGCGGAACGATGAGACCGGTTCCCTCAGCCAGGGTTTCGAGCACCCGGCGACGATCCCGGTACTTGGCGCGCAGCAGCGACCGGCCATCGAGGCTGAGAATGTCGAAGGCCCAGAACTCGATTCGGCTCGCGCGGGCCCGATTCTGCATCTCGCTGAAGTTGGGCACACCGTGGCTGTCCAGCGCCACCACCTCGCCGTCGAGGACGACCTGGTGTTCGCCGAGGGCCTCGGCAAGCTGCTGCAGTTGCGGGTACTCGTTGGTGACGTCACGCCCATTGCGGGTCTGCAGCCGTAGCCGACCGTGGTCGGCCTGCACCAGGAGCCGGTACCCGTCGAATTTGCCCTCGAAGGCCCACTGCGCGGAGTCAAACCGGTCCACCGAACCCAAGGTGGCCAGCATCGGCGCGACGTCGGGAAGGCGCGGTCCGGTGTCGGACTGGTCCCTCATACGGTGCGCAAGCCACTGATCGCCTCGGGTCTGAATCAACGCGTAGCGCCCGGAGATCCGCTGGCCGTGCAGGTCGACGATCACCTCCCCGCCCTTGCCGTCGCCGCTGCCGGAGACGTTGAACTTCTCCGCCTCGTAGGTGCCGGAGTCCCAGACAGCGACCTTCCCGGCGCCGTACTCCCCCTTCGGAATGGCGCCCTCGAAAGTCGCGTACTCCAGCGGATGGTCCTCGGTGTGCACCGCCAGGTGGTTGACCGCCGGGGTCTCGGGAAGGTTCTTGGGCACCGCCCAGGACACCAGAACCCCATCCCGCTCGAGGCGGAAGTCGTAGTGCAACCGGCGGGCGCGGTGCTCCTGGATGACGAAACGGTTGTCCCCGCCGACCGGAGCCGCCCGGCCGGTGACATCGGGTGCCGCCGGTGAGGCCCTCGGAACCGGCTCCGGGGTCTTGGTCGCGGTCCGCTTGCTGCGGTAGGTGCTCAGCCGGTCGGGGATCTGATCGTCCAGGCCGGCCAACAGATCGCCATGCTCGGCTACCCGGGCCAGCACCTCCTCGTAGCGCAGCTGACGCAGGCCGGGATCGCTGATCTCCTCCCAGGTCCGCGGTGCCGCGACGGTGGGCGTCTGACGGCCCCGCAGCGAGTAGGGCGCGATGGTGGTCTTGGCGCCGTTGTTCTGGCTCCAGTCCAGAAACACCTTGCCGGCCCGCAGGCTTCTGGTCATGGTCGCGGTCACCAGCGTGGGCATGTCGTGCTCAAGCTGCTGAGCCACCCGGCGGGCCAGCACCACCACGCCGTCGCTGCCGACCGGCTCGGTCAGCGGCACGTACAGGTGCAGACCCTTGCTGCCGCTGGTGAGCGGATAGACCCGCAAGCCGATGTCGTCCATCATGTCCCGCACCGCATGGGCCACATCGCCCACGTGGGGCATGGTCACCCCCTCGCCGGGGTCGAGGTCGAACACCAGGCGGTTGGCGGGCCCCGGTCTGCCGTCGGCGCCGAAACGCCATTGCGGCACATGGACTTCCAGCGCCGCCTGCTGCGCGATCCACGCCAGCCCGGTGGGGCTGTCAATGATCGGATAGACGGTGTCACCCGAGCGGTGCGCCAGCGTGCCCCGGCTCAACCAGGTCGGCGCCGACTTGGCCAGTTCCTTCTCGAAGAAGGATTGCGCGTCCACCCCGTTGGGCCACCGCTTGCGGGTGACGGGCCGCCCGGCGATGTGCGGCAGCATCACCTCGGCGATGGTGGTGTAGTACCGGAAGACGTCGGCCTTGGTGGTCCCGGTGGCCGGATAGAGCACCTTGTCGGCGTTGGTCAGCGCAACGCGGGGTCCCGTCGTCGCTCCCGGGGGCCACACGTCGTTCACCATGTCAACGTATTACCCGCTGCTACGGTGCACCAATGATCAGGACGGCGGTGGTTGGGCTGTTGTTGACGGCAGTCGCGGTGCTCGGCGGGCCGCACGCCGGCGCCGACCCTCAAGACAAGATGCCGTTCTGCTCGGGTGACCAGACGCCGATCGACAGCAACTGTCAGCCCAGCCCGTTCCAGGTCTTCACCGAGGACTCGCCCGGCGCGAACCCGAGTACTCCCATCGGTCTCAATCCCGGCCTCGAACCGCTCATCTGACCCAACCCGGGTGGTCAGTAGCTGCATACTGGACATGTGCGCTCCATCTGGAAAGGCTCGATCGCCTTCGGCTTGGTGAACGTCCCGGTGAAGGTGTACAGCGCCACCGAGGACCACGACCTCAAGTTCCACCAGGTGCACGCCACCGACAGCGGCCGCATCAAGTACAAGCGGGTGTGCGAGGAGTGCGGCGAGGCGGTCGAATACCGCGACATCGCCAAGGCCTACGAATCGGACAACGGCCAGACTGTGGTGATCACCGACGAGGACATCGCCACTCTCCCCGAGGAACGCAGCCACGAGATCGAGGTGCTCGAGTTCGTCCCGGCCAGTGACATCGACCCGCTGATGTATGACCGCAGCTACTTCCTGGAGCCGGACGGAAAATCCTCGAAATCCTATGTGCTGCTTGCCAGAGCACTGGCGGAGACCGATCGGGTGGCCATCGTCCACTTCGCCCTGCGCAACAAGACGCGGCTGGCCGCGTTGCGGGTCAAGGACTTCTCCAAGCGCGACGTGATGGTGGTGCACACCCTGTTGTGGCCCGATGAGATCCGCGACCCCGCCTTCCCGATGCTGGATCAGGACGTCGAGGTGCGGCCCGCCGAACTGAAGATGGCCGGCCAGGTGGTGGAGTCGATGGCCGACGACTTCCGCCCTGAGCAGTACACCGATACCTACCAGGAGCAGTTGCAGGAACTCGTTGAGTCCAAGTTGGCCGGCGGCGAGGCGTTCGCCGCCGTCGAACCGCCCGCCCGACTCGACGAATCCGGGGATGTCTCGGACCTGCTGGCCAAGCTCGAGGCGAGTGTGAAGCGTCGTCGCGAGGAGTCCGCGGCCAAGCAGCCTTCGGCGCCGGCGGAAGCCCCCGCGAAGAAGGCACCGGCCAAAAGGGCCCCCGCCCGGAAGGCTCCGGCCAAGAAGTAGAACGTGTTATAGAACCGTTCGATATTCGGGCTCAGCCGGGCCGGAAGCCTTGTTACGGTGGACCGGACGAGGGAAGAGGCCACGTGATCCTGGATAGGTTCCGCCTTGACGGACAAGTAGCCGTGGTCACCGGGGCCGGGCGCGGCCTCGGAGCCGCGATCGCCGTCGCTTTCGCCGAAGTCGGCGCCGACGTCGTCATCGCTTCGCGGACCCAGTCCGAACTGGAGTCGGTCGCCGCCCAGGTCGAGGCCACGGGTCGTCGTGCGCACATCGTGGTCGCCGACCTTTCCCAGCCGGAGAAGACCGCGGAACTGGCGGCAGCGGCGGTGGACGCCTTCGGCAAGCTCGACATCGTCGTCAACAACGTCGGCGGCAGCATGCCCAATACCCTGCTGACCACATCGGTGAAGGAGATGCGGGACGCCTTCACCTTCAACGTGCTCACCGCCCATGCGCTGACCGTGGCCGCCGTCCCGCTCATGCTGGAGCACTCCGGCGGCGGTTCGATCATCAACATCAGCTCCACCATGGGGCGCCTGGCCGGCCGCGGCTTCGCCGCCTACAGCACCGCGAAAGCCGCACTGGCCCACTACACCCGACTGACCGCGCTGGACCTGTGCCCACGCATCCGGGTCAACGCCATCGCCCCCGGGTCCATCCTGACGTCCGCACTGGAGATCGTCGCCTCCAACGACGCCCTGCGTGACCCCATGGAGAAGGCCACCCCGATGCGCCGCCTCGGCGAGCCCGTCGACATCGCCGCCGCCGCGGTCTATCTGGCCTCGCCGGCGGGCAACTTCCTGACCGGGAAGATGCTCGAAGTCGACGGTGGCCTGATCGTTCCCAACCTGGATCTCCCCATACCCGACCTGTAGAGGAGTCACATGCCCATCCGCGTCGCACAGATCGGCACCGGCAACGTCGGGGCCCACGCCCTGCGGTCCCTGATCGCCAATCCCGACTACGAGCTCACCGCGGTATGGGTGTCCTCGGAGAGCAAGGCCGGCAAGGACGCCGCCGAACTCGTCGGCCTCGACACCACGACCGGCGTCATCGCCACCACCGACCTCGACGAGGTGCTGGCGACCAAACCGGACTGCGCGGTCTACAACGCCATGGCCGACAACCGTCTGATGGAGGCACTGGAGGACTACCGGCGCATCCTGGCCGCCGGGGTCAACGTGGTGGGCAGCGGTCCGGTGTTCCTCCAGTGGCCATGGCAGGTGATCCCTCCGGAGATGATCCAACCCATCGAAGATGCTGCCCAGCAAGGCAAGTCGAGTCTCTTCGTCAACGGTATCGACCCGGGTTTCGCCAACGACCTGATCCCGCTGGCATTGGCCGGCACCTGTCAGAGCATCGAGCAGGTGCGTTGCATGGAGATCGTGAACTATGCGACCTATGACAGCGCGACGGTGATGTTCGACGTGATGGGCTTCGGCAAGCCGATGGACGAGATCCCGATGTTGCTGCAGCCCGGCGTGCTCAGCATCGGGTGGGGGTCGGTGGTGCGGCAGTTGGCCGCAGGGCTCGGTCTTGAACTCGACGGCCTCGAAGAGATGTACGTCCGCGAGCCGGCGCCGGATTCCTTCGACATCAGTAGCGGCCACATCGCCAAGGGCACCGCCGCGGCGCTGCGCTTCGAGGTGATCGGTCTGGTGAACGGGGCGCCCGCCGTGGTGCTCGAACACATCACCCGGCTTCGCGACGACCTGTGCCCGGAATGGCCCCAGCCCGCCCAGCCGGGCGGCAACTACCGCGTCGAGATCACCGGCGAGCCCTGCTACGCACTGGACCTCTGCCTGTCCAGCCCCAACGGCGACCACAACCATGCCGGCGTGCTGGCCACCGCGATGCGCATCGTCAACGCCATCCCCGCCGTCGTGGCCGCCGAACCGGGTATATGCACCACCCTGGGCCTGCCACTGGTGACCGGCAAGGGCTTGTACTCTGCAGGGTAAGGGGTTTCACGCGGCCCCGGCTACGGAGGACGCCATGGCGCGCACGATTCTGATCGTCCTGGCGGCGTCTCTGTTCCTGGCGGCTCCGGCCGCCGCCGTTCCGGACTGCATCGACACCGGGCCCAACACCCGGATGTGCGTCACCCCGGGCCACACCGCGATCACCACCACGCCCAACCCCGCGCTGACCAACCCGCTTCAGGGTTGGGGCATCGGCACCCCGCTGTTCGGCTTGGGCGGCGGCGGGATCTGGATCGGCATCTGACCGCCGGGCCGCCCGGGATTCGAGTCCCGGTGAAGCCGGGGTGGTCGCTGCTCGGACCGGCGTTCGTCGCCGCCATCGCCTACGTCGATCCGGGCAACATCGCCGCCAACGTCAGTGCCGGCGCACGGTTCGGCTTCCTGCTGGTGTGGGTGATCGTCGTCGCCAACGTGATGGCCGGACTCGTCCAGTACCTCAGCGCCAAACTGGGGCTGGTCACCGGAAGCACTCTGCCCGAGGCGGTGCGGGACAGAACCGGCACACCGGGCCGGATCGCCTACTGGGTGCAGGCCGAACTGGTGGCGATCGCCACCGACGTCGCAGAGATCATCGGCGGCGCCATCGCCCTGCAGTTGCTCTTCGGCCTGCCAATGGTGCTGGGCGGAGCGATCACCGGGCTGGTCTCGCTGATGTTGCTGATGATCGGCGATCGCCGGGGACAGCGGACGTTCGAGCGGGTCATCACCGGGCTGCTGATGGTGATCACCATCGGCTTCCTGGCAAGCCTGGTGGTCAACCCGCCGCAACCGGCTGCGGTGATCGGCGGACTGATTCCTCGATTCGACGGTGTGCACAGCGTGCTGCTGGCCACCGCCATGATGGGCGCCACGGTGATGCCGCACGCGGTGTACCTGCATTCGGGGCTGGCGCGCGATCGCCACGGCCACGCACCCCCCGGCCCGGCCCGGGTCCGGCTGTTGCGCGCCACCCGCTGGGACGTCGGCATCGCGATGCTGGTGGCCGGCAGCGTCAACCTGGCGCTTCTGCTGGTGGCGGCGACCAACCTGCGCGGCCGCGAGGGCACCGACACCATCGAGGGCGCGCATGCCGCGGTCGGGGACACCCTCGGCCCAGGAGTGGCGCTGCTCTTCGCGATCGGCCTGCTGGCCTCCGGGCTGGCCTCCACGTCGGTGGGCGCCTACGCCGGCGCGATGATCATGCAGGGCTTGCTACGCAAGACCTACCCACTGCTGGTCCGCCGGCTGATCACCCTGATCCCCGCGCTGCTCGTTCTGGCAACCGGGACCGACCCCACCCGTGCGCTGGTGCTCTCCCAGGTGGTGTTGTCCTTCGGAATCCCGTTCGCGCTGGTTCCCCTGGTGCGGCTGACCGCGAACCGGTCACTGATGGGCCGCGACGCCAACAGCCCACTGACCTCCGCCCTGGCCTGGTCGGTGGCTGCCCTGATCACCCTGCTCAACGGGGCGCTGATCTATCTCACCGTCACCTGATGCGCCGTCACACCTATTTCGAACCGCTACGCGAGGCAGATGGCTCAACCGGTGGATCGGGTTTCTCCGGCGCTGGGACCCCTGTGCACTCGCCGACGACGCCGCGGCGACCCAAAGACTCCGGGCCACAGTCGCTTTCGGAACTCCTGAAGAGATCTCGGTCACATACCCATCCATCACCCCGGTTGCTCCGAATTGCGGGTGTGGAAACCGCAACCGCCCCCGGCCCGACCCCCGCGCTGTACCGCACCCGGGTGACCCACCTGCACAGGTCGCCGGTGCGGCACTACGCCGAGCACCGCAGTTACTCCTGGTACGTGGACGTCGACGCATTGCCCAAGGTGCCGTGGTGGCTGCGGCCATTCGCCCGGTTCGAGGCGGCGGATCACTTCGAGGGCACGGCCAACGACACCCTGCGGCAGCGGGTGGACACGTTCCTGGCCCGCAACGGCGTGCACATCCCGGGCGGGCGGGTCACCGCTCTGCTGATGCCCCGTGTCCTGGGGAGCGCCTTCAACCCGCTGAGTCTGTTCTGGTGCCACGACGCCGACGGCGTGCCACGCTGCGTCGTCGCCGAGGTGAAGGACGCCCGTGGCGGGCGCAGCGCCTATCTGCTGCCGGCCGCCGAGGACGCTCCGGCGGCGGTGACCGAGGCGCTGCGCAGCGCTCCCTTCGCCGGCGATGACGGCTATTTCCTGGTGCGGGTGCCCCGGCCCGAGACGAACTTGGACGTCACCGTGTCGCTGCATCGCGACAACCACGCCGCCCTGGTGGCGACCTGGCGGGGAGCCCGGCGGCGGGCCAGCCTGGTCCAGATACTCCTGCTGCAGCTCACCTACCCGCTGGAGCCCCAGATGGCCCGGCTGAGCATGCGCCTCCAGGCGCTTGCGCTGCGCCGGCGCGGGCTACCCGCGGCAGCCCGGCCGGCCGTCCGACACGCTGAACGCGCACCGCACAAGAGCATGCACCCGGCGGCGGCCGGATGGTCGGCAACGACCCGTTCGTGGGCGACGTAGTGACGCAATTGCTTGACTATCCGGCTAAGCTTCGCGTCGATGACACCCGATATCATGGGCAGGCGCCGGTGACCACAGCCGACCTCGACGCCCTGTTGCGCAGGGTGGCCCAGCACGACTCCTCGGCGTTCGCCGAGTTTTACGACGCCACCCGGTCCCGGGTCTACGGGATGGTCTGCCGGGTCCTGCGGGACCGCGGATACAGCGAAGAGACCACGCAGGACGTCTACCTGCAGGTGTGGCGTACCGCGGAGAGCTACGACCCGGCCTCTGGCAGCGCGCTGGCCTGGCTGCTCACCCTGGCGCACCGGCGCGCGGTGGACCGGGTGCGCTCGGAGCAGGCGGCCTCCCAACGCGACTCGCGTTACGGCGCGGCGACCGTCGAACGCGAGTCCGACAACGTCACCGACGCGGTGATTTCCGGGGAGGACCGGCGACGGGTCGCGGCATGCCTCAACGGGCTGACCGACATTCAGCGCGAGTGCATCGAACTCGCGTACTACCAGGGCATGACCTATGTCCAGGTCTCCGAGCGGTTGTCGGCGAACCTCGCCACCGTCAAATCGCGGATGCGAGACGGACTCCGGGGACTCCGAAACTGCCTGGGCGTTCGGTGAGGGCACGCACATGACTCAGAGTTACGACGATCGGCCCGGCGGGGATCTGCTGGAGCTGGCCGTCCCCTATGCCCTGCACGCGGTCTCGGACGCCGAGCGCGACCAGATCGAGAGCAGGCTGGCCGCCGCCACCCTGCCGGTCGCCGACGCCTTCTACGACGAGGTGCGCGCGGTCCGCGAAACCATGGCGATCATCTCGGCCGCCAGTGCCGAGGAACCGCCCGCCGATCTGCGGGACCGGCTGCTGTCGGTGGCGGCCGGCGACAACGTGCGGACCCTGCCGACCGGCCGGTCGGGCGGACGCCGGAGGATGGCACTGCTGTCCGCTGCCGCCGCTCTGGCGGTGGGCCTGTCCGCGGTCGGCATCGGGCTGTCGTTGCGGCCGCCGGCGCAGCAGCAGTCCACCGCCCAGCAGGTGTTCTCGGCCTCCGACGTCCACACCGTCTTCGGCGCCATCCCGGCCGGTGGCACCGCGACCGTGGTGTTCTCCCGGGAACGCGACGCCGGGGTGCTGGTGATGAACGACGTGCCCCCGCCCGCGCCGGGAACCGTCTACCAGATGTGGCTGGTCAGCCCTGGCGGGGCGACCTCAGCAGGGACCATGGACGCGGAGGCGGTATCACCGTCGACCACTGCGGTGCTGGAAAACATCGGCGGCTCAACGAAACTGGCGTTCACCGTGGAGCCCCCCGGCGGCTCGACGAAGCCCACCGGCACGTTGATCGCCGAGCTTCCGCTCAGCTGAGCGTCGCGGCCGCCTGACATGGCCCCGATTGCCAGGGAGTTCCGGTTCGGGATCGGGTTGCCGGCGATAACCGCGGTGCCCACCGACACCTCCGGTGTTCCGGATCTCACCCTCGCCTACCCGCCGAGCCTGACCGACGAGGAATTGCTGCACATGCCACCCGTTTGCTCAGCGGAACACCACGCCCATATTTGCCGCGGAGTTGTTTGCTGAACACGAGCGTTATGGGATGACCTATTTCACTGTTCAGGACTATCCTGGGACGTACTTCGCGCAAGTCATCAACGCCCTGCGCTGACACGCTGCACGGGGAAACCCCGGTTCACCGGGGCCCGACCGAGGGAATGGTCGGGATGTCGGGAAGGCGGCAGCAGTGATGACAACGAGCGGCAGATGGCGAAAGGCGGCGACGACGATGCGCCGAAATGTCCCCATGGCGGTAGCGGGCCCCGGCCGAGGGGTTTCCTGGATCCGCAAGGGCTATCCCCGGTGCGCGCCCGAGCGCGGCCACAGTTACCTCGTCGCGCTCTGCGGCGTCGATTACGCACCCAGCTGACCCGAGGGCGCCGAGCTGCACAGGCGGTAAGCTGCCAGCCGGTCCGCCCTCGTAGCTCAGGGGATAGAGCACGGCTCTCCTAAAGCCGGTGTCGCATGTTCGAATCATGCCGGGGGCACGTCAGAGGCAGTTCTTGGCTGCCTCGCGTCCTGAATCCATCGTTTATTCCTGGTTGCTCGCGTGGCGTTGGCAGGACTCGTAGGCTTCTGGGGTGCGCTTGTCGTGGCCGTTGACCGGCCGCTCGGAGGAGATGCGGACTATCGAAGCCGCCATCTTGGCGTCGGATGTGTCCGGGATCGTTGTCCGCGGGGCGGCGGGTGTCGGCAAGAGCCGGATCGCCCGTGAGGCAGTGTCGGCTGCCTCGTCGCGGGGATTCGTGGGCCGGTGGGCGGTCGGCACATCCGCGGCGCAGGCAATTCCGCTGGGTGCTTTCACCGCATGGGCGCCGGTAGGTGTCACCGACACTGTCCAGCTGCTGCGGGGGGTGATCGAGTCGCTCACTACCGCGCCTTCTGGCACCACGGTGGTGGTGGGTGTCGATGACGTGCATCTGCTCGACGATCTGTCGACGTTCGTTGTGCATCAGATCGTGCAGCAGGGCGCGGCGAAAGTATTGCTCACCGTTCGCGATGGTGAACCGATTCCCGCCGCGGTACAGGAGATCTGGAAGATCGGCCGGTTCGACCGGCTCGACCTGCAGCCGCTGTCGCTCGAGGAAACCTCCACGCTGCTGTCGGTGACCCTAGGCGGATCGGTGGACCCTCATGCCGCCCAACGCCTGTGGACGTTGACCCGCGGCAACGTTCTGTACCTGCGCAACATCGTCGAGCAAGAGGTCGCAGATGGCCGTCTCGCACAACAGCACGGCTATTGGCGGTGGACCGGTGATCCGATCATGCCACCGGGATTGGTCGAATTGATCGAATCCCGCATGGGCGCCCTCCCCTCCTCAATCAGCGATGTTGTCGATCTGCTCGCCGTCGCCGAGCCGATCGGGCTGGCATCGCTGCACCGGATCGTCGATCCGGCGGCGGTCGAGGAGGCCGATACCCGCGGCCTCGTCACGCTCGAACCCGTCGTTGACGGTGTGGATGTGCGAGTGGCGCATCCGCTCTACGGCGAGGTGCGTCGCAGAAGGGCGCCGGCCACCAAGCTGCGGCGACTGCGCGGGTTGGTCGCCGCCGAACTGGCCGCCTCCGATCACCGCGATGACATCCGGGTCGTGGTGCGCCGCGCCGCATTGGGTCTCGACTCCGACCTCCCACCCGACGCCGACCTGCTCGTGAGGGCGGCCCATGGTGCCGTCTGGCTGGCGGATCTGCCGCTGGCCGATCGACTCGCCCAAGCGGCGGTCCACGCGGGCGCGGGTCCGGATCCGAACTTCGTACGCGCGCATGCGTTGTCGTGGCTGGGCCGTGGCGAGGAGGCCGACGCGGTGCTCACCGGGATTCGCACCAGCGAGTTGACCGACGGCGACCAAGCCAGATTCGCGTTCCTGCGGGCCAGCAACATGCTCTGGGCACTTGGCAATCCCGCGCGCGCAAAACAGATCATCGACGACGCTTCGCTCACCACAGGGCCGCAGGCGCGCAGCTACATCGACGCCTTCCTCACGGTGTACTGGTTCGCGATGGACCAGCCGGATGCGGCGACGCAAGCCTCGAAAGGCCTTGCGTTGGAAGACTTGCCGGATGTCGTCGGCGCTGAGCTAGCGGGGGTGCTCGCTGTCATATCCGGGGACGCCGGCCGCAGCACCGAAGCCGTGGCCGTCGCCGACGCGGGATACACCGTCGCGACTCGCTCTCTGGACGCTCCGCAGATGAGGTTCAATATCGCTGACGCACACGTCAGTGCGCTGCTGTTGTCGGGCCGGATTGCGGACGCCCTCGAGGTGGCCGAGCGGGTGCGTCGGCAGGCGGCCGATCTGCCGGGGGCGGCGCAATCACTCGGTGCTGCCGTGGCAGGTCGGGCCGCCCTTGGTGCCGGCCACCTAGGTGCCGCATGTTCGTTGTTGGAGCAGGCGGCGGTAGCGTTGTCCGCCGCCGGCCATTCCATCGGCTGGGGATACCGCTATCAGATCCCACGCACGATGGCGCTCGCGATGAGCGGTTCTGCTGACGAGGCCGCCGCCGCGCTTGCAGCGCTTGACAGGGTGCGACGTCCCTTCCGGTCACTGGACTATGAGCGCAGTCTGGCCCGCGCATGGGTGGCCGCCGGCCAGGGCGCTGTCAGTGAGGCGATCACCGTGTTGGTGTCTGCGGCCGAAAGGGCTTCAGCTAAAGGGCAATTCGCGGCCGAGGTGCTCTGCCTGCAAACGGCCACCCAGTTCGGGGACCGGTCGCACGCGACTCGGTTGCGTGAGCTCGAAGCGATCGTCGAGGGGCCACGGGTGGGCATTGCCGCCCGGTTCGCCGAGGCCCTCTATGGCGGCGACGCCGCCGAAGTGGCCGCGGTGTCCGAGGACTTCGAGCGCATCGGCGACCTCGTTGCGGCCGTCGACGCGGCCGCCCAGGCCGCGCTCGTGTATCGGCGCCACGACCTGCGCGGATCGGCACTGCGGTGCTCGACCCGCGCAGAAGCCCTGGCCGAACAATGCGGTGGCGCCCACACCCCGGCGCTTCGTCAGGCCAGCGAGCCGGTGCCGCTGACCGAGCGCGAACGCGAGATCGTGATGCTGATCGGTGCGGGATTGTCCAACCGCGACGTCGCCGAGCGACTGACGCTGTCGATACGCACTGTCGAAAGTCACATCTACAGGGCGATGGCCAAGACCGGGACCACCAGCCGAGATGAACTCGCCATGCTGCT
>Ga0315293_10004119_pt1 | contig 13886 bp, 9 predicted proteins | sample YL17G13_20_MG_FD_203071 | JGI IMG/M metagenome (GOLD analysis project Ga0315293, IMG submission 203071) | Sediment microbial communities from Yellowstone Lake, YNP, Wyoming, USA - YL17G13_20 | ecosystem: Environmental > Aquatic > Freshwater > Lake > Sediment | place: USA: Wyoming | collected... | reverse complement strand
CGCTCCATTTGGCGTATGAGGCGGATCTCCGTCATAAATCTCTGAAATCGTGCTTACTCCGTGCTCACTCATCACTTCCTCAAGTCCGAAAATAAGCTTCCTGATTCTCTGTTCACCCTGTTTCCCGTATACTTTAAGCCATCCCTCGCAGAACGGGCCAAACAACCAGGGCCATACGGTCCCGTTATGATAAGCTTTGTCCCGTTCTTCCTGGTTCCCGTGATATGTGCCTTTGTAAAGCGGATTTCCCGGAGAAAGTGTCCTGAGTCCCCGCGGGCTTACAAGCTCTTTGTCTGCTATATCCAATACTCTTTTCATCTGGTCTTTTGAAAGCATTGAATATGGGAGTGAAACTGCAATAACCATATTGGGCCTTACAAAATAGTTCTTTCCTTCATCATCGTTGACATAGTCGGCAAGATACCCCCTCTGATGATCACAGAACAATTCCTGGAAAGAATTATTTATCAGCTCAGGCAGGTTCTCATATTCCTTAACTAACTTGCGGTCCTTAACCTGTCTTGCCATATCCAGAGCAAAACAGACAGCATTGTACCATAATGCGTTTATTTCAACTGCATACCCTTTTCTTTGTGTTACAGGGATCCCATTAACCACTGCGTCCATCCATGTAAGTGATTTACCTGGAGCATCAGCATAAATGAGCCCGTTTTCCCTCATCCTGATATTGAAAGAGGTACCATTTTTATAGGCATTCAGGACTGATTTCAATGCCTCGCCGTAGCGCTCCCAGGCATCGGTCCCGCCATTCTCAACATATTGCTGAACCGACCAGAAGAACCACAGGGGAGCATCGACAGAATTAAATGCAGGACTGTCGATCGCACCCATATTTGGGAAAAGGCCATCCTTCATTCGTCCTATCTGGGTATCGAGCACCTCCCTGTAAAGCTGAAGCTTTTTACCGGGTCGGGCCAGAGCAAGTCCGGGAAGAGCAATAAAAGTATCCCTTCCCCATGCCCCAAACCATGGGTATCCGGCAATAATCAGGGTTTTTCCGTGCCGTTTTTCAATAAATTGCTGAGCAGCATTTTTCAGGCAGTTGATAAAATTGCTTCTCGGTATCTTGCCGTTGACGGTTTTAGTAAATTTTGCCTTGAAGCCTGATGGTTTTTCTTCTTTTGTCGAAGCGGAAAAAACTATCACATCGCCTTCTTTCGCATCAACTTCAAAGAATCCGGGAGTAAAGAGATCTTCAGAATAGTCATATCCTCTTTTCTGTTCTTCAGTGTATTCAACCCCAAGGTGCCAGTCAGGGACATGAATAAATTCGACTTTAGCTGAGAATTGCATATGGAGAAAAGGAAACCCTTCATAGAGCTTCATTTTAATACCGTTGTCGATAACATCAACTTTTGTATTTGCGGCAAGGTTTGCATGTGTCAGTTCATGAATATTCCTGAACGCCAGAAAGGGCCGGACCTGAAGTTTCATCGGCTCCGATGCTTCAAGAATAGTGAACCGGGCAAGATACTGTTCCTCATAATGGACCAGAAGCCTTTCGTGCTTAAGTTTAACCCCGCCCACCCTGTATATGCGTGAGGGGATTCCCTCCATCTCAAGCTCTTCAATATACTTATGGCCTTTGGGGCTGTAATAATCTCCCTTGAATTTTCTTATTCCTGTATTGAAGCTTCTGTCATTATTTACTACTGTTGCATCCAGCGACGAAAGCAGAACATATCTCTCACCACCGAAAGCATCTATCGGACAAACAAGCAAGCCGTGATATTTGCGGGTATTGCAGCCTACAATGGTTGTGGAAGAGTAGGAACCTGCCCTGTTGGTTCTGATCACCTCTCTCGACAACGAGTATTCAAGATTTACAATCTGACCCTTTTCAAACTTAATATAACTCATAAACAAATCTTTATATACTGTACTAAAAAGCCTTTTAAGTTACTGTTTTTTATCTGACATTGCAAGGGAAACTGCCCGAAGATGGGAAAATGTTTTCATGTTCCTGTTTTATTTCCAGAAGCCTTTCGCTGAACATTATAAAATCTGCGCCAGGAGTTGTCTGATAAAAAAATGAGTAACTTTGCATCTCAATAAAATATTCTAATTAACATATATTATTCTCTGAATGAACAGAAAACTGGGAATTTTTTTAACTACTGCCTTGATGTTGACGGGCTGCCGCGATAAAACTGCAGAAATATCAGGCATTCTTGAAAATTCATTGCCCCGGCAATATATTTTTTTGCAGGAGCTTAAACCTAATGAGCTTCTTAATGTCGATTCCGCCATAGTTTCGGAAGATGGTAGTTTTGAATTTAAAAGGAAGGTAAAATTCCCGTCTTTTTATCTGCTCAAAATTAATCAAAATAACTTTCTGACAATGCTTATTGAACCAGGAGAGAAAATAAAAATGACATCTCACTTCGATTCATTGAATTATCCGGTTGCTGTTTTAGGATCAAAAGGGACAAAATTGATTGCGGATTACAACAAGGTGTTGCTAAAAACAAGAAACAAAATCAGAAATCTGAATGATATTTATGACAGGAATTCAACCAGACCCGACCTGGCTAGGGTAGTTGATTCTCTCGACAGACTTGGCGACGCTTATCTGAATGATATGAACAGTTATGCCAAAAAATATATTAATGATAATGTATCCTCACTGGCAACCATACCGGTTTTGTATTCACAGTTAACTCAAAACATATATATTCTTGATCCTCAGAAAGATTTGTCCTATTTTCTGAAAGTCGATTCTCTTTTATTCAAACAATATCCTGAATACGGCCCCGTAATTGATCTGCACAACCAGATAAAGGAAATGATTACTTATTTTGATGGTGCTGAATCTCCATCAAACGGTCCGGGGGAAAGACTGGAAGCGCCTGAGATCGCTCTACCTTCTCCTGATGGTGATACGATTAAACTAACTTCAACAAGAGGTTCTTTCGTATTGCTCGATTTCTGGGCTTCATGGTGCTCCCCGTGCCGGGTGGAAAACCCTAATCTGGTCAAAGCCTGGAATTTGTATCATAACAAGGGATTCCAGATTTACCAGGTTTCTCTTGATAAAACAAAAGAAGCCTGGATAAAAGGCATTCAGGAGGACGGGCTTGGCAAATGGATCCAGGTAAGTGATGTCAGCTACTGGCAATCAGTAGTTGTTCCTGTCTATAAAATAAAAGCAATCCCTTCCAATTACCTGCTCGACAAAGAGGGCCGGATAATTGCAACGGACCTCAGGGGAGATGCCTTGCAAAAAAAACTTGCTGAATTGTTCAATTAATCCTATAACCAATACCGGAAACCGGTAATCTGATTTTATAATGAAAAGACCTTTGATTCTTCTGCTTCCGCTCCTGCTACTTGCCGGGTGCCAAAACAAAAATACTTTTATAATAAAAGGGATAATCAGGGAACCCCGGGAAAAAACTGTTGCCCTGAACAGAGTAGATGTAAACAGGCTCGTGCTTATCGATTCATCAAAAATCAGTAGCAACGGAAGCTTTAAATTCAAAGTAAAATCGGCCGGACCTGATTTTTATCAGCTTGGTTATTCCGATTCAGATTTTGTCACATTGCTTGCTGAACCTGGAGAAAAAATTAAGCTCTCCTTCAACGGGAAGAATATGTCGGGTTATTACACCATAACCGGATCGGAAGGATCAGAGAATGTCAGGATGATTGATATGCGGCTTGCGGTGGCGAAAAGAAAACTGGATTCCCTGAGGGTCGCTTATACTGATGTGTCGGGAAAGCCAGGTTTTGATGAAAAAAAGTCTCTGATCGAAAATGAATTCAGTGATATACTCAGAGAGCTCCGGAAGAAGAATATTGAATTCATAATCAGCAATACCAGATCAATGGCCTCACTTAAAGCTGTTTATCAGAGAATAGATGATAATACTTATGTTCTCTATGAACCTAACGATCTGCAATATATGAAAATAGTCTCCGATTCGCTGGGCCGTTATTATCCGGGATCCAAAAATGTAAAGGCTCTTGCGGAAGATCTCAAAAATGAACTGAATCAGATGTATTCGAGACAGATCCAGAGTCTGGCCAGCAAATCCCCTGAGGCAAAACTGGATCCCAATCTGAAAGACATCAGCGGAAACAGGATCGCATTGTCGTCTTTGAAAGGAAAGGTGGTTCTCCTGACCTTCTGGTCGGTCGATTCAAAAGACTGTATTGCTGAAAATCTTCAGCTAAGGGATATTTATAAAACCTTCAATAAAAAAGGCTTTGAAATTTACCAGATAAATATTGACGAGGGCGAACAAAAATGGAAAGCTGAAGTACGGTTTGATGAACTGCCCTGGATAAGTACAAGAGAGGATGATCCGCTCAATCCGGCTAATGCACTTCTCTTTAATGTCAAAACACTGCCAACCAATTATCTTTTTGACAGGGATGGTACAATAATCGGCTCAAATCTTCACGGACGATCGCTACTGATAAAATTGAATCAAATATTTAACAACTAGCTTTCTGCATTGAAAGAACAGGGGAAAATATATTTTGCATCTGATTTTCATCTTGGACTTAAAGCCGGAGGAGATCCTGGTGAAAGAGAAAAAAAGGTTGTAAAGTGGCTTAATACAATCGCTCCGGAAGCCAGGGAAGTTTTTCTGATAGGAGATATCTTTGATTTCTGGTGGGAATACAAGCTTGTTGTCCCGCGGGGATTCACAAGGTTCCTCGGGACAGTTTCCGCCATGACAGATTCTGGCATACCTGTACACTTCTTCACCGGAAATCATGACATGTGGGTAAAGGATTATCTTTCTGACGAATGCGGGGTAATAATTCATACATCTCCCTATACGCAAACCATTGACGGGAAAAAATTCCATATTGCCCACGGGGAGGGACTCGGAAGCAAAAGCAAGGTGTACAAGATCCTTCTGGCTTTATTCCGCAACAAACCCCTCCGTGTTATGTATTCCATGCTGCATCCCTCAATAGGGGTTGGCATTGGACACAAATGGTCGCTGAATTCAAGGTTGGGTAAAGGAATTACAATGGATTTCCAGGGGGAAGAAAAGGAAGATCTTATAAGTTATTCCCGAACGATACTAACAAAAGATAAAATCGATTATTTCATTTTTGGTCACCGTCATATGGTTCTTACTTATAAGCTTGAACAGGGTAGTCAGATTATTTTTCTGAGTGACTGGATAAGGGAAGGCAGTTTTGCAGAATGGAACGGAAAGGAATTGAACCTCAAAGTATTCTGATCAGCTCTGATGTTCTTCGATCCTGACATTCAGCATGAAATACGAATACTGATCATTTACCTCTTCAAACTGGTAATTCAGTTTGCTCCCCGATTTCCGGGCCATCGAAATTAGCCCCATGTTGCCAGTGCTGTCCGTATCGATCGACTGTGCTGATAAAGATGTAAAAAAGAGTGTTTTCAACCCTTCACTGTCAAAACTGTTGATCTTGTCAAGCTTAACCTTCAGATCGCTGACCCTTGTGTTCAGGATCAGATTGCCTGTAGTAAGTATGAATTTCCTCTCTTCCAGCCGGACCAAAACAACAGGCATTCCATATTTTTGCTCTGCTTCCCTGCCCAGGTTGTATTTTGAGACATTTTCCAGGATCTCAATCATAATGTTGAATACCCTTCTCCTGAGTGCTGAATCAATGTCTTCCTCAGTAAGCTTGGCTTCAGTAAGGGATAAAACCTCCTCTCCGATTCCGGGTGTAAAATGTCCTGACCAGATCATGTAAATTTTCTTCTTATCCATCAGTTGCTCAAGCTGAACAAAAGAATCACTATCAAATCGCTGATCCTTCCTGGAGGCATGTATTCCGACTCCGCTCGAATCGACTGTTTTGCTCAGAATGAAATACGAATATTTTTTATCCACAGCAACAAAATCATAATCCAGTCTGTTTCCGGTTTTCATAGCCATTTCAATCAATCCAAGCCCGGCTCCTCCTTTCATGCTGAATTCAGAACTATTCAGGATCTGTCTGTAAAGATCTTTGATCTCATTAATATCCAGCCTGTTTACCCTGTCGAGCCTCTTCTTCAGATCATTTACATGATCAGATGCTATTATATTTCCGGTAGTTATTGTATACCCGTCATCTGTTTTTGAGTAAGTAACAAGCGACATGCCACCGCGGCCTGAATGGTCACCATGTTTAACAATATTCTGAAGGCTTTCAAGCACATACATAAAAAGTCTTTTCCTTCCTACGAATCCATAGGAATCATCCATCATTTCATTTTCAAGCAGTGTCAGCAGAGGCAAAGAATTTCTGTCTGTTATTTCTCCCCTGTAAACAAACAGAAGACGCTCTTTCCTCATCTTATCGTGAATCGTACGGGTAATGTCCATGGAAAAAAGATCTGGCGGGTTTATTCATGACAAAAATAACAATATCGGCTAATAACACAAACTAAATACACCGCCGAAAAGTATAATGGATCAATTTTTAATGTAACTTGACCGCCAGGAAAGATGAGTACTAATGCTTTCTTTAAGAGAATTAATTGACTGATGTTCAGCAGATTCCTAAAATTTATCGTTCCTCCATTTACCTTCAGAGCTTTTTTCAGAAGGATTTTTTATGCCAACCTGAAAAAAGTCCCGCTTGACAAACCATTGCTTTTTGTAGGGAACCACCAGAACTCATTTATGGACGGTATCCTTGTCGGTTCGTATCTTCCTCAACCGTTGCATTTTACTATGAGGGCAGATATGTTCAGGAAACCATTTGCACGTTTTTGTCTTCGCGAGCTGAATGTTTCACCGGTTTACAGGATTGAAGAGGGACTTGAGAACGTTCATAAAAACCTTGAAGCATTCAGCAGTATCTATGAGATCCTGAAGAAAAACGGAAACTTCATCATGTTTTCGGAAGGTATTTGTGTACAGGAAAAACGTCTTCAGAAGCTTAGAAAAGGTACTGCCAGGCTGGCTTTCGGAGCTGAGGAGAAATTTGGTCTCGATGTACACATTGTGCCGGTTGGAATAAATTACACCTATCCTTCCAGGTTCCGAAAGGAGGTAATGATAAATTTTCACGATTCGTTCAGCATCAATGAACTTAAAGATGTGTATAAGGAACACCCGGCAAAGGCATTGCTTGCTTTTAACGAGAAATGTGATATCAGTCTGCGGAAGGAAGTTATCATAATTGAAGATCCCAAAAATGACTGGCTTGCTGAACAGCTTCTAAAGATGGAGCGCCGTAATATGGTGCTGCCTTTTTTCAGATGGCGGTTTGATACTGACGACAGAAGACAGGCTGAAAAAAGAGTAAGCGAAAAGCTAAATCAGCTGAGCAGGACATCTCAGGCTGATCTTGAATCTCTATCTAAAAAAGTCGAAAATTACGTCAATCTTCTTGCAAAAAACAGACTCAGGGATGAGAATGTGGCACGGAAACTCGACTGGGGATTTTTAAGATATTTTGCAGTTCTTGCCGGATTCCCCATATTTATTGCCGGATTTATCGCCAACTTTATCCCTTTCATCATACCAAAAATAATCTGCGACAGGCTTATAAAGGATCCCAGGTTCTATAGTTCTGTCTTCATAGGTTCATTTACTGTTCTTTATCTGATTTACATACCAGTTCTGCTTATTCTTGCGGCCATCTTTGCCGGATGGACAGGATTCATTCTGTCATTGCTCGTTCCTATGTCAGGTTATTTTGTTCTTTATTACCAGGAGATTTTCTGGGAACGGATCAGGACCCTGCGCTTCAGCCTGACAAGAATCTTCAATCCGGCCCTCATCAAAGAATTAACCTCAGAGCGGCAGAGTATCCTGGGGGACCTTGACAAAGTCAAAGTCTAAACAAAAAACTATCAATCTCTGTCAGTTGCTCACGGTTTTTAACATACAAAGATTTTCAATACACGACGGTACCGGAGTGAGAACAAATATCTTCTTCAAAGGCTGTCCCCTTAGTTGCCTGTGGTGCAATAATCCGGAAAGTATTGATCCATTCCCCTCCATAATGTTCGATGAAAGGCTGTGCCATATGTTTGGAGATTGTATCAGGGCAGGTAACGGATATATTGTCTCCAAAGACAACAAGCTTAAAATAGAAAGGGAGAAAATTACGGATTTCGAATCCCTCAGGAATATATGCCCCTCCAAAGCCCTGATCGTTACAGGAGAGACAAAGAGTGTGAGTCAGATCATTGATGAAATTGAGAAAGATATTCCATTTTACGAGATGAGCGGGGGTGGGGTTACCCTTTCGGGAGGCGAACCTTTTTCACATGATCCTGATCTTAAAGAATTGGTTATTGAACTGAAAAAAAGGGGGATACATGTTTCTGTTGAAACATCACTTCACGTTCCCTGGGAAACAATTGATAAATACCTCGACCTGATAGATGTATTTCTTGCCGACCTGAAACATACAGACAATGAGAAGTTTGCCAGGTATACCGGCGGGAATGCGGCACTTGTAATAAATAATTTCAGGGAACTTGACAGGAAAGGGAAAGCTTTTATTGTAAGAGTTCCTGTTATCCCGTATTTTAATTTCTCTGAACCGGAACTCTGGTCAATAATCGATTTTGCTGCCGGGTTAAAAAATGCACTCGAAATCAATTTCATTCCCTTCTATTCACTTGCAAGGGAAAAATATGCAATGCTGGGAAAAGAATATATCTTTGAAAATCACAGCCCTATTGAAAAGGCTGAATTAGCTCCATATGTCGAATATGCAGAAAAAATGGGTCTGACAGCCAAAATTATGAATTAAAATGAGAACGGAAGCGCAGTCAGCAGTGATTACCGGAAGAATTGCCAGGCTTAAAGAGAAGGTTATTTCGGTAAAATCGACTATCTGCACCGAGCGGGCTAAAATTTACACAAAAGCCTACCAGGAGCATGAAGGTTCTCCGGTTATCCTGAAACGGGCGTATGCCCTTGAAAAGACATTGAAAAAGATGTCGGTTTTTATTGATGAAGGAGAACTGATTGTTGGGAATCAGTCATCAGCGCTAAGGGCAGCTCCTATCTTCCCTGAATATGTCACTTCATGGATAATAAACGAGCTGGATGAGTTTGACAAACGCCCGGGTGATGCGTTCTTTGTAACTGAAGAGCAGAAGAAGGAACTGAGAGAACTGTGCAAATGGTGGGAAGGAAAGACCCTTATCGAGAAAGGTTACTCAAAAATGTCTCCTTTGAACAGGGAGATCCATGATTCAGGAATTATAAGGGCTGAAGGCAATCTGACATCAGGAGATGCACATATTGCAGTGAATTTTGAAAAGATACTGAAAATCGGGCTGGCTGGTTACCTGAATGAAATAAAAGGGGCTCAAAGATCACTCAGGAATACTGATAAAAATCTGGCTCAGAAACAAGATTTCTACAAATCCCTGAAAATTGGAATTGAATCATTTCAGGCATTTATCGGGAGATATGGAAAGCTTGCAAATGAACTTTCACTCCGGGAAACAGACAACATAAGAAAATCAGAGCTTGTCAGGATAAGCGAGAACTGCAGGAACATATCTCACAATCCGCCTTCAGGTTTCTATGAGGCGCTTCAGCTAACATGGTTTGTTCAATTAGTACTGCAGATCGAAAGCAACGGCCATTCTGTTTCACTCGGGAGAATGGATCAGTATCTGTGGAATTTCTATAAGAATGATCTGGCAACGGGCAGGATCAGTGAGGATCTTGCTCTTGAGCTTCTTGAAAATACATGGCTCAAATTGTTGTCAGTGAATAAGATAAGGCCGTGGTCGCACACAAGGTTTTCTGCAGGAGGTCCGCTTTATCAGAATGTAACTATCGGAGGTCAGACCGTTGACGGCAAAGATGCCGTAAATGATCTGAGCTTTCTCATTCTAGATTCGGTTGGCATGATGAAACTGACCCAGCCAAACCTCTCAGTCAGGTTTCACAGGAACATTAATCCTGAATTTCTCAACCAGTGCGTTAATGTTATCGGGAAAGGTTTCGGGATGCCTGCTTTCAACAATGATGAAATTGTGATACCCTCTCTTATTGACTTAGGTGTTGCCAGGGAGGACGCTTATAACTATTCTGCAATAGGCTGTATCGAAATTGCAGTTCCCGGGAAATGGGGATACAGGTGCACAGGGATGAGCTTTCTCAATTTCATGCGCGTCTTCCTGGCAGCAATGAATAACGGACTGGACACTATGACCGGAAAAACCTTCTTCCCGGGAACAGGTAATTTTGAGGATTTCAGCGGCTTCAATGATCTGATGGCCGCGTGGAAGATCCAGGTCAGGCTCTATGCAAAGGCGTCAGTCGAAATTGACACTGCGGTCGATCTTGCACTGGAGGAGCTTGTTCCCGATATACTTTGTTCCGCTTTCGTTGATGATTGCATAGCCCGAGGCAAAACGATCAAGGAGGGTGGCTCGGTCTATGACTTTATTTCCGGTCTCCAGGTTGGTATTGCCAATCTCGGCAATTCCATGGCTGCAGTAAAGAAGCTTGTATTTGAAGATGGAATTATCAGAAAAGAGGTTTTGATGCAGAATCTGAAGAACAATTTTGAAGGCCAGGAGGGAGAAAAGATAAGGCAGATCCTTTTGAATTATGCCCCCAAGTACGGCAATGATGATGATTACGTCGATAATCTGCTTGTGGAGGCATATATGTATTTTATTGATGAACTGAAAAAGTATCATACGACCCGGTTCGGACGCGGGCCGGTTGGCTGTGCATATTATGCCGGAACCTCAAGCATTTCATCAAATGTTCCTTCAGGTTCGGTTGTACCGGCTACTCCCGACGGAAGAAAAGCATTCACACCGGTTGCCGAAGGATGCTCTCCGACATCGGGCACTGACACGCTTGGGCCCACGGCCGTATTCAAATCGGTTTCAAAACTGCCCACTGACAAAATCCTTGGAGGGGTTCTCCTGAACCAGAAATTATCACCGTCTGCCCTGACAAATGAAACTCAGAAGCAAAAGCTTATTTCTATAATCAGGACCTTCTTTGCAACTCTGAAAGGCTGGCATGTCCAGTACAATATTGTTTCAAGGGATACCCTGCTTGCCGCTAAAAAGAATCCTCAGAATTACAGGGATCTTGTAGTGCGTGTTGCAGGATATTCAGCATTCTTCACAACTCTTTCGCCCGATACTCAGGACGATATAATTGCCAGAACAGAACAGTCACTATAACATATTCCTATGGAAAAACTTCTCTGTGGCGTCGACCTTGGAGGTACCAAGCTTTCGGTGGGATTGGTGTATCCCGATGGAAGGATCCTCGATAAGATCATTGTATATGATCACGTCGGAAAGAATGAAGAGGCTATTGTTAATTATATAACACAACTGGCCAGGCAGGTTATTTCGTTCAACAGCCTTCATGAATCTGATCTTGAGGGAATCGGAATCGGATTCCCGGGACATATACGTTACAGGGACGGATATACAATAACCACATCTAACCTGAAAGGGTTTAAAAACTTCCCCCTGCGTGATTCGCTGAACAAAAATTTCTCTATTCCTGTCAGGCTTGATAATGATGCAAACGCCCAGGCATTCTGCGAATTCAAATTCGGAGCAGGAAGAGGATATGATGATCTGATTTTCCTGACGATCAGCTCCGGCATAGGCGCCGGGATAGTGCTCAACAGGAAGATCTACCGCGGAATGACCGGAACTGCAGGTGAGTTCGGACATACAATTGTTGATCCCAACAGCGATTTCATATGCACCTGCGGCAACAGGGGATGTCTTATGGGATGTGCCTGCGGTCTGACATTGCCACAGCGCTTCAGGAAAAAGACTGAAGAAGGGATCAGAACGACATTACTTCTCGGTGATAACTTTGATTTTTCGAAAGTGGATGGTAAACTGATAAAGCAAGGCCTTGATACAGATGATCCTCTTTCAAAATCAATTGTTGCGGATTGTGCCGATTATATTGGGATTGGCATTTACAATATTTTCCAGGTGTTTAATCCACCCCTAATTATTCTTGGAGGGGGCCTGATGAACCTTGGAGAATTTTACTTCAGCCGGATTAAAAGCAAGTTTTACGAGCTTGCAAGGGATATGATCTTTGATCCTATTGCAATTGTCAGGTCTGAAGCCGAAGCGGATGCCGGATTAATTGGTGCCGCAGCATTGCTCCTTGAATAATTGGTTATCCTGCCCACCCTTCACGGTCGAGATTACGATAATTAATCGCTTCTGAGATATGCTCGGCTGTAATGTTCTCCGATTCACCTAGATCAGCAATGGTCCTTGCCACTTTCAGTATTCTGTCATAAGCCCGGGCCGAGAGGCCGCGCAGTTCCATCGCAGTTCTGAGCAGCCTTCCTCCTGCTTCATCCAGCTGGCAGAATTTCCTTTGCATCGATGTCGACATATGGGCGTTTGCATAAACACCCTTCACCGATTCAAACCGTTTTGACTGTATTGCCCTTGCTTTTACAATTCTTTCCCTTACCACGGCTGATTTCTCGGTTTTTCCGGTATCAGAAAGCTTGTCATAATTAACAGGTACTACTTCGATATGAATGTCAATCCTGTCAAGAAGAGGGCCGGAAATCCTGTTCAGATATTTCTGCACCATTCCTGCAGAACACATGCACTCTTTTTCGGGATGGTTATGAAAACCGCACGGACAAGGATTCATTGACGCAATTAGCATAAAGCTTGCAGGGTAATCACAGGTTGATTTTGCACGGGAGATTGTTATGATCCTGTCCTCCAGAGGCTGTCTCATCACCTCCAGGACACTCCGTTTGAATTCAGGCAGTTCATCAAGGAACAGAACACCGTTATGGCCGAGGGATATTTCTCCTGGCTGGGGAAATGTACCTCCTCCGACCAGGGCGATATCCGAAATTGTATGGTGGGGCGATCTGAAGGGCCTTTTCGTCATCAGTGCTGTGTGGTCGTCAATCTTCCCGGCCACAGAGTGTATTTTGGTTGTTTCCAGGGCCTCTTCAAGCGTAAGCGGAGGCATTATTGTACCTAATCTTTTTGCCAGCATTGTTTTGCCTGATCCGGGAGGACCTATCATCAGGAGATTATGATGACCAGCTGCAGCAACCTCCAGCGCGCGTTTCACATTTTCCTGTCCCCGTACGTCAGAAAAATCAACATCATATCTATTTGCTTCGCCTTTGAATATTTCCTGAAGGTCAACTTTCACCGGATCGAATTTCCGCAGCCCATTGAAAAAATCGAGCACATCACCCAGCTTTTCCATGCCATAGACATCCAGACCACTGACTACTGCAGCTTCACGGGCATTCTTTACAGGCACGACCACACCCTTGAACCCTTCATCCCTTGCTCTCAGCGCTATCGGAAGCACTCCTTTGACAGGCTGTAATGTGCCATCAAGCGACAGCTCGCCCATCATTACATATGACTCGATCTCTCCACAGGTAATCTTTTCGTCTGCCGCCAGAATACCGACTGCAAGCGGAAGATCATATGAGGATCCCTCCTTTCGTATATCTGCTGGAGCCATGTTTATGACCACCTGTTTCCCCGGCCATTTAAACCCGAGGGTCCGTAATGATGATTCAATTCTCTGCTGGCTCTCCTTTACCGCCACATCAGGCAGTCCAACGAGGAAAAAGCGTATTCCGCGCGATACATTGACTTCAACTGTAACTGTAACGGCATCAATACCGGTGACAGCACTGGCAAATGTCCTACTAACATATTATATTTTTAACAGCACGTTTGAGGAAACACAGTATCAAATATAATAAAATCAAGATAAAACACAAAAGGAAGAAGATAAAAGTTCTCTAAGAAAATCACCCCACACCCGCCAAATAGGGACTTTAAAGAAGTCACAGGTTTAATAATCCGTCAACTTGCTAAGAAGGAGCAAACCTGCAGGGTTGGTTTTGTGGTGGGGGCAGGGGGATGTGTGTATAAAAATAAG
>Ga0315293_10004118_pt1 | contig 13887 bp, 9 predicted proteins | sample YL17G13_20_MG_FD_203071 | JGI IMG/M metagenome (GOLD analysis project Ga0315293, IMG submission 203071) | Sediment microbial communities from Yellowstone Lake, YNP, Wyoming, USA - YL17G13_20 | ecosystem: Environmental > Aquatic > Freshwater > Lake > Sediment | place: USA: Wyoming | collected... | reverse complement strand
GTGCCACGCTGCTGCCTCGCTTGCTGACGCCTGCGCTGGATCACCCTCGGGACGAGCACCGCGAGCGTGTGTTGTACGCCTTCGACGAACTCGAGCGCCTGGGCGGTGAGCCGGGACCGAAGTACGTTTATGCCCACATCGTCTCGCCGCACGACCCCTTCGTGTTCGGCGCCAACGGTGAGGCCGTCAGCGGGGCGGCGGTCACCGGGGTGGTCGGTGCGGAATGGGAACAGCAGGCCTACGCGAACCAGGCACGCTACATCAGCCGACGGGCGTTGACGATGCTTGAGAAGCTGATCGACGGGTCGACGCGGCCCTTTGTGATCCTGCTGCAGGCGGATCATGGCCCAGGGTGGAACTCGGACGCCGGACGGATGGCGATCTTGAACGCCTACCGTTTTCCAGGAGCGGAGAAGACCATTATGCCGGGTATCTCGCCGGTGAATTCCTTCCGGGTCCTGTTCAACAGCCTCTTCGGCACCACCTTCAGCTTGCTGCCGGACGTGAGCTACTTCTCCATCTACCCGGCGCCCTTCGACTTCACCATCGTCCCGCCATCCTGTCCTCCGCAGGTGACGCCGTGACAACTCGCGTGCTGCTCTCCGCCCCTTACATGCTGCCGATCATCGACGGCTTCCGTCCGATGCTGGACTCGGCCGGCATCGAGCTGGTGTTGGCCCGGGTGGAGGAGCGCCTGACGGAGGACGAATTGCTGGCCTTTGCCGGGCAAGTCGATGGGGTGGTATGCGGCGACGATGTGTTCACGCGCCGTGTGCTGGAGGCGTTCGCGCCCCGACTCAAGATCGTGTCGAAGTGGGGAACGGGGATCGACTCCATTGACCTGCAGGCCGCCAAGCGACTGGGGATCTCCGTCGGGAACACCCCCGGCGCTTTCGCCCATCCCGTTGGCGACAGCGTGCTGGCCTACATTCTGGCGTTCGCGCGCCGGGGCCCGTGGATGGATCAGGCGATGAAGGCCGGCCGCTGGGAAAAAATCCCAGGCCGCACGCTGCGCGAATGCACGCTGGGGGTCGTTGGTGTCGGGAACTGCGGGCGCGAGGTGCTGCGCCGGGCCAAGGGCTTCGGGATGCGGCTGCTCGGGAACGACATCGTCCCAATCCCTAAGGCCTTCATCGATGAGGTGGGGGTGGAGATGCTGTCCCTCGAGGCGCTGCTGGAGCGCTCGGACTTCATCAGCCTCAATTGCGATCTCAACCCGACGTCCTTCCGCCTGGTCAACGCCGCGGCGCTTGGGCGCCTCCGGCCGTCCGCGATCTTGATCAATGTCGCCCGGGGGTCCATCGTGGACGAACCGGCGCTGATCGAAGCGCTTCGATTGGAACGGCTGGCAGGTGCCGCCTTGGATGTCTTCGAGCGCGAGCCGCTGCCGCTTGACAGCCCCCTTCGAGCCTTCGAGAATGTCATCCTGGCCCCGCACAACGCCAACAGCAGTCCGGAGGCGTGGGCGCGGGTGCACCGCAATACACTGCGCAACCTGTTCCTGGGACTGGGACTGAGCGTGCCGGCCGACCTGGAGACCGAATGAGCTCCAAGGCCAGGTCCGGACAGACCGAGGGTGAGCGATGAAGCGTTGGGCACTGATCACCGGAGCCGCGGGCGGCATCGGGCGGGCGACCACCGAACTCTTCGCCGCTGAAGGCTGGGAGACGGTTGCCGTCGACCGGCGCGAGGCGGGTAGTTTCCCGGCGGGGGTAACGTTCCGGCGCGCCGATGTCGCCATCCCCGAAGACGTCGAGGCTCTGTTTGCGTGGCTGGGAACACGGTCGAACCGGGTCGACGCGTTGGTCAACAACGCCGCCATCCAGATCTGCAAGCCGATGGTGGCCATGTCGGTGGACGAGTGGGACACCGTCATGAACTCCAATCTGCGCTCGGCGTTCCTGACCGCCAAACACGCGCACCCCCTCCTGCATTCGGCTGGCGGGGCGATCGTCAACGTCAGTTCGGTGCACGCCGTGGCCACGTCGCGCGACATCGCCGCCTACGCCGCCAGCAAGGGCGGCCTCGTGGCGCTGACCCGCGCCATGGCGCTCGAGCTGGCTCCGGATTCGATCCGCGTGAACGCGGTCCTCCCGGGCGCGGTGGATACGCCGATGCTCCATGCCGGCCTGGCACGCGACCACGTGGCAGGCGGTTCTGTCGAGGAGCGCATGGCCGACCTCGGGAGCCGCACGGTCATGGGGCGCGTCGGCCTGCCGGGGGAAATCGCCCAGGCCATCCTGTTCCTGGCCGATAACAACCGGTCGTCCTTCGTCACCGGGCAGGCCTTGATCGTCGATGGCGGGGCCACGGCCCGCTTGAGCACCGAGTAGCTCGATGGGCGGGTCGCGGGCCAACCGGTCGGGTCGATGCGGCGAGGGCAACCCCTGCGGGGAATCCACACATGCCGGCCGTCGATCAAACCGAACCCCCGCGCCGCTCAGGATTCCACTTGCGGTGCGCGTTCTCCAAACCGTCATCGAAAGGGTCTTTCCGGGCGGACCCAACACAGCGAGTGCCTGACCCTTTGCCGAGGGAACGCAGCCATGCAGCTACTCGTCCTGCTCCCGATCCTGGCTTTCCTCGCCCTGTTCCTCCTGGACTACGCCTCCCAGGCTGGGTTGGCTCCTGACACAGCGCCCGATGTGCGGCTATCGTTCCTGAAGGCGTCTGCACTGTGGGGCGGGCTCGTCACCCTCTTCAGCGAAGCGCTGAGCCCTCTGCACCTGCTGGATCGGACCTGGCTTGCCGCCGTATGGGGAATCACGACTGTCGGACTGCTGGCCTGGGCGTATCGGCGGGGCGCCTTCAGGCTCCTGAGAGAGAAGCTGCCTGCGTTCCCGCCCCGCCTACCAGCAGCCGATGGCATGCTGATCATCGGCCTGGTGCTTGTGGTCGCTCTTCTGCTCGTGGTTGCCTGGATCGCGCCTCCCAATACCGTGGATACCTTGCTCTATCACATGGCTCGTGTGGTGCACTGGGCGGAGGGACACAGCCTGGAGCACTACCCTGTCAGTTACGCGCATCAACTGCTCAAGCCGACATGGGCCGAAACCGCGATCTTGAACTTGCGGGTTCTGTGGGGCAACGACCGTCCCGCCAACCTGGTGCAGTGGTTCAGCATGGCCGGCTCGCTCGTCGTGGTTTCCTGGATCGCCGCCAGGATGGGCGCCAATCGGCGAGGGCAGATCCTCGCTGCGCTCTTCGCCGTCAGCGTGCCGATGGGGGTCCTGCAGGCTACCAGCACGCAGAACGACTACGTCGTCGCCTTCTGGGCTGTCTGCCTGCTTGGCCTTGTAGTCCTCGGGAAGCAGAGAAAGCTGAGTCGCCTCGAGATGATCTGCCTGGCGCTCGTGCTGGGGACCGGCATCCTCACCAAGGGGACGTACTTCGTCTACGCCTTGCCGGTGATGGCTTGGCATTTCGTGCCCATGGTGTTCAAGCGGCGTCCGAGGCAATGGCTCACCGAAGGTCTGGTTGTTGTGGGTGTCGCTGGGCTGGTCAATCTTGGGTTCTGGGCCAGGAACATGGTCACGTACGGGGGGCCCTACGGGACCAGCGACTGGCTCCGGGCCAATCTCACCTTGTTGCGCGTGGCTCCTGCACCGTCGGCGAGCGCACAACCCCCAGCGACTCCCACGCGTAACCCCGCACGCCCGACCCCCGAGCTGGAGGTGACTGGGCCATCGCAGGACGTCGCTATTCCAGTTCCCGCCGAGACTGCGTCTCAGGCAGGCGGAGGGCCAGGGCCACAGGGCGCAGCGTCTCCCCTGGCACAAGGCAGTATCGGGATGCTGGGGCGCTGGGCCCGCATGATCGCCCTCAACTTCGTCACGCCTTCGTCGGCGGTGAACGCCGCGATCCAGGCGTTTCTGCGCCGATACCCGGCCGTGTTCGACGATGCATTCCTTGCCGACATGGGAATGATTGCCTGGAACCATGAGGATACGGCCGGGAACCCCCTGCACCTGCTGCTGGTTGTGGGTACGTTGATCCTCCTCTTCCGGCGGCCCAGGATCCGGCAAAGCCCGAGCCGGTGGATGCTGGCCGGCGTCGTCCTGGCAACCTACGCGCTGATCCCGATCGTGATCGGGCATGGACCTTCCATCTGGGGCCTCCGCTACCAGCTGCCCTTCTTTATCCTGTGGGCTCCGGTCTTCGGGCTGGCGGCGGGAGCGGTGGCCCAAGGCGCGCTCGGCCCGATCGGAGGCACTGGATTGCTGGTGATTGCGCTGCCATGGCTGCTGCTCAACAACACACGCCCAGTGATCGGCCATCCGCCCTGGCCGACACGGACAGAGAGCGTGTTCCAAGCCAGCCAATCGGAACTGCTGTTCGCCACATTCGCCGGAACCGACCCGGGGAAGCGCGAGGCCTACCTGGCGGTCGCCGACGCGATCCGGTCGCGTGGCTGCAACGAGGTCGGCCTGCGCATCGACTCATCGGACCCCGACTACCTGTTCTGGCGCGTTCTGGATGCGCCCGAAAGCGGCGTTCACATCGAGAACGTCTACCCCCTCCCGGAGTCTCAGCGGTATGCAGACCCGGACTTCAAGCCATGCGCCATCATCTGCACCATCTGTTCCGAGCGCGAGCGGCTGCATGGGCTGGAGATAGTCTCCGACTGGGGCGGGGTGAGGCTGTTTGCAGGGCCGGGCTACATGGCTGATGTGGATGGGTAAGCTTCCCAGCCTCAACGGCTCATCCCCCACCACTGGCCAGGCGTCTGGCAGCGCCCACCAAGATCCGTGGAGTTTGCGACGCGTCGCCGGCCGGACCGCGGAGTGTCGAGGGGCGCTAGCGTCGCCGGTGACGGCGATGCCGCCGTCGTAAGAGAACGTACTCGAGGCATGAGGTCTTGCCGAGCTGACCAAGCGCGGTGGCCCGTTGGCGTACGCACTGCGGACTATGCACCGGCGCGCTGACGATTGTCGGGGGGCAGATGCAGAACACTGGCTTCAGAGCGGATCCTTCTATCGGCCTATCCTGCGACCCCTAGAATGAGACGGCCCTGAGGGCGAGATACATGCCCTTGGCACGATCCTGGAATGGGAAACCCCATGCTCGCTATCTTGCCTGTCGTCGTCCTTCTCTTACTGATCATGCTGGCACTCGGGCTCAACACTGAGGCCGAGGCAACGCGCAAAGCACCATGGCTCTCGGCTTTCCTGCGTGGAGCAGCCCTGTGGGGCGGCTTCCTGACCTTGCTGAGCGAAGGGCTTGGCGCAGGGTCGGACTTGACCCGGGAGTGGTCGGCCGCCGGCTGGTTGGCGGCCGGAGCGATCCTTCTCGCTCTGCCGGCGACAAGACGAGGGATTCGGCGCGCTGTGCGGGCGGCATGTCGACCGGGCCCAAGGGGTTGGGGTCTGGAGCTGCTGGTACTGTCCGGGATTGCCGGCGTGGCGACGGCCTTGCTCGCCCTGGCCTTCCTCTCCCCCCCCAACAACGTCGACTCACTCCTGTACCACATGCCCCGCGTCGCTCATTGGGCGCAGGCGGGGAACTTGGATCACTATCCGACGGCCTACGTCAATCAACTCGTCATGCCCGTGTGGGCCGAAACGGCGATCTTGCAGTTATACCTGCTCTCGGGCACTGACCGCTTGTCGGCCCTGGTCCAGTGGGGGGCGATGGCGGGTTCTCTTCTCGGGATTGCGGCTCTCGTGCGCCGGCTCGGGGGCACGCGGCCGGGCGCGGTCCTTGCCTTGGCCTTCGCGGTCAGCATCCCCATGGGGATACTCCAGGCCACCAGCACGCAGAACGACTATGTCGCCGCCTTCTGGCTTCTGGTCGCCGCCCACGAGGTTCTGAGTCATGAAACTGAGCGGGCAGACTGGCTGCACGCCATCGTGCTGGGTCTCTCGTTCGGCCTGGGCGCACTCAACAAAGGCACCTTCCTCATATGCGCCATACCGTTCGCCGCCTGGTATGGCCTGAGGTGGGCACGGCGGAGACTCTCCCGCCAGGCGATCTTCCAGGCGGGTTTGGCCTTTGCTCTTGCGCTGCTGCTCAATGTCCCGTTCTGGGTGCGAAACCAGCAGACCTTCGGCGGGTTCCTGGGCCCGGGAGGAGTCCTGCGCGGCTATGTGCGTGACTGGTCCCAGGGATCGTCGTCCAATGCAGAGTGGGCAAAGGGTTCCCAGCTCGTTTCCCTGCCCGTGCGGGCGGCACAACTTGAGGCCCAGATGCTCGCCCGCAACCTGATCACTCCAATCCGGCGGGTAAATACCTGGCTGGTATCCGCCACCCGGGCGTTTCCGGGTGTCTTCGGCGACGCTTTTCCGAACGAGCTCTCGCAGCAGTTGTGGAACCATGAAGACACGGCCGGCAATCCGTTCCACCTGTTCCTGGTCATAGCTGCGATCCCCGGAGCCATCCTGGTTTGGAGGCGTGGTCAGGGGCGGGAAACCGGCGCATATCTTGCGGCATCGGCTGCAAGCTTCGCGCTCCTACCGCTGTTGGTCTCCAACGGCGCAAGCGTGGATGGCCTGAGGTTTCAGCTGCCCCCGGTGCTCCTGTGCGCCCCGGTAGTGGGGATCGGCATCGCCCGTGTGCTCAAAACCAAGGCCGTCCTTCTCCTTGCCCTCGGTCTTCTCGCCTTTGGCCTGCCCTGGGTGCTGTTCAACAATACCCGTCCGCTCATTGGGCGGACACCATGGACCACGCGGGTGGAGAGCGTGTTTGCGATCCCGCGGGAGACGGTCCTTTTCGCCATGTACCCGCACTTGCGCGAGCCGCTCTTCGCCACGGCGGACGACATACACCGCCTGGCCTGCACCCGCGTGGGGCTGCGAATTGACTCCAGCGATCCGGAGTACCTATTCTGGTCCGCTCTGGACGCGACCGCCAGAGGGATCGAGATGGAGAACCTGCGCCCCATTCCAGAAGCCGAGGAATACCGCCATCCAAGCTTCAGCCCGTGTGCGATCGTGTGCACGATCTGCGGCGACCGCACCCGTCTCCATGGGCTACCGCTCGGTGCCGCGCACGCAGGCATCAAGGTTTTCTGGGGCTCCGGCTTCCAAGGGGACGAAGACGGCTAATCAAGCAGTTCTCACACAGGGGGTGCCTCGCCGAAGCCGATCGCAGCCTTGGCCGTCTGAGGCGCCGGGCGACTCGTCCGCCGGATCTGCAGAGGGGTTCCTCGCTGAACGCGAATTGCGTCTCCGCCTGCACGTGCTGCTCGATGAACCTGGCGAGAATACGCCCCCCGCGCGGGGCGCCGGCGCGGTAGGCGCCGACCGCCCTGACCGAACCGCGCCAAGTGCCGTCTTCGCGGCCTGCCCTCGTCGGGTAGAATCCCCCCAATGGCGAATCCTGACGGCCGCACTCTCCCCGCCATGCTCCGGGCCATCTATCGCGTGAAGCGCCTCGTGCCCACGCCAGTCTGGCGGGCGATCACCGGCCCCTACTGGTGGTGGTACAACCGTGCCCGGCACCAGGCGGCCGCCGTGTTCGACAGCCGGTTGCGAGACAGCCAGCGTGCCCTCCCGGCATACCGCGACTGCCAGAGCGGCCGCCGCTGCTTCATCTTGGGCAACGGCCCCAGCCTGCGTCACACGGACCTCTCGCGCTTGCGTGGTGAAATCACCTTCGGCATGAACCGCATCTACCTGCTCTTCGAGCAGATGGGCTTCCCCACGACCTACTATGCCGCCGTCAACACCCTCGTCCTGGAACAGTGTGCCGATGAGATTAAGGCGCTGCAGCTGCCCAAGTTCGTCACCTGGCGCGGCCGGCGCTGGCTGGCCGGAGACCCGCAGGCGCTCTTCATCGACACCGACTACACTGGCTCGCCGACGTTCTCCACCCAGCCGACTGGGAGGGTCTTCGAAGGCTCAACCGTCACCTACCTGGCCCTGCAGTTGGCGTATTACATGGGGTGCGACCCGGTCATCCTGATCGGCGTCGACCACAACTTCGCCACGCAGGGCCAGCCAAACGTGACGGTTGTATCTTCCGGGGACGACCCCAATCACTTCGCCCCGGGCTACTTCGGCAAGGGATTCCGCTGGCAGCTTCCCGATCTGCAGGCTTCCGAGGCTGCCTACCGCCTGGCGCGCGACGCGTACGCCGCCGCAGGCCGGTCGATCCTCGACGCGACCGTCGGCGGCAAGCTGACGGTCTTCCCGAAAGTCGACTACGCAGGATTGTTCGAATGAAAGGCATGCCGTTTCTGGCCGGGTCCTGATGCCCAACGCGCCGCTGGTCTCGATCGTCATGCCATCCTTCAACCAGGTCCCGTACCTGGAGACCGCACTGCGTTCGGTGCTGGAGCAGGACTACCCCCGCATTGAGCTCATCGTGATCGACGGCGGATCAACGGACGGGAGCCTTGCGCTGCTGCAGCGCTATGCCCCCCGCCTCGCCTCCTGGGTCTCGGAGCCGGACGCCGGCCAGGCCGACGGAATCAACAAAGGACTGCGCCGGGCCACCGGTGAGATCGTGGCCTGGCTGAACTCGGATGACGTCTACCTTCCCGGCGCCATCCGGCAGGCGGTCGAGACGCTGCAAGGCAACCCAGAAGCAGGCCTGGTGTATGCTGATGGGATCATGGTCGACTCGGACCAAGGGGTTTTGGACCGTCACCGCTATCGGCCGCTGGCGCTGGTCGATCTACTCAGCTTCGAGGTGCTCCTCCAGCCGACGGTCTTCATGCGGCGAACCGTCCTGGACGAGGTGGGCTATCTGAACGACGCATATCAGCTGATCCTGGATCACGAGCTGTGGGTCCGGGTCGCGGCGCGCTTCCCGCTGCGTCACGTCAGGTCCTTCTGGGCGCTCGAACGCACGCACGCTGAGGCCAAGACGATTGCCCGGGCGGCTGACTTCGTCACCGAGGCACAGCGCCTATTGAGCTGGGCGCGAGACACGGCGCCATTCTCCGAGGTGCTGTCCGCGAATAGGCGGCGAACAGATTCGGGATTCAACGTGTTCGCTGCCCGCCGCCTGATCGACGCCGGCGAATACCGACGCGCCTTCCGGCACGTCCTGACGGCCCTCGGCCAGCATCCGCCGACGGTGGGCCGCTACTGGTACAAGTTCGTCCAGGCCGCCGGCAGCGCGCTCGGGCTGGCGGGCGTCTTCTTCTGGTACCGGAGAACGCGCCGCTGCATCCAGCATGGCCGGCAGCGAGTGGAGGCCGGCGTCTATCCTGATCGGCACGACCCCCAGGACACGACCGGCTCAATGTGAAGCCGCAGACCACAGGAACACGCATGCCCGCCGCATCGCCTTCATCTCTGCCCCTGGTCTCGATTATCACGCCGTCGTACAACCAGGCGCGCTTCCTGGAGGCGACGATCCGGTCGGTCTTGGACCAGGGTTACCCGCGCCTGGAGTACATCGTCGTCGATGGCGGTTCGACGGATGGCAGCCTCGAGATCCTTCGCCGCTACGAAAGCCGGCTGGCGGCCTGGGTCTCTGAGCCCGACCGGGGCCAGACGGACGCCATCAACAAGGGATTCGCCTTGGCCACCGGCGACATCCTCGCGTATCTCAACTCGGATGACACCTACTCCGCCGGCGCCGTGGCCGAGGCGGTGACGTACCTGCAGGCGCATCCGGAAGTGGGGATGGTTCACGGGCGCGCCGTCTACATCGATGCGGACGGCCGTCCAGTGGCCCGGTTCCCTTCGGCTCCGACGAACCACCGGGACCTCCGGCGTGGTGCGCCTAGGATCGCCCAGCAAGCGGCGTTCTTCCGGGCAGCGGTGTGGAAGATGGTCGGCCCGCTGGATGCGAGCTTCTTCTATGCCATGGACTATGACCTGTGGGTCCGGATCTCCGCCGTGACCCCGATGGCATTTGTGCCCCGGATGTGGGCGGGCTTCCGGTTGCACGATGAGTCGAAGTCCATGACCGTGGCGCGCCAGTGCTGGCCGGAAATGATGCGGGTTCATTTCCGGGACGGGGGCAGCGTCTTCTCCGTCTTGTTCGTCAAGTACCTGGTGCGCCGCGTGGTCGAGCCCGTCATACCGCTGCGGATGCGCTGGCGGCGCCTGCGCTACCGGCTTGAGAACCGCCAGCGCCCGCAGGGCTCCCTCCCGAACGGACGGTGAGCCGGGCGATCCAAGCCGTCCGGAGCCGGGGTTACCCGGCGCCGGCAGAAACGCGAGGCTCGTGCGATGGTTTCCGACGTTCTTGACTCGAAGGACATCCTGACGCGCCTGATCCGCCGCTGGCCGTGGCTGCTGCTGGCCGCTTGCACGGGAGGCGTCCTGGGCCTCGGTCTCAGCTGTCTGCTTCCTCCCGTCTACGAGGCACAGGCTGTCGTCGGGGTGGGCATCGATTACGGCCGCGCGCTTCCGCTGGATGAGGAGGCCACGCGCCTGGCCTTCGATCGGGTTCGTGAAGTCTTCCTGTCGGATGTCACGCTGCAGAAAGTGATGGCCTGGGCAGGGTCAGTGCCCGAAGGCAGTATGGGTACCGTCAACCAATTCCGGGATACGCTCCGCCTGTCGGAAGTCGGAGGGGGCTGGGAGCTCGCCGTCCGCCACGCGTCTCCCCAGACGGCGGCCCGACAGGCGAACCTATGGAAGGACGCTTCCCTCGAGGCCCTGCAGGCGGCCGCGGCGCATGCCTGGAGGGCGGCTGGACTTCAGGCCAAGTGGTACACCGTCGGCTGCCGGCTTAGGCCTGTGGCTACGCCGTCGCCGGGGGCAGCCTGGTCCTGCTCGGCAGCGCCCGACGAGTATGACCCGGAGCAGGCCTTGACCGAGATCGAGCACGAGGCGATCCTCAGCCTCGGTGTTCTGCCGGCCATGTCGTTCTCTGCGCTGCGGGCGGCCGAGGCGCCGCTCGAGCCGCTAGCGGGTGCGCGGGGGATGCTGGTATTGGCCGGCTGTCTGGCCGGCTCGGCCCTCGGCCTTGTCGCCGCTCTGTCCTGGCCTGGTAAGAAGGGCAGGGGATCGGCATGACGTTGGCGGGCGCACCGGCCTTCGCGCGCAGGTTCGGATGGCCTCGCCGGGAGATGCTCGCGGCTGCGAGGCACGCCGTGATCGGGCTTGCGGCAACATGGTCGGCGACTGCGTTGTCTCGGCAGGCTCCACGGGCGGGATCGCCCTTCGGCTGCCTAGAGGCGAGCTGGGCGCCGGTGCGGGGCTCAGTATGATGAACGCTCGCCTCCAGGCCGCCTACCGTGCCATGGTCGATGGCCTATGGCTGATGCTGCTGGTGTCCATCCCCGTCACCAGCTTTCCCCCGCTGGTGGAACTCGTGGGCGGGACGCCGGTAGCCCCGCTGGCGCTTGTGCCTCTCGGCGCCCTGGTCGCGATTTGGCTCGTGCCGGCACTGCTGCGCGGCCGACGGTTGCCCGTCCTCGTGGCGCCGCTCCTGCTCTTCGCCGCCATCGCGATCCTCTCCGCCGGTGTAGGCTTGGGCCTGGGCATTCTGCCCGTGCGTGGGACGAGCGTGCTCGGACGGGAGCTGCGCGCGCTGCTCACGCTGGCGCTGGCGCTGGGCTTCTACCTGGGCGCGGCGCTGCTCCCCGGCGAGCGCGGCCGACTGCGGCTGGCGCTGCGCGCCATCACCGTCGGCGGCGTCTTGATGCTGCTCTGGTCGACCGTGCAGGCCGGCGTGGTCATGACCGGGGGTGAGAGCGTTCCCCAGACGTTCGTGGACCTGCAGCGCCTGATCGCGCCGCGCGATCCGGTCCCCGATCGACTCACTGGATTGGCCTTCGAGCCATCCTGGCTTGGAGACCAGCTTGTCACCTTCTATCTGCCGCTGTGGTTGGGAGCTGTCCTGACGCGCACCTCGGCCTGGTCCTCCAGACGGCGCGGCTGGTGGGTCGAGGCGGGGTTGGGCGTGTGGGGCATTCTGGTCCTGGTGCTGACGCGATCACGCATCAGCTACGTAAGCTTCGCCCTGGCGCTGGCCGTCCTTGGCATGATCGCCGTGTGGCGTGGCTCCGGATGGATCGAGCGCCAACGCAAAGGATCGGTGTTGGCGAGGGTCAATCGGGGTGCGGCGTTTGCACTTCGCCTGGGCATGATCCTGGCCTTTCTGGGCGTTTCCCTTGCTGGCTTGGTGGTCGCCACACGTGCCTACAGCCGGGTCGACCCTCGCATGATTCGGCTGTTCCAGACCCTCGACCGGCTCCCGGAGGCCCGAGCCCTTCATCCGAATGAGGTGGTCTACGAGTTGGCGAACCGTGTCGCCTTTGCCGAGCGGATCGTCTACTGGCAAGCGGGCTTTACGACCTTCGCCCAACACCCGCTGCTGGGGGTTGGCTTCGGCAATGCCGGCTTCTTCATGGAAGGAAACCTGCCGGGCTACGCCTTCCGCCTGACAGAGATCCGGGACCTGCTCTCCGGAGCGTTTGCCGGGCTGCCCAACCCCAAGAACCTGTGGATTCGCTTGCTGGCGGAGACCGGGTTGGTGGGCTTCGCCGCCTTCCTGACTTGGTGGCTGCTCGTTGGCGCGAGCGCGGTGTCTCTGTGGCGCAGAGGCTCAGGGCTGAAGAGGCTGATCGGTTGCGCCGGTCTGATCGGCTGGCTGGCCGCCATCGGCGAGGGTTTCAGCTTGGACACGTTTGCGCTGCCACACATCTGGATCCTCCTGGGGCTGGTCACGCAGGCGCTCTTGCTTCCCTCGCCGGCACCTCCGGCGGATCCCCATGCGCCTTCTCCTCTGAATTCGGGCTTGCCATCCGCTTCTCCGTAGCTTCTTGCGCTGAAGAGTGCCAGCCTGCGCGTTGGGCAGCCGCGCAGGGCGACTACCCGGGCGCATCGTCACGGCCTGCAAGGGCGCCGGGGATCCCACCCTGGAAGGGCGTCGCGGTGGGCCGCGTCGGGAAGGACTCCGCGCCCGGCGGCGATGCTACAATCTCCCCAATCCGCCCGCGGCGTCCGATGGGCGGACTACGATGGCATGATCACGCGCCTGGCTGACCTCTTCCCAATCATCCTGACCGCTCTTGTGGTTTCGGTCATCCTGGGGCCTCTAGCCGTGCGTGTTGCCCGCCGGCTCGGATGGGTCGATGTCCCGGGGTCGGCCCCGCACAAGCAGCATGACGCGCCGACGCCGATGGCTGGAGGGCCCGTTCTGGGCTTGGCCGTTGCGGCCTGCTACCTGATCCTGCGGCCCCCGGCCGATGCGGGCATCGCCGGCATTCTGGCGGGAGCGGGTCTGGTGGCCGTGGGCGGCCTGGTCGACGATCGCATCGGCCTGTCTCCCTTGGTCAAGCTGGCCATCCAGGCCATCGCCGCAGGGATCCTGATCGCCGTCGGCGTGCAGATCCAGGTCACGCGTATGGAGGGGATCGACCTGGCGCTGACCTTGCTGTGGGTGATCGGGATGGTCAATGCCTTCAACTTCGTCGACAGTATGGATGGTCTGGCGTTGGGCCTCTCGGGCATTGCCGCCGCCTTCTTCATGCTGGTGACGATCGACTCGGCTCAGCCGGTTCTGGCCGTGCTCAGCGCCGCGTTGCTCGGCGCGGCCGTGGGCGGCTTTCTGTACAACGCCTCGCCCGCCCGCCTGTTCCTCGGGGACTCGGGGGCGCAGCTCCTGGGGTTCCTGCTGGCGGCGCTCGGGATCGCCTACATACCCGGTCGTGCCGGCCTGCCGCAAGGCGTGTCGTGGTTTACCCCGATCCTCGTCTTGGGCGTTCCGGTCTTCGACATCTCGCTCGTCGTCCTGCTGCGGTTGATCCGTCGCCAGCCGGTCTACCGGGCCGGCAACGATCACACCTACCATCGATTGCTGCGCCTGGGCCTTGATCCGATCCGCTCGGTGCTGCTGATGCACCTTGCAGCAGTGATCCTGGGTCTCATCGCCTTCATAGCCCTCGACGCCTCGGTCCTGGTGGCCAACCTGATCTTCGCCGGGGTCGTGCTGGCGGGGATCGGGATGGTCGCTTTCCTCGGGGTGCATACCGGCAGG
>Ga0315293_10004116_pt1 | contig 13893 bp, 16 predicted proteins | sample YL17G13_20_MG_FD_203071 | JGI IMG/M metagenome (GOLD analysis project Ga0315293, IMG submission 203071) | Sediment microbial communities from Yellowstone Lake, YNP, Wyoming, USA - YL17G13_20 | ecosystem: Environmental > Aquatic > Freshwater > Lake > Sediment | place: USA: Wyoming | collected... | reverse complement strand
TCTAGGAATCCTATCGCCTTATCCGTTCCGATGAATGCGCCTTGCGCATCATAAAACACCGATCCTGTATCCTTGGTATATAGCCCAAGGGTCGTCATTGCCTCGGTTGCCGTCTTTGTTTTTGGTTGCAATCCAATGAGTAAGTTCGCAAAGGCTGTCCCAGCGGTTTCCGAGCTTGCAAATGAGGGCGCAACAAGGCCAAGGATATCGACCGTCTCGTTGAAGGAGAGACCCGCTGCTTTTGCCGCGCCCCCAACATTGGACAGCCCACCGGCTAACTCGTCAACGTCAACCGTGGACGCATTAGCAACTTGCGCAAGGCGATCCGCTACTTGTGTTGCCGTTACACCGCTATCAGCCCATACGCCTAATTGCTTCGCTACAATCGTGGCAGCCGGTGCAAGTTCAAGGCCCGCTGCACTCGCAAGATTCAACGTCGCCTCGGTTGCGTCGCCCATAATATCTTTGATGGCAACACCACCCTTAGCGAGTTCGTTTCCTGCCTCGGCTGCTTGCGTCGCGCTGTACTGAGTGGCCGCGCCAAGTTGGAGAAACTTATCCTTGAATTGATCAAGGCTGAGGCCCGCATCCTTGACGCTCGATCCCGTGACGCTTGCAAAGGTATTCATGGTTGCCTCAAGATCGCCCGCCGCGCCAATGGTGCTGGTGAGAAATCCACCAAAGTTCTTAGTGAGGTCAATAAGTGCATTCGTCCCGATTTCACCAAGGCGACGCAATCCACCAATGGCTATTTCGCTAAAGGCTCCGGTGCTTTTCTCTGCAAGTGCGGCGGCTTTCGCTTCTTCTTCGATGCTCCGACGGAGCGCTTCGTTTGGGGTGATCGCATTCGCCATAGCCGCCGCTTCACGATCAACTTGCACCGTCATGGCAAGGATTTTATCTTGGGTGGTGCTAATCTGTTGACTCAGTTGTTGGAGGGCAAGCTCTTTTTTCTGCGCCTGCACCGAGCTTTCGCCATATTTATTGGATGTTTCAACCAGTGACTGCGCAAGTAACCCAAGTTTTGTTTGCTGCACATCAAGTTGATTGTTGAGGGTATCGAGCTTTGTTTTTGAGGCCGCTGCATTGAACGTATTAAAGGCAGTTGCGGTGGTATTCGTGGCGGCACTAAAATCCGCCTGCAGACTTATGGCCTTGCCAATGTCACGGAAGTAGTTACCCGCGCCGTCCGCAATAAGCCGAATGCCAACTGTTTCTAGTGCCATACCGTACCTCTGTTCTATTTTCGATTCTGTTTCTTCTGCGCCTGCTTGACCGCTTTTGCATGTTCGTCTGCCTCGATGGCGGCAATCAATCGCGAGCTTGCATAGGCTTCAAAAATCAATGCTTGTTCTAGTTCCGAGAGCGCGGCATAGGATGCTGTTGTTTCGCCTGCCCATATCCGCGCCTGTACCTCATCATAAATACGATTGTACGAGACATGACCGCGTTGCAACGGCCACTCTCGCACGGGAACACCCTTGTAGCAAACATCAAAACATATTAGCGACGGCTTGCTGTGTAACCTCTCGACTATCAAGGCTGCGCCCGATAATATCGAGCACGTCCATGAGGTGTTTTGCATCGCCTGCTGCTGCAACCAAATACAGGAAACGAACAAGTGGGCTATCGTCAACCGAGAACACATCCCGCTCATAGGTTGTTTCAATATCTGACTGCAACCCAATGGACTCCATAAACTCACGGGTGTCTGCGACTTGTTCATCCAGTTGTGCGAGCGAACCTGTAATCAATTCAGCATCCGCTGTTACGCACGCATGTAATACCACGACGTTGAGTCGATTTTGCTGGGCTACCGACCATGCCTCAACCTCGGCGATGTAATCGGGGTGTGATGGATTTGCAACAGGGCCGAGATTTGTTTCCTCAATAGGTGGACTTGGCTTTGGATACTTTACATCCAAAGCCGAGCGGAGCATCGCGCATTGATAGCGCGTTATATTTTTGATCTGGACGGTGATGCCTTCTGGCCCGCCGCGCCGAAATGTATACTCAGTCATATGACCCCCTAACGCATGTTCGCTTTCCCTAATAAGATCAATCCGTCGGTTCCTGCATCTAACCCAGCCCCAGCGACGTTATTCGCCAAGACCGTCAGGTTCGCAGCCAACGGGACAGCAAGGCGATTGATGCGTAAATTCGTAGGCATGTTGACGATGCGGCTTGCGGTATTGTTCCATGTATTGCCACCGTCAATGGTTGCCAACACGCGACCAATGGGTGCAGCGGTCGTATGGGCAATATATCCAACTTCATTCGTGGCAAAACGAATGTCGGCGATGGAGCCAGCGCCACTTCCAGCAAATGCCTTCAGTGCCCATGTTTCCCCTCCGTCTAAGGTGTAGTATGCGTTGCCTGCCGATGATGTTGCCCAGTAACGATCAGCACTTAATACATTGACACCCGTCAATGTAGCAACAACAGGGAACGTGACGGTCGTGGCCCATGTTGTCCCACGGGTAAGCGACTTCAAGACAACTCCGTTATTCCCAGCGGCAACAATGACCCCATCATCAGTGCCATGGATACGCTTCAGGTCTTCTACTGTTGCATCGCCCGCCGTCAAGACGGTCACGCCAGATGCGATATCAGACGAACCATAGACATAGCCCCCGCTAGCAGCGATGTATATTTCGGATGGTGATACGACAAAAACGTCATTGGCAGTAAACGTTGCAACATAGCCGGAGGTTACTTCTGTCCATGTGCTGCTTGGCACGCCGGTTTTAGGGTTGAGCGGACTAATGTAGTGGCTACTCAATGTCGCACCGCCGCCCAATTTCGAGAAGACAACCAAGTATTGCCCAACAACGCGAATCGCCGTCGGGACTTCGGCTGCACCGATCCCCGTAATGGCAAGGGCTGTCCATGTTGCTCCGCCATCGACGCTATAGACCACGCCTGCTGGACTCACACCGGTGGTCGATAGCCCATAGATGAACTTGGTACCATCGTTTGCGGGGCCACAGTCCCCACACTGGGCGCTATCACCATACGTAATGTCGAGCATTTCAACGGAGACAGTGGTTGCCGCTTGTTCGCCAAAGACGAGTCCGCCAACATCATACACCCCGCCGGTGATGGTAAGTTCGAGGCTGTCCTCAATAACATCATCGCTGTCAAAAGGAACCTGATCACCATTATCAACGTTCATTGTTTCGCAGCCGGAGAGGATGCGCACATAGTCGCTCCAGCCACTCGACCAATTCGATAAGTTGGTACACTTCCCTGATGCGATGTACAGGTTGAACGCGCATTGTTCTGCCAGTAGTTTGACAACCGCCGCATGGACTTCCCGAATCAGTAGGGTCGCGGTTGCAAAGTCTGCTGGCCCTTCTGAAGTGCCAACGGTTTTGTATTGTTTGGCGTTGCGGGGGTCTAAGACGCGGATACGATCAATACTGCCCCGAAGGGGGTTACTCAGGCCGGACAATCCCAGATGCTGGGTTCCTACGCTTGATAGCACGGTGGGATTGACAGGCGATGCTTCGCCAACCTGTAGCCATAAACGGTTGTGCCCTTGTGTTCGGATTTGATCTTTGCTAGCCATAAGAAATACCTCACATGCTACTGAATTGATAATGCCTGAATATGTTGCTTGCGAAGCACGGCGTGCCATGCCTCGATATGCCCACGCTTGACGCCAAACGGATTATTGAGCGCTGTTTCTTTGAAAGCATACTGGTCTGGCCCACTGGTACGAGAAACATCTTGTTGCCAATATGCCCACACATGATTGGCTGCCTCGCACCCGCACGGCTCGCCTTGAATCTCAGCAATGGCTAATCTGGCTACGACCCGTTGCCAATAGGGATCGAGATCATAGGTGTTCGCCCGTGGAACACCGGCATAAACATTGAGTCGTACTCTGTCAGGCGGTCGACATGAACAAGTGTTGGCCGCCGTCCACAACAACGTGGTTGTGTTTTGGACACTGACAACGGGATTGATGGTACCAAACAATGGATGCACAACCCCAGCTCGGATATCAGTATAGGCGACGGCTGCGGGGTCACTGATACTTGGACAACACCATTGGGGATAGGGCGCATAGTCGTAATATGCTGCGCCGTGACTCCCCCCAGAAACAACCTGATACACGTCCATGGTGCTGAGGTAGTTTGTCGCATCGTTTGGGTCTAGGCCGTTGGCACTGGTTGCAACACCCTCGTACAGTACGGGCCGAATCAATAGCCACGATGCGCCGGTGATGGTTGCAAAGCCGCCGGTAATGGTCGTGCGAATGGGCGTGATGTGCCAGTCCTCGCCATTTTGGGTACGGTCTAAAACTTGGTTTGCCGCTGGTACAAAAAGTGCTATCTGGGTTGCATCGGTAACGGTGGTTGCAGCCGTGATGGTAAAGGTATCCAAAACACCATCGCTATTGGTATCCGTCAACACAACCGTCGCCCCAAGTTGAATAGGTGTGCGTGTCTCAACCCCAAACGACCCAATGTACCCCTCGTTTGGGAGCGCAATTGCACCCGCCCACCATGGTTCTGCCCCCGACTGAAAATAATCTGGCCACGATACATCGACCGTCGTCCACCGTCGTCCTACGGCATAGCCCAAGTGTTCTTGCAGTTTGTCTTCTGCGCGTAAAATTGCTTCTTGTATCTCGGCTCGCCCGATTGCATCGGTTGCTTGCCAATTATATTGTTGGACTAATGCCTTGCACGATGATTCAATCGGTACAAGCTCGTTTGCAAGGCCCCAAAAATGATAGGGATTCCAGCCTACTTCGCGCCGAAACGCTTCGAGGGATAACATTACGATACCCCCTTATGGATAATCAAAATCAAACCGGCCATACCCAGCCATACTAGCACAAGCTGCCCAATAAAACCACCCCAATTCGCAAGCGCAGCGAATGGAATGCTCAACCAAAACGACACACAGAGTGGGCAGTTGATGCCTTCCCATTGCCACGATTCGATGAGTATCCCTGATGCGTCTTTGACGGGGGGGAAGCGCGTAAAAACCCACCCGCGTGCTGTTTCCATGCTGCGAAATGGGCCACTTTCCATGCTGATCATATAGGCAACACGATACGCGGCGCAGGTTGCCAACATAAACCAGAACAGATTAGCGAGATTTACGGGCATTAGATCGCTCTCTTACGCTATCGTGAATATCTGTAACAACGTTTTTATCCGTGGAATTGTCGGTATTTTCGATGTATTCTTGCACGATTTGATGGATTCTCTGCTCCGCTTGGTCTATTGTTTCTTGCTTGTTTGGGATGGCGGTTGGGTTGGCAGGCATGACTATTTTTATTCTTGGCATGGTTGTTTTCCCTTCTGAACAGCACATGGGCGATCCTTATCGCTTGTGTTTGGGCTTCTCAGCAACCGCTACTTCATCAGCGACCGGTGCGGGCACAACCGCCCATGCACCCAGTCCCACTAAGCGGGCAACATCATCTTTATGGGCGAAGACTGAAGACCCAGCGCGGCCACGGTATGCCCGTCCATTGACGGCAAACGGAACCCATCCTTGTTGGCGCTTCGTATAGGCAAGATGTACCGTGCCTTCGGGTTGGGTGGCACCTTCGACTGCTTGTAAAATATCCATTGGTCGTTCCTTTGCGGCTTTGCCGCCACATGTTGTACAGCCCATTCCATACCTCCATTGAGTTGAGAGCGGGTGCAATGCCCGCTCTCATAATACACCTTATTGCAATGGAAGGTAGGTTGGCGCTGGATAGGATGTATTGCCGCCATTGACGAAGTTTGCATCGCCTGGGAATGGTGACCGCTCTTCTTGGTAGGTTGTATACCGGATATCCGTCAAGCGAGCCGCCAAGAATGGTGTCCGTAAAATCAAGCGGGGCTTTGCAAGAATGCGGGCCGCGATACACTCATTGGTAGCAGCTTTCTTTTCAAGCAGATAACGCCCACCGGCGGTGACACTGAATGAGCCGTTTGGGGCCATCATGTTTCCGCATTCCGCGGCATATTGCATATTAAAAAAGTCCCAGAACAAAACCGGTTCGCCACTCACTATGCCGGTTGGCACGATGTATAAGGTGCTGTCATGGGTTGGGCTAGCCCCCGTCTGGGCAATACTATCATCAATGATAAAGGGAACCTTGATTCCCTCGATCAAAAGGTAGTGGTCGGTGCGCATGCTATCGCGGAGCGCCATGGCTTGCATCGCATCAATGTTGTTTGCTGAGCCACTCGGTACGGTACATCCGTCAGTCAAATAACCACATGGCCAAATGCGGGACAACGCTCGGAATAAGCTGTAGCGCCCTACCATCTTGAACTCAACATCAAGAAACAACTGTTCTGCACGGTAGCGCAGGGCATTGAGTAATTCGGTGATGGTGCGCACGGTTGCGCCTGGATCGGTTGCAACATTGACGCTTGAAAATGTATTCACAATACTGTCAGCGGCGGGACATGCAACGCCGGTATAGGTGTCTTGGTAGCCCGTGTTGATAAGAATATCAAGGCCGTTATACTCGATGTAGCCTTCATCGCCAGCCGTGTTTGCTGGATTACCGGTGTAGACTAGGCGTGCGTAATCACGCGCCATGGCAAGGTTGAGTTCCCACAATTTGGTCGCACATTCATTTTTCAAAATCTGCGAACGATCTGCCATTGTGACATTTTCAATAGGAGCAAAGGGATCGTTCAGGATGCGCTGATCCATAAACTCGCCGCGATTGATGCGCTGCCCGATTTTATCCACCTGCAAGATGGTGGATTCGCGCCCTAAGCGGCCATATGTCCATGTTTGGGCACAGGTTTTCAAGGCCCCAGCTTGGGGGAAGTCACCACAGGCGGCGGCGGGTTCGGTGCCCGTGCTGGCCGTCATACCCGTCAAAATCGCATAGACCGGATTGGTCTCATTGGATAAAAACACCGGCAAGGTTGCAGACAACCCCTTGGGTGTAACCATCGCACTAAAAAGGGTTGGCCCCAATCCAAGGGGAGACAACATACCCGTGGGGCCGTGCATATACGCGGCATTGGGTGGAGTACCGGCGGCCTTGAATCGTTCGACTGCCAACTGCTCTAAGAGTTCACGATCACTCAACATGGGATACCTCGCTATTCAAAACTACAATGTTCCATGGAAAACCACGCCGCCTAGCGCGTGCCCATCAAAAACTCAACACTCTGCATCAGACCATTGTCAGATGGTGGGGCGAACGACTTGTCCGTTACTGTCGATGGTGCAGTGCTTGCTTGAAAACCATAGCCTGCTGGTTGATCCCCTTCAAGGGATTTGATACGGGTTGCAAGATCACTGGTTGCTGCTTCTTTGGCTGCCAATTCAGCCTTGAGGGATGCAATTAAGAGTGCAGTATTTTCGCTTGCTGATTTGACCGCGTTGACTTGTTCCTGCACCTGAGCAACGTCCGTGGTTGCTTTTGCGCTGGTTGCTTGAAGCATCGGGGCAAGTTTTGCTACCACCATATCTGCAATCGTGGCGCAGGTCGCTTCGTCGATCATATAGGTTTCTGCGGTGGGTTCTGCAACCGCATCCGTAGCAACCACATCTTCTTTGATTTGGACTGGCATGCTTGTCTCCTGTAGTTCTTTTGATGCAATTCCCGCGTCGTCTGCGGTCTGTTCGGTTTCGACAACCGCCGTGAGGAAGGCTTCTACTTGCGTATCATCCCCCACGAGGTCACGAAAGGTTAGCAGTTTTTTGAGATTAGCTTTGATACTCACGGGCACCTCCACGGCTAAGTTGGTAAATATATTAGAGGCCTTGTCCGCAGGTAAAATACTGCGTTCAATGCGCTGGATTGTATGAAATACGCCATTGCTATCGGGTTCTCCCATCGGGTGTCGATACCCAATGCTCAGGCCGAGGTCAGCGGCATGTGTTGCCATGGCTTTGGCGACGATGGAGTTCGTAAAGGTTCCACTTTCGATAAGCGACTTGCCCACCATCATATTGAAGTCGCACTGCCCAATGATTACATGGGGCATATGCCACCAGACCATTGGCCCATAGTCTTTGGTGGCATCCGCACGGGCTACGTCATCGGTTAGCGCTTTTGTGCTAATAATTTCGCCATCCCGATCACGATATGCCGTGCTACTGACGGCAATCCAGCGGTAGCTATTTTGTTCTTTTGTGACAAAAAACGTCATAATTTATTCCTTTGGAGGAGGAACAACCGCCGTCGGGATGGGTGTGGTATCAATCAATGTGGGCTGTTCCTCACATGCTTGCGCAATATACGCATCTCGTAAGCACTCTCGAAAGTAACCCATCCGTTCATCATCGGAGGGGCTTGCATCATTATCCCACCACGCGGTGGCCGTCAACGCAGTACCATCAACCGTGCCTGCTAGCACGACCGTATCAATGCCCATACGACCTACATTGGTGATTTGTACCATATGACTCATAATTTATTCCTCACAGCCGAAGACAGTGCCAAAGATTGTGGCGGCGGCGCTTGCTTGAATGGTCAAAATACGATTGATGTTGCCCGACAAAAAACCATTGATTAAATTGGGAGGGGTGATCGCGGGCACGAGGGCTTTTGCTGATGCCAAAAAAATAAGAGCGCCGGTGGGATTGTCCCGAAAAGTCAAGTTACAATCAACGTCAGTCGTTAGAATAAACCCCATTAGTCGGAACTTTTTGCCTGCCGCCGGTGTCCAGATGTTTTGCTCAGCGGCGCTGCTTGCGAGTTGGATATATTTGCCTTTATTTGGTGTACGGAGCCGCTCCCACGTCACGCCGTTATAACGGGATTCTTGCGCCTCTGTATAGAGCACATATGTGTTGCTTGCGTCAACGTCACTTGGTACTCCAACCCACGCATAGTTGAGATTAATCCCTGTGATCTGGGTCTTCAACTTCCCCTCATCGTCAACAAAGAGGGATTGTATTCCACCGCTGTCGGTTTTGCCTCCCATCTGCACAGGAGCACCAACAGCCACAGCCGCCCCATCATCAGCAGCCCCAACGACAATCAGGTTGCCACTGGTGTCTGTGTGGATCGTTTGGGCATTCCCCGAATCATCCTTCCCCCCGACTTGAACGGGCTTCCCGACAGCGGCGGCTCCATCCGCTGCGGTGCCCTGCACTTGATCGGCGGTTGCGCCGCTGCCGCTGCTTGCTGCAAACACATTGGGACTATTTGTCCCATCCCCATTCTGGGTAATGCTCGCGTTGGGTATTTCGCTAAACTTCGTGGCACTTGCCATGTTAGACCTCCGTGATTGCTGACTGAATATTCGATTCAAGGACGGGCTGGATTGCAACCGCAATGCCGTGCGTGATTTTCTTTGCCTTCGTGCCTGGGTGATTGACACCCTTACTGAAGACCCACCGTCCTTGTCGCCCCCAATAGAAATGTAGAAACCGCTTACGCCGTGGATTGATACGGTGCGGGCGGGTCCCCTCGTCATTGTATAGGAATATGTCGCTCTGTGTTGTTATGGTGCGCTCGTTTGTAGTTGGTGTTTCCGTGGCAAAGGTTACGGGTGTGCGCCATTGGCGTGTAACCCGTGCAAAGCGTTGGTTGACGTCCGATGCCGTGGTATCGAGGGCTTTGCTCAGTTGCTTTTCTAGCTCTGCAATCGTCACATTGGTTGTGGGAACAATGCTTTTGACGTTATACATTGGTGGCCACCTCGTCGGGCAAGAGCGCATCGGGTTCCGCTGGCTTGCCATCAGCATCGGTAATGGTCATATCCTCGGTCATATCGCCCGCAGGCAACACATAGTCTGGCAGTTGGTTTTTATCAACCTTGACCTGTGCTGCATTGAGCGACGTAATAATGCCCCGCTCGACTAATAGGGCGAGATCATCGGTCGTTAGTTTATTGATCTCGGCCTCGGCGTGCATATCGGCATAGTCGGTTTCTGACCACGCAAAGGTCGTACCCCGCGCTAACACGAACTCATTAATTTTATGCACGAGTTGCTGCTGCAAGGTCGCCAGCCCTTTTTGTTTTGCTTTGCGATTCAGCACTTGGGATTGTGCGCCGGTTCCAAGACCTTGACCGCTCATTGGCTGGAGGTCTTGCACGTCAATGCCCAACGCATTCGCCATGGTAAGCAATGCAATATCCCACTCTTCTTTTCGATTGAATCCGTCGGGCAACTCAGCAAGATTAATTTGCACATTGGATACGGGACGATCCCCACCAACAGCAGCCAGAATCATGCCCATGTAGTGCTGGATTCCCTTGGCTGCCGCGTCGTCTTTGGCGGTGGTGACAATCGACTCTAAGGTTTTGGGGCTAATGCCACTGATAAAATTCACTGCTAGCGCTCGACGCCCCGTGACTTTTTCGATCAGGTAGCGATCCATTGCCGATAGTTTAAGAATAGCCGTATATGCACGGCTTGCAGCACAGAGACCGACGCCATTCCACGTTGCATCACTGGACGGCATGTCCACAAAATCTATAATCTGATGCGCTTGCAATTCGTGGTAGTGGCCATGTTTATCTTGGTAGAGAACGGGTGTTTCGATATCGCCAGTGCGGGTACAGCGGAGCGAGTCCAAAACCTCAAGGCGCACAATACGACTGCCAGCCGCGCTTGTTTGATGGACTATCTCGATAAACGCACCATTATCGGTGGTGCAGTAATCTTTGATAATTTTACCGAGGAACGATACCCATCCGTTGCGTCGGTCACTATAGCGGAGTAGATCATCCCCCCGCTGTTTGCGGAGTGGCACGTCGCCTGATAGCTCGTAGCCCTTGCTCGTGACTTGGGTTGTGGCGGTAGATACCGCGCAGCCCCACATACCACAGAGTCGCACCGTTGAGCGCAGTAGCGCATCACGTTGGGGCGACCACCAACGGGGCAGGTCAACCGGCAGATCATCAAGCAATCCATTGCCCCATCCGCCAAAACTCAGACGGTAGGCTCCCTCGGTTTTAATATCGCTGTAATCGCCATCAGAGGCGGCTTTCCCCTCAAACAAAGCTGGCATAGCTAATCCGTTCTAAAGTGCCACACAAGATACCTGAGCGCGTCCAGCGTGTGGTCAAACGCTTTTACAATACGCCCGTGATCATCGCGTCGGTATAATAATATCTCAGATAGCAATAATTTACAACGGGGATGCACCAAAATACGCCGCCACTCGTTGATATCGGGGCTAATCATCCGGTGCGTCACCGTCAGGCTCTCGTCAACATTGGCGGGGCTGTTCCAAATACCAATACCCTCATGTTCGTACAGCCGTGCTTTCAGATCAGCGGCGCTTTTATCGACGGCGGCCCAGTCAGGAGCTGGATAGGGCAGTGCTTGGACGCGGGCGATATGCATGTCCGCTTGGGTTGCAATGGCGTGGGATTCGTAAAAGACGCACAACCGACCATCAGACCGTTGCTGCACCAGAAGAAATACCCGTGGGTGACTCGTTGCCGTGTATAATCCTGTGCGGTCGTCATATTGGCCAGAGTACCCCTCATCAACAGCCCAATACACCTCCCCAGCACCGGCCTTGTAATCCGCATCCTCGCTAATGTTATCTGTTGACCACGTATCAAAGATCACGCCTGTTGCCATAGACCGCTTACCTTCGAGGAGGCGGAGGCGTTGGGTACCAGTGAGTGCGTCCAAGGTTTTGAGGTAGGCAAGGCCGTAGGGAGTCCATTGTTTGGTCAATTGGTCATAGAGGCGTGGATTATCGGTGTGACGACCAAAAAACACCGTAGCGCGTCCTGCATCACAGCGCAGGTGCAGCCAGTGCGTTGGTGCATCAGGGTTGCAATCAGCAATGAGTTGTTGATAGGGCATTTTACCATTGCGGAGGCGTGATACTAACTTCTCAAATTCTTCTTCGGCTAGTTCGGTCGCCTCGGGAATGTAGATCATGTCATATTCGGTTGACATGACTTTGGCCCGTTGATCTTTCCCGTTGGCAATCAATCCAGCAACCACGATAACCGAGCCATTGGCATACTCGTAGGTTGATCTGCCCGCCCGCTTCGGGCCACTGAGCAAGTAGGAATCTTGGGGCAATACTTGCTCCTCAAACGTGACAAGGGTTGACTCGTTCATTGACTCGCGTGTTTTGCGGGCGATAAGGATGCGACAGCCGTTGTACTTTTGGGCGCACCAGTGCAGTTTCTCAAGGCAGCCCCGCGATTTCCCTGTACCGGCGGCGGCTTCGATCACCACCTCGGTATCTCTGCAGCGCCATAATGCCAGCACCGCACCGTGGGCGCTGAAGGGACGTTGCTCAGCGGTACTAGGCATCATCGGGGTCGAACTCTGGTGTTTGAATGTAGACCTTGAACGGTGTTTCTACGGGGGTACTAATCTCTTGCTTCTGGGGAGCGTCTAAGCCAAGAAGGTCAGCTTCGCGCTTAAGAATATTCAGGGCACGGTCTACGGTTTTGAGGTCAGCGTCTTTGAGGTTTTGCCGGAGGCTCAGATACATTTCCTCTAAGCGCAACAGGTGAAGGTCGCGCATTTCCGCAGCGATGGTATCTTGTTTTGCAAGCAGACGGTCACGGGCTTTTGCAACGTCCCTGTGTGAGGTTGCTTCTGTTACATCGAGTTTGGCCGCAATCTGCCGATACGTAAACCCCATTTTACGCATCTCCAAGGCCTTGATAGCTCGCTCTGCCGCTATCTCGGCTTCGCCTTTTTTCATGTTAGAGGCTCATTGTTACAGAGAACCGCCGTCTTGCCGGTTTCTGTCTCCCATCGCTTCAGGATTACATCAGCATAATGCGGGTCTATCTCAAGGCCGTAACATGTGCGGTTGGTGCGTTCGCACGCGATAAGGGTTGTACCAGAACCAAGGAAGCCATCATAAACGAGTTGATTCTTAGTGCTGCTGTTCGTAATGGCTCGCTCAACTAAACCAAGAGGTTTTACCGTGGGGTGGTCGGGGCTGGCCATCGGACGGTCAAACTCCCAGACCGTATCTTGTGTGCGATCCTCCACGAAATAATGGGCTGCCCCGTCGCGCCAACCATACAGGATCGACTCATGCCGATAATGGTAATCGGATCGACCAAATACAAATCTGTGTTTCACCCAGGCAAGGCACTGGCGTAACTGGAATCCAGCGTCCCGCATAGCGAGACGGAATGCCGTCTCGTGATGCCCCGGAGGGGCACAAATATAAAACACGCCGCCTTTTTTGAGGGGCCACATGGTAAACGCATCAATGAGGAAGGCTTGGGTTTGATCATCGCCTAGATTATCGTTTGCAATCTCCGTGCGGAGATTGCCGGTGCCACCGGCATAGGCAACGCCATAGGGTGGGTCGGTAAAGACTAAATCAGCAATCGCCCCGTCCATGAGCCGCGCCACGGTATCGGCGTGGGTGCTATCCCCGCAGATCATTCGATGATCACCCAACTGCCACAGATCACCGAGCTTACACCGTGTTTCGCCGTCTTGGGGCGTGGTATCGAATTCATCCCCACCATCACCAGCAATGGGCAGATCGTCAATGTCTGCGAATATTTCGGCTAGCTCAGTATCATCAAACAGACCATCAAACAAGGCTGCATCGGTGGCTTGAATCTCAGCAAGGATATCAGCCGACCAATCAAGATTTATTTGAGCGATGCGGTTAGCAGCCAAACCGAGGCGAACCGCCTTGGGATCGTCGGCGCTCAGGATATCGTCACGGATATGGATAATCGGCTTAGAGCCGTCAGAATGCACGATGATCGCATCATCCATGGCCAGCGCATCGAAGACCTCGCGGCGGGCGGAGCCATCGAACACCTCCCCGTTGGCGGCAACCGTCAACGCCCCGATCATCCCATCCTGTTGGATCGAACGTTCAAGGGCAGTCATACCCCGTTCGGTATGGCGATTGGCATTCTTTTGTTGGGTGGTAATGCTGTTCATTTTCATGCCAGAATTATAGCACAAGCGTCAATAACCGAAAGTAGCACAAGT
>Ga0315293_10004115_pt1 | contig 13894 bp, 13 predicted proteins | sample YL17G13_20_MG_FD_203071 | JGI IMG/M metagenome (GOLD analysis project Ga0315293, IMG submission 203071) | Sediment microbial communities from Yellowstone Lake, YNP, Wyoming, USA - YL17G13_20 | ecosystem: Environmental > Aquatic > Freshwater > Lake > Sediment | place: USA: Wyoming | collected... | reverse complement strand
CGTGTGCTTCTTCGAGGAGTACCATGAGTAGCCGCGATCGCGAGCAGCTGCCCGCGGCGCTCGAGGAGCTCGTGGGCTTCCTCATCGTGAGCGCACGCGGCCTCATGGATGAGCCTTCAGACTATGGCCCTATGCGACTTCTGGACGCCGCCGGGCGAATGGTTGAGGCGCGCGAGGCGCAGGGTCTGACGTACTACTCGGGCAACGAGGAGCTGCTCGCCAAGATCAAGGCCGGGGCGACCGGCTACGACGTCGTCGCCCCGGCCGAATGGAATGTGAGCGTCATGATCAAGAGCGGCCTCCTCGAGCCGCTCGACATGGACTACCTGCCGAACTTCCAGTACGTGGGCGAGCAGTTCAAAGTGGCCTACTATGACGATCCGGCCCAGAACGACGGACTCAAGTACAGCGTGCCCTACTTCTACGGCTCGACGGGTACAGCCGCCGCACCGACAAGATCGCCGAGGAGACGACCGACTGGACGCCGCTCTTCGACACGCAGTACAAGGGCAAGATCAACATGCTCAACAGCCCGCGCGAGACGATCGGCGTCGGGCTGTTCGTCCTTGGCTACTCGCCGAACACGACGGACCAGGACGAGCTCGACGAGGCGACGCAGCTGATGATCGAGCAGAAGCCGCTCGTGGCCACGTACGACTCGGCGAACATGAAGCGCGCCATCGCGCAGGGTCAGTATCTCGTCCACACCTGGGGCGGCGACGCGCTGCAGGCGATCGACGCCCTCGGCGGCGACGACGAGGCCAAGGCTCTCGTCGACTTCGTGTTCCCCACAGAGGGCTTCGTCGGCTGGATCGACAACTTGGCCGTGCCCGTCGGCAACAACAGCCGCTACGGTGCCCACCTGTGGATGGACTACCTGATGGACCCGAAGACCGCCGGCAAGAACGCGAGTTGGGTCTGGTTCTTGTCGGCCATCACACCGGCCTCGTGGGAGTACACCGCCGAGTTCGCGCTGAGTCTCAAGCCGACCGAGGAAGAGCTGGCCCGCGCGGTGTTCGGGGGCGACCTCGGCGAGTTCACGCGCGCGTACGACGAGGCTTGGCGTCAGATCAAGAGCGCGTGACGACGACCGCCCGACCGACGGCGCCTGGAACCTCAGAAGCCACCCCCAGCGCAGGGGCCCGGCCCCTCTCAAGGCCCCTGCCGCGACCGTCAGCCGGCGGTCCGCCCGCCCCAGCCGGCGCACCGCCGGCGGCGTCGTGGGCGTGGGTGGGCAGGTCGGAAGAGGGCACGCGGCCACAGGCGACCTGAGCGGCTCGCGGGAGGTCGGGGCGGGCCGCGGTCGACCCGATCAGCCCGCGCGGACCGCCGCCGCCAGCATGCGGTCGAGCTCGCTCGCCGGCACACTCGCCGAGGACACGCAGCGTCGCCTGGTGGACGCGGGCGCATTCGTCGTCGTTCCAGAAGCGGATAGTCGCCAGGCCCACCCGGCGCCGCCGTTCGTCATGCCCGCCATCGGCTCATCGTCAGCGACACGTCCACTGGCCTCGCCGAGGTCGTGCCAAGACATACGTTCTCACCAAGATGGATGGCATCGTGCCATTTGCTCGCTCGCCGGAGTCGCTGCCGCACGATGTCGCAGGCCTTCCGGCTTGACACGAACTGGGCATCGTCGATGATTGCATCCATGGCCGACGCACACGCGTGGGCCACGATCGCCACAGCCTTGCACGAGCTTCAGGGGGAGCTGCCCCCGAGCGAGCGCAGGGTCGCGCGTGCCCTCCTCGGCGGCTATCCCGTGGCCGGCATCGGCACCCTGGCCGAGCTCGCGGAGCGCGCCCGGGTGAGCAGTCCCACGGTCCTCCGGCTCGTCAACAGGCTGGGGCTCGCGACCTTCGGCGACTTCCAGCGCGCCCTGCTCGCCGAGGTCGAGGAACGTCTGGCGACGACGGCGAGCGCGATGGCGGTGGAGCCGGCGGCTCCCGACGCCCACGTGATCACGACGCTGCTCCACGAGGCGGCGGCGAACATCTCGGCCGACGCCCGGGCGCTGGTCCCCGAGGAGGTCGACGAGGTCGTCGACCTCATCGCCACGAGATCCCGCCACGTGGTCATGATGGGCGGTTGGCTCACCCAGACCGTCGCCGACTACCTCTACGCCCAACTGCGCACGATGCGCCCGCGCTGTCGCAGCGTGGGCTGGGCGGTGTCGTCCGGCTGCAGCGAGCTTGCGGACCTGGGCCGGCGCGACACGCTCGTCGTCTTCGACTGCCGTCCCTACGAGGCCGCGACGGAGCAACTCTGCGCATGGGCGCGGCGCCGCGGCGTACGCGGTCCACGAGCCCCTCGCCGAGGTCCGGCAGGGGCACCACGGGCAGGTGACCCTCGACCGCGCCGCCGGTGCCGGGACGCGCGGGCGCCTCCGTCGAGCCGCCTGCGGCGTCCTCGCGGACGTACGAAGCCACCACCACGCCCGCTACTACCATCGCCATGCCGGCGAACTGCACGACGGTGGGCCGCTCCCCCCTGGGCGAGGCCGAACGCGACCGGGACGATGGGGTAGGCGGCGCTGATGGGCGCCACGACGCTCATGGAGTCGATGGCGAGCCCCTTGTAGAGGCTGGCGATCGCGGTGACGCTGGCGAGGCCGGCGATCGTCCCGGGGAGCAGGATGGCGCTGCCGGGGTAGCCCGAGCCCGCGATCGCCGCCGCGACCGCCGCGGTCAGCAGCCCACCGGCGATCATGCACGACACGACGGCCCGCAGCGGCAGACTGCGCGAGCGCAGCCCGCCGAGGAAGTCAGAGAGACCCCAGCCGAGGCTGGCCATGAGCGCGAGGACGATCGCCGCCAGTGGTCGCTCCCTCTGTGTGTGATGGCGGGCTCGACCGCGCCTCGACGCACCGCGCCGGCGCGGCCGCAGGGGAACGGTATCAGACGAAGCTCAGGCTCGTCGCGCGGCGCGCTGGGGTGCGGGGCGCCCTCAGCCTCGCCGCACGGCCCGGCCGGCCCGCACGCCTCGCTCGCCGTCCCAGGCGACACGGCCGTTGACGATTACGGCCGCGACGCCCTCGGGGTAGCGGTGGGCGGCGCCGAAGGCGGCCGCGTCGGAGACCGACACGGGATCGAACAGCACGAGGTCGGCGACCGCGCCTTCGGCGATCACGCCGCGGCCCGACAGGCCGAACGTCTCGGCAGGGAGCGCGGTCATCTTGCGGACCGCGGCTTCGAGCGAGAGCAGACCGCCGTCGCGGACATACCGGCCGAGCACGCGCGGGAAGGTGCCGTAGCTGCGCGGGTGCAGCGGGGTGCCCCACAGCGGCCCTTCGGGCGAGACGGCGATCCCGTCGGAGGCCACGAGGATGTCCGGCCGGACGAGGATGGCGCGCACGTCGTCCTCGTGCATCCCGTGGCCGCGCACCCTCACACCAGGGTCCTGACAGAGGAGATCCAGAGCCAGGTCCACCGGGGCCACGCCCCGCTCGGCGGCCACGCTCGCCATGTCGCGGTCGGCGAGCGACGCGTCCGTCGCCTCGAGGACGATGCTCTCCCAGCCGAAATCCGCCACCGAGCTCTCCCAGTCGGGCTCGCCCTCCTCGATGACGCGGACCAGCCGCGCGCGGGCAGCGGGGTCCGCGAGCAGGGCGCGGAGCTTGTCGACGGGCGCCCAGGCGGGCAGGAAGCTTGCCAGGTTGGTCTCCCAGGCGACGTACGGATACTGGTCGGCGGTCACCCTGGTTGCGTCGATGAGCGCGAGCAGCTCGTCGGTGCGGCCCCAGGCGCGGCGGCCCTCAAGCTTGAGGTGGCTCACGTGCGCGTGGACCTCCCCTCGCCGGGCGATGGCGGCCGCTTCGCGCACAGCGTCGAAGACGAGCTGCCCCTCGGCACGCATGTGCGTGGCGTAGAGGCCGGCGTACGGGGCGGCCGCGGCGACCACGGCGGCGACCTCCTCGGCCGCCGCGTACATGTCGGGCACGTAGATGAGGCCGCTGGACATGCCGGCGGCGCCGGCCTGCATGGCCTCGTCCAGCAGCCGGCGCATCACGCCGATCTCGGCTGCCGTGGCCGGACGGCGCTCGTGGCCCATGACCTCCGCGCGCAGGCTGCCGAAGCCCACCAGCGCCGCCACGTTGCACGCCGGCCACGCCGCGTCGACGGCTGCAAGATACTCGCCGAACGCCGTCCAATGGGGCAGTGTCTCGGCCGAGGCGCCGAGGAACGACGCCATCTGGGGCAGACCCCCGCGCGGCCACGCCGACATGCCGCAGTTGCCGACCACGACCGTGGTCACCCCCTGACGAAGGGCGCTGTCCATCCAGGGGTCGGTGAACGGCGCCAGGTCCGAGTGCGTGTGGACGTCGATGAAGCCGGGGGCGACGATGAGGCCGTCGGCGTTCACGACCCGGGCGCCACTACCGGCGCGTCCGGCTTCGCCGCGGTCGATGCTCACGATGCGACCGTCGGCCACGGCGACGGACGCCGCGAAGGGCGCACCACCCCCGCCGTCGACCACGAGCGCATCCCGTACCAGCAGATCGAGCATGCGCCAACGCTACCAGAGGGCGAGGAGTCTGGCCATAGGCCCTTCGAGCGCCACGGCCGGCCGTGGGCGCCCCTTCAGTCGCGGACCAGGACGGCGCGGAAGTCGTTGACGTTCGTGCGGGTAGGGCCGGTGACGAGAAGGTCCCCGAGGGCAACGAGCAGGCCGTAGGCGTCGTTCGCCACCAGGGCCGCGGCCGGGTCGAGGCCGATGGCGCAAGCCCGCGCGACCGAGTCGGGGGCGACGAAGACCCCGGCGTTGGACCGCCACGCGAACCGGCAGATACAGGCGGCTCAAGTGGCCAATGCAGTCGGACCCGTGGGTCCGAAGCCGGCGACCGAATGGGAAGCCCGCGCCGTCCACGACAGCCTGTCACCCGAAGAGCGGGACCAGGTGCGGAGCGGGAAGCACGAGTCCGATAGTGTGTGCCGACCCTGTGCCACTTGCCCTCGCCTACCCTCGCGGCTTGCAGCGCACAGACGACGCCATTACACGCAAAGACCCTCGATTTGCAGGACTAAAGGGCCTTCTGCACGCGGCCTGACTTGAGGCAGCGGGTGCAGACGTAGGCGTTCTGTGGGGTGCCGTCCACCATGATGCGGACGCGCTGGAGGTTGGGGTCGAAACGGCGTTTCGTGGCCCGGTTCGAGTGGCTGCGGTTGTTTCCGATGGCGGGCGCCTTGCCGCAGGTCACACAGACTTTGGACATGGGGGTATCCCTCAGCTTGATTCGGTAACGGCGCGCTATTATGCTCCAGCCGCCCGGGCAACGCAAACGGCCTGCCCTCCAGACCCGCCCGCGAACGACGCCGCGACGAGGCTCATGGTCACGTTCACCAAAGGGATGTCCATCCTCGAGGCGCTCGAGTCCCACCCCGAGGCGCGCGCGGTCTTCGAGTCGCACGGCATGTCCTGCTGCCTCTGCATCGGCGCGATGTCCGAGTCGGTCGAGGCCGGAGCGATCATGCACCAGGTCGATCCCGAGACGGTGGTGGCCGAGCTCAACCGTCTCTCCGTCGAACAGGTCTGAGGGGGACGCGTGACGTCGTCAGAGCTGAGGATCCCGCTCACCGGCCCAGGCATCTCGGGCGACCTCGTCGTCGCATCGACGGTGATAGCGAAACTGGCCGGCGCCGAGGCGCGAGCGACCTACGGGTCGGAGAGGGGGAGTTCGTGAGCCACTACGACATCGCCTACGTGCGCGACCAGTTCCCGGCGCTCGCACGGGTGATCGACGGGCACGCGGCGGTCTACCTCGACGGGCCCGGAGGGACGCAGACACCACGGCGCGTTCTCGACGCCGTGCGAGGGTATCTCGCGGACCACAACGCCAACTGCGGCGGCCGCTTCGCCACAAGCCGCGAGACCGACGAGCTGATCGCGGAGGCTCGCCAAGCAGGCGCCGACCTCCTCGGCTGCGAACCCGCCGAGGTCAGCTTCGGCGCCAACATGACGACGCTCACGTATCTCCTCGCCGAAACGCTCGGGCGCCGCATGAAGCCTGGCGACGAAGTCGTGATCACGGCGCTCGACCACGAGGCCAATCGCGGCCCTTGGGCGCAGCTCGCTGAGCGGGGCGTCATCGTGCGCGAAGTGCCGGTGGACCCCGCGACCTGCGTCCTCGACTGGCCCGCGTTCGAGGCGCTAGTGCGGCCGGGGCGCACCAAGGTCGTCGCGCTCGGCCAGGCCTCGAACGCGGTCGGCACCATCAACGACGTCGCAGCTGCGGCGAGGTGGGCCCGAGCCGCCGGCGCATGGAGCGTGGTCGACGCCGTCCACTCCGCACCGCATGCTCCCCTCGACGTGCGCGCCATCGGCTGCGACTTCCTGCTCTGCTCCGCGTACAAGTTCTTCGGCCCGCACGTAGGGCTGCTGTTCGCGCGTCGCGATGCGACGGCGCAGGTCGAGCCGCTGCGGCTGTCCACGCAGACTCCCGAGCCCCCGTTCATCTGGGAGACGGGGACGCTGAACAGCGAAGGGATGGCGGGCACGATCGCGGCTATCGACTTCATCGCCGACCTCGGCGAGAGACACATGAGCGTGGTGGAAGGGGATCTTCCTGGCGAGCTGAAGGGCCGGCGGCGGGCGGTCGTGGCCGGCATGCTGGCGGCAGATGCCTACGAACAGCCGTTGGCACGGTGGCTACGTGACGAGCTCACCGGCATCCCCGGCGTGACGCTGTACGGGCCGCCCCAGGATACCCCGCGGACTTCCACCGTCTCGTTCACGCTCGACCGGCTGCCGGCGGGTGAAGCCGCCCGCGTGCTCGGCGAGCGCGGCTTCTTCGTCTGGGACGGTGACTTCTACGCCGCGCGCCTCGTCGAGCTGCTCGGGCTGGCCGAACGAGGCGGCCTGATCCGCGTAGGCCTCGCTCCGTACACGACGCAGGGCGAGCTGGAGCGCTTCGTGGAGGCGATCGACGACCTCTCGCAGCCACTCAGAACGTCGAGCAGTCTCGGTGGTGCGGCACGACCTGCAAATGAGAGAACCGGGCCGTGAACCGCTTTCCGCCATAGAGGACTGACCTGCACCCCTGAAATCGGTCCACCCGCACTGTAGGGTTTCTCGACCGATCAGGAAGGAAGCACGTCATGCCACGCAAGACCTACCGCCCCGAGGAGATCATCGCCAAGCTGCGCCAGGCCGAGGTCCTGCTGGGCGAGGGCAAGAAGGTGCCGGAGGTCGTCAAGGCCTTGGGCGTCCACGAGGTCACCTACTACCGCTGGCGCAGAGAGTACGGCGGCCTCAAGGTCTCACAAGCCAAGCGGCTCAAGGACCTCGAGCGCGAGAACGCCCGGCTGCGGAGAGCAGTCTCGGACCTGACACTCGACAAGCTCATCCTGCAGGAGGCGGCTCGGGGAAACTTCTGAAGCCCCTCACGCCGCGGCAAGTGCGTCGCGGCGGTCTGCGAGGGGCTGCACGTCTCGGAGCGCCGGGCCCTCGGCCAACATCGCTCCAGCGAACGTCATCGTGCTCGCCCCAGAGACGACGAGGACGCCCTGACGGCGGCCGTGATCGGTCTGGCGCGCAGCTTTGGCCGCTACGGCTACAAGCGCATCACCGGCCTCCTGCAGATGGCCGGCTGGAACGTGAACGCCAAGCGCGTGCAGCGCATCTGGCGGCGAGAGGGCCTCAAGGTCCCGGCCAGGCAACCGAAGCGCGGCCGCCTCTGGCTCTCCGATGGATCCTGCATCCGCCTGCGGCCCGAGCATCGAAACCACGTCTGGGCCTACGACTTCGTGGCCCAAAAGACCCACGACGGCCGTCCCCTGAAGCTGCTCTGCGTCGTCGATGAGTACACGCGCGAGTGCCTGGCGATCGTCGTCGCCCGGCGCATCACTAGCCACGAGATGCTGATGACCCTGGCCGACCTCTTCCTCGAGCATGGCATCCCCGAGCACATCAGGAGTGACAATGGGCATGAGTTCCAGGCCAAGTTCCACTCGCATGTCGAAGACCAGGGCATCCGCCACGTCTACATCAAGCCGAGAAGCCCGAACCTGAACGGCAAGGTGGAGCGCTCGCACCTCACCGACAAGCTCGAGTTCCACCAGCTGCTCGCGTACACGGACGACTTCGACCTGGCCGAGAAGCTCGCCGCCTGGGAGGAGTCCTACAACGTTCACAGGCCACACGGCGGACTCGGAGGCCTCACGCCCTATGAGGTCCTCAAGGAGAAGATGACATCATAGGGCCCGGGTCAAGCGAGGTTGGGAAGGTCACAGGTTCGCGTCGACGCGAACCTGTTGACCACGTCGAGGCCGCTCTCCAGCACCCAGTCGAGCCCGGTGAGTCCAGCGTCGAGGGTGCCGTGCTCGACGTAGCGGGCCATCTCCTGGGCGCGGATCAGCGGGCACTCGACCTTTGGTTGGCTGGACCGCGCAACGTAGGAGCGCTCGCTCAGGTAGATCTCAAGGCCCGCCCTAGTCAGCACGTCCAGAGTCGAAGCCCAAAGCCATCCCACCCAGCTTGCCCCGCCGCGTCACATCTCGTCGCGTTCATTTCGGTTGCGGGCCTGGTTGCGGAGGGCCGGCGCGACGCGGCCGCCGAGCGCGAACGAGCGACGATTTCGCTGCAAGGCGCTTGGGAGCGGCCGGGTGAAGCGGGCTCAAGAGCCTCGGTGCAAAAGCGGCGCTCTCCCAACTGAGCTAGCGGCCCCAGAGGCGGGGGGTAAGTACAGCGCGTGAGACCGGAGGGTTCCGAGGGCAGAACCACAGGTTGCAGCGCGGTTGCGCGAATCGCCGCGCCCCTGACCCCGAAGACGATGCAGACGAAGGCGGCCAAGAGGATCGACGCTGGACTGCTGGCGGCACCAGCGGGTTAGGATGAAGGCCGAGACCCGCAGCATCTCACCGAGCGCGCCGGGAGCGTGCGACTGCCAGTACTTGTACGGCGAGGTCTTCACATGGCCGGCCCGCTTGCAGATCCGTCAGATCCGTCAGTTCCGTCAGTTCTGTCGCTTCGGTAGCACGCCGCAGAGCCTACCGGACGCGGTCGTCGTCAAGCGGAGACCTGCAGCAGGCGAACCTGTTGGGATGTCACAGCGAGGCGTAGCCGGACCCATTCTGTGCCATCCACACCCACACATTTGGGTTGCAGAAAGCGTGCAAACGGCGGTCCGAACGGAGGGTAAGGCGGGAGAAATCCCTGCAAAACACTGGTGGGCGCACCTGGATTCGAACCAGGGACCTCTTCCTTATCAGAGAGGCGTCCCACTGGCCTGCCCGCGAAGACGGACTTCAGTCCAGCCCGTCCCGGGTCTGCAGAAGCCAGTTCCAGACGTCCCCGGCCGCACCAAGCCGCGCTCAGTTTGTTTGTCATCCGGTTGTCGGCGGGCTCTCGGGACGTCTCACGAGGCGCTTGCCGCGCACGATTTCCCTGCAAATCACTGGTGGACCGCAGGGGAGTCGATGTGCCGACCTCCACCGTGCAAACACATCAACTGATTTGCTGGTAGACGCCGGCCAGTGCCGCAGAGTGCCATCCTAAACGTACAGGGTAGGGCCGGAGTGTCGGCAAGTGATGGCGAGGACTGTGGAGTGTCAGTGCGTTCGTTTGCCGGGCGTTTGCCGAGGAGCCGGACTCGTTCCGAGTACCGCCTTCGCGAGCTGCGGCACACGCACGCGAGGATGCTACTGCGCAAGGGGGGTTGCCGCCCACGTACAGCTCCGCCCAGTCCGTGCGCAGGGGCTCGACCTGGACGCTCATGGCGCCCAGGTCGATGCGCAGCACCCTGCCCTGGTAGAAGTCCACCGGCGGCCTCAGTGGGCCGACACGGTGACGCGACCGAGCTTCGCCTTGACGGCCGCGACGGCCTCGCGGGCGAGGGTCAATGTGAGCTCCACGTCGGCCATGGTGTGCTCGGTCGAGGCGAACCAGCGCTCCATCTGGTAGTTGTGGAAGTACACGCCGCGCGCCTGCATCTCCCTCTGGAAGTGGTCGTAGAACTCGCCGTCGTTGACGCGCCCCTGACGGAAACGGGTCACCGGCTGATGGCAGAAGAAGACCTGCCACATGCCGTTGACCTGCTGCACCTGGGCGTCCACGCCGGCCTCCGCGAACACCTCGCGCAACCCCTTGCACAGCGCGTCCGCAATGCCCTTGATGTGCGGGTAGACCGTGTCGCCCTCGTTCATGAAAATGTCTAGGGCGGCGTTCATGGCCGCGAGCACCGGAGGATTGGCGGAGTACGTGCCGCCGTGGAAGACCTCGTTGCGGGTCTCCAGGTCCATCACGTCCTTCCTGCCGCCGAAGGCCGCGGCGCAGGGGAACCCGCCGCCGAGAGCCTTGCCCCACGTGGTGATGTCGGCGTTCACGCCGTACAGCTCTTGGGCGCCGCCGAGGGCCATGCGGAAGCCGGTGATCACTTCGTCGAAGATGAGCAGGATGCCGTGCTCGTCGCAGAGCTTGCGCAGGTGCTCGTTCCAGCCGGGCAATGGCGGGATCACGCCCGAGTTGGCCATGATCGGCTCGGCAAGGATCCCCGCCAGCTCGCCCGCGTTCTCGCGCACCAGGCGCTCGACGCCCTCGAAATCGTTGTAGGTAGCGATGACGAGGCACTCCTCCTGCACGCGCGGTATGCCCGCGTGAAAGCGCACTGGCCAGGGCGCGCACTCGGGGCCGGCGTTGTCGATGGGCGGGTGGTAAGCGAGGGCGTTGGCGTCCGACCAGCCGTGGTAGCCGCCCTCGAACTTGAGGATCTTGTCCTTGCCGGTGTACGCACGAGCCAGGCGCATCGCGGCCATGGTGGCCTCGGTGCCGCTGTTGCAGAAGCGCACGAGATGGACGCTCGGCACGGCCGCGACGATCTTGCGCCCGACCTCGTAGTCGAGCTCGTGCGGGAACGTGTACATCGAGCCGCGTTCGGAGATTTGCTCGACGACCGCCTTGTTGATGCGCTCCGGGCAATGACCGAAGATCATCGGCCCGTAACCCAGGCACCAGTCCAGATACTCGTTGCCGTCGACGTCCCAGAAACGCGTGCCCTTGCCGTGACTCATCACGATGGGGCGGGTGCTGGACAACCGCGCGTAGGAGGACTCCCCGCCGGCGACCACCGTCTTACACTTGTCGAACAGCTCCTGGGTCTTGACGAGATGAGATTCGTCGATCATGGGTGACGCTCCTCTGGGCGCTCGCGTTGACCTTCCCGAAGGGAACGCGCCGCGGGCTCACCGCCGTGGTGCGTTGCCTGAGAGGCGTTCAATACCTGAAGCTATCACCCCCCGTCGCGGCCGCCAGTCTGTCCACGTGACGGTTGCTAGACTCCCAAGGGCAGGAGGCGTTTGGGGTTCTCCACCAGCACTACGTGGATTTGCTCGTCCGTGACGCCCACCATCTTGAGTCGCGGGATCCCGTACCTGAAGAACGAATCGTAGCCCTCACCGCCGTACTTCTTCATGAGCTGTCTCAGCCACACGTCCTGCGCCATGAGCAGCTGGTTCAGGTGACCGTGATCGATAAGGAACTTCACACTCTCGGCGCGTTCGATGTCACGGGGCTCCGGCACGGAGTACGGCGGCCCGTAGTAGAACTCCGAGCCCCAGGTGTCGAACTCCAAATAGACGCCCGTCTCCGCCACTTCGAGCTGGTACTCGTGCACGGGCTGCTCGTCCAAGTGCTCCAGCACGATGCGCTCGGGACGCACGCCTTCGCTGAACAGGATCTCAGCCACCCTCATGCCCTGACGGTCGCTGGGGTCCACGTGTATGCCCATAGCCACGCCGGTGCGCAGGTGTGCACGGGCGACGGCCCTAAGGCACTTCTCCTCATTCTTCGATACCGTCTTGGTCGTGCCCACGTCGCCCATGAAGCCCGCACGGATGCCGGTGTCGTCGATGCCCACCTCGATGTCCTTGACCAGGATGTCGGCAAGTTCATCGGCGCTCTTCTCGGCCACGTAGGCCGGGTGACCGGCCTCGATATAGAAGCCGGTATTGGCGACGATGTTGACGCCAGTCGCCTCCGAGACGCGTCGCAGGCCGGCCGGATCGCGCCCTTGGTCGATCGGCGTGACCTCGACGATGGTCCCGCCGCCAGAGCTCTTGAAGTCGGCGATCTCGCGAATGGCGTCGTGCACGGATTCGTGCCAGAAGTTCTCCTTTATGAGGAAGGGATTGCGCTGCAACACGCCGCGGTTGTCGAGGCGGATCGGCGCGTCGGCTAGGGCCTTCTCCTCTTCAGTCTGTGGCTCCGTCCAGTACGTCAAGCCCCAGTCGAACAGAATGTGCTCGTGCGTCACGCAGGCGCCCAGCTGTCCTGGCTCGATCGGTCCCTGGACCGTAAGGATCTTGCCTTCGTCGATCATCGGTCGCCCCTTTCCTGGCTGTCGTCGGATTCGCGCCCGTCGAGCCGCCCGCGCTCACCAAGGATCTGAACGAGACGGGCAGGCTCGAGTCGGTAGGCCGTGACGCCGTCACGGCCCACCATGGTCTCGGCTGCGAGGAGGGCGTTGACGATGGCCTCCTCGGTGGCTTCCACAACGGCGTCGAACAAGGGCCCGATGTAGGCGTTGGAGAGCATCGATATGGCGACCGTCAGCGGGCTCGGGTCGCCGTAGTCACTGGCCGGCATGCCGCGATTGGCAGTGGAGAAGGCGAAGAACAGGTCCCCGCTCCAGTTCTCCCCAGTGCCACCCTGGCGTGCCACACCGAGCCCCACGCGCTGCGCGAGGCGGCTGCACTGGGCGGGCAGGAGCGGTGCGTCTGTGGCCACGATGGCGATGATCGAACCGCCTCCAGAGGCGCCCGCGGCCCCTCCGGCGGTCTTCGTCTCGGGAGCCTCCGGCAGCGGTGCTTCGTCCGTGCTCACCAGCCGACCGACCGTGACCCCGTTGATGACAAGCCGTTCGCGGCGCCCGTGGTTAGCCTGGACGAGCACGCCGACGGTGTAGCCGCCGTCCTCCTCGGCCACCACCCGAGAGGCCGTGCCGCACCCTCCTTTGAACTCATGACAGATCATCCCGGTGCCGCCGCCGACATTGCCCTCCGGCACGGCGCCGGATGAGGCGCTGCGCAAGGCGCCCCGGGCGTGCTCCGCGGTCACGTGCAGGCCGTTGACATCGTTCAGCATGCCGTCCCAAGTCTCGCCCACGACCGGCAGGCTCCAGAACAGATGCCCCGGCGTGCGTTCTTCGATCTCGGCCGCCACGAGCGCGTCGCGCACGACGCCCACGCTGTGGCTGTTGGTGATGCCGATGGCGCATTTGAGCATCCCGGACTCGTGCACCCACTGGAGTCCCGTGAGTTCGCCATTGCCGTTCAGGCGGTGGGAGCCCGCGAACAGGGGCTCTTCCCAGACGTTGCCGTCGTGGGGCACGACCACAGTGACGCCGGTGCGCACGGGGCCGACGCCGACGTGCAGCGGGCCGGATCCCTCGATAAGAGTGGTGTGGCCCACGCGCACACCGACCACGTCGGTGATGGCGTTCAGGGGGCCGGGAGTCCCCGACCCGATGTGGATGCCGAGCTCGCGTGCGCGCATGCGCTTCCTCCCACCGCGGCGACGTTTGGCGTGTCCGAGACTGCCCTCAGCGCCGAGAGCTCAACTGCCCAACTGGTCGTACAGATCGGGTCGCCTCTCCAGCCGATAGTCGAACACTTCCGTGGACTTGGTGAGGACGTCCATGTCGATCTCGGCGCAGATCACTGCTTCCTCCGCGCCGGCTTCGCAGAGCACCTCGCCCATCGGGTCGATGATCACGCTTCCACCGCAGTAGGTCATTCCCGGACCCTCGCCACAGCGATTGCAGTACGCCACGAAGAGGTGGTTCTCCAGCGCCCGCGCGGTCACGAACACCCGATGGCGAGGTCCCCAGGGGGCCATGTTGGCACTCGGGATGAGGATGCGCTCGGCGCCGGCGAGGGCCAGAATTCGGGCTGCCTCGGGGAACTCG
>Ga0315293_10004114_pt1 | contig 13895 bp, 13 predicted proteins | sample YL17G13_20_MG_FD_203071 | JGI IMG/M metagenome (GOLD analysis project Ga0315293, IMG submission 203071) | Sediment microbial communities from Yellowstone Lake, YNP, Wyoming, USA - YL17G13_20 | ecosystem: Environmental > Aquatic > Freshwater > Lake > Sediment | place: USA: Wyoming | collected... | reverse complement strand
TGCTGGACGAACTCGACCCGTTCGGCCAGCCCGAGCTGAGCCAGGTTGCGCCGAGCCACGTCCTGCATGTCCTGGCGGATGTCGTAGGAGATCACCCGGCCGTGCTCGCCGACGGCCATGGCGAGCGCCGTGGTGAGCCCGCCCGACCCCGTGCCGGCTTCCACCACCGTTTGCCCGGGAACGATAGAGAGTTTAAGCAGGATGTAGCCGATGTCCTTGGGGAAGATGATCTGGCTGCGTCGGCGGATATCGCGCAAGATATCGCTGGTCGCCGGCGGCAGAAGGTAGAACGGCCGGCCGATATGACTCATGACCTTGGCGCCCCAGGGTTGCCCGATCAGGTCGTCGTGGCGCAGAACGCCGCGGTGAGTCTGCAGCGTGGCCTGGGGTGTCAGGCGCACCAGCATGTACTTGTGGTCGCGTCCCACGAGCTGGACAAGATCTCCCGCTTGGGTCAGGTTCACAGACATCCTCTGTCTTCGGTATGTGCGGCGATTGTAACCCGGGGGATGATAGCACGGTAGACCCCCGGCGAAGACGTGCCTCGTGTCCCAATTGCCGGACGGGGCGGGCTGGGCTACACTTCGCTTGGCGGAGGGCCCATGGCCATCGATTGGACACGTGCTGGGGAAGAGGCGGTATCCCATTTGTGCGCGATGCTGCGCCTGGATACGACGAACCCGCCCGGGCAGGAAATGCTCGCGGCCGAATACTTGGCCGGCGTGTTGGGCCGCGCGGGCATCGACCCCACGATCGTCACCCTCTCGCCCGGACGCGGGAATATGGTCGCCCGCCTGAAAGGATCCGGCGCAGAGGATCCGCTCCTACTCTATGGCCACACGGATGTCGTCCCCGCCGAACTTGCCAAGTGGCGTCATCCGCCCTTCGGCGGTGAGGTGGCCGACGGCATGATCTGGGGCCGCGGTGCGATCGACATGAAGGGCATGGTCGTGCAGTCGCTGATGGTCGTGCTGCTCCTCAAACAGGAGGGGCTCGCACTCAAGCGGGACCTGATCTTCGCTGCCACGGCCGACGAAGAAGTGGATGGGGCAGGAATCAAACAGCTCGTCACACAAGCGCCGGAGCTGATCCGCGCCGGTTGGGGCATCACCGAAACCGGCGGCTTCCCAATGTACGTGGGCGGGCGGCGCCTGTATCCAATCAAGACCGCCGAGAAAGGTGTGCTGTGGCTCACCCTCCGCGCGCGCGGGCGACCCGGGCATGCCTCCCTGCCGACGGCGGACAACCCCGTGGCCCGCTTGAGCACCGCCCTGGCACGGCTGGCCCGCCGCGACCTGCGCTTTGCCCTGACGGAGCATAGCGCGGGTTATCTGCGCGCCCTGGGCGAGGTGATCGGCGGTGGGCTGGGGCAGGCGGTTGCCCAGGTGAACGGCACGCCGGCGACAAAACGCGTCATGCGGCGTCTCGGCGACGCGCAGCTCAGCCGCCACCTGTATGCGGTGCTGCACAATAGCGCCGTGCCGACGGTCCTCCGCGCCGGCCAGAAGACTAACGTCATTCCCTCGGAGGCCGAGGCCAAAGTGGATTGCCGATCGCTCCCGGGCGTATCGGGGGAAGAGCTCTTGGCCGAAGTCAGGGCTGTGCTCGGTCCGCACATCGAGATCAGCGTCGACGACTCGTCGCCGCCGCTCGAGGTTTCGACCCAGACCCCGCTTTACGATATCCTGGGCGCAACGCTGCGCGCCCATGACCCTCAAGCCATCGTGACGCCCTATATGCTGAGTGGGGCCACTGACGCCAAGCACGTGGCCGACCTGGGCGTGCGCACCTACGGGTTTTCGCCTCTCTTCCTCGAACCCGGCGAGCCGCATGCGGAGCTTGTCCATTCTCATGACGAACGCATTCCGGTGCGTGGATTCCTGTGGGGCCTGCGCGTGCTCTACGATGCGGTGCGTGCGTTCTGTGCGGTCGAGGCGTGAACTCGTGTGAATCGAACGCCCAGTGCATATTACGCCGGGGCCATGAGCTGCTATCCATCGCTTGGGGCGGTTCGTCTCCTTTGCCCGAGCTGCTGGGCGGCGCCTCTCCGCCTCAATTCAATTGAGCAAGGCGCAGTCCACCCAAGCCACACATAAAGGGTCGCCCGAGCGGGCGACCCTTGCGAATACCTAGCGTGGGTGGTGAACGGGAAGGCGTGCTATGCCCTCGACCCGCAGGGTCGGCAGGGCAGGCGGGCGTCGCCGCTAAACGAGCATCCCGTGGCGTTCGATAGCCAGGTTGAGAATCTCATTGATCAGCACTGCGTAGAGCATGCCCTCGGCTTTGGAGATAATGCACATGTCGCTCACCTCAGGGTTCAGCCCGGGCAGCGTATTGATTTCCACCAGGTTGGGATGCCCTTCCGCGTCCAGGCGGAAATCCACGCGGCTGCAATCGGCTGAACCGATCGCGAGGAAGGCCGAGCGCGTCAGGCGGCACATCTCCTTCTGCAATTGGGGCGGGATATCGGCCGGGCACAGGTAGAGCGGCGCGCCCTCCTCGCCGGGAGTGATCAGCTTGGCTTCGGCGCCGTACACGCCGCGTCCGGTGCCGACGGTCGGATCGATCTCCAGCACTGGGAAGTAGTGGAAGCCATCCTTCTCGTACAGGTCCGAGTTCGAACGGCGCTCGGTCGAGCCGGGGTTGCCGAGAATGCCGACTGTGAATTCGCGCCCCGGAAGATAACTCTCAACGAGAGCCGGCTGACGATAGGCCGAAAGAATGTGCTCCACGCGTTCGCGCAACTCGGCCTCCGTGCGCAGCACCGAGCCGGGGCCCACTCCCTTGCCCGAGCCCTCGCGTATGGGTTTGGCAAACAGAGGAAAGCGCAGCGTCGAGCGCAATGGCGCGGCGGATTCCGCGAACACCTGGAAGGGAACAGTCGGCAGGCCGCGATCACGCCAAATGCGCTTGGTGATCATCTTGTCGAGCGAGATTGCGTTGGCCAGAACACGCGAGCAGGTATAGGGGATGCCGAGCATTTCGAGCAGCGCCGGGATTTGCGCCTCGCGCGAGTCCCCGCGCCGTCCCTCGCAGATGTTGAAACAGAAGTCCGGACGCAGAGCGCGCAGCGTATCCACCAGGCTCTCGTCGCCTTCGAGGAAGCTGGCCGTGTGACCCGCTTCTTGCAGGGCGGCGCACATCGCCTCGACCGTCTCTTCCCGGTCGTATTCGACTGCATCGTCACTGGGGCCGTGTTCGGAGTGCGGATAGTTCTTCTTGAGGTTGGCCAGAACGGCCACGGTCATGGGCGGGGAAATTCGCCGGGGGAGGGCTCGGCGGGCAGGTGTGCTAGTGGGTCCAGGGGGGTCGTCCACGACCCGGTCGTCCTTCATGCATCACCTCGAGGCAGAATGATGTTCGGCCAGGACTGCGCAAGACGGTGCATCGCACGCGGGATGTCGCTTCCCCACGCATTCTGACCGGGGCGGATTATAGCGGGTTTCGCCGGCTGGGACGGGGTGTATGCTCGCCGCGCGGGTAGGCGTCGCGCATTGCCCGCCGGGCCTCAGCCCGCGCCCCTCAAGAAGGCGGCGACGCGGTCGCGCACCTCCATGGGAGTGAGCCAATCCGTCGCCAGATAGATGTGGCAGTGCGAGCGTGCATCGGCCAGGCGCCGTTGCTGCTCGAGGTAGTCCGGCTCAAGCCATTTGAAGCGCTTGCGTGCGGTGCAGGTTTCGAAACTCGCGTCGAGGAAGATGAGCACGTCGGGCGGCGTGCCCCGATGCCAGAGATCCGGGACGAAGGAATGTTCCTGTGCGATTTGGCGGAGGTGAATGCCCAGCGCGTGAAGGGAGAGAGCCAGCGTTGTCTTGCCTGCTCCGCACGGCCCGACGACGATGACCCGGGCCGCTGATGGAGGCGGGGTCAGAGCGGCAGGTGCACCCACAGCCGTCGCACCTCGTCGCCTTGTCGGGCGCCGACCGACACCACCAGCACGCTGATGTCGTCGGCGGGGCGGCCCTCTTCGAGCGCCATGGCTTCGGCCAGCAGGCGGTCGGCCCATTCGGCGCAGGGCGCGCCCTCGCGCAGGAAGCGAGCCAGCGCAGCCGGGATGTCGTATCCATCGCCGTGCCGCTGACCGGCGTGCGGCAAACCGTCGGTGAATACCACGGCCGCCAGACCCTCAGCCAGAGGAACCTGGCTGATCACCGGCCGGGTTGTGCGGCGCGTGCCCACCGCATGCGACGGCTGATCGAGAACTTCGATCGTGCCGCCCGTGATCAGGTAGGCCGGTTCGGGGTTGTTGCGGGTGACCACCAGGGTGCTGGTGGCCATATCGACCGAGACGATATTGAGGGTGGCGGTCACTTGGCCGGAACGCTCGGCGAAGAGGTAATCGGAGGCCGCCCGCGCCGCCGCACCGTCGCGCACGCCCTCGGCCAGCAGGCCGACCGCTTTGCGCGCCACCAGGTTGGCGATGGACTTGGCCGCGCGCCCCGAGCGCTGGCCATCGACCAACACCCACGACATGCCGCCGCCGGGGCGCTCGATCATCTCGAGCGTGTCTCCGCTCTCGAGGGTGGCGTACTTGCGGGCTTTGGCGACGACGGCGTGAAGGTCCATAGTGTAATGGCGGCGAGGGGCAAACCGTGATGGCGCGATCGGATTCTAGCACACGTGCTTGCCCAGCCTCCTCACATGTGGTATCATCGCCCCGTCCTGACGCACCCACAATCATGGCACACGGGGACCTTCATGGCACCCAAGTCGCGGGTAGATCTCATGGTGGGCCGCCTGCGCGATTTGCAGGCTGGCACGCCGGACGTCGAAGCCTCGGCCATCGTCAGCGTGGATGGCCTGATCATCGCTTCCTCATTGCCCGCGGGTGTCGAGGAAGACCGCGTCTCGGCCATGTCGGCCGCCATGCTCAGCCTGGGGGAACGCATCTCGGCCGAGCTGGGCCGCGGGCAGCTCGACCAGGTCTATATTCACGGCAAGCAGGGCTATGTGTTGCTCATGTCGGCGGGGAACGATGCCGTGCTGACGGTGCTCGCCCGCGAGGGCGCGAAACTCGGGCTGGTCCTCCTTGAAATGCGCCGCGCGGCTGAGGATGTTTCGAAGCTGGTAGGGTAGACGTGCACGAACGATCTCACACGCTCGAAGATAACCCAACGCCAACGATCCGTGGGGAGGTGGCAAGTGCAAACCTCCCCACGGCCTTTTTAAGGAGGAAGCCATGACGTGCTACGTGTTCTTCACCGGCGGGGTGGTGAGTTCGGTGGGCAAGGGCGTGACCGCCGCCTCGGTGGGCCTCCTGCTCAAGGAACGCGGTTTCCGCGTCGCGGTGCAGAAGCTCGATCCATACATCAACGTGGACCCGGGCACCATGAGCCCCTACCAGCACGGCGAAGTGTTCGTGCTCGATGACGGGGCGGAGACCGATCTGGACCTGGGTCACTACGAGCGCTTCACCGATACCAGCCTGACCCGCGTGTGCAACGTGACCTCCGGCCAGGTCTACGCCGAAGTCATTGCCAAAGAACGGCGTGGCGACTTCCTGGGCGGGACGATCCAAGTCATCCCTCACGTTACCAACGAGATCAAGCAGCGGATCGGTCTGGTGGGCAAGGCCCTGAACGCCGAAATCGTGCTCGTGGAAGTGGGCGGGACGGTGGGCGACATCGAATCGCTGCCCTTCCTCGAGGCCCTGCGTCAGATGCGGTCGGACGTGGGGCGGGGCAAAACGCTCTATATCCACGTCACACTGCTGCCCTACATTGGCGCGACGCACGAATTGAAGACCAAGCCCACGCAGCATTCGGTGCGCGAGCTGCGATCGATCGGCATCTCGCCCGACATGATCGTGGCCCGCTCCGACTACCCCGTGGATGGCGACCTGCGGGCCAAGATCGCGCTCTTCTGCGACGTTGAGCTGCGAGCGGTGGTGCCGCTGGTGACCGTGCCCGAGATTTACCAGGTGCCGCTGGAACTCGAGCGGGCGGGGGTGGCCGACTACATCCTGGAGCGCCTGGGGCTGGAGGCGCGCCGCGTGCCGCAGTTGCAGGCCTGGGAACAGTTGATCGAACGCGCCGCGCAAACCAAGCCGGCGGTGAAGATCGCCCTGGTGGGCAAGTACGTTGAACTTAAAGACGCCTATTTGAGCGTCCGCGAAGCGCTCAAGCATGCCGGGCTGGCGCTCGGACACGAGGTCGAGATCGAATGGGTCCATTCCGCCGAACTCGAGAAGGGCAAAGGCTGGGAGGCGGTGCGCGGCGCGCACGGCATCGTTGTGCCCGGGGGATTCGGATCGCGCGGCATTGAGGGCAAGATCGCCGCCGCGCGCTTCGCGCGGGAGAACAGGGTGCCCTACCTGGGCCTGTGCCTGGGGATGCAAGTCATGGTGATCGACTTCGGCCGGTTCGCACTGGGCAGCGATGAAGTCAACTCCACCGAATTCGAGCGAGCCACGCCTCACCCGGTGATCGACCTTCTGCCGGAACAACGAGCCATCGCCGACATGGGCGGCACCATGCGCCTGGGACTCTACCCTTGCCATCTGCAGCCGGGCAGCAAGGCGGCCCGAGCATACCCGCAGGCGATTGTCGAGGAACGCCACCGCCACCGCTTTGAGTTTAACAACAGCTATCGCGAGGCCTTTGCCCAACGCGGGTTGGTCTACTCAGGGCTTTCGCCGGATGGGCGGCTGGTTGAGATTGCCGAATTGGCTGACCATCCGTTCATGGTCGGCAGCCAATTCCATCCCGAATTCCTTTCGCGGCCCAACCGGCCGCATCCGCTCTTTCGCGCATTTGTCGAGGCGGCCATTGCGCGCAAAGCGCAGGTCGGGTAGAGAGCGGCCTGCCGCTCGCGGTTGAAGGGAGACCTCACCCTGAGCACCCCGGGCACGCTGGAAGGAAAGCCGGTCATCATCGTCGGGGCAGGCTTGGGTGCTGTTTGCCGCGCGGCGCCTGGCTCATAGCGGTGCGCAAGGGGTGCTTATCGACCGGCGCAACTTCCACACCTTCACGCCGCTCCTATATCAGGTCGCGGCGGCGGAGCTCGAGCCGGACGAAATCGCCTATCCGGTGCGGACGATCTTCCGCGGACAGAAGAATGTACGCATGGTTCTGGGCGAGGTGCAGCGGGTTGACGTGCTCGCCCGGACCCTCCAGGTTGGCCAGCTCGTCCTCGATTTCGAGGACCTCATCCTCGCGACCGGGTCCACGACCAGCTTCTTCGGAGTTCAGGGTGCGCCCGAGCACACCCTGCCGCTGAAGACCCCCGGCGATGCCGTTCGCCTGCGCAGCCACATACTCGGCTGCTTCGAGCGGGCCGCAAACACTCGCCTTCGAGGAAGGCCACGCGCTGGAGGCCGCCACCGTCGTGTGGACCGCCGGCGTGCGCGGCGACCCAGCGCTCCGCTGCCGATGCTCGCGCCGGTCGCCATCCAAGCCGGAGAGGCAGCCGCCGAAAACATCCTGCGAACGGCTGCCGGCCGGCCGGCGCGTTCATTCCGTTACAGAGACAAGGGAACGATGGCGACCATCGGCCGCAATGCGGCAGTTGCCATCCTGGGCGGGCGCGGGTTCAGCGGCTTCGTGGCCTGGGTGCTCTGGCTGGCAATTCACATCTCCAGCCTTATTGGATTGCGCAATCGCCTGCTGGTGCTCACCAACTGGGCGTGGGATTACCTGTTCTTCGAACGGGGCGTGCGTCTCATCGATCCCAATCCGTGACGAACCGCCAACCCGCCTCGTCGCGAAGATCGGCCAGGGAGCGTACCCGCCGCAACGTCAGCCGGACCCCGGGGAGCGAACATGACGGAGCCACGTGCGATACGCGCATCTTTTCTGGATGTCGGCGGCGTCTTGCTGACGAACGCGTGGGACGATGAGGCGCTGCAACGCGCTGCGCGCGAGTTCGACCTTGATCTGGATGAACTTCGCGCTCGCCACATACTTGTGCATGAGACCTACGAACTGGGAAAGATCACGCTGGCGGACTACCTGCGGCACGTCGTCTTCCACACGCCGCGCGGCTTCAGCCTCGAGACCTTCGCGGCATTCATGCGAGCGCAATCCAAGATCTTGCCGGGGATGATCGAGCTTTTCGCCGGGCTCAAGCGCACGCACGGGCTCAAGATTGTCGTGGTGAGCAACGAGGGCCGCGAGCTCTTGGATCATCGGATGGTTCAGTTCCGCCTGGACGAGTTGGCCGACGTGTTTGTCGTCTCGTGCCATTTACACCTGCGCAAGCCCGACCCGGCCTTCTACCATGCCGCGCTTGATATGGCGCACGTGCAGGCCACCCAGGCGATCTACGTGGACGATCGCGCGCTGTTGGTGGAGGTTGCGCGTGAGATCGGTTTCTGCGGGATCCACCATATCGCGCTCGAATCGACCCGCGCCGCACTTGCCGAACTCGGTCTTGTGGCGTGAGCCAGCCGGCAGTCGCCGGTGCATGCGCAGCCAGGCGGTGCAGGTTGTGATGGGCGGTAGGGTGGGCTAGAATACTCGCCAGAAATCCTCATCGTCCCGCCCGCGGCTCAGGCGCGGCGGGCATCCTGCGAGGTCAACCGCTCATGCTGAAGATTGCACCCTCGATCCTCTCGGCCGATTTCGCCCGCCTGGGGGACCAGATACGCGAGGCCGAGGCGGGTGGTGCCGATTACCTGCACGTAGATGTGATGGACGGCCATTTCGTCCCAAACATCACTATCGGGCCGCTGATCGTGCGAGCCATTCGACCCGTCACTCGCCTGCCGCTCGATGTGCACTTGATGATCGAATCACCGGAACGATACCTCGAAGACTTCGCCAAGGCGGGGGCAGACCTGATCACGGTGCACCAGGAGGCCTGCGTGCATTTGCACCGCACGGTCGAACAGATACATTCGCTGGGTAAACGGGCGGGGGTGTCGATCAACCCCGCCACACCCGCTGGCGTGCTCGACGAAATCCTGCCCTACGTGGACCTGGTGCTGGTCATGACGGTCAACCCCGGCTTCGGCGGGCAGTCCTTTATCAGCACCATGCCGGCGAAGATCCGTGCCATTCACGAGCGGCTGACCGCGCTTGGCTCAGCAGCCGAACTCGAGGTGGATGGCGGCGTGAACTACGAAACGGCGCCGCGGGTGGCGGCGGCGGGGGCGAACGTTCTGGTGGCAGGGTCGTCGGTTTTCGGGGCGAAAGAGGGGATTGCCAAGGCGATCGCCGAGATCCGACACCGGGCAGAGAGCGGCGCTGCGCGCTGAGGCCACGCAGGTCCACGATGAAGCTCCAGAACACCAAGGGCTGCCCGGATGGGGCAGCCCTGGTGGTCCTTGCACGGGGTCGTCGATGCCGGGCGTGTCAGGCTTGGGTGGGCATGGTCAGAACGACCTTCATGCTTTCCACCGTGCGCGCGGCCTGAAAGGCCTCGACGGCCTTCTCAAGCGGGAAGCGGTGCGAGATGAGCTGCGGCAAGCGCACCTGCGGCAGCAGGCGCACAGCATGGTGAAAGTCGGCGATCGTCGCGTCGATACTGCCGTGGATGTGCTTCTCGGAATAGTGGAACTTGTACAGGTCCAGGTCGAGTTTCGTGCCGTGCGGGTAGCCGCTGAAGAGTAGCAGGCTGCCGCCGGGGCGGAGGATGTCGAGCGCTACGGATGAGTCTTCCACTGCCGGCGCGGCGACGATCGCGAGATCCGGCGAGTAGCGGTTGGCCTCAGCGTAGTCGCGCAGGGGGGTCTGATTTGTTTGCAGCATGACATCGGCCCCGAGGGCAGCGGTCTGGTTGAGGCGGAACGGATTGAGGCCGGTCACGGTGATGCGTCCGACCCCCATCAGCCGCAGGAGTTGGATAAACGTGGCCGCGATCGGGCCTTCGCCGATCACCAGAACATCATCGCCCGGGCGCGGGTTCACCTGGCGCAGTCCGTGCCAGCAGCAGGCCAGGAGCTCGATGAGCGCGGCGGCTTCGAGCGAGGCCCCTGGCGGAATGAGTGCCAGCCCGCCGGCGGCAACCATGCGTGGCGGGATGTAGAACTGTTCGGCCATAGCGCCCGGGTAGTTGACGCCGATCACCAGCCCGCGCTGGCACAGATTGTCCGCCCCGCGGCGGCAGGCCTCACAATTTAGGCACGGGATGACCGGCGCCACCGTGACGCGGTCACCCACGGCGAAGCCCTCCACCTGGCTCCCGACCTCGGTGATCTCACCCGCAAACTCGTGACCCAGAACGGCAGGCAAGGTATAGCGCGGCGACGGGCCGCTGAAGTATTGGCGCTGGTCGGAGCCGCATACGCCGCACAGCGCAACGCGCATGCGGATGCCTCCCGCTTCGAGAGCCGGTGCGGGGAGCTCGAAGGGGCGCAGGTCGTGCTGCCCATACAGGGCCACGCTACGAATGGACATCAACCTCATCCTTCTGACAGATTGGTGCGCCGTCAGGCGAGAATGACCTCGACCCCGTGCTCGCGCAACTGGGCCAAGACCTCATGCGGCGCCTCGCGGCCGGTGATAAAAACATGCAGCTGGTCGAGCGGGATGATGGGCACGAAGCCCGCCCGTTCGAGCTTGGAGGAGTCGGCCAGAACGACGACCTTTTCTGCGTGGGCAGCCATCGCGCGGCCGACCTCGGCGATCAACGGGTGGGCGGTTGTGATACCGGCCTCTCCTGTCATGCCATCGCAGCCCAGGAAGGCGCAATGGGCGGTGATGTGCCGCAATCCCTCGAGCGTGTCTGGCCCGACCGTGGCCAGGTGCTCGGGCAGGAATATGCCGCCCAACAGCAGCAAGTTGGGCGAGGCCCATATGCCCACTTCTTCCACCAGTGGAATGGAATTGGTGACCATGCGCAGCGCGCCGGGGCGCCGCAGGGCGGGGGGCACAACGCGCCCAAGCTGCAGAACCGTGGTGCCCGAGTCCATGATCACGACCTGGGATGGCCGCAGGAAGTTCAACGCCGCCTGGGCAATGCGCTTTTTCTCGGAGGCCATGCGGCTCATGCGCTCACTGCGCTCGGCCATCTGCAGCGCATGGCTGGTGGTGATGGCGCCGCCGTGAATGCGCCGCAGCAGGCCCATGTCCTCCAGGAGGGCCAAGTCGTGGCGGATGGAGGTGTCGGTGACGCCGTACTGCTGGGTGAGTTCGGTCACCTGAATCCGCCCCCGGTCGAGCACCAGTCGCGCTATCTCATCCCGTCTTTCGCGTGCGTTCATCGGCATCCTCGCGAGAATGGCTTTCGATGAAGAGTATACGAGAATCGTGACAGAATGCAAGTCAAACATAAGTAATTCCAAAGGATTTGGATACATATAGAGAAGATAAAGCGTTGACAATCCGAAGTTCCTGATATACCATTTCACAAAAGGCGAGGACGAGCCCTGGAGCCCTTTCGCGCCCGGGCGGAACGCATCCAAGGAGAACATCATGACCAACCATGGCGAGAGCCTGCGCATGGCGCGGCTGTTCGCGGGCAGTACCAACGCTGTCATCGTCGCGATCGACCACGGACTCTATTTTGGTCCGCTGCCCGGTCTGATCGACTTGCCGCGCGCCATCCAGGCGCTGGACGGCGCGGATGGGATCCTCCTGGGCGGCGGGATGGTGCCTCACTGCGCCTCTTTTTTTGCGCGGCGCGGCGCACCGTCGATGATCGTGCGACTCAACTGGGCCACCAATTATGTGGCTCCGTGGAAATACGAGCATTCGCACTCGGTGCCAATTCTTCACGTCCCAGACGCGCAGCGCTTGGGCGCCGACATCGTGCTGGCCAGCCTGACCCTCAAGACGCCCGATCAGGCGGAGGACGCGCGCAACGTGGAATTGTTCGCTTCCTTTGTTCAGGAGAAGACGCTCGCCCAAATGCCGCTGGTGTGTGAGGTGTATCCGATCGGCGGCGACTTCGCCGCGCCGGAGGAATTGCAGAGCCAGGTCGAGATCGGATGCCGCATGGCGGCCGAGTTGGGTGCCGACATGATCAAGACCTTCTTCACTGGCAAGGACTTCGCCAAGATCGCGGCCGCCACGCCGATTCCGATTTTCGTTCTGGGCGCGCTCAAGAAGCCTCGCGAACGCGACGCGCTGACGGTCGCCGCCCAGGCAATTGGGTCGGGCGCGCGGGGGATCGTCTTCGGGCGCAACGTGGTCCAGGCGCGCGAGCCGCAGCGCCTGCTGGCTGCATTGCGCGAAGTGGTCAAGGAAGGCGTGGCCCCGGATACGGCGGCCGCCCGCCACAAGCTCGAATAACCATGGCAAACTTCTTGGGCGTCGACATCGGCACGACTTCGGTCAAGGCCGGGCTCTTTGATGAGCGCGGGCGTTGCCTGGGTAAGGCGGAGCACGACTACCCCTTGCACACGCCGGCCGTTGACCGGGTGGAGCTGGATGCCGAAACCTACTGGTCCGCCACGGTGAGCGTGGTGCGACGCGCGCTGGCCGAAAGCCGCACGGGCGCGCACGATGTTCAGGCGCTGACCATCTCCAGCCAGGGCGAGACGACCATTGCAGTGGATGCGGCCGGCCGGCCGCTGCACCCGGCGCTCGTCTGGCTCGACAACCGCGCCAGAAGCCAGGCCGATCGTCTGCGGGCTGCACTGGGCCCAGAGGTTTACGCGCGCACCGGCATTCCTGAAGTCAATCCGACTTGGTCGGCTTGCAAGATAGCGTGGCTGGTCGAACACCATCCCGACATCCCGGCTGCCGCGCACATGTTTCTCCTGCCCGGGAGCTTCATCGTCCATCGCCTGACCGGTGCCTTCGTGGCTGACGGCGCCTTGGTTTGCACCACCCTACTTTATGACATCGTTCGGCACACCTGGTGGGACCAGGCGGTGGGCCTGGCCGGGATCAACCTCGCCCAACTGCCTGAGATCCGTCCGATGGGCTCCCTCGCCGGAAGGTTGAATGAAGCTGCAGCGCTCGCGCTGGGTATGCCCGCGGGGCTGCCGGTTGTGTTGGGTGGAATGGACCAAGTCGCCGGGGCGTTGGGCTCGGGCAATGTCACCGACCAGATCGTATCCGAGTCGACCGGCGGCGCGTTGACCATTCAGGTGACGCTTGACCGCCCCGATCTCGACCCACACAAGCGGGTGCCGGTGTACGAGCATGCCCTGCCCGGTAAGTATCTCTTCGATCCGGTGTGCGATACAGGCGGCATGGCCCTTAAGTGGTTCCGCGACACTTTCGCCGCGGACGAGGTGGCGCGCGCCGAGCAGGGCGGCGGGTCGGCTTATGATGCGCTGACGGAAGCCGCGGAGGGCGTGCCACCCGCGAGCGACGGCCTGCTGATGCTTCCGCATCTCTCCGGCGCCTTCAGCCCGGAATACAACTCTCTGGCGCGGGGCGTGTTTTACGGGTTCACCCTGGCGCACCGCCGCGCGCATTTCGTGCGGGCAGTTCTGGAGGCGGTGGCTTACATGCTGCGCCGCAATCTGGAAACCCTCTCCGCGATTGGCCTCGACGTGCGCGAGGTGCGCGCCACGGGCGGGGGGGCGCGCAGCCGGCTGTGGCGGCAGATTAAGGCGGATGTATGCAACCTGCCGGTGGTGAGCCTGCGCGAGAGCGATACCGCTTTGCTGGGGGATGCCATCTTGGCCGCGGTGGCTGTGGGCCGGCATAGCTCGCTGGCTGCCGCGTGCGCAGCGATGGTGGAGGTCGGAGAGCGTCTGCTGCCGGACCCCGCTGCGCACGCACTTTACGAGAAAGCCTACCGCCGCTACGGGGAGTTGTATGCGGCACTCGATCCGTTGTTTCGCATGCACTTCGCCGATGGCGGCGCCCGGGCGTCTTAGCCGGGGGGCTGCACAAACTGGAAGGAATAACATGATGGCGACCACACCCAAGATCGGCTTGCTGGTGACCGCCCTACTTGAGGATGACTACAACAAGACAGGCCACATGCGGCCGCGCATGCATGAGGCCACGGCCGAGATCGCCCGCCTGCTTTCGCCGTATGGCGAGATCGTCTCC
>Ga0315293_10004111_pt1 | contig 13901 bp, 8 predicted proteins | sample YL17G13_20_MG_FD_203071 | JGI IMG/M metagenome (GOLD analysis project Ga0315293, IMG submission 203071) | Sediment microbial communities from Yellowstone Lake, YNP, Wyoming, USA - YL17G13_20 | ecosystem: Environmental > Aquatic > Freshwater > Lake > Sediment | place: USA: Wyoming | collected... | reverse complement strand
GATAAATCGCCAAACTCCAGGGAATTCCACGAGGGGAGCCGCTGATCCAGCAAGCCATGGGTGTAATTTTCAATAATCTTAGTGATTTGTTCGATCGGACGGCCAACCCGGCGGGCTTCCATATAGCTGGCGATAATGGCCAAAAATGCGATATACAGGCCGCCGACTATCACTCTTGATAGCATTCCGGGGATTGAATTAAAAATCAGGGCAATGCCTATAACCCCCAATAAAATCGACAAAAGATAAAACGGATAAAAATGCCAGGCCAGCTTTCTGCGCAATTTGCCTTAATCCTCCACTCTTCTCGCTGAATCGGAAAAGCGATAACCGACTCCCCTGACCGTTTCAATGTATTTGCCGAATTTTCCCAGCTTTCGGCGCAAGCCGACTATTTGAACATCAACTGAGCGATCTGTCACAGGGTAATCCTCGCCATGGATGGCATTGACGATCTGGTAACGCGTGAAAACCCAGCCGGGCCTGTTGACAAGGTAATAGAGCATCTGAAACTCGCCGAAAGTCAGGTCAATCGGTTTGCCATTGATACTGACCTCGCGCCGCCCGGGATGGATAATCAGGTCATCAATTATGATGGGTGCGGTTTTATCTATAGCGGGCTCGCTTCGGCGCCGCAGGACGGCCCTGACCCTGGCTAATAATACTCGGGGGCTGAAAGGCTTGCTGATATAATCATCGGCGCCAAGCTCCAGGCCGGCGACGATATCGGCTTCCTCCCCCTTGGCGGTTACCATGATTATGGGCACATGCGCGATTTTTGAATCGTTTTTCATGATTCGGCAAAGCTCAAGGCCGTCGATTCCCGGAAGAAGCAGGTCCAGCAGAATCAGGTCGCATTGCCTTGCGCGGGCGCTCTTAAGCGCTTCTTCGCCCGCCGCCGCAGTCGTCACCTGGTAACCTTCTCTGGAGAGGTTGTATTTGACCAGCTCGAGAATATCCTCGTCGTCCTCGACCACCAGTATATTTCCTTTCGCCATATCGCTCCTATAGAACAATCGATTTTCCCAATATTGGTAATTTAACAATGTCAGGGGCGTGTTGGCAACATGTGATATTAATATGAGCCGGAGAAATCAACGCGCCTCAGGATGTCGGCCAAATGGCCTTACATCCTGAGGCTTAAGAAGCTGTTAAGCCGCCTGATCCTGCTTCGCGATCGTTAACTGCCGTAACATCCAAATTATGATGCCTACACCGATAACAAAGAGCACAAGGAATAGGATCATGGGGCTCCATTGCGTCTTAACCTGCTCGGCAGTGACATCGAAATAGCGGCCGAGCTCGGCATTCTGGACAACTTGCCGGCTCACGGCATTAAATGCCAGCACCAGAAACTGCACCACTCCTACTACGAGGGCCAGGCGAGGCGATACGGCTTCCTTTCTGGAGGCTGCAATCAGGATGGCTGCTACAATGACCGGCGTGACGGCGGTCAGAATTGTCAATGGAAGCCAGCTTGCCGAGAATATCAGAGTTCTCAAATCATCCGGCCAGGCGCCAAACATGTACCAGGCAGCCGCGGCGCCATACCAAACAAGGCCGACAAGATACGGTTTGTAGGCAAATCCTGTCGCCCATTTTCGATAATCAGCCTCCATTTTGCGCCCCAGGAAGCCGCAGTCGATGGCGATATAGGCCGAGACAGTCATCAGCGCCATGCCGAACATGAGAAGCCATCGAGGCCAGAATGTGGGATCGGAAATATTAAGCGCCAGCCCCAGAACGGCGCCATCGACATTATTGGCGCTCCATATTCTGCTCCAGGCGTCAAGGTTTGTCATTAGGCTGAATTCGTTAGCGAAGATAAAGCCGATAATTATGAAAAAGACAGCTGATACCCATCCCGCGGCGCGGGTTAAGGGAGGAAACCTGGATATATCTGCTTTCAGGGCGGTTGAGTAGATGTAAATCCCGTAATAGGCAAATGTCAAAAGCAGAATGACGCTCATCCAGGGCCAGGCCATTAGAATGGTCGATGGATAGAATGCCTTGTGGTATGCCACCTGAATGAAAAGAAGCGGCACGATTCCGAAATTTATGCCCAGGGCGATAATGATCGGCATCTGGGACATCAGGCGTCTGACGAATTTCCGGGGATTGCCGCCCCGTGCCCATAGAATTAGTCCAAGGATGGGGCCGGCGTACCAGAGGTGCATCATGGTCATGTGCAGGGTAAACCCGATCAGCTTGAAAAGAACCAAAAACCAGAATGGAGCGGGGAGCCCAATCGGACTCGATGGCGCAATTAGCGTACTGGGGTTCATGGCCTCCTCCCTTCTCCGCTGCCATAATACATCCCGGCCGGATGTGCCGGTGCGATATCGGCGAGATACTTGGTCAGAAGTATCGCCTCTTCTTTGGTGCCTGCCCAGGGCGGCATGAAAAAGTGCGCCCTTTCGGGGTGTTCCACTACCGAGCGAATCATCTCGAATGTCCATCCACGAGTCATGTAACCTATTGGCGAATAGCCGGCCTCGATAGCATGGCAATCGTTACAATGATACTGGAATAGAACGGCGCCCAGCCTTCGCTGATCGGCCTCGGGGAGAGCCAGCAAAACCGCTTCGTCGATACTGGTACCCGATACCGCCGATGGATAATCCCTGGAGACGAGCGCCCTTGTCCAGACACCACCCTCGAGGTAGCCCGATAATCTTAGCGCTGGAATCTCCTCGGGAAGAATCTGATTTCCCAGGACGGTATTATAGATGATATATGGCTTCCTGACCGCCTCACGGATATATTCGCCGGTTGTCACGGCCGCTACACCCGAAAGAAAAATTAGAATCGTAAAGCCAGGCGTGAACCATCCGGGGTTGCGATAAGGACCGAGATAGAGCATGACAAAGACAGCCACTGTCAGCGCGAAAATGAACACCATCAGAACGTTGAGCACGCTGGCCGCCGCCAGCGCCGTTCGGGCCGATTCGGGCAGGGCGAGATACCACCAGACGCCGCCCACGACAATCATCAGCGCGCCCCACAGGGCCGGCCTGGCCGAGCGGGATTCGATCAGGTCACGCAGGGCTCGATCTCTGGCCTTGAATGAGGCGTGCAAGTAGACATAAAGGGACGCCAACAAAAATGCCCCGCCGGTTCTGGCAAGCACCTGGGGTATCAACTGAGGGTTGAAGAATCCGGTCCAAAAACCGCGATTATCATGCCAGGCGCCCGTATTCAGCATGAAAGCGGTAATGGCCGTAATGACAAACAGGCTGAACCAGGCGGCCCAGGCATAAATCCAACCGATAGCGATATGTGTCTTTTCCTTGAGTCGCCCCCAGTAATAGAAGAAGATGAATGCCGCCACGATCTCCAGGATGAAGGCGACATACTCTATCGCCCAGCCAAAGACGAAATTGTGTATCAAGGTCTCAGTCGCCAGGGGCGAGGCCAGGCCGATAGTCCACCAGATGCCGACCCCTGTGATAGCTCCATAGACAACAGTAATGAGGATGAAAAACCAGGCATGCTGCTTGAGGTAATTGAGATAATCAGCGTTCTTGGTTCGATAGGCATACCTGGTTTCGACGACGAGAAAGAATCCACCGCCGACAGCGTAGTGCGAGACCAGGACATGCAGAACCGACATGATCGCAATTAACATCGGAGAGGTCAAAAAAGGAACGTACCACCAGGGATAATGCATTGACTCCCCCTTTCCATGAAAGCATCAAACAAGGTCAAATCAGACACCAGAATAGGCTGCACCTCCGACATCTCATGGCGCCTGGATATGCACCCAATAATATCGCAAAGCACGGTTTGAGTCAAAGGGAAATGGACGGCCATTTGACTTTCCGCGCAAACATTAATACTATAGGATAGCGCTTGAGGGCACGACAGGTGTCCAACTGCCGACATCAATGCCCGGCGCCTGTCTGGGGTGACGAATGGATGAGAAGAAATTCGAGGCCGGGCAAGCCGGCCTGAGATTGCCGGATGATTTCCGAGCGTTGTCGCATGCGGTGTTGACTTGCGCCAATCGTGGTGAGCCGAAGATTGCGTTCCTGCGCGAGATCACGGAGCTGATCATTAATTTCTCGGGATGTGACGCCACGAAAATTATGTACAAGGATGACAGCAAATATTTCTGCGGCAGCGCCCGAATCACCAATGGAAAGCTCGAATTCAAACTGGAATCGTGTACGCTCGACCAGGATCAGGTCGATCATGGCTCCAGCGCCGCGGCCGTAGACCAGCTTTCCCGGGATGTTATCAGGCGCAATTTCGACCCATCTTTGCCCTTTTTCACACCGTTCGGCAGTTTCTGGACTGGAAGCGCCGACCGCCCGCTGGAATTCGGGCAGGTGACCAAGGAGTACTCCCGCTTCCACGGGCTCGTGGTCGACGGCGACTACCTCACGGTGGCCCTGGTGCCAATCATGGTTATCAGCGAGACCGTCGGCCTGCTTCATTTACAGAGCAAGAGACGCAATTATCTGACAAAATTCGATCTAGCGCTATATGAAACGGTGGCACAGGCCCTGGGCGTGGCATTGATGAACCATCGGGCCCAGGCGGCGCTAAGGGAGCGTGTCAAGGAGTTGACATGCCTTTACGGCATGGCCACCCTTTCAGAGCAACCCGGGATTTCATCACGGGATATTCTCGAGGGTATAGCGAACCTTCTGCCGCCCGCCTGGCAATACCCCGAGATAGCGTGCGGCAAGGTCGTGTTCGATGATTTAATATATTTGTCGCCGGGGGCAATCGAGGGTGCCCAGAGGCAGAATGCCAGAATCATCGTTAATGGCACGGAGCGGGGAATTGTCGAGGTGGCCTATTCCAGGGCCATGCCCGATCTCGACGAGGGACCGTTCTTGAGAGAAGAACGCACGTTGATAGATATGGTGGCATCGCATATAGCCCTGATAATCGAACGCAAGCAGGCGGAAGAGGAAAGACAGAAGCTTCAGGATCAGCTTCGTCACGCCGATAGGCTGGCCACAATCGGCCAATTGGCAGCCGGTGTGGCCCATGAATTGAATGAACCTCTGGGCAGCATCCTCGGCTTTGCCCAATTGGCCAATAAGAACCCCGGCATGACGAAAGAGTCGTCCGCAGACATCCAGAAGATAATAAATGCCTCCCTGCATGCCAGGGAAGTTGTGAAAAAGCTGATGTTGTTTTCGAGGCAGATGCCGACCCGGAAAGAACTGGTGGACCTCAATAAAATTGTCAAGGAGGGGCTGTACTTCCTCGAATCGAGAGCAACAAAGTCGAATATCGAGATTATGAGATCGCTGGCATCGGGTGTGCCGCCGATATATGCCGATCAATCGCAACTCTACCAGGTGCTGGTCAATCTCGCCGTGAATGCGGTTCAGGCAATGCCCAACGGCGGGAGACTGACTCTCAAAACAGAGCCCTGCGGCGACCAGGTGCATCTAATAGTGGAGGACACCGGTGTCGGAATGAGCCAGGAGGTTCTTGGCAAATTGTTTATGCCGTTTTTCACAACCAAGGACGTAACTGAGGGCACCGGGCTGGGGCTCTCGGTGGTCCACGGGATAGTGACATCGCATGGCGGCACAATCAGTGTCGAGAGCGAGGTTGGACGCGGCACGCGTTTTACAATCAGCCTGCCATCAGCGGGCGAAAAAGGAGCGGGTGGTGGAAACGACTAACACGAATAGAGGCGAAAAAATACTGGTGGTCGATGACGCTCCTGATACCCTGGAGGTCTTGAGAAGAAACCTGTCCTCGGCAGGATTCGAGGTTTATATAGCCTCAAGCGTCCCCGAGGCGATTCGGGTCCTGGAATCGACGTCGATAGATCTGGTCATCACCGATCTGAAAATGCCAAAGGTCAGCGGCCTTGACCTCATTCGTCATGTGCGCGAAAATCTGAAGGACACCGAGGTCATGATGATAACCGGGTATGCCTCGATCGAGGGGGCGGTAGAGGCTGTCAGGACAGGCGCCGAGGATTACCTGGCCAAGCCGTTCACCGATGAGGAGCTCTTTGCGGCCGTCGAACGCGCCCTCGAAAAACTCAAGCTAAGGCTGGCCGGAAAGCCTCATGTCGCCACGGAGCGACCCCTGACGCATGGCCTGATAGGCGATTCACAATCGATGCATGAGGTTTTCGAATCGATCAAGAGGGCGGCAGCAACCTCGGCGACGGTCCTTATATCGGGTGAGAGCGGCACTGGCAAGGAGCTCGTGGCCAGAGCAATTCATTATTTCGGACCTCGAGCCTCGGCGCCATTCGTGCCGATCAATTGCGGCGCCATTCCCGAGGGGCTTCTGGAAAGTGAGCTATTCGGGCATATCAAGGGAGCCTTTACCGGCGCCAGTGATTCGCGGGCCGGTTTTTTCCAGACGGCCGAAGGCGGCACGATTTTCCTCGATGAGATATGCGAAACCAGCGCTTCCATGCAGGTGAAGCTTTTACGAGTCCTACAGGACAAAGAGGTCTGCATGGTCGGCGACACGCGCCCGCGCAAAGTCGATGTGCGAATCCTGGTGGCCACCAACAAGGACCTGGCGACGATGGTGAAGAAAGGAGCTTTTCGGGAGGATCTTTTTTTCAGGCTCTCGGTTCTGAATATCGCCATCCCTCCGCTTCGCCAGCGCGGCGATGACATACTGCTCCTGACGCGCCATTACGCTGCCAAATTCGCCAACGAGGCCGGCAGGACAGTTCCCCAATTCACCGATAGTTCCTTGACACTCTTGCGCCGCTACGATTGGCCCGGCAATGTGCGGGAACTGGAAAACGTAATGCAGCGCCTCGTGCTCATGAATGACAACGACATTATCGACGCGCCCGATCTGCCACCCAACATGCGGTTCTCAGTATCGAAGGATGCCAGCCTCACCAAAACCCTGGCCGAGATCGAGGCCGAGTATATTCAGAATGTCCTGGCCAGCGTGGGCGGCAATAAGACCAAAGCCGCCGAAATCCTCGGTATCGACCGGAAAACCCTGCGCGAAAAGATCAAGGGCCCCGAAAGCCGATTCGGAGAGATGGAGTAGACCTCCACTCAGTCCACAGAAGATCGCCGCCCCTGACGGCGGCATGTTAAGGCTTTGTGAAATGATTGTTATCTGCAAGTGACCAAGATGATATAAAAAGCAATACTGATGCTCTGCGAGGGCCTGGTATCTCGATCTCTTCCTTCGAATAGTTTAGTTGGGGTTTGTTCAAATGAAAATGCCACAAGGACTCAATATCCGTCCGAATTGGATTCCTGACCGCACGCTGCATTTTCCACTGCCGCCATATCGCGTTGATGAATAATATCTTAAATAGAAAAGCCCGATGCATTTCGTAATAATTGCATCGGGCCTAAATTGAGTTAATGGAATTTACCAATTTTACTTTGTGCGGGTGTAAGTGATCTCCATGTTCTTGAATTCCTTGCCATCATCGCCGATCATAAACATCTCCATGGTATGTTGATCGTTGCTGACAATTTTCGAGACGACTCGGAGACTGCATTCTTTCATGTTCTTGGTGACATCGGGATATGAGCCTTCGGTTGTCATAACCTTTCCGCCGACGTCCATTTGGCCATGCATGAACATCGGGGCAGTCGACATGTCGTCCATCCAGATGCTGACATATTCCTTCTTGATAAGATCATAGCCGGTGAGGCCGAAACCGTTATAGGGCATCCCCATCATATCGCTGGCGAAGACCTCTTGGAGATAGCGTCCGTCCAGAAGCCATTTGGATTCAGAAGTGCCTTTTGACTCATTTGGCGCCGCGCCCGACTCCATCCAATTTTTCGCTGTTACTTCCCAGTTGCCAACGAAAGGCTCGAGGGCTTTATGGTGGTCATCGGGCATGGCGTATTTCATAATTTCAGCATACTGCGCTTTCTGCTCTTCTGTCATCTGCATGCCTTCCATCTTTTTATCGTCGGAGAATGACCGCCCAACGAAGAAGGCGCCGACAGCGATTAGCGCCACCAGGGCGACAAGCATCCGTGATTTCATGATATTGCTCCTTTCGTCTAAAGGTGTTATTAAGGTTTTAGGATCATATTTTGATCGACAAAATCAAATGATCGATAGAACATAATGATAAGGCAAGAATTTCTTGTCAAATTAGACCTATTGCTTATGCTTGTCAATATTAAAATGCGCAGGAGCATGCTGACGGTCTATATTACCCTGTAATCGAATATGCTTGCGCGATAAGATGTGGGAATCTAACACCTGACACATTGGGCAGCAGAAGATTTTTATGACTTCACGTGGCTTGCGCCTTTCATGGACACATTGGAATCCTTTGGCCATTATGCATTTAGAGGTGATTTGCCCTATCCGCTTGACAAAGAGCGGCAATTAAGTTATTTTTTTCACATGATGTTTGGGTGATTCAATTGCAGATGTGTCGCGAAGCGTTGATGAGCAAAAGGCCTGAAAATCGACCACCCGGTTCGATTTTTTTTGCGGCCGGCGAAACTTCCGCGATCTGCATGTCTAATAATTCGAAGGGAGATAGTAATGAGTAGCAAAGCTTTTAACCCCTTTGTCATGGCACAAACGCAGTTTGACAAGGCGGCTGATTTTCTCAATTTAGATGAAGGCACCAGGGAGCTACTGCGAAATCCGATGAGGGAATACCATTTCAATATTCCCATCAGGATGGATGACGGCAAGGTCAAGGTCTTCCGCGGATTCCGGGTGCAGCATAACGACGCCAGAGGTCCGGGCAAAGGTGGTATCCGTTTCCACCCGCAGGAGACGATCGATACCGTGCGCGCTCTCTCCATGTGGATGACCTGGAAATGCGCCGTGGTCGATATCCCGCTTGGCGGCAGCAAGGGAGGGGTCGTCTGCGACCCGCATAACCTGAGCGCTCGCGAGCAGGAGCAGATCTGCCGCGGCTGGGTTCGCCAACTGGCGCGTAATATAGGGCCTGAAACCGATGTGCCGGCGCCCGACGTCATGACTAATGCCCAGCACATGCTCTGGATGCTCGACGAATACGAGGCAATTTATGGACGCAAAATGCCGGGACTTATCACCGGCAAGCCGGTCGGGATGGGCGGCTCTCTCGGCCGTACTGAGGCCACCGGATACGGCGTAATTTACACCGTCCGCGAGGCGCTCAAGGATATGGGGATTAAGCCGGAGAACACCGCTGCCAGTGTCCAGGGATTCGGAAACGTGGCCCAGTACGCCATAAGGCTTTACAATCAGATAGGCGGCAAAGTGGTCTGCGTCTCCTGCTGGGACCAGAATGACCAGACATCTTACTCATTCAGAAAGAAGACCGGTGTTGATCCCGACGCTCTGATTACGATTACCGACCGTTTCGGCGGCATAGACAAGAACAAGGCCGGCGAAATGGGGTACGAGATACTTCCCGGCGACGCCTGGCTCGAACAGGAGGTTGACATACTTGTCCCGGCGGCGATTGAAAACCAGGTCACCGGCGAAAATGCCGGCAAGATAAAAAAGAGCGTCAGGATAATCGCCGAGGGCGCTAACGGGCCGACTACTCCTGAGGCCGATAAGGTGATATCGGAACGGGGCATCTTCCTGATTCCTGATTTCCTGGCAAACGCCGGCGGCGTAACCTGCAGCTACTTCGAACAGGTCCAGAGCAATATGAACTATTTCTGGGAAAAAGATGAGGTTCTCGGTAAGCTCGATCTCAAGATGACCTCTGCTTTTCAGGCCGTGAGCGAGTTGGCCAAGAAGCGCAAACTGTATATGCGCGATGCGGCTTACATGATATCGATCTCTCGCGTGGCACAGGCCTGCAAGGACAGGGGCTGGGTATAGCCGCATAATCGAATTCGCCGATTGTAAGGCAAATGATATTCCCTGTGGGGATAAGGACTCGTTGCCAGAATTGGCTTGACGGACCTTATCCCCGTTGTAATTTATTGCCATCCTTAACACTGGGGACGATGTGACATTGGAAAGAGAAAAGGGCGCTTCTCTCGATAAGCTGACACCATTTGACCGAAAACCTTTCGATGCCAGCGGCATTTTTACGTATATCGGGTCCGGGTCAATCGGGGGCAAGGCCCAGGGATTGGCCTTTATCAAGGAAACCTTAATTTCGCGTATCGGCCCCGATGCTTACCGCGGAATCGATGTCACCATACCCACCCTGACAGTCTTGACGACGGATATTTTCGACAACTTCATGCGGCAGAATAACCTGTATGATATCGCGCTCTCGGATTTGCGCGACGATCAGATCGCCAACGCGTTTCTCAAGGCAGAGCTGCCGCCCGATATAGTCGGCGATATCCGAAGCATAAGCATGAAGTATCATTCCCCTCTGGCGATAAGGTCGTCGAGCATGTTCGAGGACGCCATGCACGAGCCATTCGCAGGGGTCTATGGGACCAAGATGATTCCCAATAATCAATTCGACGCCGATAGCAGGTTCAGGGTCCTGGTCGAGGCCATCAAGTTCGTCTATGCCTCGACATTTTTCAAGGAGGCCAGGGAATATATCGCCACCACCGGCCAACAAGTGGAAAATGAAAAAATGGCCGTCATCATTCAAGAGGTCGTTGGCCTTCGGTTTGGCGAGCGGTTTTATCCGCAGATATCAGGCGTGGCCAGATCGTATAATTTTTATCGCACCGGCGGGGCCAATTCCGAGGATGGGATCGTAAACCTGGCCTTGGGGCTGGGCAAGACCATCGTTGATGGCGGCAAATCATGGAATTACTCACCGGCTAATCCCAGGGCGCTTCCGCCTTATAAAGACCTTAAGGATATGCTCAAATCGACTCAGACAGAGTTCTGGGCGGTCAACCTGGGCAGGCCGCCCGAATATGATCCTATGCATGAGACTGAATACCTGGTCACGGGAGAATTGGCCGATGCTGAGGAAGATGACGCATTAGGCTTCCTGGTTTCAACATTCGACCCGCAAAACGAGAGGCTCATGCTCGGAATGAGCATGCGCGGCCCACGGGTATTGACATTCGCGCCGATATTAGATATAGGAGATATACCGCTGAACGACCTTATTGGCGACCTGCTGAATCTGTGCGAGGAGATTTTTGGACATCATGTGGAAATCGAATTTGCCGTTACGCTGGATCGGGAAAGCGGCTTGCCGGCGCGGTTTGGATTTCTGCAGGTCAGACCGATGTTTGTCTCGCGCAACGCGGTCAGCGTAACCGAGCAGGAATTGACAGCGCCGGGTGTCCTGGTGGCATCGGAGGATGTGCTCGGTAATGGGGTTATCAGCAATATCAGTGATGTCGTCCATATGAAAACCGATTCGTTCGACGAAAGGGAAAGCCGGATTATCGCCAGCCATCTCGAAAAGGTGAATCACCAACTCGCCGCCGAGGGCCGGCCATACCTGCTCTTAATTTATGGCCGCCTGGGAACAAGCGACCCTCCTTCCGGCATACCTGTCGGATGGTGGCAAGTCTCCGGGGCCAAGGTGATAATCGAATTGGCTCTTCCCGGCGTGAGAACCGAACTGTCGCAGGGATCGCACTTTTTTCACAATGTCATCAGTTCACAGGTGGGGTATTTTTCGATGCCGAGTTCGGGGAAATATGAGGTGAATTGGGGCTGGCTGAAAAACCAGGACACTGTAGAGGAATCTGAATTCATCAGACATGTTAAATTGAGGGCGCCATTGACCGTTAAAATCGACGGTACAGGCGGCCGGGGTGTGATCTGCCATGGATGAAAAAAAGAAAATTGATAATTCGGTCTGGTACTTTAAGGAGAGGGCCAAAGAACTCGAATGCCTGTACAAGATAGAGGATCTGCTTCTCGATCCCGACGCCGACCTGGCGATAGTCTGCAGGGGAATCATGAAGGCCATGCCCCCGGCGTGGCAACATCCCGATAAATGCAGGATCAGAATCTCGTTGAACGGTGATATATACTGCTCGCCGGATTTCAAGGAAACGCCCTGGACACTGACCGCCGAGATCGTTGTCGCCGGGGTGACCATAGGCAGGATCAGCGTCTATTATATCGAGGAATTGCCAAACCAGGATTTTGGACCTTTCCTGAAGCAGGAGGCCAAACTGACCGAAACGATCGCCGAACGCCTCGGCAACTTCATCGGTTACCAGCGGATGAGGCGATTGTTTCTGGAGCGCAAGAAATCTACTGGCGAGCTGCTTACCGATAAAAAGAGCGAGTGGCAGGTGCTTCTTGAGCTTCTAAGGAAGACCGACAGAATCCTCTTCTTCCGCATTTCCCACAAAATGCTCAATCACCTCTGCTGGATCGGAATAGAGGAAGCGCAGAAGCTGGTGCAATACTACACCGAGGATGACCGCGGCGCCGATGAGGAAATGGACGAGAATCGACCGTTTAAGAAAAAAAGCCTGCTCAGGCCAAACGATTTCCTGAGCGATGAGACATTCAAAATCGCGGCCGACCATCTCGCGCCCGAGGAAATATCGTCATTCATCCTGCGCTGGATTCAGCAGGACAGGCTTAGTTTCCTGCTTAAGGCGGTCATTAACCTCAACACCCCGATCGCGGACGTGGTCGAGGCGATCAACCGATATCAGCGCATAGCGCCCGAGGGCGCCGAAATACCCAATCCGACCAAAAGCGGCGTCCTGGCGACCCTGATAAGACGATTCTTCTCGGAGCAGCTGGAATTTATCAATATCGCCAAGAACTATGCCGAGGTCAGCGATTTCTTCGAGCTGGTCAACCACGTGATCTTCATGCCCGACAGTTACGGCAAGCTTGGTGGCAAGAGCGCCGGGCTCTTTCTGGCCGCCCAGGTATTGAACAGATGCTGCAAGGATCAGAAGCTCTTGAGCGATTTCAAGGTGCCCAAAACCTGGTATATAACATCCGATGCAATTCTGACATTCGCCAACCTCAACAACTTCGAGGAAGTCATCGAACAGAAATATAAAGAGATTTACCAGGTCAGGATCGAGTACCCCAACATCATTCAAACTTTCAAGAACGCCACATTTCCGCCGGAGATGATCCAGGGACTCTCTATGGCATTAGACGACTTCAAGGATAGCCCCCTGATTGTGCGGAGTTCCAGCCTGCTTGAGGATCGAATGGGCTCGGCTTTTTCCGGCAAGTATAAGAGCCTTTTCCTGGCCAACCAGGGCAATAAGGAGGAAAGGCTTGATGCTCTTCTCGACGCCGTGGCGGAGGTTTACGCCTCGGTGTTCGGGCCGGACCCGATCGAATATCGGGCCGAGCGCAGCCTGCTCGATTTCCATGAGGAGATGGGAATCATGATTCAGGAGGTGGTCGGCACCCGTGTCGGCAAATATTACCTGCCGGCTTACGCCGGAGTGGCATTCAGCAAGAACGAATTCCGCTGGTCGCCCCGCATCAAGCGCGAGGATGGCCTGGTTCGCCTGGTGCCGGGGCTCGGAACCCGAGCGGTCGACCGGCTCAGCGACGACTACCCGGTGCTGGTATCGCCGGGCCAGCCGGGGCTTCGGGTCAATATTACCCCCGACGAGGTCAGCCGATATAGCCCGCATAAGATAGATGTCATCAATCTCGACAACAATTCATTCGAAACGACAAATGTGGAGGAATTGCTGGGTGAATTGGGGATGGATTATCCGGTCTTCAGCCAGGTTTTTTCGATAGTTAAGGATCATCATATACAGGGCGCAGGCGGCCTGAATTTAGATTTCAACCCCAAAGACCTGGTAGTAACTTTCGACGGCCTGTTCTCAAACACGCCTTTCCTGACCCGCATGCAGATGATTCTGAAAACCCTGGAGGACAAGCTCGGCACACCGGTAGATATTGAATTTGCTTCCGATGGACGTGATTTTTACCTGCTTCAATGCCGTCCCCAGAGCCAAACCGACGAGAACAAGGCAGTTCCGATCCCGAGGGATATTGCGCATGAGCGGATGATCTTCTCGGCCAACAAGTTTGTCTCCAACGGAAGGGTGCCCGACATTACCCATATC
>Ga0315293_10004110_pt1 | contig 13903 bp, 8 predicted proteins | sample YL17G13_20_MG_FD_203071 | JGI IMG/M metagenome (GOLD analysis project Ga0315293, IMG submission 203071) | Sediment microbial communities from Yellowstone Lake, YNP, Wyoming, USA - YL17G13_20 | ecosystem: Environmental > Aquatic > Freshwater > Lake > Sediment | place: USA: Wyoming | collected... | reverse complement strand
ACATTGGTCGTTAACGGAATGCACTTTCTGGCCGAAGGCAGTAGTGTTGAGATTGTGCGTTTAGAGGACATAAAATGAAGCTTGCACAATTTTCTGTGAACAGGCCTGTAACTACGGTGATGATATTTATCGCCGGTATTGTTCTGGGTCTTGTGTCGTTGTTGAGTTTGGGAATCGATTTGATTCCGGACTTTGAGATACCGGCGGTAAGTGTTATGACTGCTTATGAAGGGGCTGGGCCGGAGGAGATTGAGACACTTATAACTGAGCCGCTCGAAGATGCTTTGAGCACCATTTCCGGCGTGGATGAGGTGATTTCGCTGTCAAAAGAAGGGCTGTCGGCAATAACGCTGAGGTTCAAGTGGGGTCAGCACATAGATGAGACCATCAACGATGTTCGCGACAAAATAGACCTGGCCAAGGTGATTATGCCTGAGGAGGCAGATGAGCCGGCCATTATTAAGTTTGATATTGCGATGTCGCCAATACTGATTATTGCTATTACGGCCCAGGAAAGTTATCCGAACTTGCGGACAATCATTAAAGACAATATTGTTGACCCGCTTAAGCGAGTTAAGGGTGTTGCATCGGCGTTTGAGCGGGGTGGACTCTTAAGGCAGATTCGAATCGATATTGACCATGACAGACTAACAGCATTGAATTTGTCGGTTACGCAGATAAATGCGGCACTTGCCGCTGCGAATATGAGCATACCCGGCGGCAACATCAAAAGCGGTTACAAGGATTATCTTTTGCGGACGCCTGAGGAATTCACAAGCGCCGAAGAAGCGGCAGAGCTGGTGATTGCACAGCGTAACGGCATAGCGATAAAGCTAAAAGATGTTGCCGATGTGAGGGATTTTTTCGAGGAGCGGACTTATGATGTGCGCATCAACGGAAAGAGGGGAATGGCAATATTTATCCAGAAGCAAAGCGGTGAAAATACCGTGGCGGTAACGCGAGCTGTAAGAGAGGAGCTTGAGCAGATAAAGAGGAATCTGCCGCCCGATGTTGAATACAGGGTTGTTATGGATAATTCCGAGTTCATTCTTTCTTCCGTGTATAATCTGCGCGACAACGTTTTCTGGGCGATTGTTTTTGTCGGTTTTGTTATTCTGTTTTTTCTCCGTAATTTGCGAGCGAGTTTAATTGTTGCCTTTTCGATACCGACTTCTCTTGTAATTACGTTTTTCCTGATGTATCTGGCCGGCTACACAATTAATACCACTACGCTGGCAGCCCTGGCTGTGGCGGTGGGCGAGGTAGTGGATAACGCCATTGTTGTTGTCGATAACATTCATCGCCATCGCCAGAAAGGGCAGAGACTGATAGAAAGTGCTATTTTCGGAACCAGTGAAGTTGGCGTGGCAGTGATGGCATCAACGCTGACGACTATAGCGATATTTTTGCCTATCGTGTTTATCGGCGGCATCACGAAGATATTTTTCGGGCAGTTTGCAATGATTATGGTGATGGCCCTGGGAGCATCACTGTTCACAGCTATTATGCTGGTGCCGATGCTATGCTCAAAGTTTCTTAAAATGGAAGAGGAAGGCTCGAAAAAATTCGCGGTTCGGTTATTTTATAATGCTGGTGAGAAGGTCCTAACGTGGATTGAAGACGTCTATGTGAAATTTCTTAATTGGTCGCTGGTTAACCGCAAAACAGTCCTTGTTTCTTGCGTAGTTATATTTGTTGGTTGTTTAGGGCTGGTGAAATTTGTCGGCAAGGAGTTTTTCCCGGAGGAAGACCAGAACAGGGTAATGGCAAATTTTGAGCTGCCTGTGGGAATGCGTTATGAAAGAACAGGACAGGTTGCAGCGCAGTTTGAAAAGATTGTTGAGAAGAACGTGCCTGAAAAAAGGGACGCTTTTGCACGCTGGGGTGTTTATGGTTCTGCAGCGGGCGGCTACTTTGCCACAACCGAAGAGACTTACAACGGCATTATGTTTATAGGCCTGGTGCCGAAGCTGGAGCGCAAAGCCTCGCCCAGAGATGTAATAGAGCGGCTTCGCAAAATTACCGACAGGATGCCCGGCGCAACCGTGCGCTACAGTGCCGAGGACCCGCTGCAGGCAATGGTTTTTGGCGGTGGGGCAAAACTATCTATTGAGCTATATGGTCATAACCTGTCCGATGCGACTGATTATGCTAATGCGGTAAAGGCGGCGATAGAACGTATTGACGGCGTCAGCGATGTTGAAATCAGCAGAAAAGAAGAAAAGCCCGAGCTCAAGATTACCATTGACCGCCAGAAGGCCTCGAAGCTCGGGCTTGATATACGAACTATCGGCAAAACAATTGAGACATTCTTTGCGGGCACGACGGCGACCAGATACCGGGAGAAGGGCGATGAATATAACGTTGAGGTTCGGTTAAGACCTGAAGACCGCACCAAGCCGGAAGACTTGCGAGACGTCCTTGTAACCACGGCCAGCGGTGAGCAAATCAGCCTGGCTAATATCGCGACAATTGAGCAAGGTGAGGGGCTGACAAAGATTGAGCGTAAGGACCAGGCCCGTTATGTTACGGTTTCCGGCGATATTGCGGGCAGAGACCTCGGCTCTATTGTGGCGGATGCCAAGAAAGCGATAGACAAGCTCCCGGCCCCGCCCGGATTTAGCTATAAGTTTGCAGGAGCCGAGAAGGAAAGAAAAGAGGCATTCCGGTGGCTGATTATAGCTACGGCTCTGGGGATGGTGCTGGTCTATATGGTGATGGCCTCGCAGTTTGAGTCATACCGTGACCCCTTCATTATATTTCTGTCGGTGCCGTTCGGCATTGTCGGTGTAGTTGTGGCCCTGGCAATTACCGGTTTTGCAATGAACATTGTAACGTTTATCGCATTGATTTTGCTTGTTGGCCTTGTGGTCAACAACGGGATTGTGCTAATTAGCTTTATCGGGATTCTTCGTCATAGGGGGTACAATACCTACAGAGCAATTATTGAAGGCGGGCGTAGCAGGCTGCGGCCAATCTTAAGCACTACTTTGACTACTCTGCTGGGTCTGACGCCGCTTATGTTCATCCGGGGAGGGGGCTCTGAAATATGGGTGCCGTTTGCCGTAACCAGCATAGGAGGTATGGCGCTCAGCACGCTTATCACGCTGGTTCTGATGCCGACTCTTTACAGTGTGTTTGAAGGCGTTAAAATTCAAAAATAGCCACGAAGGCACAAAATTAAAGAAGAAAAAAATAACCACGGATTACACAGATTAACGCAGATTAAATGAGAGTAAGGTATCAACAAAAAAAAGATTATAATCAGGGAAATCCGTGAAATCTGTGGTTAAAAAAGGAAGTTAAAAAATATAAGTGAGTTTTAGTGTACTGGTGCTTTGGTGGCAAAGGATGATAGCTGATTATGAAGGCTGTTTTAATTGTATATAATGCTGCAATAGATAGCGATGTAAATGAAGCCCTGGAGTCCGCCGGGATTAGCTGTTACACGAAGGCAACCGGTGTTTTAGGCCGTGGCGAGCTAAGTGAGCCGCATTTGAATATAGAGGTCTGGCCGGAAACCAATACTGCCGCTTTTATTGTTACAGATGACCTTAAAGCCAGGCAGATAATGGAGTTAGTGCGGCAGATGCGGCAAAAATTGGGTTCGGAGGGTATTAAAGCATTTATGTGGCAGATAGAGGATGTTACCTGATTGATACTCGCTCGATGGTTTTTTTCAGATTTTTGAGGAATTTTCTGGCCAAGGTCCGCCCGTAAACAGGTATAATACTAGTATTGGATTTCAAATTTGAAATTTCAAGTTGGAGGTAGTTTATGGAAACTGCAACTGAGTTCAAACCGAACATTGAGATTGTGACAGACCTTGAAGGCCTTGCACAAAGATGCGTTGAGCTTTTTGTCGCTGATGCACAAAAAGCGATAAGAGAGAGAGGAGTTTTCTACGTTGCCATATCGGGGGGGCATACGCCGATGCGTTTTTTCCAGTTGCTTGGTGAGATTCCAAGGGCAAAATCTCCGGCCTGGGAAAAAATACAATTGTTCTGGGTTGATGAGAGGTATGTGCCGCCGGACTCACCCTGGAGCAATTACAAGCTGGCTGCCGACACTTTTTTGAATAAGGTTGCCATCCCTCCGCAGAATGTTCACAGGATTGACACCACATTCAGCGATTTGGCAACTGCAGCACGTCATTACGAGCAGACCATTCGCAAAGTTTTTGGTCTGGAAGAAAATCAAACTCCGGCGTTTGACCTGATTGTGCTGGGGATGGGTGCCCAGGGTTATGCCGGGTCACTATTTCCAAACTGTTTCGCACCCTTTGATACGGACGAGCTCGCCTGCGTTGTCTATGCTTTAGACGCCAAACTTAATCGAATAACGCTGACGCATCCGGTTTTACGTGCTGCGTCACATCTGGCGTTGTTGGTGTCGGGAAAAGAAAAGGCAGGCATCCTGAAAGAAGTCCTGACCAGCGAGCCGGACGAGGTCAGATTTCCTATTCACACCCTCTGGTCTATCCTCGATAAAATCACCTGGCTGGTCGATAGCGAGGCAGCAAAAGCCATATAATTTGCAGAGGTTTGGGTCGGAGGGTAGAAAAACGACTTCCTTTTCTAACAGGGTTAGCCGGACACGAATCACTGCCTGGCTTTTTCTTCTTTAGCTTTTGCTCCGAACAATAATATCGGAGCGGATATTGCGATGGATGAGTAGGTACCTAAGATAATGCCAAAAAGCATCGCGAAATTAAAGCCCCGCAGCCCCTTGCCTCCGAAGACATACATTACCATCACGACCAGAAGCGTAGTAATACCTGTCAGAAGGGTTCTTGAGAGGGTTTCGTTGATACTGTTATTGATAATCTGCGGCGTCAAGGCCACCCCCTTGCGGCGGTTCTCACGAATACGGTCGTAAATGACGATTGTGTCGTTGATTGAATATCCAAGCAGTGTTAGAAAAGCGGCTATCATAGCGAGGTCGATTTTGAAATCCCCGATGAGAAGTTTTTGGCCGATTGTTGTTGCGGCGATGTAAGTGCAGGCGGTAACGACACCGACCGTAATACAGGTATCGTGAAATAATGTTACGACGGCACCGAAGCCAAAACGTAAATCTCCAAATCGGACCCATATATAAATCAGCATTGCAATCAGCGACAAGACAATTGCAATCAGTGCCTGTGTTTTTGCCACCTCGCCTACCGATGGGTCTATCTGTGTTACGCGCGGCAGTGACGTTTCCAGCTCGGCTGCGGCCAGAAGTTTGGTTTTCTCATTTTCCGCAAACCGTGTCCACTCATCCTCGGTGAGCTGGCGGAAAGCGGCTTCCGGATGGACACTTATATAAGCGATGGACTTAACCGGCTGATTTGGCTCAATTGCTGTCAGGTCCGGATTTAATATCTTATAAGAATACCAATTCAGATTACGCATATCAGGTTTGAATCGCAGGTCGTTTATTCTTCGGTCGATTTCTTCGACTGTCGCAGCCCTTTCGATTTCGCAGGCAATTTTTATTCCACCCACAAAATCCACAAGCTCAGGATAAGAATCGACGAGCTGCTGGGTGATTTTCTCCTCCAGCGTAATTTTTGGTCGCAGACTCTGCTGGATTTGAAGCTCCTCTGGAAAGGCCGTCAATATCGCATTGGTAACGATTTCGTCAACCTTAGGTTCTGATATGTTGGCATCCGGGAAAGCGGCTTTCAAGATGTCTGCTACTAAAAACGTGTTCAACTGACTTGTTGTTACGGTAAATGCACTATAATCTGGGCCATTGGGTGTTATGTCAACATTGCTTAGCCTGCTGCCTCTTTGTTCTTCGGCCGTTTTGATTGCCGAGGTCAGTCGCTCGATTGCTTGACCTGCTTGCGGGAGGGTGACTGAGGCCTTAGTCTTATTTGTTTCCGTTGTGATTATCTCATATTCTTTGCCGGATGTTCCGATACTATAGACTGTCGCAGCAGCGAGGGCACGATTACCCGCATCGGCTCCCACCTTGCGGATTCTATCTTCTACGACCTGCCTTGTAAGATTGGCATCATCCTTTAGATTTATTTGAACGGCTGTTCCGCCGGTAAATTCAATGTCGTATTTGTTGTTTTTCGCATTATCCCTTGTCAGAAATATGGTCACGCCGCCGATGGTAAGTATTGCCGAAAGTGTAAAGAAGACCGGCCTGTATTTCATCCAGTTTATATTCGGTTTGCGTATCAGGTGCAGCATAACCAGATGGTCTTTTATGATTCGTTTGTTCAAAAGAAAATCAAAGATTGCCCGCGTTACAAAAAGAGCGGTGAACAAGCTCGATGCAAGGCCGAGCATAAGGACGATGGCAAAGCCCCTTATATCTTCCGAGCCGACCCAGTAGAGGATTGCAGCGGTCAGAATTGTGGTTATGTTGGAATCGAAAATAGCAGTGAACGCCTTTTCGTAGCCGTTTTTGATGGCGATTCTCAGCGATGAGCCTTTCTGCTGCTCTTCGCGGATTCTTTCAAAGATAAGCACGTTGGCATCAACGCTCATACCGATTGTCAGTATGGCGCCTGCGATGCCCGGCAATGTAAAGGTCGCCCGAAGCAGGGCCATTATTGCCAGCGTGAGCAGAAGGTTCATAAGCAGTGCCACATCTGCGATAGCGCCTCCAAGCGTATAATAAATAGCCATACAAAGGATTACACCGGTAAGGCCTATTAAGCCGGCCTTGATGCCGCGGTCGCGGTTTTCTTCACCGATGGATGGGCCGATGGTTCTTATGGAGATCGGCTGTTCGATGAGTCTGGCAGGTAAAGAGCCGGCATTTAGTTTGTTTATCATATCCTCCTGCGCTGTTTGGGTGTAACTGCCTGTTATTATGCCCTGTCTGCGAATTCTGGATTGGATTGTAGGCGCTGATATTGCGATTCCATCGAGCAGGATGCACAGCGGCCGGTCGATATTTTTGCCCGTAACATTAAAGAATAAGCTGCCTCCTTTATCATCAAGTGTAAAACCTATGGCCCTGCGGCCCATCTCATCCTGAGAGGGTCTGGCTCCTTCGATCTTCCACGCCTTCTGTTTATCAGGGTTATATAGCAGCGTCTCGTTTTCCCTGTTGCTTGCCAAAACGTATGACTTATCGCCAAATTGGGCGACAACAGAATTTTGTAAATTCCATTCTTTGATATTTTCTATTTCGCACCATAGGTATTTGTTATCTGAGGCATACCTTGGTCCCTTTTCTTTAAGGGTATCAATATACCTTTTCATTTCATCGGCATCGACTTGCGGATGGCCTATGGTCGGCAGTATCCTGAATTCCAGTATGCCGCTGCCTTTCAGCATTCGCTGTAAATCCTTGGGGTCGTCAAGTCTGCCTCTAAAAGGTCGATACTCATCGAATGCTGCGATGAGATTATTAATTTTGTCCGCCCGGTCGGGAAAATCTGTTTTGAGTTTTTCGAGGGTCTCTCTACGGTCAGGTGACTTGGGAGGCATTTCGAGACAGTAGTCTAACTGGTCGGAAGTCAAATTTAGTTTGTCGATGGTTTTTAATGCGTTTTGATACTGAATGTTCTTGCCGGTCTCGGGGTCGGTCAACTGTTCAACAACTTTGGACCATTGAACATAAGTTTCCACATATTTTGTGAGCAACGGGAGGTTATTCTCGGAGCCGAGGAACTGCTTGAGCGATTCTGTTAGTTGTTGACCATTAAGTTTGAGCCAATCGCCGATGCGAGACTTTATCTGCTCGAGGTTGATTCCTGCAGCGGATATCGTCTTGTCCATAGTTTCCAGTTCGGCATAGAAGGCGTCTCTTTTATTTTGCAGCTCTTTATACTCGTCGTATGCAAAAGCTAAGTCGCTGAGGATTTTCAGTCTGTCGGGTGAGTTTTTTGCAAATGTTTCAAAGTCTTTTGCACGCTCGTCCGCCAGCTTCTTGAGGGTGCGAAGAATAACGGCACGGCTTACATTCTCTGCCAGCACATCGTTGAGAGACCTTTCGTAATTGTAGCGTTTTTGCCGTGCTTCTGCGCTTGCCAGGGGCATCTGTATTTCGAACCGCGTATTACCCAGCGGCCGCCATATAAGGTTTTGGATGTTGGCAGGGTCTATCCGTCTTCGCAAGAAGAATATCATATTCTCGGCTAATCTATTCGTTTCAGCCTCGTTAAGGCCATGTGTATCGATTTCGTAGATAAGGCTTGTTCCTCCTGCCAGGTCTATCCCGGGCTTTAAGGTTTTAGTTGGTGGGTATAAAGTCCACGCTGCCACGACCACCAGGACAATAATTAACGCGAATTTCCAGACCAGCTTCTTTACCATAATTTTCCTCGTATAAATGGTTAATTGGTGGGTGGTTAATGGTTCGACTCTGCTCACCATCAGATTCGGCAAGCTCCGTGCAAGCCTGAGCGAAGTCGAAGGATTGGTTAATTCTGCCATACGTATGGCAGACTAACTACTCACCAATTACCATACCACTTATCAATCACCAGCTACCAATCACGATTCATCTTTCGACAATTTCTTTCCGATTGCTGAAGCAATAACTTTTATTTTTGTATTGGTGTTCTCATCGACCTTCAAAGTGATTTCATCGTCCTTGATGTCAACAATGGTCCCGATAATTCCACCAATTGTTCGGACCTTGTCGTTTTTTTGCAGCGACTGGAGCATTTGCTTATGCTCCTGTTGTTTTTTCCGAGGAGATCTAAAAAGCAGAAGATACATTACCGCAAACATCAAGACAAGGACAAGGATATTTCCGTATTCACCAAAGAGTCCTTTTTTTTGCGCCGCCTTCGAAGTATTAGGGTCTGCAGTGACCGTTTTTGTTGTAGTTTCCTCGGCAGTAACAGGTTTTGTTACGATGTCTGACGGTGTCTGGTTTGTTTCTGCTTGAGCTAATATGAATACATTGGCCATCTTTACTTTCCTTTCATCATTAGGCGGATAAAAAATCAAACTGGTTAAACGGTGAATAGTTGATTGGTTAATTCCCATCGGGTCGGGACTCACCACTCACTACTTACCACTCACTTTTTTTAGTGAGTCAAAGACTTCATATTTTCTTAATTGCTCATCCGCCCAATTAGCAAATTCGTCTGCTTTTATGGTCTGTCTGATTTTGGCCATCAGCCGCTGGTAAAACCTTAAGTTGTGCAAAGATACCAGAATTGGGCCGAGCATTTCGTCCGAGTTAAAAAAGTGTCTGATGGTGCCGCGGCTAAAGTCCCTGCAGCAGCAGCAATCACAGCCACGCTCGATTGGCTCGGTAGCGTTTATATGTGCGGTGTTTCTCATCCGCACCGGGCCATTTTCGGTAAAAGCGAAGGCATTTCGACCATTTCTTGTCGGAAGGACGCAATCGAACATATCGACGCCGGCCTTTACCGCAGAGATAATGTCTGCCGGCGTCCCGACTCCCATAAGGTAGCGGGGCTTATCTACTGGCAAAAGCTGTGTTGTATGGACGACCGTCCTTATCATATTGTCATATCCTTCACCTACACTCATTCCACCAATAGCATAACCATCAAAATCCAATTTGACAAGTTCTGATACGCAATAAGTTCGTAATTTTTGGTCAATTCCGCCCTGAACAATGGCAAACAACAACTGACTGCTGTTGGAGTGCACTTGTTTGGCTTGTTTTGCCCACAGAATGGTTCTTTGCACAGCTCTTCTCAATTCAGTTGTCTCGACAGGAAAAGGCGTGCACTGGTCGAGGCAGGTTATGATATCGGCGCCAAACCGGTTTTGGGCATTTATTACAGTATCGGCGGTCAAATATGTTTTTGCCCCATCTATATGGCTGGCAAACTCGACACCGTTATCATCGACTTTGGTCAACGGGCTGAGAGAAAAGATTTGATAACCGCCGCTGTCGGTGATTATAGGTTTGTCCCAGGCCATAAATTTGTGCAGGCCGCCGAGCTTTTCCACTGCATCAATTCCCGGCCGCAGCAGCAGATGATAGGTATTAGCAAGGATGATATCGGCGCCGGTTTCTTTGAGTTGCCGGGGTGTGATTCCCTTTACAGCACCGCAGGTGCCAACCGGCATAAATGCGGGGGTTTCAACCTTTCCGTGGGCTGTCATTAACAATCCCAGCCTGGCAGGATAGCGGGGGTCTGTATGGAGGACTTGGAAGTTAGTCATTTCAGTAAAAATTTACGATTTTGGAGGTGGGGTAATAATAGGACAGTATTTGTTCTGCTGTTTTGCCCTGCCTTGCCAACGCTTGAGCGCCGCATTGGCACATTCCAACGCCGTGCCCATAGCCTCTGCCCGATAAAAATGCCCATTTACCGCCTGATTTTACAATCTGGCAGATAGTGCTTTTGATTTTATTGCCCGTTGGGTTGATTGTTAGTCGCAGGTCTTCAGCTTTCAAAAAGTCGTTTTTGCCGGTCGAGCCAAGTAGTCTGACCTCTGTTAATCTTGAGAAATCCTGGTAGCTGCTTTGTTTTGTAGCAATGATGTCTGTAATTTCTCCGAGCTGCTTTAGGGTTGGGTATTTTTGGAATAATCTGGTCGTAACATCGTTGTTGTCGAACTGAACGTCGGGCCAGAAAAAAAAGGCTGGTTTAGCTATGTCCTTGCAATAAGGACAAGGAACGCCGACAAGCGGTTCGAAAGAATCACCGAAGACGCGGTTGCTGTTTTCGGTGTGTCCGCCGCAGCTTGAGCTGTAGTAAGCGGGAAAGATGTCTTCATTGTCATTAACTTGTTTACAGACCAAGACCCGACCTTGTGTTTGATTGACCGCTTCCCAAACCTGAGCCGATTCGCCTTTAATCCCAAGGTAGAGCTGGTGCGCCTGGGTTTTCTTTACATCCCAGTTACGGTTGTCGCCGAACTGTCTTTTTACATACAGACAATATGTTCTCGCAGCTATTGCCTGGGCCTTAAGTGCCTCCGGTTCCCAGTAGCTTGGCATCTCAGCTCCCACAACGCCGGCCAAGTATGCCTCCATAGGGACAACGTTAATCACATTGAAACAGTTGCTATCCGGCTTGACTATAAGCCTGAGATTACCGCGGTAGCTGTCGCCATTTAGGCCAAAAACGTGTGGATTATCGGGTGAAATTGTTATCTGGGTACTGGTGAAGAGCAGGTCGGCGATGGTAATTCTGCCGCCGGTTAGCTGGATGCAAACGCCGGATTCAGAATTTGAAATTTCAAATTTCAGGTTTTTTATGGCAGGGTTACCATCGGTGACAGTGCAAGGCGAGGTGGTCTTAAATGTGCAGGATGTAATGTTATTGAGCAGCAGAGCTCGAACCTGAAACTGAAGCTCGGTATCCGTCTGCGGCGTAGGCATAGTAACCTTCCGCGGTTTGCAGCCGGCCGGCACATAACAAATGAACAGCAGTGCTGAAAAATCAAAAGTCAAAATGCAAAATGCAAAAATTTTCATATTTATCCGCCGCACGTCCGGCGGATTAACATTTTGATATTTGCATTTTGACATCCGGTCAGTCCAGACTTCGCAGAGATAGTCCGATGTTAGTGAGAGTTCTTTTGATTTCGTTTAAGCTTGTCACACCGAAATTTTTGCAGCCGAGAAGCTCGGCATCGGTTTTGTGTGTTAAATCACCGATTGTGTGAACGTTTAGCCTTTGCAGGCATTTTCGCGAGCGCACGCATAACTGGAGGTCATCCACAGGTTTGTTCAAGATTCCTTCATCACCTGTGGGGGTGAGGCTGGGAGGCTCGGCCTCTGGAGGCGGAATTTCATCTGTTTCCGGAACCATACCGAGACGCAGTCCTTTAGGTTCGAGCAAGGCTCTGACTTCCCTAAGAGAAGTTTCACCGAAGTTTTTGTAGGCTAATAGTTCTGTCTCGGTAGTGTTGATAAGGTCGCCGAGCGTCACAATATTCATTCTTTTAAGGCAATTTCTACTGCGAACAGACAGTTCAAAGTCGGAGATGGGCGTTTCAAAAATCTGACTTTTGTGGGTCTTTTTCTTTTCTTTTTCCTCGTCATAGAACATCGTTTTCGAGCTTTCGATGTCTTTATTAAAGAGGATTGCTCTTTGGTGATTTGGATGGGATTCCAGAACGAAGTCGATACATAGGGAGGCTTCGTCAAACTCGCCCCTATCTTCATAAAGAACAGCTAAATTCAACAGTGCGCTTACATAGATGGGGGAGGTTGACACGACTTGCTGATAGCAACTGATGGCTTGCTCGTCATCTCCAGACAGGTCGCAGCGATAGGCAAGGTGGAAAAGTGCCCTTTGATGATTTGGAGCTAATTCCAGAGTTTTTCTGTAATTTCCTACCGCCTGGTCATATAGACCCTGGGCTTCCTGAAGATGGGCAAGCTGATAGTGATATTCGGCACTTACGTTACCGAAATTCGCACAATTTTTTAATTCTTTGGCTGCGGCATCGAAATTTTCCGCATCACGATATGTAGCAACTTTTTCCAGAGTTACGCTTAATGAGTCGGCTCCGAAATCGAGACTTTTTTGCAGATTCTCGATTGCCTCGTCGAATTTACCCATTCGCCGAAGTGTATAAGCCAGGTATATGTATTTTTCTTTGCAGTCAGTTGCTTTTTGCAGCATCCCAATTGCCTGGTCAAATCTTGCGAGGACATAAAGGCCGATTCCTGTTGCCAGAAGGGCTTTAGGCGAAGTTTTGCCTATATTTGCCTCTACCTGCTGGCCAAAAGATAATTCGTTGCTTTCGCTGCAATGGACTAGCTCCGAAAGCCTCTGGATTTGCCCTAAAGAAGGCAATTGCTCGGCAAACAAGTTTATTTCTAACTGCATTGTCGGTTCCATAGAACTTCCTCACATAAGTTTTTCAATACTTTTTTAACCAATCCTGCGCATAGTCAGACATTGTAAGACAAGGCCGGAGATTTGCAATAGTTTTTTTAGCACCCAGAGGGCAGATTGAATCTGGGCCTATTCAGGTATTTAATTGCCTTTGTGCCACAACCCGATAACGGGAAGACCTCTCCACTTTTTCGCCGGCATAGAGACTATCATTTTAACTTTATTAGAGCGACCCAGTCTTTATCCGCAGCACTTCTGGCGGATTTATCGCTGTCTGCGGGTGCGTAGCCAATCGTTTTATCGCCCGGGCTGGTTATTTCTGCGATAGTCCCGCTCTGGAGGATGCCGCCGATACGCGGGTTATACCATTGGACAGAGAAGGTTGCGGAACTCTCGCCCAGATCAAGGTTTGTGGTGCCGCCGGAGGGTAAATACACTGCATAGACCTGGCCGGGTTTAGATAAGCAATAATCATCTTTACTTGAGGTTAGCTCATCAGAGTGTGCCATTTCGGCAAAGGGCAGGTGTTGTTGGAAAAACTCCAGTGCATAGCGGGTCAGGTCCCATAAATGGTCGCGGCTGCGCCAGTCTTCGCAATTGAGGTCGTTATTAGGAAAGTTGTAACCGAAATACCATTCGACGCCTGCACCGCCGGCCATCAGATTGCCCCATAGATGTTTCTTGCGGACTTCATCGTGCCAGTAGTCGTCTTTGTCCGGCTTGACGCCTGTATTAGCTGGGCCGATTTCATCCAGGCAAACAAACCATTGCCGGCCCTTGTAAAAGGAGCGGTCAAGCCACTTGATGGTTTCTGCGTGGGTGTCGTTGGTTTGCAGCGACGGCCCTTCAAAATACTCGTATCCTAAAAGTGGAGTATATACCTCGTCATATTTGCCGGGAAATGTATGCACAACAATCGGATGGTCGTATGGGTCGAGGTCTTTGACATATCTTGCAAAGGCCTTGCGCTGAGCATCGGTGTTGGTATTTTCCTCGCCGAGGTTCCAGACAAGTGCAAGATGATGAGCAAAACGAGCGACCAGCTCGCGGTAATAGAGCTTACGCTGGATACCGAGCTCACCATTATCAAGACCCTGGTCGTTTTCTGTTTCCTGGGTAATGATGTGCAGCATCAGGCCCAATTTATCCATAAATGAAAAGACA
>Ga0315293_10004106_pt1 | contig 13914 bp, 10 predicted proteins | sample YL17G13_20_MG_FD_203071 | JGI IMG/M metagenome (GOLD analysis project Ga0315293, IMG submission 203071) | Sediment microbial communities from Yellowstone Lake, YNP, Wyoming, USA - YL17G13_20 | ecosystem: Environmental > Aquatic > Freshwater > Lake > Sediment | place: USA: Wyoming | collected... | reverse complement strand
CACTAAAGTATGCCTTTCGGTCCTCCGGCATATCTACAAGAGCATTAACGCCATCAAAACCACCACCTTCTATTTCAAAGCCCAACAGTGTAAACAAGGTCGGTGTTAAATCCACGGAGCCTACCGGCCGCATAACTTTGGTCCCACGCTCTATCAAAGGCGGCGCTCGCATAACCCACGGTATCTGCAAAGCCTCATCGAACGCTATTCGCTCATGACCAAGCAGTCCATGCTCACCAAATGCTTCGCCGTGGTCTCCAATAACGCAAAAAAACGTTTTGTCAGTGAGGTTTAGTTTGGCAAGCTCCTCATCCAGCACTGCTATGAACTTATCGGTATAAGAAACTGACTGCCGGTAACGTTCGAGCGGTTCCTTTGCTGGCTCAGCAAACCATTCGGGAACTTCGTGTGGGTCATGCGTGACAGAGCAAAGAATGGCGACAAAAAAAGGCGTATCCTCAGCTTTAATCCATTCGGTAATTGGTCCTAACATTGAGAACTCGTCACAGGCTAAATACCCGATGAATTTATTGGGGTCATTCAAGTCATCTCTGGCCCAGAATTTGTCAAAGCCGAGATTATAGACCAGGCCGGGCCTGGATTCAAAGTCACCCTTGGCCGACTGAAAAAATGCGGTCCGAAAACCCAACTGACTTTTAAGGATTGTCGCAAGGCCGGCGTAAGGCTTTAACGCAGGAACCGCCTCGGCAAGGTCATGCGATGCAGAAGGAAATCGGCCGGTCAAAAGTGCAAACAGCGACTTAGTGGTATGCGTCATTGATGAGCGGGCATTTGCAAACTCGACACCATCCTCCGCCAGCGTTGCAAGGTGCGGGGTTAAGTTGTTGTGTCTATCCACAAGTGAAGTGTATCCATATTGAACGCCCTCAAGAATGACTATTACTATGTTGTGATTTATCTGCTGTGTCTTTAGCGTAAGTGTCACTTGGTCGAAAGATGGTATCTCTCGCTTAGCATTGATAAAATCGGCCCTTGCCAAACGTCCGGCGTCCGGCACAAAAAAACTTATTATGGCCCTTAATTGACTATTGTAACGCAGTCCCGCAGAGATTATTTGCGGCGAACCTCGCTTCACTCCGAGTCCGCGCAGCAAAACAGCGGCAAGAATGATGATAACAGAAATTGTAATTCTGATAACAAAACGCTTACGGTTATAAACCAGAGAGACGGGCTTTAACAAAACTGCGATGGAAAAGCCCAGAATAGTAAAAGCGGGCACAAACAAAATTACAGCGGCCAGCGGAATCTTTATTATGTTGATTACAACGATGTGCAGGGTATTTATTGGCGAGCGAATCAACGGCAAAAAAACCGAGGGCAGGATTTGTGTCCCCGTCCTTATCAGCCACCCTGCATTCATAACCGACCAGGTGCACACAACCATTGCAACAAAAATAGCCGTCCGGATGACCCTTCTGCGCGGCCGGCGAAAGCAGATAAGCGATAAGACCACCTCAACACACAGGAGCACAGAGACATCGGCGAGCACCCAGTCAAAGTATTCGTCTATCAGGCTATATCGCCACGCGTGGAAGAGTTTCACTGCCAGCGTGCAGATTATCGCACCGAGCATAATGAGAATCCAAGCGCGGCTGGCTAAAAGACCGTATAACCGCCCGACGAACGAACTGGTCTTTACTCCAGCTTGAATCTGTGAGCGTTCAGGATTCACCATGAATATTCTAAAATACTAAAAATCTCTCTAAACAACAAGTCGATTCACCTTTCTATAACCACCTTGTCCCTGCCATCCTTGTCGATAGTTATCCCGGCCTGCTCCAGCCGACTGGTAAAATCACAATCGTCAAGTCCACAGGATGCCTGACGGCAATGGCTTACGCCACTGGTAAATCCGCCTAAAAGCGGACCACGGTCTATATTGAATATCTCAGGCCCGGCAATCTGAAGATATAGCTGCAACGCATCCACAAAAAATAGGTCCGACACAGGCGGATTGAAGATGAAAAAAAATTAACCGCTGAGCGCAGTGAACGCAGAGAAATGGCGTTAACCATCCCCAAGCGGAAAACTAAAATTAAAAAACCCTGCGACCTCGGCATGCCCTGCAGTAGAACCCACCAACGATGATATATTGCGGATAAGTTAAAAAGCAGTTTTAACCAAAAAGAAAAGGCGGAAAACCAAATGGCTTTGCCACACGGTTTTTCGCCTTTAAGTTCCGCGTTTCACGATACCAGATACAAGAAATTTTTACCGCTGTCTAATCGAGATTCATCGTCATCAGGAACTCTACATTGGTCCGGCACTTGGCAAGCCTGCCTTTGAGCAGCTCAACCGATTCCACAGGGTTCATTTCACTCAAGACCCTGCGAAGCCGATATACAAGCTCAAGCTCTTTCGGGTCGAGCAGTAATTCTTCTCGCCTGGTGCCGCTTCGGCTGATTTCTATGGCCGGCCAGATCCTCTTATCAACCAGACGCCTATCGAGATGCAATTCCATATTTCCGGTCGCCTTGAACTCTTCAAAAATCACCTCGTCCATCTTCGAGCCGGTATCAATCAACGCCGTTGCAATGATACTCAGCGAGCCGCCTTCTTCGACATTTCTGGCTGCACCGAAAAATTTCTTAGGCATCTGCATCGCAGAAGCATCAACGCCGCCGGTTAAAATCCTGCCCGAATGCGGCGTTTCACTATTATAAGCACGGGCAAGCCGAGTTAGCGAATCCAGCAGAATTACCACATCTTGGCCATATTCAACCATTCGCTTGGCCTTCTCAATGACAACTTCTGCCACCTGGCAGTGACGTGCAGCCGGCTCATCAAATGTTGAGCTTATTACCTCAACATCCTTGGCGACCTTGCGTTTCATTTCCGTTACCTCTTCGGGCCTCTCATCAATCAATAGCACTATCAACTTCACGTCAGGATGATTTGTGCTGATGGAATTCGCCATTTTTTGCAGCAGTATCGTCTTGCCTGTCCGCGGTGCGGCAACTATCAAGCCACGCTGACCCTTACCTACCGGTGTTATCAAGTCGATTATCCGCATATTTAACTCTTCCGGTGTGGTCTCAAGTATAAGACGCCGCTCCGGATGCAGCGGCGTCAAATCACTAAACACCACTTTATCCGCAAGCAGCTCAGGATTCTCATAATTAATCGCCTCGACACGCAAAAGAGCAAAATACTTCTCGGAATCCTTTGGCGGCCTGATTTGACCCGATACTGAATTGCCGGTCCGCAAACCAAATCGCCGAATCTGGGACGGCGAAACGTAGATGTCATCCGATGAAGATAAATAGTTATATCGCGGGTTCCGCAAGAATCCGTAACCATCCGGCAGCACTTCCAATACGCCTTCACCATACATCAGGCCGTTTTGCTGAATACGCTCCTTTAGAATCTTGAAAATCAAATCCTGCTTCTTAAGCGCGCTGTAATCCTTGATACCTTCTTTCTTGGCAACATCGTGAAGCTCTGTAACCGTCAGATTCTGTAAGTCCGTCAAATACAGGCTGCCCTTCTTTATCCGCTCATATTTATCGTGGGTGGACTCTTCTTCGGTTAGCTGCTGCTCTTCTACCTGGGTTTCACTCTGTATCTGGGCGATATCGGCCTGCTCTGCCACAGGTGCAGCAGAGTCGTTTTCTTGCAATACCTGTTTTGTCTGTTCGACCTGTTCTGCTTCAACGGCCTTTTTCTTTGTCGTGTGGCGTTTCTTAGTCACGGCTTTTTCACTTTTTGAAGCCTTAGACATGGTTACTCCTTAATCCTTTCAAAAACTATTAAAACAATTTATGTTACACTACAAACTACGGGGAACAAATTCCAAATTGAACAACCTTATCGTAATCACATAGGATGCCTGACGGCACAGTGCAGATGGATTCGAGATTAGAACGTAATGCAAATCCTATATATCACAAACCTCTGACAACCGATACTCGATTAATCCTGCGCTAAACCCCACGAACTAATTACCTGTGAGAAGATATTAGCGACTTGCTTAACTAAAGCCGAGAACTCTGAATTGTTATCAATGACATTATCGGCGATTCTTTTCTTTTTGTCAAGAGAAATCTGAAAATTTTCTCTAATTTTTAGCTGATTTTCGTCAAAAATACCCATTTTTTTCACCCTGTCTATCCTTCTTTGCTTTTGACAATCCACAAAAACTATTCTTTCGCACCGCTTGTCCCAGCCAATCTCTACCAAAAGGGGCATATCAAAAACGATGGCCTTGACCTGCCGCTGGCGGTTATAACACCTTATGAGCTCCTCAGCCCTTTCCAGAACAAGAGGATGGATTATCCTGTTAAGTAACGAGAGCTTCTGAGCATCGGCAAAAACGATGTCAGCCAGTTTTTTACGGTCGATTTTTCCCGTGGAGTCTAAAACTGCCCCAAAAACGCCAACTATTTCCTCCTTAACAGCGAGCTTATTTAGCAGCTCGTGGGCAATCTTATCAGCGTCGATGACCGAACAACCAAGTTTGGCAAACTCACCGGCAACAGTGCTTTTGCCAGAGCCGACACCGCCTACAATGCCTATTATAGGCTTTCTTTTTGCATTGTCCACGACTGGGCAGTTTAACAGCTATCTTAAAGCTGGTCAACTCGATTATTATTCTACCATCCCGGAGGTCGGTTGTCAAGTTCATCGCGAGTTTTGCTGTCCCCGGCATTTCTATACTACAGACTAAAATGTGTTTTTGCAAGAGGGTGAAGGCATCAGAGCTTGCCAAAGTCAGATTCTTTGGTTAGAATGAGGTTTATACTACGCTGAGAGATGGTTTTGTTCATTATTGCGATAACAATTGGTTAGTTTGAATAAATAAATATTTTTGGCAAAGGAAACCATAATGTTTGGGCAAAACAAACGGCACCGTAGCCTGACAGCTATCATTTTCGTAATTGCGTTGGTTGCAGGGGCAGCAATTTATATGGGGTGCAAGAAGCATCTGCCGTCAGGCATCCCCAAGCGGACGCACGAGCCAAACCAGATCGAACGCCAACTTAAACAAGTAGAGTCCGAGCCCAATGCCGGAAACATCGGCGAATCTATAAAGATGCCCGCCGGAGGCGGGTCTGACCAAAGCGGCCTTCAGCCGCCTGCCGCAACGCCAAAGGCCAGCTTGTCCGATGTTATCAAAACTGCCAGGGGATGGATGCCGGTTTATAGGTCGTGGTATCACAAACCTGCGCCCGATTTTGTTTTAACCGACCTTACCGGCAAGGTGCACAAACTAAGCGACTACCACGGCCGGGATGTCTTGCTTATTTTCTGGGCGACCTGGTGCCCACCCTGCCAGATGGAGGCGCCGCATTTAGTCGAACTGCGGCGAACTATCAGCGAAGAAAATTTAGCGATGCTGGCCGTATCGAATGAAAAGACGGATGTGGTGGAAAAGTTCGTTGCCCAGCGAGGGATAAACTACACGGTTCTTCTTGACAGGGGCAATATGCCAGAACCATTCGGGTTTATGAGAATCTACAGCACCGTTGGCGTCCCTTGCAGTTTCTTTATCGACCGCGAGGGCAAAATAAAGCTGGCTACTGCGGGCTTATTATCGTTGAAAGCAATTTCAGCCATTTTGCAGGCCGAATAGGAATGGAGCCCCACGGGCAAAGCCTGTGGTTCCTTACTTTTTTCGGCGGAATCCGCCGAAGCATACACTCCTGCGCAAAAGGCTTGGAGTATCTGTCAAAAATAAAATCTTTCATTTGTCATTCCCGCGAAAGGGCTTGTCGTCAAGATGGCTTACGCCATTGCTAAACAGGAGATTGCTTCGTTGTCCCGAACCAAACTTTGGTGCAGGACTCTTCGCAATGACAGAGACTGCGTTTTTATGTCATTGCGAGGCCACCTAAGGTGCCCTCGGCAATCTCAATCCCAAATATTAGACTTTGGCAACAGCCCCGAAAGCAGGAATCCAGGAGCTTGCTCTGGCTATTTGAACACAATCAGCTTGATAGTTTTTCTTAAAAGATAATGATTCTTTTTACGTTCCGACTTACAATCAATAATATTCCTCGAAAAATACCATTTATGATAGTTGCATTTTTTCGGTAAATCTGGTAATATATCTTGCAAAGGAGGCAAAGGTGTTCAGACTGATAAGAGTTATGTTGCTTGTCCTGATAGTGACGCTGTCTTTCAGCAGTTTTGTGGCAGCCAAGTGTCCTGTGGGTGACCTAAATAGGGACTGCCGTGTCGAACTGGAAGACCTGCGGATTCTCTTTGAGCAGTGGTTGGTTTACCCGGAAAGTTCAGCCGACCTAAACGGCGATGATATCGCAGATATGGCTGACCTTGCCTTATTAGCTATAAATTGGTCGGAAACCGGCATTCCTTTGGTAATTAATGAATTTTTGGCGTCCAACAGCAACATTAAACCACCAGATCCGCAGGGCCAGTTTGACGACTGGGTCGAGATTTATAACTTTGGAAATAAGGCCATTAACACAGGTGGAATGTACCTGACGGATGACCTGAATGATACAAATAAGTGGCGTATTCCCGATAATAACCCATCTGCAACTACCATCCCTGCCCTTGGATATTTATTGATATGGGCCGACAACGATACCGCGGACCCCGGTCTGCATGCAAGTTTTAGACTTGATGCCGACGATGGTGAAGATGTGGGCCTCTTCGACATCGACGGCAGCACTTTGATTGATAGTATCAGCTTTGGCGAGCAGACCACGGATATTTCCTATGGTCGATACCCAGATGCTTCTAATAACTGGCGATTTATGAATTCTCCCTCACCGGGCTATCCAAATGTCAGCATCTACGAGGGTTTTGTTGCCGATATGGAATTCAGCCGTGATAGCAGTCTGTTCTATGCGCCATTTTATGTCATGATAACTACTGAAACTGAGGGAGCTTCGGTGTATTACACGCTTGACGGTAGCAGCCCTTACAATTTCTCTCTTGGTATTCCAACCGGTATAAAGTATAGCGGCCCTATCTACATTGGCAATACCAAGCTCCTCAAGGCAGTGGCTTGCAAGCCTGGCTGGAAACCTACCGATGTGGCGACGCGAATGTACACTTTTCTCGCGGTCGATGTGAAAAACTTTAGTTCTAACCTGCCGATAGTCGTCATTGATACCTTTGGCGCGGGTATCGGCGAGACTACGCAGACACCGGCTTTTGCCAGCTTCATCAGCACTACAACACAGGGCAGGGCTAATATTACCGACCAACCCGGTCTTATTTGTCGTGCAGGCATCAATATTCGTGGCAAAAGCTCAATGAGCTTTCCGAAAAAGCAGTATCATTTTGAAACCTGGGACGACCATAATGACGACAAAGATGTTCCCGTTCTGGGCTTTCCCGCTGAATCAGACTGGGTTCTCCAGGGACCTTATTCAGACAAGTCGCTTATGCGAAATGTGTTGGCCTACCAGTGGAGCAATGATATCGGCCGCTATGCGGCCCACACTATGTTTGTTGAGATGTTCCTTAACACCGACCGCAGGGAGCTATCCTTGAGTGATTATGTTGGTGTGTATGCGTTTATGGAAAAGATCAAACGTGGCGAGAACCGCGTAAATATAACAAAACTTGAACCGACTGATAACGCTGAGCCGCAGATAACAGGTGGATATATTATCAAAAAAGATAAGCTTGACCCGGATGAGCAGACATTCTATACAAGCACCGGGCTGCAACTGATATATCTTGAGCCGAAAGGAACTGAGATTACCCAGGCACAGAAGAGCTGGATAAAGGGCTACCTCGATGAGTTTGAGTCTGTCTTATACGGACCGTCCTTCGCTGACCCTGTCAATGGATACGCCAAATACATCGATGTGGATTCATTTATCGACCACCACATCCTTGTCGAGCTGGCCAAAAACATCGATGGCTTTCGGCTCAGTACTTATATGTTCAAGGACCGAGGCGGCAAGTTAAATATGGGGCCGGTCTGGGACTATGACCTGTCGCTCGGTAATGCAGACTACCTTGAGGGCTGGAAACCTGATGGGTGGTATTACAGCCAGCTCGGTAATTATGATTATCCGTGGTGGAGACGCCTTTTTGAGGACCATCAGTTCCAATGGCGTTATGCCAGTCGATGGTATGAGCTGCGAAAGAATGTTTTCGCTACAGAGCGCCTGCTTACAAATATCGACAATTGGGCGAATCTATTAAATGAGGCACAGGTGCGGAACTTTGTGCGCTGGCCTATCCTGGGTATCTATGTCTGGCCGAACTGGTTCATTGCGAATACTTATCAAGAGGAAATAAACTGGATGAAGAATTGGCTTAGGGATAGATTGACGTGGATGGACTACCAGATCGGCAGTGAATTTATCGGGCTTGTGGCGAACTGGAAATTGGATGAGACTGAAGGCACTGTCGCCCGTGATAGCGTCGGCAATAAGAACGGCAACCTCAACGGTGGTCCTGTCTGGCAGCCGGCCGGCGGTGTGATAGATGGTGCGCTCCAGCTTGATGGAACAAATGATTACGTTAGCACACCTTTCATCTTGAACCCTTCACGTGGACAATTTTCTGCCCTATCCTGGGTCAAAGGAGGCAGCCCGGGACAGGTAGTTTTATCTCAACAGTCCATTATCCTTATACCCAGTGGGAAAGATTGGCTCTGCGCAGACCCAGCAGGGGGCAAACTTATGACCGCCTTAACAGATGGCAGCCCGTCCACTTCTCCTCTTGTCTCGGAATTTGTAATCACCGATGGTGACTGGCACTGCATCGCCGTTACATGGGATGGCTCTCGCCGCCGCCTTTATGCTGATGGCGTTAAGGTCGCTGAAGATTCAGGCATCCTCGCCAATCTGGTCTCTTGTAATATAGGACTCTATCTCGGTGCCGGTCGGACTCTCACCGCAGGCACTTTCTGGTCAGGCCTGATGGATAATGTCCAAATTTATGACTTTGCGATAACGCCATAAGGCGGTATACAGTTTTTTACCGCGGAGTTCGCGGAGGCCTTCCAATTCTTAATCTTTTCCTCTGCGGTAAAATTCATGCTAACGGCGGGCATCCCCAAGCCCAGAGACCGGAACCAGCCGCACTATCAATTTCCCCTCCTTCACAGTTATTTTATCCACCTTGACCTTTTTGTCCTCGATGATAAAGACGTGGTCGAAGGGTTCGTCATTTAATAACGCCCCGGCAATTTTTGTTCGCAAATCCCCTGTGTCTATAGGCTCATCGGAAAGTTTCTGGGCATACATTCTCTTGGCCGTCATTTTCGCCAGGGGGGTGATATTCATAGCACCGACCTTCACCCTGCTGACATCCAGAACCAGAAGTTTCTGCTCATTGACTTTAGGTGTTAGCTCAATGGTAACGACCATCTCCACACCTTTTATGTTTGCAGTCCCCATAAATACGACCGTATCGGGAACGAGCAGCACCGCCGGCCCATAAAGCAGAATGCCTTCCGACTCTTTTGGCCAGCCGGAATCAGCAACAACGCTGTTTAGGCCTTTCTGGCTGATGACCACTTCAAAAGGCTCACCAAGTTGAGCGCCGTTATAAACCTCCGGATAAACCTCGTGCGTTAAATATGGATGGGTTACCCAATCACGCCCCGGCTTATCATCGTCCATCCGGAAATCACCGGGTTTGTAACGGCCGGGCCTGTGTAAAAGCAGCGCAAACAAAATGAGTGCGACGGCCAAATCAATCAACAGCCAGTAGAACAGCTTTTTATATTTTGCTTTTTTTTTAACTTCCAAATGACACCCTTGAAATTTCTATCTTGCTTGAAACTCTTTGTCCGATTATAGTGGTTACAAGGTTTTGTAGAAAGTTTTTTTCTAAACACTGTGGCACGGGCTTCCAGCCCGTGGAAACACGACAACCCCCGGCTTAAAGCGGGGGGGCTTAATTTGCGGTTTGTTGCTTTAACAAGATAGGTTCCAATAAGATGAAAGAAAGGAAGGTTTTTTAAGGGATGGCAAATCATTTTGGTGACCGCCTCTATGAGGCCGTAAAAACCAGGAATACCTCTTTGATTGTCGGGCTTGACCCTGTCTATAACCGACTTCCTGAAGTCATAAGAAGCCATCGCCAGATGAATGACGAATTTGACGCAGGGTCGGCGGTAGATGCAATTTTTGATTTTTCGACGCAGGTGATGCGAATTATTGCACCGATGGTGCCGGCTGTGAAAATAAACATCGCCTTTTTTGAGAAATATCTCTGGGAAGGTTTAGAGACTTACTATGGATTGCTCTCCGAGGCCGACAGTTTGGGTCTGGAGATAATCGGCGACGTAAAACGCGGCGATATTGGCCACACAGCCGAGTTTTATGCCTCCGCACACCTGGAAAATCCTGAACTATCCGGGCTGGAGGATACCATCACCGCCGATGCTATAACCATCAGCGGCTTTGCGGGCGTTGACGGAATTGAGCCTTTCGCAAACAAGGCGGACCAGCAGGGTAAAGGTATCTTTGTCTGGGTCCGCTCGAGCAACCCTTCAGCGGCGGCTGTCCAGGATTTTGCCGATGCAAACGGGCAGAAAATGTTTGAGAAACTCGCCGAAGTGGTTGGACAGGTCGCCGATAAACCCAGCCGGATTGGCAGCAGCGGCTATAGTAACGTAGGAATGATAGTGGGCGGAACTTCGCCCGATGTTACGAGCGCCCTGCGATATAGGTATGGTAATGTATGGTTCCTCGTGCCGGGCTATGGCTCACAGGGTGCTACGGCCGTTGACTGCATTCGGTTCTGCAAACCTGATGGCACCGGGGCGCTAATCAACGCATCTCGCTCGATTATCTACGCCTACGAAAACCCAAAATACAAAGAGCAATTCGGCGACAACTGGCGAAGATGTATCGAACAGGCTGTCATCGACGCAAAAATAGAGCTGGCTGCCGCAATGCAGACAAAATTATAGCGAAATTGAATAACAGTAAGTATTATGATTAGTCTTATCGCAGAAAATCTTAAAGCAGTCAAAGAGCTTTGTGTGCGGTATCGAGTTGGGCGGCTTGAAGTGTTCGGTTCGGCTGCAGGTAGCAAAAATTTTGACCTGGAAAATAGCGACCTGGATTTCCTCGTTGAGTTTCAACCGTTAAAACCGGGTGAATATGCCGACACATATTTTGGTTTGATCGAGGTCTTGGAAACACTTTTCAACAGGCACGTTGACCTCGTAATGGTTCGTGCCGTGAAAAATCCTTATTTTCTCGAATATATCAATAGGAATCGGAAACTACTCTATGCGGCTTGAGCAGATAACGCTTAGAATGTTCGATGCCAGCAGATAGAAAAAGATTTTTGACTGGTAAAAAAGTTTTAATTATGGGCCTGGGCAGGTTCGGCGGCGGGGTTGATGCTGCCGAATTTGCCTACAGTGCCGGCGCAAAAGTCATAGTAACAGATTTAGCCTCAGCCGAGCAGCTCCGCGATTCAATAGAAAAGCTCAAGCAATTTCAGGACATCGAATTCCATCTCGGTTCGCACGACCCAGCGGATTTTGAGCAGGCCGATATTGTTATCGCTAATCCAGCAGTTCCTCCTGATAATAAGTTTCTCGAAATTGCCCGCAAGCACAAAAAAATTGTTACCTCGCAGTTAGGCATTTTTTTCGAGCTTTGCCCCGCCCCTATTATTGGCATAACCGGAGCGAACGGCAAAAGCACAACGGCCGCCCTTACCGCCCACCTGCTCAAAGAAACGAGAGACGAGAGACGAGAGACGAGAGACGAGAACGTCTGGCTCAGCGGCAATATCGGCGACCAGCCACTGCTAACAATCGTGGACAAAATCCAACCCAATGATTTGGTTGTGCTGGAAATATCGAGTTTCCAGCTCGAACAATTATCGCAGATTCAAAAAGCACCAGATGTTTCGCTTTTGACAAATCTTATGCCGAACCATCTCGACCGATACGGCACATTCGCAAATTACTGTGCCGCCAAGGAAAATATCTTCAAATATCAAAGGCTCGATGAGAGTTCTCCCGCTATCTCTATCTTTAATGCCGATGACAAAATCTGCAGCGAATGGTTTGAGAAATATAAGAAGGAAGCCGGCAGGATTTGCATAAAATTTTCAGCCGACGATGTGCCGCCAAAAATCCGTAATGCCTTCGCGCTGCACGGGCGGGCCAATCTCTCAAATCTTGCCGCCGCCCTCGCTGTGGCCAGGCATTTTGGTATTGACGATGATAGTATTATAAGTTGTTTGCCGGAATTTGTGGCATTGCCGCATCGGCTCGAATTTGTCGCCCAAATAAAAGGCGTGCGCTGGTATAACGATTCGAAAGCAACGACACCGGAAAGCACGATTGCCGCATTAGAGGCCTTCCAGCAGCCCAAGATTATCATAGCCGGCGGATACGATAAGCACCTGCCTTTTGAGCAGCTTGGTGAAAAGATAGCACAACACGCTAAAGCTGCTATTTTGATAGGCCAGACCGCCCCAAAAATCGCATCAGCAATTCATAATGCTAATGTGTCATTGCGAGGAGCGCAGCGACGAAGCAATCTCAATAAACCAGCGACGCGCGACGAAAGACGAGCAACGAGAATTGAGATTGTCGATTCGCTGGCGGAGACGGTTCGGCTGGCCAACCGACTGGCAGTCAGCGGCGATGTGGTTCTGCTTAGCCCGGCCTGTGCGAGCTACGATATGTTCGAGAATTTCCAGCAGCGAGGCCAACAATTCTGCCAACTTGTGCGAGAGCTTCGAGATAGATTACCTGATTATAGGAATATGCCTGGCGGAGGGTAAAAAAAATCGCAAGAGCTCTTACGGAATTTCACAAGACGGATGGCGGATTGCAAAACAAAAACGCACTAATTACCACTGGCGGTTTAGCTTCTGCCGATTTTCTCTGCGACAGGTCTTAAAGTGGCCTCTCGAACCTGCCGATTTGCTAATGAAAATGTTTCAGCAAGAGGTTCAAAGATGATAGAGATGGATACAAACGCAGAGCGAAGAAAAGAGAAAAGACTTCATTATTACTGGCCTGTCTGGTTTGCGGAGGACTTTAATGAGGCCCTTTCACAAGGGCAGATGGCTGATATTTCCAGTAAATCCGCCGCCTTTACCTGCTATAGCGATTGCTGCCCATATCCGGGCCAGCAAATAACCGCTCGCTTCAGCGTCCCTCGTTACGGCCCGGATGATTCCTTCGATATGGCAAGTTTCACCACCCAGGCTTATGTTGCTCGAGTCGATGACGTGAATGACTTTGTGCGACGGGTTGCGATTCAGTTTGCTAGGCCTTTGCCCTTCAGACCCGGCGAGCAGGGCGATGACGCCGACTCCGAGTCAGAGAAAGAGCTTGACCCCGTAACGGCTTAACCGGCTGTCATTCACGCGGAGTTGAAGATATTTAGCCCGCCGTTTTACGGCGGGTTTGTTTAGCCGCCGCCGGAACGGCGGCGCAATGTTTAGCCCCGGCACCTGTGGCCTGGGTTTTGTTTATCCGTTGCCGGCATTTATCCGCCGAAGCGCACGCAAAGGCGGACGACAACGCCCTTTGTCATTCCCGTGAAAACGGGAATCCATTTTTGTAGGGTGGGGCTTGCCCCGCCAACTTGTCCGCCGAAGCTTGCCCGCCGTTTTACGGCGGGTTTGTTTAGCCGCCGCCGGAACGGCGGCGCAATGTTTAGCCCCGGCACCTGTGGCCGGGGATTTGTTTAGCCCCGAATTTTGCCCTCCATCTTGTCCGCCGTAGTTTATACGAAGGCGGAAGCCCTGCCCTTTTGGGCGAAGAAGGGTCATTCCCGCACCCCTTGTCATTCCCGTGAAAACGGGAATCCATTTTTGTAGGGTGGGGCTTTATCCGCCGCAGGCGGATTGCCCCGCCGAAGCTTGCCCGCCGTTTTACGGCGGGTTTGTTTAGCCGCCGCCGGAACGGCGGCGCAATGTTTAGCCCTGGCACCTGTGGCCGGGGTTTTGTTTATCCGTTGCCGGCATTTA
>Ga0315293_10004104_pt1 | contig 13918 bp, 1 predicted proteins | sample YL17G13_20_MG_FD_203071 | JGI IMG/M metagenome (GOLD analysis project Ga0315293, IMG submission 203071) | Sediment microbial communities from Yellowstone Lake, YNP, Wyoming, USA - YL17G13_20 | ecosystem: Environmental > Aquatic > Freshwater > Lake > Sediment | place: USA: Wyoming | collected... | reverse complement strand
TGATTCTGAAACAGGGGATCCTGTAAAGGGCGCTTCTGTTACTTTGGAGTGGAAGGGAACAGCAAAAACAGCTGTAACGAATGCAGAAGGAAAGGCAAGCTTTGCAGGCATTGCCGAGGGCTCTGAGGCAATGCTGAGGATTGTGGCTGACGGTTATGAAACCCTTTCAGGGAATTATTCCTTCAGGGAAAACGAGCTGAAGGAAATAAACCTTGTTGCAAGCGGCGCCTCCCTTTCGGGAATGTCAAGGCTTGTTGCAAGCATAGAGGATGAAGAAGGCAATGCAGTAAACGGCGCCACAATAAAAATCTGGAACAGGGAAACAGACACTGCAATACAGGAAAGGACAGTGCCTGAAAGCGAGGCTGCTTTTTCAATCGCAAAGGGGACAAGCGTCAGGCTGATTGTGGAAAAAGACGGCTTTTTGAAATACGATTCGCTTGAATTTGACGAGAGCAGGACAATGAGGCTTGATGAGGAATTGTGGCCGGTTGTTTTGGTTGAGGGCGGCACAATGGTTTCTGTAGGAGTCCTTATAGGGCAGACTCCGGCAAGCGACGCAACAGTGCAATTGTTTGACCTCAACGGAAACCTTGCCGCAACTGAAACAACAGGGTTTGGCGGCACTGCGGAATTCAGGGGATTGCAGCCAGAAGAATTTTTTGTTACGGCATTCAAGCAGGGCTATTTGCCCGCAAGGCAAAAAGTGAATGTCGGCGTTTCAGGAAGCGTTTCCCTGGCATTATTGGCTGCTGACACAGCAAACAGCGCTTACTTGGGCATAAGCGTTTTTGATTCATACAAGGCAGCGGCAAACAATGCAGACATCTCGTTCTGGGAAAGCATTGGGGGAGAATTGCTCCCATTGGGATTGCCGCCATCCAAGACAGATGTGACAGGGTATGCAAGCATTACTGCAAAGCCGGGAACCCTTGTTGTTGTGGAGGCAAAAAAAGACTTGGAGGAAGGCACTGGGGAAAAATTGGTTGAGGCAAACGAGGAAAACCAGGTGGTGATAGAGCTTTCAAGGCAGGTTGGAATACTTGAAATGCAGATTGTTGACGCGGAAGGCAATCCTGTGAAAGGCCATGCAACAATTGAGAGCGTTGCAGGCGGGCTTTTGTTTGACGGGAATATTGAGGGCGGAAGCATTTTCTTTGACACCGAGGGCAACAAGGATGTGATTGCATCCATTGCCACAGAAGGCGGAAGCACCTTTTCCGAAAGGGTGGGCGTGGAAGGCAAGGAAACAGTGCAATTGAAGCTGGGAGAAGCGGCTGCAGGAATTGCGCCTGTTGTGGAATTTTTGGGCGTGCTTGATGAATTCAACAATGAAACAGAGGGAATTTCCCCTGGAAAAGATTACTGGCTTTCTTTTGAGGCAACATGGCCAACAGGGGTTGAAAAAGGCGGCATTCACGTAAGGCTTGGCAGCGACAGCATTGGCTTTGTTGATTCGCAGGAAGCAGGCATTGTCGGGTTTGAGGCGGCAACAGCTGATTATTTTTACGGAAAAAGCTACCAGCCATTGCCGCCCCCTGGAAACGAGACATCAGACAAGCAGAACGGCGGAAGCCCAGGCCAGTTGAACAAGCTTGTTGAATTGTATTTCAACCAGCCTGCAAACACAACCCCCTTCAAAATCAGGGTAAAGGCAAACAATTCAATCGCTGCAGATGAAATTGAGGTTCATTTCAGGGGATGGAGCGAAGCAGGCGGAAAAATTTTCAGGCATCCAGCAGACTCAGACCTTGGGGAGGAATTGTTCTCCCTGACAAAAACCGCATTGTATGCTGCTGATGAAAAAGCAATTGCAAAAGTGTTTTTGTCTGATGCTGCCTGCGCTGAAGATTTGTGCGGAAACTATTTCTTTATCCTGCCAAACGGGCTGTTTGTTGAAAGGCAGGCATTCACAGCATTGACTGAGGAATTGTATGCGCTTGAAATAGGCCTTTCCGCAAAAAAAGCAATGAATGTTTCATTAAAGCTTGACACTGACAAGGCTTCCCCAAAAATAATGTTCACCGGCTATGACATTGACAATTTTGCTGATTCGCAGGAGCAAACAGGTTCAGCTGAAACAGGCATTTCAGGGCAGGGCTATCTGGATTGGGCTGCGGGAAGCGAGGAAGCGCAGTCAAGCGGCAATCCATTGCAGTTCAAGCAGGGGCAGGACAGCACAAGCATAACGGTTGCAGGATTAGGAGTAAGCCCTGAAAGGCCTAGAAGAATAAGGGTTTATTTCAGGGGAATGGCGGAGGGAACAGCGGAAATAAAGGTGCAGGCAGCAGGCACAAGCGTGCTGAATGAAAGCCTTGTTTTTGCAGTGGAAAGGAACAAGCAGCTGCTTGTAAGCATTGTTCCCGAGGAAATTGAAATCGGCGAGCCATTCACTGTGAAAGCGCTTGATGATGAAACAGGCGAAGCAGTGCAGGATGCGACAGTGCAGATAAAGGACTCAAAAGGCGCCATTGTTGGCTCTGTTGCTGGGAGGGGAAGCACCAAGGCAGGGCTAATGGGCGAATACTATTTCAAGAACAGCTTTGAGCCGGGAATTTATACTGTTGAAGCCAGCGCTGCGGGGTTTAAGACAGAGGCCGTGGCTTTGGCAATAACAAGGGACGATTTGCTCAGCATGAAAAGCCCTGTTGCAATAGACATCCTGAAAGAAACAGGCGAAAAAACAGTTTCAATCGGAATCCACAATAATGCCAAGCAGGAAATAAAATCGCTTGAATACGAAATCATTAAAGAGCAGGATTTTCCAAAAGAGCTTGCAGTCAGCGTAAGCCTGCCGGCGGCAATTGGTGCAAGCCAGGATGCAACCGCAACAATAAGGGTAATTGTAAACCTTGATGAGGAAAGCCAGGACAATTTGTACGGCGAAGCAGAGCTTGTTGTAAAGGGAATGGTTGCAGGGAATTACCCCACAAAAACAAGGGCTACATTGAAAATCAGCTACAACAAGCTGCTTGACGAGGCCTGCCTGTACTTTGACAAGCAAAACCTGGAAATCAAGCTGATAGGGAGCGCAGGCAGCAGCGCAACCGAGGAGATAGAGGTTGAAAACAGGTGCGATGTTGCCTTGGTGCTGAAAACAAGCGTTGAAGAAGAAGAGCAGGACCCAAATATCACAGTGACAGTGGCTCCATTAACCATCCAGAAGGATGCTGTTGAAAAGGTCAAGGTAACTGTCTCAAACAAAATTGAAAGGATTTATGATTTGCAGGACACAAAACAATACAAAATAAAGTTTGAATCAAGCCAGATTGCAAAAACAATTCCTTTAAGCCTGGAAATCTGGAACCCGAGGACAAATTTGTCCTATCCCCCGAACATTTCGCTCTGGATGGTGAGAAGCGCCATGGAAGAACTTGCCCATGCGCAGGCGCCATTGCAGGTAATGAACAACGGAAGCATTCCAATAACCGCATTCAGGGCAATGGTTACGCCTGAAGCATACATGCAGGGCATTAGTGTTGGAATAACGCCGAGCATTTACGACAGCTACAATTACGGAGGATATGACGCTTACAGCACAGGCAATTACGGCAATGGAAACTACGGCTACAACCAGTATGGCAGCGCTTACAGCGGATATGGAAGCGATTATGCCTCAAGCCAATATGGCGGCAATTATGGGCTGGGAGGAATAACTTTGGAGCCTGGAATGCCATTGACTCCGCAGCGCTATGTTTATGCAGAAACAAAAAAAACAGATGCATTGCAAAGGCCTGGGCAGGGATGGATTGTTTTTTCAGGCGTTGTGGGGGGAAGGCAGTACCCTGACTTGGGAAGGACTTCTTTGGGAGTGAATTATTCAGGGACAAAGTGCCTGAAGGCAAGTGCCATTGACAGCATGGTTTTCAGCAGCAAGGAAACGGGAGAAGGCACTTTGGAAAGGGCAATTACAGTGAGGAATGAATGCGGCGAAGCGGTAAGGCTCACAGGCGCTGTAAAGCCTGAGAAAATCGGCGGCAACGCGTTTGTGGTAAGCCCTGCAAACTTTGATTTGCCTGCAGGCAGCGAACAGCAGATGAAACTTATTTTAATGAAGGGCCAGGATGCAAGCAGGACAGCTGCAATAAGAATCGCGGGATTGCTTGTAAGCCAGGGAATCTGGATTGAATCAAACGAAATAACAATAACGCTGAAGCTGGGGGAGCTTGCTGCAACAGCAGACGGAAAAAAAACAGCCGAAATTGCAATCAAAAAATGCGGCAGTGATGAAACAAAGCAGATTGCATTCCCAATTCTTTCAAGCGATTGCGGTGCAGGGTACTGCGATGCAAAGCAGCTTGCGGCATACATTGCAGCCAAAATGGACAACATGGTGAAAATGGCCGAAGAAAAGGCAAGAAGGGCAAATTACAAGACAGAAAGCATTGGCAGCTGCATCAACAGCAACAAGCCGTGCAGCTTTGAAGACATTGGAATTATTTCCGACATTTTCCCGGTGTACATGCAGCTTGATTTCATGAATTACGATGTTTTGAAAAACGCCCTTGGCAAAAGCAGCAAGCTCCAGGGTTATCAGGTAACACAGCAGGAAAAAAGCGTTGAAGACATTGGCAGCATTGGGTTTGAGTTTGGAGAGGTGTATTTGGGCGGGCAGTTCAAAGGATGCGGAAAATACGCTGTAAGCATCAAGGGCGCTGTAAGGGTTGAAAACAATGAAATAATAATGATGGACGGCGGCAAAAACTTTGTGCTGTTTGTGAACATTGAGCAGCCTCGCGCCGCAACAGACGAATGCAGGAACAGGGTTGAAAACACTGCAAACTTTTTGCCTGTTGACGAGGGCTTTACAATCAGCCAAAGCTATGGCGCATGGCCTGGCTTTGTGAAGGCGGACGCGCAATTTGAAAAGCTTGGCAACGAGTTTGCGGCAGAATTGTTTGGAAAAAGCGATGGCAGGGTAAGCGCTGTCATTGGGGCAAACAGCAACAAGCTTGAAATAGTGAAAGGCGATTCAGCCGACGGGCTTGTGAAAATAAGGCTTTCAAAAGAAGGCAATTCAGACCAGCCGAAAACGGTTTTTGCAAATATCATCGGCACTTATTCTGCTTCTGACACAGAGCTGGCAGGCATGATCGCAAAGGCATTTAAGAGCTTCAAGAGGGGCGCCTTTTCCGCCGAAGACTGCTATGGCGAGGACGAGCAGGGAGCATATATTGTAATGAAATCCTCAACTGATTTGGATGAATTGTACGGAAAGCTTGAAATCAAGGGAGCCGACAAAATAAAAATAAGCAACAATTTCCAGTGCATTGATTTGAATATTTCAAGCAAGGTGCAGGAAGAAATTGTTTTTGAAACCGACTTCCAGCAGAATGCCCAGCCAAAGGACGGAATAAAATTTGTTGAAATTGAGGACAGCAGCGGGCAAACTCTCGCGAAAGAGTATGCAAGCGGCAAAAAAGACCAGCAAGCAAAGCTCCTGCTCAGGCAGGACAAGGCAACAAAAACAGGCTTGTTCAAGGCGCCGTTCAAATTCTGCGTGCAGGGAGATGAATTGTTCCCGAAAGCGGTTGAAAACATCAAAAGCATTTCAATCACTGGAAAAAGCACAAGCTCTGTCGAAATAGACAGGAAAACGGAGCCGTACAAGATTTCAATAAACGCATGCGGAATGCACCCCTATGACTTGGTGAAGAAAATGGCGGGCATTGACCTGAAGGAAATTGAAGCTGCGCCTGACAAAAAGTTTGTGGCATACGCAACAGTGGGCTGGGACGGCAGCCCTGAATCCATTGACCTAAAGCAGGTGCAAAGGGCAGTGGCGGCAGAGGCGGCACTGGACAAGGCAAGGGCGCAATATGGAACAGGAGCAAACGTGCACGTGGCTGAACAGCCGGCGTATTTGGCGGAAATTGCGGACAAAAGGCTTGCCGGAACTGTATGGTATTTTGGAATGTGCAGTGTCGCAGCAATTGCGGCAAACTGGTGGAATGGCGGAACAAAGGCAGCAGTTTATGACATTCCATTCAATTGCTTCGGGCCATCTGTTTGGGCGGCAAAAAATATTGTAAAAGATTATGGCGGAAACTGGGAAGATGTTTCAGACGGCTTTGATTATGCCCTCAGGCAGGTATTGGGCGTTATTCCTCTTGCTGGCGACTGGCTTGCAAACAAGGTTGTGCCTGAAGGCGACAATATCAGTGATGGTCCCACAGAAGCGCAGGCAATGGAAGAAGCAGGTGGATGGAATGGCTTTAAAGAAACCCTTTTGGCGCCAGTGCTCACTGGTGTTACTGCAAAGGAGCTTTATACCGCGGTTTCAAATGGTGGAGAGGTTGTTGCAGAAGCATCAGCAAGAGCCGCGGCAAATGAAATAACCGACAAAATGATACAGGACCTGATTAAGGAAAACCTGTCCGGAATGGATGCCGTAAAATTGGAAAGCTTCTTGGGCGGAGGATACATAGATGGCAAGTTTGTCCCTAACCCAATTGTAGTAAATGATGGTGTAAGAAAAAAATTAGTCGATAGAATCAGTTCAAACCTTTTGAAGCAGAAAGGCAAAATGCAGATTGGCAAAGCCTTGGCAAGCGACCAGCTTAAGATTGTCCAGACCGCTGTCACAGAAACAGGCGAGGATATGGCAGGATATGTTGCAGCGCATACTGATGAATTTGCAAAAGGGGCGGGAAAGGTCGCAGTATCACAGCGCAATGACGCATTGAAGGCATTGTTTGACCCAGACAAAGTTTCTAGCCCGGCTGGCATTGAGCAAACAGTTACGCTTCAAACTAACTCATATTTGGCAACTGACAAAAGGCCTGCGGTAAGCATTTCTACCCACAAGAGTGCGGTAAAAAACAGGTGGCAGAATAATGTCCTTAACCAGATAGAAGCACAGCTGAAGACAACAGAAGACGGCAAAAAGCTTTTGGCTGACCCAACTTTTTGGGACAAGACAGGGGCACACCCTAATTCAATCCAGAATCTTGTCAAGACAAATGCGGCAGATATAGGCGATTACATAAATTTGACTGGACAAAAGACTGCAAGGGTAATTGAACCAGCAGTAGTCAATCCGAGAACGGGTTTAGTTGTTACGCCTGCCAGATATGTTGACGATGTTGTCTACTCAGTGGATATTGATTCAATCGCTTCGCTTGCAAAAAGAACGGCTGAAGAAGCGCAAAAGAAAGCGGCGATTGCTTATGCTGCTGGCGCCATTGGGAAAAATAATGCGGCCATTGTTACAAAAACGCTCATGCAGGGCGATGAAGCCAAAAAGCTTGTGAATGTTGCAGATAATGTCGTCGGCGAGGTCAGGCCGGGCCTCGTGCCAGGCGCTTCAAGGAACACTAGGTTTATGGACAGTGTTAAAACATTATTCAGCAGGCGCTTTTTTAATTGGGGAAATATAGGGAATATTGCCAAAAACCTTGGAAAAGGACTTATCTTTGATGTTGTTGAAGTAGGGGCTGGTTATTATGCATGGGACCAGTACTGGGATTATGTTAAAGACCAACCTGTTGACGGCTCTGTGCACACCAATGTTGCTTCCGAGAGGTGCATTGATATGGATGCTGATGGAAAGTGCACTGAGTTGGATTATGCCTGGATTCAGGATGCCGAGATTGAGAAGGGGCAGACTTACAGGATTGAGATTACCGCTGACAGGATGGGCAATAAGTTTAATTCCTTGAAGAAGCTTGAAAATGCTGCCGAGTTTGAGGAAATGAAGAAAAAGATTGCAGAGAAGAAGGCAGTGCTCTGGGAAGAGGAAGGCTGCAAGAACTTTTTTGGCAAGAAAATCGGCGGCTATTATTTGGGCAGCCTTGCGCCAGTTCCCTCAAAGGCAGTGAATGCCAAATTTGTGGCTGCTTATTATAATTATAATTCCTTGTTTGCCGATGCTGCAAGCGGTGAAGCAACTCCAGGCGATGATTTGTCCGAGGATTGGCTTGCGGCAGCAGTGTTTGTCGAGCCGGACAGGATTCCGCATTGCGGGCTTGCAAAGGAATGGTACAACAATGCTGCCGGCGAAACAGAGGCTGCTGTGCTGGCAAGGGCGAAGAAAAGCTTGGATTGCGCAGCAAAAGAATTGAGGCTTGCAATCGGAAGGGCAAGCAACAGGCAGAACTTTAAGAGCGTTGCAGAAGCGCTTGTGAAAGGGCAAGGCAAGGCATCAAAGTATGTTGAGCTTGCCGCGGAAACCCAGAAAACTTGGGAAAAATTCAAGATAAACATTTCAAGCTGAAAATTTTTGAAGGAAACCCTTAAATTCAACTTCGCCTTTCTATTTTTCGTCGGCATGCAATTTAGATTGAATAAAAAGGGCTTCAATTTGTTCACAGCTTTAATCAGCTTTTTGCTGATTATGCTTGCTGTTCTGCTTGTCCATTCAATGATCCAAACGCAGAGCAATGCCTTGAGGACAATTGACCAGATTGAGAGCAGGAGCAGGCTTGAGGCAACAGCCGAAATGGCGAGGGCTGACGCAATGCAGGTTTTCAATTACGCTTTGAGGAAAAAGATTGAGGACTGGCTTGTGGACGAGCAGACAGGCGTTGTGCAATTGGATTTGCAGCACAAGAGCTGGGAGGACATACAGAAAGAATTTGCCGAAAGCAAGTTCAGCAGCACGAAGGACAGCCAGTTTGCTTTTTATGCCGCAAGGAGCCTGGAAGCATTTTTTTATAATCCTGTCCATTTTGGGAACTATAAGGTTGAAATAGAGAATGCGGAGACTTTGGAGAAAAGCATAAAAAACGCGATTGATGCAAGCACCGACGATTTTTTTACTGTGGTGGAATGCCCTGATGGCGACCCAAGGACCTGCGAAAAAGGCACTTTTTATGTCAACCTGCACCTTGAAAGGCTGACGCAGGAGCAGTATGAGGATTTTCCTTTGATAAAGGTGACTGACAAGGCAACTGGAGAAGAAATAAAGGAAATCATTTTGCCGAAAACCACTTTCAGGATTTTTGTCCCAATCAGGTTTTTCAAGGCGATTGCAGAGGCAAGGGCATTGACGCATTTTCCAAGGGCAATAGCAGGCTTTCCTGCAGGCAGCGGCTACAATTATAAGGACACAAGATGGATGGATACGGCAAATGATGCGGGATTGTTCAGCCCAATGAACCACAATGAAATAGAGCAAATGGCTTTGGGAATGTGTGATTATGGAAAGTGCGCTCCAAGGACAAACCCCCTTGAGAAAGCTGAAGAAGATTCTTTGACAAAAACAGGCGAATTCTGCCCGGGCGACAACGATGCACCTGATTGGAGAAATCCTCTTACAATTAGGCTTGAATATCCAAGCGATGCTGAATGGGCAAAGGATGAATCTTTGCCTAAAACATACAACGCCAACAATTATGATAATGACTGGACTGCAATGTCAAACGCGTTGTCAGATATTGGGGATGCGAAGGTTTGCAGTGTTTTAAGGGATGCGGAAGAAGCAGGCTTTATTGATTCCGACAAGGAAGACCTTTTTGTTTTGGTTGGAAACAAATGCAGCCAGGGCACAAAAATGCTTGCTTATGAAATTACCGTGAATCCTGATGCAAGGGACAGCAAGGCACTTGGCATTGCCGGAGGCGAAGCCGGCTCTGATCCAGGAAGGAATTTGGGGCTGTTTACCAGCAGCGGCGGCATTGTTGATTTTCCGCGCCTTGGCATTGCGCAGTTGCCATGCGCAGATTGGGATTCAAGCCTATTGAAGTCAAGGTGCAGTGAAGTGAAATCAGTTGAAGTTGTCCTTGCATTCAAGGAAGAGAATCCCGATTATATGGTCAGGCAGCCAAAGGAAGGCGAGGAAAGGCTCTACAGGATAGCTGTTTATGACAACACTTTTGTGCCGTTCACCGCAAACTGGAACCAGGGAGGGATGGATTCCGATTACTTGTATTCAAAGGCGCCTGAAACAACCAATTGCTCTTTCAGCAGCGGCTGGGCTTGCGTTTCGATTGCAGCGCCAACAATGTCAGGCAGGTCCTATAATGCAGGCTGCAAGCCGCCCTCTTCCTGATTCCGGCGCGGGCAAATTTTTGTTTTGCATGGAAAAGGATGCAATTTGGCTGCCGGGGCTTTGGCGAAGATTAAGTATTTAAATGGGAAAATCCCTTAGTTAAATGGCTTTTCCCAAAAGGCGGGGATATATTAATAAAGAAAAAGAAAGGGTAATATTACAGTTAGCGAGTGAATAAGGCATGGGCGTTGGAGAAACGTTGAAGGGCTTTTACAGGGCTTGCGAAGACAAATATTATGCCTTTATTGACTGGCTAGAGGAAAAAGGGCTTTCGCTTTACCCCTTGATTGACAAGATTGAGGAAAGGAATATTCCGTCCTTTCCTGTAATGGTTGCGATTCTTGCCCTGATTGTTGCCGGAATTTTTTTCGGAGTGGGAATGCTTACTGGAGCGGAAGCAAAAGTTACTTTCACTGTTCTTGACAAGGAAACAGGCGTTCCAATTGATGGCGCAAAGGTCACCTTGAAAACAGTGTCAGGCGCAGAGGTTAGTGGCACAACTAAAGCAGATGGAACGGTTTTGCTCAGCGTTCCCGCAGGAAAGGTTGATGTTACTGTTGAAAAAAGCGGTTACAAGGATGGAACGCTTTCTTTTGATGCTGCAGGCGCAATGGAGAAGGAAATTGAGCTTGAAATTGGAATTGTGATGCTGAGCAGGACAATACAGGTTTTGAAGGCAGGCACAAGCCAGCTTATCAGCGAGGATGTTACAATAAGGTTTACCTGCAGCAATGAAGAGGCTGATTTTGACGAATTGAAAACTGTTTCCGAGGGAAAGATTGATTTGCAGGTGCCAAGCAATTGCGGCAGCCTGGTTGCTTCTCCAGTAAGCGGCTTCACTGCGCCGAACGGAACCCTGGATATTGAAAACGCTTCGCCCCAGCTTTTCCTTGAGCCGGTGGAAACAAATACAGGCACAATAAACGTGTTTGTTGAAAATGCTGCAGGCGAGGCATTGAGCGGAATCACTGTAATCATTAACAATGAGCAGGGAATTCTTGCAGGAACGCAGTACAGCAATGCAGCAGGAACAGCAGCCTTTGTGAATGTGCCCACAGGAAAATATTATGCTGTTGTGCATGATTCGCAGGGAAGGTATGCTGATTTTGACAGCAGCATGCTTGGGACAGCAGGCGTGAAAGAGCTTGTGAAGGATGCAGTTGTTTCTTTTGATGTTGAGCTGCAGCCTGCCACTGTCGGAAAAGTAAAGGTTTTGGCAAAGGACAGCGTTTCAAGGCAGCCTGTTGATAACGCAAAAGTTTTGCTTAAGAAAGGCGGCAGTGCAATTGACACAGGTTACACTAGTGCAGAGGGCACTGTGGAATTCAGTGTCGGCGAAAATGTGGAGTATTCTTTGGAGATTGATGCAGATGCATACATTATTGCCGTTGTGGCGAAAGTGTTTGCAAGCGAAAGCTTCAATGAGGTTCTGCTTGAGCCTGCAACAGCGGACAACACGCAGGTCCTTGATGTTGAGGTTGTTGATTCAAGGCAAAAGCCTGTTGAAGAGGCAAGGCTTGTTTTGAAAAAGGCTGACGGCACGATTTTTGCGAACAATGTTGTTACAGGCGCTGACGGAAAAGGCGCTTTCACGAATTTGCCTTTGGGCACTTATTATGTTTATGCAGTAAAGAAGGGCTTTGAGGGCAGGAATTCTGATCCAATAACAATAAAGCCAAGGCAAGAGAACAAAGTTGTTGTTGTATTGCCTATTGGCTTTGGAAACATTGAGGCTGTTGTGCTGAATGATGAGATGCGGCCAGTGCAGGGGGCTGTTGTTGAGGCAATCGGCGTTGTTGGCAATGCAAAAGAGCAGGAGGAAATAACAAACCTTGAGGGAAAAGCTGTTTTCAATTTCAGGGCTGACAAGGTTGTTTTCTTCAAGGTTGATGCAGACGGCTTTTTGCCTTATTACAGCATTGCTGTTTCGCCTGATGCAGACAGCACTGTTGCGCTGCAGATTGCGCTTGCAAAAGACAGCGGAAAGCTTGAAGTCAAATTGCTTGGCTTGTACAATGGAGAAGACATTGCGCCAAATGAGCTTACTCCAGGAGAAAAATATACTGCAAGGCTTGTTTTGCTCGTCCCCAAAAACAGCAGGTTTGACGAGGCAGGCCTGCATTTGAGGGTGGGAAATGCCGAGCAGGGAAAGACAAACATAATGGAAGAGGACAGCCTCTACCTGAAAAACATGTTTGCCTCAAGCGCAAATATTCTGAGGGGAACAAGCTTTACCCCGCCAAAGGGCTATGCGACTGATTCAACGCACCTGACCACCGGCGACAGCAAATGGGCAAATGTAATGTGGAAGAATGTGGCACAGGGCGCATATGCTGTTGAAGCAGAAGTGCAGGTAAGCGAGGCTGCGCAATTGGGGCAATTGCTGTATATCTCTTACAGGGGCTGGGGCAAATCAGGGAGCTATGTGAGGTTCCCTGCCGACAATGCCTTGGCAGGCAGCGATTCAACAGCCGAAAAGCAGGCTCTTTATGCAAAGACAAACGACAGGGCTTATACAGCCGGGCCAAGCAGCCTGTGCGGAATAAATTTCTGCAAGACATTCAGCATTGAAGACACTGCAAGAAACCTGAAAGTAAGCGTTGTGCGGGAATACGGCGCTGCAATTGGGACAACTTACAAGCTCAATTTTACTATTTCAAGCACTGCAGAGCAGGCATTCACAAACAGCAGCATTGAATTCGGCAGCAAGGGCGATGGATTGAGGTTTGGAAAGTATTTGATAACAGATACTGTCGGAATAAGGAGCGAAGGCAGTGTGCAGGGTTATTTGCTTTCAAAGGACATAGGCGATATGAGGAAGGAAAGCAGCGTTTCAGGCTCGATTGAATTCAAGACAGAGAAGGAAGGCAGCAATGCCCTTACAATAACAATCAAGTCAAACAACCAGCCAGTGCTTTCAGAGGCAATTGACATAAGGGTTGCCGCTGCGGAGCAGTTGCAGCTCAGCATAATTCCAAAGGAAATAATCCCTGGCATTGACAACAAGATTCTTGTAAGGGCAAGCGACAAAAAAGGCGAGCCTGTGAGCAATGCAATTGCAACAGTGATGATTAATGATGCATTGGTAACTGCAACTGAAACAAACGGTTCAGGCGAAATGTCTTTCACGCTTGAAACCCCTGCAGCAGGGAGCGTGCTTTCAATAAAGGCTGAGAAGACAGGATACAAGCCTGCGGAATTCAAGGCAACCATTGATTCCTCAATCCTGATTGTAACGCCGCCGGAAATAAGCAACAAGCTGGACATTGGGGCAAACGAAATAGAAAACCAGTTGTGGCTGGACAACAGCACTGCAACAGGCCTCTTGATTTCAAAGCTCAAATTCAGCTCTGATTTCAAGGATTTGGTTGAATTTGAATGGGATGACGATTATATCGGAAGAAAGATAGCAGCAAACAGCGATTTGAATGCTTTCCTTTCAACAAGGCTGACGCAGAAAGGAATGCTTGTAGACAAGCCTGTGAAGCTTGAGGGAAGCCTTTCAATTTACTTATTGAGCCAGGAGCTGCAGCAGACATTTGTGCAGAACGTGCCTGTAATAGTGAGAATCGGATTGGGAAAAAACGTTGAAAACCTGAAATGCCTTGAAATAACGCCGGTGAAATGGGAAGTAATCACCGCATCGGACCAGGGAGCAACGGAAGAGTTTATGCTCAAGAACAACTGCATTGTTGACGGAAGCAAAATCGCTTTGGCAAAATTGGAGGCAAAGCTAACAGCAGGCAAGGACAATGCGCTGGGAAAATTCATTGTAAGCAGCGATGATTTGCCAGGCGCAAACAGCATAACCCTCACGGAAAACTTTTCAAAGATTGCCGATGCCCTGCCTGCAGGCTTTGAGGGAAAAATCAGGGTGCAATTTGTCCCAAATAGTGAAATTGATTCAGGCAACGCAAAAATGAGCAT
>Ga0315293_10004103_pt1 | contig 13919 bp, 14 predicted proteins | sample YL17G13_20_MG_FD_203071 | JGI IMG/M metagenome (GOLD analysis project Ga0315293, IMG submission 203071) | Sediment microbial communities from Yellowstone Lake, YNP, Wyoming, USA - YL17G13_20 | ecosystem: Environmental > Aquatic > Freshwater > Lake > Sediment | place: USA: Wyoming | collected... | reverse complement strand
TATCTTCTTTTTGTCATCCCCGCGAAAGCGGGGATCCATCTCCTCTTAAAACAAAAATCCAAAACAAAATCTATCTGTCTTTCTTCTATCTTCTTTTTGTCATCCCCGCGAAAGCGGGGATCCATCTTCTCTTAAAACAAAAACCAGGTTAAATCATCTTTCTTAAAATCTATCTTTTTTCTTCTTCGTGCTCTTCGTGTCCTTCGTGGTAAAATCTTCTGACTTCTGACTTCTGACTTCTGACTTCTGGCTTCTGGCTTCTGGTTTATGTGCACTTGTATATATAAGTTATCTCTACGCCCAGCCACCTCATCTTGCCGGGTGCCCCATCATCCATCTGCCGCCACACCGCCAGTTTCGCACCGGCCGCCAGTTGGTGAATATCCGTTTTCCCGGCCTCCGGGATATTCAGCACCTCGACCAGCGCACCATCATTATCGAACGGGTCCGTATTTGTCTTCCAGTCATCCGCATCGAATTTTTGCAGGTAGCAGTTATAATACCCGCCGCCCGTAGCGTTCGAGGCAACCTCGGCGATCCGTATCCCGCTGGCCGCGGTCCCGCCACCTCCTGTAACCGCCGCCTCCACCGGTATATCGCCCAGTTCCTCCTTCAGTTTAGCGATCTCCGCCATGAGCGAGCCTGCCCCGGACTCCATCGAGCCTGCCCCGCCCCCGCCAACCGTAGCGGCCTCCGCCCTTTTCCCGCCCGTCGTCGCGGTCGCGGTCGCGGTCGCGGCGGCGGCGGCCCCGCCGCTGCCCGCGTTACTACTACCCAGCCCGGGATTATTCCCCTGGGGTATCGCCGCGAAGTCGAGCTGCGAGAAGTTCGTCGCGATAGTTGTCTCGCCGCTTACATAATCGTGCACTACCTGCGTCACCACCGTATTGATCTCATCGTACACCGCCGGCATCGCCACGCTTCGGATCAGGTCGCCCACCTTCGCATCGTCCGTTAGATAGGCCACTGTAACGGTAAGCGTCTGTCTGCGTTTGCCATACCACCCGATCGCCGCCGCCGCCACCGCCTCCAGCAGGTATTTATCGTTCCGCAGTATCTGGCTGGCGCCCCCGTATATCTCCTTAGCCCCGGCGGCATTGACCCCCACCACCGTCCCTTTGTTGATCCACCACAACTGCGCGTATGGTAAGTCGATTATCAGCGTTCGGCCGCCCCCGGCTATCGGCGTCTCGGCCTCTACCACCACCTCCACCCGCTGATCGGTCTGGACCGCCACGGTAGCGATCAGGTCTTCCCAGTTAAATATCGGCTGGCTGCCCGCCGGCTCGGCCCCCTCGAAATGGCCCGACGCGAATTCATGCCCCGGGCTGGCGCTCAGCGAGAACCCCATCATATTATCAAGCATCGTCACGCCGCATGATGCAGACTTATTGCCATCATCGTCAACCACAATCTCCGAGAGCTTCGATACTTTGTGGAATTTCCCCTCATATTCCACCCACACCATTGGTGCGCAGTATTCCGATATCGTATCCGGCGGCCGCCGATCGACGGGCGTCGCACCGGTATAGTCCCATCCGCGTTTGAGCGGTAGTTTCCGCAGGAAGTGCCGCCCGTCGTTAAAGTAATCCGCAGCCTCATAACCGCCGGTTCCATCCTCCGCCAGCCCGCCATCCGTATCGCAGGCCGGGTTAACATTATAATTTTCAATCCGCCAATCCCAGTCCAGCGGCATCCGCCACTGCCGGTACACCTGGTCGTACCGCGGCTGGGCGCGGTACCGTTCATTCTCTTTTATCTGCTCATCCTCATCGAGGTCGCCGTACCCGCTCTCGTTTTTCGCGCCGTCTTTGTAGTATCCTTCTTCGGCGCTGGTCCAACCCGGATCGAACGTATGCCAATCGATCGTAAAGCAGCTCGTTACCAGGTCGCCTCTCACCCGCACGGTATCGAACCGGTTCGCATCGATCAGGTTCATCTGCACAATCCGGTTGGCGTGCACGTTCCCCAGCTCTATATCGATTATATTGGCGCTCGGGCTGAGCGTTACATCCCCCACGGTTATCTCTTCGTCGAACACGGTAGCCACCTCGATCCCCACCGCCGGGTCCCTGCCAAACCCTACCTTTGCGATCTTCCAGGTAAACCCCCTGCGCCGGTCGATCAGTCCATCGAGCAGCATCAGCAGCGTAAGTCCCTCCACCCGTCCGCAGCTCGCCACATCATCGAGCAGCGCCTCCTGGCCGGTCAATTGGAACCGTATCCCATCGGGCCGGTTATCCCACAGCATCATCGCCAGGAACTGCCTGTGGCTCCACACCGCACCATCTGCGCTGTACCGGTATATCCCATCGGCGTTAGCCGAATTTGCGCGGTTACCGATCTCGCTTATCCCCCGGTCGTCCGAGCTGTTCATCATCGGCACCCGGTCTATACTAACCTCCAGGCCGCCCTGCTCGGCCTTCGCCTGCCGAATCACCTCCCGATCCAGCAGGTAGCTCAGTTCCACCGCCTCATATATCTGCTGGCCGCCTGCGACCGGTTGGCCGCCGATAGTCACCGCGCCATCGATACTGAGCAGGTCTCCGAGAAACCTGCCGGTCCAAAGCTCCGTCGCAACCGCATCGACCGTAGCCCGAATCTGCACGAACCATCCCAGGTACGCAAACGGCCCGGCCGCGTAAAACGTTTGATTCCCCTCTACCGTTCGATACCCATAATCCCAGAGAAAGTTCGCCGTCCCGATCCCCGGCGCCGCCACGCTTATACTGCCAATCGCGCTGAGCAGCGGCTCCAATACCCACGCATCCGCCCAGTTCTGCCGGACATACACGTTCGGGCAAATAAATGTAGTAATCGTAGCCGCCATCTTTTTGTCATCCCCGCGAAAGCGGGGATCCATCTTCTCTTAAAACAAAAACCCAAAAAATATCTTTCTTTCTTCTATCTTCTTTTTGTCATCCCCGCGAAAGCGGGGATCCATCTTCTCTTAAAACAAAAACCAGGTTAAATCATCTTTTTTAAAATCTATCTCTTTTCTTCTTCGTGCTCTTCGTGTTCTTCGTGGTAAAATCTTCTGACCTCTGACCTCTGACTTCTTTCTTTTGACTTCTGATCAATTCAACTGCAACAGCCACGCCATCCTCACAATCGTCCTGGCCGTCCCCGCGGTCCCGAACCCGCCGACAATCGTCCCGGTTATGTTCGTGCCCACCGGGTCGCAGCCCAGCACCATCACGCTGCTATACGTAATCCCATCCTCATCGATCACCGTCACCGCCGAGCCTTGCATCGCTTTATAAGCCAATATCGCCGTGTTGGCAAGTCCACTGTTGTCGAAATCTCGCTCGGTTACAATCTCGCTCGGCCTGGCCTTCACTCCCCGACAGCGATACGCATGGTAGTCCACACCATCCCTGCTTATATCCTCCACCTTCTGACCGCCGCGTGCGATCTTCCCGGCAACGATATACAATGAATTACCCGCGATACTGCTCATCGTTTACATATTCCCATTCGGGTTCAGCGATGGCAACTGCGCCGCCGCCCGCCCGCCGCCATTGCCATTGCCCAGTTTGACCTCTATCTTTTTCAAAATCTCCGTTTGTTTTTTGGTTTCCTCTATCATTTCCGGTGGGTATTCCATCTTTACCGCCGGCTGCCCTGTCGCGGCCGAGCCAACAATTGATTCATACTTTTCCCGGGGGCTGGCCGTTTGCCACTTAAACAACGTGTCCTCCAATGGCTCACCACTCGGCCTGCTATTCTTGAATTTATCCCAGGCAAACGAATCCAATTCCCGACTTCGGCTAAACCTAGACCATTCCAACAACCACGCTTGAAAAGGCCGCTCAGCGTACATGACTTTTTCCTGCTCAACCGCGATGTCACGCAATAATTTCCCATACCTCGCATCCTCCGATGCCCTCAGGGCCATCCCCGCCTTCATCCCTTGCGCTTGGTATTCAGCCGCCTCCTGTGTCTTCATGTAATTCGCCTGTTCCAGCCTCTCCGCCGCCTCGCCTTCCGGGCTTTCAGCATAACGCAAAAGACCCTCAACCGCTTCTCGGCCTTCCCCGCGTGCTAATTTCAAAATTCCAGGAGCTGCGGTTTTCCCATAAATTTGGCCCGCCAATTCCATCCTTTCGCCAGGTTCCATTCCCACAGTATTTGCTTTGAACGCCTCCCACACCTCCATCGCGGATAGCTCCTTTTTCCCTTTCAAACCCAGGATTTTTTCGGCGTTGGCAGCAGGACCAATCAGGGCCTCCATCGTAGCGCCTGGCAAACTTTTAAGTTTCCGCCCCGACAGACCGCGAGCAGTTATCGCCAAATTTTCCATAGTTTCCGAAGCGTTCCAACCCATCTCTGTAGCCACAGGTTCCATCTTACCAACCAAATCAATCATTTCTTCATCGGTCAATCCCGCCCAGCCTGAAACGCCCCCGATCTGCCTCCGGAAAGCTCCCAGTTCATCGCGGGTACCCATTCCAAAGCCTTTTGCGGTTCTCAACAAATTACCGGTCGCCTCATCCCCCGCGTGTCGTACTGCATAACCAATCATCTCCTCCTGGGCTTTTGATAATTCTTCATCGCTCATCGACCCCCGGAACTGCCGTTGCATCTCATTTGCAACAGTCGTTACAGCTTCACTGCCGGCGCCGGTTTTCTGCATTAACAGCGACACATTTTTAGCGACGTTACTCCGCAGCTCCTCGGTATATGCCCCGGTTGCCTCAAATAAATCCTCCATCGGTTGTCTAAACTTTGACATGCTCGCAACAAGCGCATCTGCGCTTTCCTTCGACTTATCCAGTATCTTCAGCAACTCTTTAGCGCCGGCCACAACCAAACCTATCCCCGCCGAGCCTGCCAGGACCCCATAAGCATTTTTCATCTGGCCGAGCGTCCCGATGCCCTTATTTGTCGAATCGTGTATTTCCTGCCCCGCTTTTTTGCCGGCGGACCCCCAATCTTTAGCTCCCCGTTCAGCCTTTTTTTGGGCATCCACTACCCGCAAAAACGCCTGCACGGCCTTGGCCTCTTCGGCTTCCATTGTAAACTTTACCGTTGCCATATTACGCACTTATCCTCGTAACGGTTGTGGTCTTATCGGAGTTGATTTTACGGACTATTATTTCCGCCACCAGGTTTGCCAGCTCCTGCGCCTCCGCTTGCGTCACTGCAGCGATCTCCCCCGCCAGGTCCGGGTAGTTACTCCGTTTGATACTAAGCTGCATGGGCCCTGTCATCACCCCATGCGCCCTCTTCCCCGTCCCGCTAACCCGTATCATCCGCGTAACTTCCCGCTTCATCCGGCCGGACATAATCAGCGGCAGCCTCGCATCAGGGTTACCGAGTTTCGCGAACCCCTCTTTGCGTTTAATGGTTTTTATCGCCCGCCTCTTATAGCCGTATTTGGCCGCGGCCCCGGTCCGGAAGTGCCTGCCCAGCATCTTATCATACCAGTATTTGATCGCCTCTTGCAGCGCGGGGATTGTCAGTTTTTTGCCGAAATCATCTCTTGTCTTCAGCATATCTTTCGGCATTCCAACCGATGTAATCGTCACCCCGGTAATCATCCGCCAAACTCCATTCCCATCAAGTGGACATCCGCAAACGTGGGATTATAATTTTTGAACTCCCCCGCCCTCCACATCCGGTATGTCAGCAGCCGCCTTGAAATCACTTTTTTTTTTGATCATTTTTCTCTTTAACCATAGCGACTATGCCGGGCCAGTCCAGTATCGCCTCCAGCGACTTTCGCAGCGACTGGTCATTCCACAGTTTCAATACATTGGCCTCCACCCTGCCGACCCGGTAGTTAAGCCCCAAAAAGAAATTCCCGACCCGCAATTGTTCCGCCTCGGTCATCTCCGGCGGCGGCCATTCCTCCCCCTGGGCCTGCGCTTTAATCTGCCCGCAAAAATCCGACCGGAGTTTCATCGTTAGTTTTTTCACCCCGTCGAACTGGGCCATCGGCGCCCGGTCCACCTCATCGTTATCATTAAGCACGAGTTGGTCCGGCAGGTATCTTTCCGGCGGCACCGCCCATATCCCCCCATCCCCCATCTTCACTTCATGTCCCCACCTTCGTTCGATCCTCGCCAGGTCCGCAGGCCCGGGCGGATTCTCTTTTTCCCACCCGATCCACAATCGGTCGTTCACCTGTTGCCACACCTGGTTTTCCGGGTAATACCCAACCTTCGGTTCCGTCCCCCCCGGGCACAGCGAGCTTTGCGCGGCTGCGCATATCACCCCGGCGGCGGCCATCTGCCCGCTGCCGGGGTATCCAACCTGCGAGAAGTTTACCCCTGCCAGGTGATCGAGTTTCATCTCTTTCAACAACTTTTCAGTCGGCGCATTTACCATATCGCCAAAATAATACAAAAACCCTGCCATCTTTTATTCTTTCTTAAAAACAAAAATCCAAAACAAAATCTATCTATCTTTCCTCTGACTTCTGACTTCTTTCTTCTCTTACTATTGCCTAGTGCCTAGTGCCTATTGCCTTCTTCCAAATTGTCATCCCTGCGCAGGCAGGGATACATCTTCCTCTTTCGGCTTATTCCCGTTGTCGAACTGTTTCATCGCCGCGGCCAGACGATCATATTCCTCCCGGTCCGCCGGCAGCGTAAGCAGTCTCATCCGGTTCCTGATCGCACCGGCCGCCCCGGGATCATCCACCCTAAGCTCCACCGCCGCCCGGTCTTTCTTTTCTTTTCCCATCGTGATATCTCTCCTGACTTTCTCTTAAAACAAAAAACAAAACCATCTATCTATCTTTTTTCTTCTATCTTCTTTTTGTCATTCCCGCGCAGGCGGGAATCCATCTTCTCTTAAAACAAAAACTCCTAAAAAACATCTATCTATCTTTCTTCTGACTTCTGACCTCTGACTTCTTTCTTCTGACTTCTGACTTTTTTCTTCTCTTCTAGTGCCTGTTGCCTAGTGCCTGTTGCCTGTTCGTAGCCTAGTGCCTGTTGCCTATCGCGGTGCCTAGTGCCTTCTTCCTATATCAATGCCGCCAGTACATAAGCCATCATCGGGTTCGACCCGTCTTTAACCGGGTGTATCTCGATTGTGCACTGTTGCGGCGAGCCGCTAACGCCTGTAGCTACAATCATCCCCGCGGCCACTGTTATCTGCGGGTGCACCGACCCGCTCGCCCGGCTGCCGCCTGCTGATCCCTTGGCCAGTTGCACCAGCGTACTGCTAGCAATCGCCACGCCCTCTTTATACGTACTGAACAAATCCACATCATCGCACACGATTGTTATTACCGGCTGGCAAACGTCGATATACAACATGGTGAAGTATTTCGCCCCCGCCCCCTGCCCGCCGTCTTTTCGTTTTTTCACCGTGATCCCGAACGTGATCGATATCGACTGCACCCCGTCCACCTCCACATTATTCAGCTTCGCCGGTCCTGCCCAGAACACCTCATCTGTCGCCGGCGTCCCAACGAGCGCCTGGGTGGGCGTAGTGACCAGCGGCGCGTTTGTCCCATCGGATATAGTCCATATCTGCGCCTGGATCGAGCCAACCTGCTCGACCCCCACGCTGAGCGATACCGGAACCACCAGTCCCATATTAACCACCGCCTTAAGCGCCCCGGTCGCCAATCGGCCGCCAAGGTTATCGCAAAGCTGACAATATAGCGTTACGCTATCCCCGGTCTTAATCGGGTACCCCGCCAGCGGGTCCGCCCCGAACGTTGTCAGCAGCGATCCGATCTCCGAGGTCTCGAACGGCGCCACCGGGTCCACCGAATTAACGTATGCCATCTTGGGCACAGACTGCCCATCGGCCCGCGGCCTCACAATCTCGCCGCCGCCGGTAAGCGTATGATCCGATATGCCGTTTATCGCATTACCATCGATATCGATCATCCACGGGTAAAAGTTTTTATGCGCCATCGCTTAGCTCCTTATTGTCATCCCCGACTAGATCGGGGATCCATCTTCTCTTAAAACAAAAATCCTAAACAACATCTTTCTCTCTTTCTTCTGACTTCTGACTTCCGACTTCTTCCTTCTCTTCTACTTCCACTCAATCGTATATTTAATTCTCACGGTTTTTTTACCACTGGCATTCTTGCGGTCTATCTCGGCGAATCCCGCCCCTTCGGTCCCAACCCTCGCGATCGACAGGTACCCCGCCTGGCCTGACAAAGCCAGCACCTGCTCGATTATAGCCTGGACCACCGTTGTGAACGCCGCTAGCGAATCCCTGTCATCCGTATATCCGGCAACCGCGTCGAACCACAGTGCCAGGCTCCCTTCCCACGAATACGAATCGCTGCCCCCCGTCCCGATCCGCTGGGCCTTCATATCCTCGGTGGTAATAATTGCGAACGGCATTGGCGGGTCCGTCTCGGCCGTATCGAAGATATGCAGTTTCGTCGCTGCGTTATTGGCAGCGCCCACCCATGTGCGAAACGCTGTCGAATCCGCGACATTCTCGATCAGGTATGTAATCGGCTGCGTACTCATAAGATCAATCTCTCATTATGATTTCTACGCGTGCAGCCGCTCACCGCTGCGTTGTATATTTTCCGTTGCCGTGAACTCGCACCGCCAGAAGCTCCCTTCCCTGCTGTGGTTGTTGAGCGTATAGATCACGCCGGCTTCTGTCACCGTATCCACGCGGTCGCTGGGGCTTGCCAGGTCCGCCGGGTCGATCAGCCAGGTCCGCCGGTGTACAACCTGGCTTCCATCTTCCTCGGCCCCGCCGGTCCCATCGGCCCCTACCGGGATTGCCACTATATTCCGCGCCGCCGCCCCGGATGGTGTAAGGCTCACCGTATCCCCCAGTTCATCCTGGAACATACTCACATCGCCCGCCGCCATATCCCGCAGTGTACTCATCTACCCGCCAGCTTCATCTCTTAATCAAAAACCCGATCAATCCCATCAGCACGCCGATCATCATCGTGGCCCAATGAGGCAGCCGGTTGCGTATCTGGTTAATCATCTTCCATTGATCGCCATCGGATTTTTCCAGTTGTTTGATCTGCTGCCCATGCCTGGTCACATCCACGCACGGCCGATGTTCATCATTAGTCACCAGTCACCTCCGGTTCTTCGATGCGGTGGCCGCCCGCCCGGGCGACCACTGCGTTAAGACTAACCACTTGAAACCAGTCAACGCCGGGTCAGCTCAAGGTTGACTTCGTGCCGTACTGCCACAATCCAAACCCGACATTACTGATCTCTTTGATCCCGAACAACTGCTTGTTATTGAGCTTTTCGTATTCGGAACCCGCCCCGATGATTTGTACGGTCATATCCTCTTCCTTTTGGAGGATGAAGGGTTTAACCGGCCCATCGGTCCGGAACACGCAAAAGTTGGTGGTCCACGCGCTCAGCCGCGGGTTGGTCACATGGGTAACCTTGAAATCATTATCCTGTACCAGCGGGTTATCCACGGCCCCGCTGCCGGTATTAACCACGTTGCGGGTCGTTGCCGCCCGGAAGGCAGGCATCAATGCCGGGCCGGTCATCACCAGGAATTCACTGGCCGCCTCGTGCACCGGCTCACCCTTATCATCCTTGTAGGCAAGCATATACGCTATCACGCCCAGCACCGCCATCGCCGCCTCATAACTGGTCGGCGCAGCAGCCGTCGTCACGTCCAGGGCCGTCACCTCGGTGGCGGTCAGCAGGTTCTTCAGCGTCCCGCTGTCCCCTTCGCTGTGGTCAGTATCGAAGAAATACTGCCCATCGTACGCCAGCCCGCTCGTAGAGCCGGCCCCATTCAATAACAGCGTACTGATCAGCTTGGCATGATGGCCCATATACCGCCGAGCCAGGTCAGCGATCCGGATATCGATCTGGTCGGTCTTATCGCGCCGGATATCATCCGTCATAAATTCCAGCGTCGCCTCGCAGGTCTTATTGACAATTGTGATCCCGTTCTCGGTAAGTCCTTTGGCAATCCTCGGGCCAACCCATTCCCGCAGCGCCGGGGACGCCGTAAGCCACTTATACGTTTCAGACGCCTGGTCGCTCCCAAAATTCATCGCCAGTCGAGGCACCCAGCTTAGTCTTGCCGCTTCCTCGACTGCTACATACAAACTCCGAATCTCCCGCGTACCCAAACCACTTGCACCCATTGCATCATCTCCTTACGTTATAAATTTTTCAAATCTCATCATGCAGCCAACAAAAAAAACGCCCATGCATCCAGCTTACGACTCTTGCGCCCAGGTCCCGCGTTTATCGAGGATGTGATACCCGTTCGTACCATCGCCGCCAACCTTCAGGTAATCCCCGCGCCTCGCCGTGGCCTTGGTATTGGTAAGTTTCTTGCCATCGCCGCCGGCCGCCATCCCGCATCCGCCGATATTCAGATCGGCGGCATTGAAGTCAAGCATAATCCCCGCAGCGCCATCGGCCCCGCAGTTAACCAGTGTCACTTCCGTATTCGACACCGTCGCCGGCAAAGTGGCTGTCTTGGCATCCGTGCCCAGGTAAATGATCTTGCCGGTATCCGTAGCGGCCACGATCGTGTAATCATCGGTCTTGAGTATCCGGTTGAGGTTCGGCCCGAACTCATCGACGATATACGGCTCGAACTCCACAATCGCCTTATTCGTGCCGGTCCTCTGGACAACCTTCCCGACGCAACTATAGGCCGCCGATGCGCTCGCCCCAACCAATGTCAGCGTGGTATCATCACTGGCATAGACATACCTGCCCACATCTGTAACCACCACGCTTGTCAGGGTCACTTCAAGCCGGTACTTACCGGCCAGCAGCTCGACATCCTTATCGCCGGCCGAGCCGCCCGAGTTATCGCACTGGTTTATAATATGACCTGCAAACGGCTCGCCGGCAACCAGCGAATTGGCATACCCGCTCGAGTTCAAACTCGCCATCCCGCCCTCGTAAAGTATATCCACCGCCGCCGGCAACGCACCCTTCTCGCCTACCGCCCGATTCAACGCTACATCCGCAGATAACACCATAGCTATCACTCCTTACGTACGTTTTTTATCTTACATTTTGGTCCCATCGCGCCGATACATTCCCGGCACTTTTACTTTTTCAATCGATCCCACACCGCCTTCATCGGCCCGTAACAAGCCACATCCCCGCTACTCCGTTTCAAATAGTCACCCACCGCCGCCGCCGCCAGCGGGTCATCTTCCATCACCCGTATGCAGCCATCCCCGACCAACTGATCGCCGCCTGGCACCTGTTTGATGGTTCGGGCAACCCCGTCGAAATAAGGGTCGCTCCCCAGTATCACGATCTCACCTTCTTTCGCCGGCTCGATATTTTTTGCCAGCCTGTTTTTCCTCGGCAACCCCGCCGTCGCGACCGCCGTCGCCTGGGCCTCAAGCACTTCCAACTGCCCGCGCAGGCCCTCATTCTCTTCCCGCAACTGCTCAACCTGCCCGGTCAATTCCTCGTTTTCAAGTTGGAGCCGTTCCACGGTATCGGGCAATTCCCCATCCCGGCCATCATCGCCGTCGCGGCCGCCGGCCAGGTCTTCCAGGTCATCGGGGCCCTTGTAGTTTTTCTTAGCCATAAAGCAACTCCTTCATTCAAAAGTAATATAAAAAAATCAAACCCGGCGACACCGCATCGCCACATCTTAACGCCAGGTTACAGCTTGATCCGGCCTTCCGCCTGTGCCGTTTTCATGTTGCAATACACCCGCAGCGCCCGCTCTTTATCGCCGCATCGCTCCATCAGGGGCGCGTAATCTTCGCTCGCCGTGAACTCTTCCCTCATCTTTTCTGTTTTCGACTGGCCGGCGGGCTCCCCGGCGGTTCGCTTGCCGTTATTGACCTTATCCTGCGCATCGGAAAATTCCTGCTCGGCCGGATCGACCTTGCCCTTTTTGCCGGGGTCACCCTGCTCATTACCGTTTTGCTGCGCAGCCAGTAGTTTCTCTTTGAGCAGCTTGTTTTGAGCTGAGGTTGCCTCCTCGATTGTAGCTCCCTTGGAATACTGCTCGACCAGGAACACCGGGTCATCGCCAAACTGGGCGGCAAACGCGGCGAACTTCTTTTTCTCCGCCTCCGCGCCCTTGGCAAAGGCCCCATCCGCAATTTCCTTGTGAACCGCAGGATAATCCTTCGCCAGCGATTCACCCGTCATTTCAACCACATTATTATCACCCATGTCTTGTTGCTCCTTATTCTCGTAACTAAAAACTTCCGTAACACAATTATTCTGAGCGCCAAAAGTACAGACGCTGCCTTCTACCACCACCGTATTGGTTATCAACGTGCCCGGGCCGCTGAGCGTATGGCCGTTTACCGCCACGCTCGCCCCTTCCTTGATATACTCTATCCTGCTCTTATTCGGGTCGAACCGCAGCGACGCCTCGAACGGGTACCCGCCCGCCGAATCCGCCTGGATCGCCCTGCCCCACTCGTTATCGAGCAGCCGGCCATCCATCTGGAACTTGCCATCGAACGTAGCGGCCGTCGAGAATCCCACCCGCCTATCGACATCGTGGGTATCCAGGATCGGCACCGTTTTTTTTGCCAGCTTCATGCTCGCCAGCTCAAACCCCATATTCCCCCAGTACCAGTGCTTAACGATGGAGCCATCGTACAGCATCAACCTTATATTTTTCTTATCCTCCTCACCCTCCCCAAACGAACACGCACCCTGCATATTGAACACCGTCGCCTCGGCCGGAATATCCATCATCCTGGTATCCACCGTAAATTTATTATTCGGGTTCATCATCGCTCCTTTTCGCCGTGCTCTTTTTCGCCGCGTTTTCCACATCGAGCTGGGTCTTTACATCCGCGTAGTCCTCGCCCTGCCGTGCGCATATCTTCATGCGGTTGGTCGTCTCGTTTTCCAGTTGCATCGAATCGGCCTGGGCCTCGCGGAACGGGTCAACATACGGCCACTTTCGGCACTGCACTTCGTGCCGGGAGGCATCGTCCCGCCTGGTCAGCTTTTGCTCGTTTATCTTCCGTTCAACCCACCATCGCCACGCCCTCGATGCGTGCCCCTTAATCATAATTTCCTGCTCAACCTCCCAGTTATCCCGGCACTCGCCATACGCGAACCGCGCGTTCATAAATGTAGCGCCCGAGAAGTCCAGGGTCATCAGCATCAGCGGCATACACAGCGGTCGCCCGATGAAGGACAGCATCCGCATAATAAACGGGTCGAACATAGTCCCCGGCCGCGTCTGGCCGATCCCCGCAGCGCTCTCCCCCGGCTCACCGTACATGATCGTACCATGCCCGATCTTCTCTTCCTTATTGCCGGTCTCGCTATCGGTGCCCACCTCATCGCTGCCCCCATAAATCGGCGGGGCGCCCATATCATCTTTTTGAGCAATGAACATCGTGAACGCCGCGTTCACGCACGCCGCCACCAGCTCGGCGTCCACGTACTTGCACAGCTTTTCGATAAAGTCGATGCTACTGGTCAGCGCGGGCTCGCCCCGGCTGTTGCTGAAGCGTTCCGGGTTGAATGTATGCACCACATCGCGGGCCTTGTACATCTTGTAGCTGTCCGGCTTTATGAACCCCCACTTGCCCGGCAAGCCGATATAATAGCCGATCACCTTTTTGGTTGTCTTACTGACCGCCACGCCGTTCACAACGTCGAATTCTTTCGCCGTGATATTACCAAGCGGCCGCCCGCACTGCTCACCCTCGAACGCCTGGAGCTGGCCGTTATCCAGCAGGATCGTTCCCATATCGCCATCCCGCCGGTAGCTCAGGTACATCATCCGCAGGTACTGGTTATATCCGAACCGCCCGGTCACCTCGCACGGCTGATCGACCATCTCCTCTTTCCACATCTCCTCCGCGGCGGTGTTCCACCCTTTATCGTCCGTCCGGGCCTGGATTTTCACCCCCCTGCCCACCACGCCGTTTCGCTCGGTCCGCAGCAGCCCCTTCACCAGCGGGTTATTCCTGCCCATTTCGCGCATAGTATCGCGCAGCTTAAACAGCCTCTCTTCGGTAA
>Ga0315293_10004102_pt1 | contig 13919 bp, 8 predicted proteins | sample YL17G13_20_MG_FD_203071 | JGI IMG/M metagenome (GOLD analysis project Ga0315293, IMG submission 203071) | Sediment microbial communities from Yellowstone Lake, YNP, Wyoming, USA - YL17G13_20 | ecosystem: Environmental > Aquatic > Freshwater > Lake > Sediment | place: USA: Wyoming | collected... | reverse complement strand
GTCCGACCCATTCATCTTCAACCGGCAAAATATTTGCAAGAGCCTCAATTATAGTTACTTTTGTACCGACGGTCGCATAGATGCAGGCCATTTCGCAGCCGATAAAACCACCGCCGATTATTGCCATTGACTTGGGTATATGATTGAGGCCCATCGCCTCGGTGCTGCTTATTATATTTTCACCGTCAAACGGTATAAAAGGAATTTCAATCGGTACTGAGCCGGTGGCGATGATAATTTTTGATGCTTCGATTTCTGCAGGATTGTTTCCGCTAACAGTAATTTTATTTTTTGCCGTAACAATACCTGTACCCTGCAGGATTTTTATTTTATTGCTCTGTATCAGGCCGGTCAGACCTTTTCGTAATCCTGTGACAACTGCATCCTTGTGTACCTGCATCTTCGGCCAGTTTGCTTTAGGATTTTCAACTTCAACGCCCATAGATGAAGAATTTTTTGCGATTGTCAAAATATGAGCCGAAGCAAGCAGAGCCTTTGACGGGATACAGCCGCAGTTAAGGCATACCCCGCCGATATTGTCTTTCTCGACAATGCAGGCAGCGGCGCCTTTTTGTGCGCATCTTATAGCGGCCGCGTACCCGCCGGGACCTGAACCGATTACTGCAACATCGAATTTTTCAGCCATTATTAATCTCCATCAATTCAACTTTTAACTATTGCAGTTGTAGCGGCATCGAATATTTTCACTCCGCCGCGCTCAAGCTGAATTATAAGTCCTTCGGCAGGCTCAATACCAATACAATTTCCTGTAAATTGCCTGCCGTTGTGTTCAACGGTAATTCTCCTGCCCAGCAGGATACTCATACTGCACCATTTTTCGACAATTTCGCCGGGGGTTTTCAGTTCGCTGGCAAGACAATGGTCAAGATTCACGAGCAGTCTTTTTGCAATTCTGTTTCTGTCGCAGACGGTACCGCTTTGAATATCAATACTCGTGGCCGTTTGAGCCAGCTCGTCGGGAAACTCCTCTTTTTTCTGATGACAATTGATGCCGATGCCGACAACAAAAAATTTTTGTTTTTTTACTGATATACCTTCGACAAGAACACCCGCAGCTTTTTTATCATTCAGCAAAATGTCATTTGGCCATTTGATTTTTGCTTCGTTCCTGCCGCATCGTCCTATAGTTTCGCCGACACCGACAGCGCAGGCGAGCACAAGTGCATCTGGTTTAATATCAGGCTCATACAAAAGGATTGAGCAGAGAATACTTTTGCCTGGCTCGCTAAGCCAGGCACTTCCTCTTCTGCCTCTGCCGGCAGTCTGATACTCGGCAAAAACAACAAGGCCGTCATTTTTTCTGCCGCCTTTGGCATATTCGGCGGCGATATCATTTGTGCTTGAAGTGCTTTTGTAAACGATTATTTCTTTGCCGATTCGGACTGTGCCGAGATTCGCTTTTATAAAGTCGGTATTAAGGGAAACATATTCTCCGGCCATCTGTCTAAAATTCCCTGTCGAGGCCAATATCTACCGAAACTGCGCTGTGAGTTATTGCTCCTATGGAAATCCTGTCAACACCGCAAAGTGCGATTTGCCTTACGTTGTTCAGCGTAATCCCGCCGCTTGCCTCAAGCAGCGGTTTGCTGCCGCACATCTTGTCTCTCATCGCGACGGCGTGTTTGTACTGCCACTGCCCCATATTATCGAGCAGCACAACGTCAATGCCGGGCACTTTCAGAACGTAATTAAGCTGGTCGTCCACGTGGTCAACCTCGACACAGATGAATTTTACGCTCTCGATTTTTTTTGCCTGCTCGACGAGCTTTTTAAGTTTAGGCGTCAGATTTTTGCCTAACTGTACGATATGATTGTCCTTGAACATCACCGCTTCGCTGAGGTTGTAGCGGTGATTGTGTCCTTTCCCGCAGCGGACCGCGTATTTCTCAAGCTCGCGCCAGCCGGGTATTGTCTTGCGGGTGTCGTATATTTTTGCCTTTGTGCCGTGCACGGCATATACATATTTATAAGTCATAGTCGCTATTCCGCACAGCCTCTGAAGAAAATTCAATACCACTCTTTCAGCGCTCAGCATCGACCGCATCGGCCCCTCTATCAGTCCCAGCCTGTCGGCCACTTTGGCCTGCTGACCGTCGCGTTTGAAAATTTTTAATTTCAGTCTGCGGTCATATCTTTTCAGGGCTTCTTTGGCGATAATCATACCTGCTACAACAATTTCCTCACGGGTTATAATATAAGCCTTTCCCTTTGCGCCGGCAGGTATCATAAGTTCGCTCGACGGGTCTCTTCCGCCATAATCTTCCTCGATTGCCATATCTATAAGCTTGGTTGCATTTTTAAGGTTCAGGCTTTTCATTTTTGTTCCTTTGCCATATTCGATGTTGAACGTTCAGTGTTCAACGCTTCTTTTTTCTGTAAAACATTATACTGATAACTGATAACCGATAACCCAATTAAATATTAAATTTTAAATCTTAAATTTTCCTTTTCCCTATCTCCGGCAATTCCTTCAATTCTTTCAACTGGTCTCTCAAATATGCCGCCTGTTCAAAATCAAGCTTCTCGGCAGCTTCCAGCATTTCCTTTTCAATCTGCACGGCGATTTCAGCGGCATCGTATTCGTCGTCGCTGAGGCTGATTGCCTGCCGCGCAACCTGCCGCGCCTTTAATTTATCCTGCAGACCGGTATAAATCTGCTTTTTTATCGTCTCAGGCGTAATATTATGCTCTTTATTGTATTGCGTCTGTATTGTACGCCGCCGGCTCGTTTCGTCAATTGCTTTTTGCATCGCTTCTGTTACCTTATCGGCATACATAAAAACCTTCGCATCGACGTTTCTCGCCGTCCTGCCTATGGTCTGAATCAGCGACGTCCGGCTTCTCAGGAAGCCTTCCTTGTCCGCATCGAGTATCGCCACCAGCGAAACCTCCGGCAAATCGAGCCCTTCACGCAAAAGGTTAATTCCGACTAACACGTCAAATTCCCCTCTCCGCAAATCGCGCAGAATATCAACTCGCTCAAGGGTCTTTATCTCGCTGTGTAGGTATCGGCACCGATAACCCTTCTTTGCTATATATGAAGACAAATCTTCAGCAAGCCTTTTCGTAAGCGTTGTAACCAATACCCGCTGCTTTACCTGCACGTGTTTTTCAATTAAATCGAGCAGATGAGGCACCTGGTTCGATGCAGGCTGAACAAAAATCTCAGGGTCAAGCAATCCCGTCGGCCTTACAACCTGCTCGACAACTGCCCCTTTGCTAAGATTCAGTTCAAATTCAGCAGGCGTTGCAGAAACGAATATTACATTGCGCCAATCCTGCTGAAATTCATCGAACCGTAGTGGCCTGTTATCAAGCGCGCTCGGCAGCCTGAAACCATGTTCAATAAGCACCTTTTTTCTGCTCCTGTCTCCTGCGTACATCGCCCGAATCTGCGGCACTGTCGCGTGCGATTCATCGATAAACAAAAGAAAATCGTCAGGAAAATAATCAATCAGCGTATAAGGCCTCGCCCCTGCCGGCAGTCCGCTCAAATGCCTCGAATAATTCTCAATCCCGCTGCAAAAGTCGACTTCCCGCAGCATTTCAAGGTCATACATAGTCCTTGCCTGCAACCTTTGTGCCTCAAGCAGTTTGCCATCCTGTCGCAGCTTCATAAGCTGCTGGTCGAGTTCAATTTTTATACTCTCGATTGCCAATTCAATCCTGTCTGCTGGCATTACATAATGCCCTGCCGGATAAACAAACAATTGCTGCTCTTTTGCTAATATTTCCCCGCTGACAGGATTGATATAATTTATCTTTTCTATTTCATCGCCGAAAAATTCAAGCCTTACGGCAAATGATTCATAGCTCGGCCACAATTCCACAACGTCGCCGCGAACTCGAAATGTCCCTCGATGAAAATCAATATCGTTCCTTGCGTATTGCAGGTCTGCGAACCTGCCAAGCAGGTCATTTCGCTCGACAGTCTCGCCGATTTTGACGGCTATAACGCTCGCCTTGTAATCCTCTGGCGAACCTAATCCGAAAATGCACGATACCGAAGCAACGATAATTACATCATCCCTGCTGGTCAGACTGGCTGTTGCAGCAAGGCGGAGTCTGTCTAATTCGTCATTTCGGGATGCGTCTTTTTCGATATATATATCTCGCTGCGGTATATACGCCTCCGGCTGGTAATAGTCATAATAGCTTACAAAGTATTCGACGGCGTTGTTGGGGAATAGTTCTCTGAATTCTTCATAGAGTTGCGCCGCAAGAGTCTTATTATGGCTGATGACAAGCGCAGGCCTTTGATATTGAGCGATAACGTTAGCCATTGTGAAGGTTTTCCCGCTGCCGGTTACGCCGTATAGGGTCTGATACTGCCTGCCTGTTTTTAAGTTGTCGGCAAGAGTTTTTATCGCCTCCGGCTGGTCGCCTTTAGGCGTAAAATCGCTTTTTAACTGGAATTTCGCCATATCGTTAAATCTAACGGAGAAACAATAAAAAATCAATTTGCCTTTTTCAAAAATTGGATGTATAATTACGTCTATTCACGGAGGATTGGCACTTCAGCAAAATATTCTTTAAAAAGAGAAAGTTTAATACTTCGGAAGGAGAATAAAAATGAAAAACGCGAAAATCTCAGCAATTCTGGTCCTCGTATCGGTAATATCCTTTTTTTGTCCTGGCTTTAGCGAAGTATCTTCATCAGGCACAGCTTTTACCTATCAGGGGCGTTTCTACGATGCCGATTATCCGGTGAAAGGCCAATATGATTTGCAGTTTAAGCTTTACGATGCCCCCAAAGCAGGCAGCCAGAAAGGAAGTGCCCTCATACTAAACGGCTTCAATATAGTTGATGGTTACTTCACCACGGAATTGGATTTCGGCTCTGTATTTGATGGCAACGACCGCTGGCTCCAGATTAGTATAAGGCCAAGCGGGTCTAATGACCCAAATGGATATACTGCCATTACCCCCCGGCAAAAAGTAACACCCGATATTAGCAACAGCCTGCCAATCTCAACTGTCAGCAGCGATGCTGATTTGGCGGATGACATATCTGCCCTGAACCTTATGTCCGCCTCTCCGGTCAAGCAGGTTATCAGAGGGGTTATTTCTTTTGAAGGCTGTAATTATGAGGTAAGCCAGGATTTTTCTCCATCTATCGACCCTGCGAAAAGCGTTGTTCTTTTGAGTAAATGCGTCGAGAGAAGAACTGCCGACCCCGGCCGATATTATACTCTCAATCGCAATGGAGCCTGTCTAATATCTCTCAGTGAAAATAGTATTACCGTCGCCATTGATTACAGCGACCTTACCCCCAACATTTATCCTCAAAGAGTCAGCTACCAGATAATAGAATATAAATAATTGGTTGTTTAACCCCCACTTCCAGTGGGGGTTCTCGTCATTGCGAGGCCGCTTCGGCCGCGGCAATCTCGTTTACCCGCCGCCGGCGGGCAAGTTTCACACCTTCACACCTTTCTCACTTTTTTCTTCCCCGCTTGTCCCGCACCTATATGCTTATACTTATAGCTGTGTAATAAATAGGTGCGGTGGCCTGTCCCGCTATTTGTTGGCGGGGTTTCACTGGGGGGGTTTTCCTCACAGCGGCCAGTTATATGGGCAAACGCACAGCCAGACATCGACGAAAAGCTTAAGGTCGTAAATGTCAACCTTTTCATTGCCTCAAGGTCAGCCGGCACTTGTCCCGCCGCCGGATTTGCAGCGAAGATGCACGCCTATATCGCCTGAAAATCGGTCTGAAAACTGAAAAGATGAAAATCACGGGGTATTTATCCCGTTAACAGTACCAATCTTCATTAAGCTGTTTTTTCAACGCTTAATCGGTTCCGTACAGCCACTGAGCGGCAAAGACCGCAAAGTCAGCGAAATCCACCTTGCAATCATCATTAAGGTCTACGCTGGGGCATAAAGTTTTACCAAACATATATGCCGAGCCGGAATTGGTTCCTTTGTCGTCATCGAAATAAGCACCTGCGATAATGTATCCATTGCCAATTGAAACCGAATAGCCAAAATAGTCACTGCCAGCGCCGTCCGACGCCGTCAGCTTGGCCTCCTCGCTCCAGCTTGTACCATCCCGCTTTAATATGTACGCCGAGCCAGAGGAGCTTCCTTTGTCGTCATCCAAATACGCCCCCACGATTGCATAATCGCCGCTGATAGAAACAGACCAGCCAAAGCGGTCGCCGACAGCACCATCCGATGCGGTCAATTTATCCTGCTGACTCCAGGTCGTGCCATCTCGTTTGAATATATAAGCCGAGCCGGAATCGGTTCCTTTGTCGTCATCCCAAAACGCCCCGACTATAGCGTAATCACCGCTGATAGAAACCGACCAGCCAAACCAGTCACTGGCAGCGCCATCCGAGGCGGTCAGTTTTGCCTGCTGACTCCAGGTTGTGCTGTCACGTTTGAATATATACGCCGAGCCGGAATCAGTTCCGTTGACGTCATCTTGGTTAGCCCCGACGATTGCATAATCGCCGCTGATGGAAACAGAGTTGCCAAAACGGTCGAAGGCATTGCCATCCGAGGCGGTCAGCTTTGCCTGCTGAACCCAGCTTGTCCCACTCCGCAGGAATATATAAGCCGAGCCCTTCTCGCCGTCATCGCCATACGCCCCCACGATTGCATAATCGCCGCTGATAGAAACAGACTTGCCAAAATTGTCTCTGGCAGCGCCGTCCGAGGCGGTAAGCTTTTGCTGCTGGACCCAACCTGTCCCGTTCCACATGAATATGTAAGCCGAGCCCTTCTCGGTGTCATCGCCATACGCCCCGACGATTGCATAATCGCCGCTGATAGAAACTGAACTGCCAAACCCGTCATTGACATCGCCGTCCGATGCGGTTAATTTTGCTGTTTGGTCCCAATCGCTGCAGTTTACATCGTCAGGTGAAAATATATAAGCCGAGCCGGAATCGGTTCCTTTGTCGTCATCGAGATTGGCCCCCACGATTGCCAAATCACCGCTTACAGAAACTGAATAGCCAAACCCGTCAAAGGCAGCGCCATCCGAGGCGGTTAATTTATCCTGCTGCTGTTTTTGCCAGATGGACGGGTAGATTTCAAAAGGCCGGGCATTGCCGAAGTTGTATCCTTCGACAATCTGGCCCTTTGCAAGGGTGATGTTGTAAGTGCCGTTGCCGCCGGGATAGGTTTGTTCCCAGCAGGGACTGGCCTCTTCAGCCAGCACCCAGGTACCGTTTGGGACTATCAGAACGTAGTTACCATTGGCATCGGTGAGCTCATTTGGCTCGCCCGTGTCGAATTGACCGTTTTCGTTTACATCTACGTAAATCCTCCAGCCCGGAATTGCCTGCTCTTCGGTATCTCCTGTAAGATGACCGTCTCCATCTTTATCGTGCCACTTTGTGCCGCTTATATAACAACTTCGAGAATAAATATAAGCCGAGCCGGAGGCATATCCTTTGTAGTCATCCAAACACGCCCCGACTATAGCGTAATCGCCGCTTACAGAAACCGACCAGCCAAAGCGGTCGCCGGCAGCGCCATCCGATGCGGTCAATTTATCCTGCTCACTCCAGCTCGTCCCACCCCGTTTGAATATATAAGCCGAGCCTTTGTGGCTGTCATCGCCATACGCCCCGACGATTGCATAATCGCCGCTGATAGAGACAGACCAGCCAAAGTAGTCCCCGACAGCGCCATCCGAGGCGGTCAATTTATCCTGCTGACTCCAGCTTGTGTCAACACGTTTGAATATACAAGCCGAGCCCTTCTCGCCGTCATCGCCCCAAGCCCCCACGATTGCATAATCGCCGTTGATAGAAACAGACCAGCCAAACCAGTCCTCGGCAGCACCATCCGAGGCGGTAAATTTTGCCTGCTGGCTCCAGCTTGTCCCACCCCGCAGGAATATATACGCCGAGCCGGAGAAGCTTCCATTGACGTCATCGCCATACGCCCCCACGATGGCGTAATCGCCGCTGATAGAAACAGACCAGCCAAAGTAGTCGAAGGCAGCGCCATCCGATGCGGTCAGTTTTGCCTGCTGGCTCCAGCTTGTCCCACTACGAAAGAATACATAAGCTGAGCCGGAGTCCACCATTCCATTGACGTCATCGTAATACGCCCCCACGATTGCGTAATCACCGCTGATAGAAACAGAGTTGCCAAAGCAGTCATAGGCATTGCCATCCGAGGCGGTCAATTTTGCCTGCTGGCTCCAGCTTGTCCCACTCCGCAGGAATATATAAGCCGAACCGGAATCGGTTCCTTTGTCGTCATCCAAATACGCCCCCACGATTGCGTAATCGCCGCTGATAGAAACAGAATAGCCAAACTGGTCGTAGGCAGCGCCATCCGAGGCGGTAAGCTTTTGCTGCTCTACCCAGCTCGTCCCGTTCCACTTGAATATATAAGCCGAGCCGGAGTCAATTCCGTTGACGTCATCGCCATACGCCCCCACGATTGCATAATCGCCGTTGATAGAAACTGAATTGCCAAATAAGTCAACGGCATTGCCATCCGAGGCGAGAAGTTTTGCCTTCTCCAGCCAGGTGACGGCACCCGCCTGCGGCGGGCTAAAGGCAAAACACACGATAACAGCCGCCATCACAATAAACCATTTTTTGTTTTTCTCATTTCTTGACATTGCTAATCCTCCTGTAAAAAAGGCCTTTTTTTAACATAACGGCGCGCACCATCTCTATTCGCATAGTGGAAAACGAATTAAGTATGGTTATATTGCACTACAACTCCTCCTATTGGGGTTACTAAAACCGCAATAGGCGATATATTCTACCGCCGGTATAGTGGAAATGTCAAGCAAAATTAAAGGGAATTAAGGGGTCAGACACCTTTTTCAAATACCATATTTATCCGCCTATGTTTACCCGCCTTTTATCCGCCTCCGGCGGGCAAGTTTCACACCTTCACACCTTTCTCACTTTTTTCTTCCCCGCTTGTCCCGCACCTATATGCTTATACTTATAGCTGTGTAATAAATAGGTGCGGTGGCCTGTCCCGCTATTTGTTGGCGGGGTTTCACTGGGGGGGTTTTCCTCACAGCGGCCAGTTATATGGGCAAACGCACAGCCAGACATCGACGAAAAGCTTAAGGTCGTAAATGTCAACCTTTTCATTGCCTCAAGGTCAGCCGGCACTTGTCCCGCCGCTGGGTTTGCAGCGAAGATGCACGCCTATATCGCCTGAAAATCGGTCTGAAAACTGAAAAGATGAAAATCACGGGGTATTTATCCCGTTAACAGTACCAATCTTCATTAAGCTGTTTTTTCAACGCTTAATCGGTTCCGTATAGCCACCAATCGGCAAAGATTGCAAAGTCAGCGAAATTCACCTTACAGTCATCATCAAGGTCTGCGCTGGGGCATAAAGTTTTACCAAACATATATGCCGAGCCGGATTCTCCTCCTTTATCGTCATCGAAATAAGCCCCGACAACGGCGTAATCGCCGCTGATAGAAACCGAATAGCCAAAGTAGTCAACGACAGCGCCGTCCAAGGCAGTAAGCTTTGCCTGCTCGCTCCAGCTTGTCCCATCCCGCTTTAATATGTATGCCGAGCCGGAGGCGCTTCCTTTGTCGTCATCGCCATTGGCCCCGACGATGGCGTAATCGCCGCTTACAGAAACCGACCAGCCAAAGTAGTCGCCAGCAGCACCATCCGCCGATGCGGTCAATTTATCCTGCTGACTCCAGGTCGTGCCATCCCGTTTGAATATATAAGCCGAGCCGGAGTCGGCTCCATTGTCGTCGTCGTAATGAGCCCCGACTATAGCGTAATCACCGCTGATAGAAACAGACTTGCCAAAGAAGTCACTGGCAGCGCCGTCCGAGGCGGTAAGCTTCTGCTGCTGGCTCCAGCTTGTCCCACTCCGAAGGAATACATAAGCTGAGCCGGAGTCCACCATTCCGTTGACGTCATCGGTAGGAGCCCCGACTATAGTGTAATCACCGCATATAGAAACCGAATCGCCAAACCAGTCACTGGCATTGCCGTCCGAGGCGGTCAGTTTTGCCTGCTGACTCCAGGTTGTGTCGTCACGTTTGAAGATATACGCCGAGCCGGAATTGCTTCCATTGACGTCATCGCCATTGGCCCCGACGATTGCATAATCGCCGCTGATGGAAACGGAATCGCCAAACCAGTCACCGACAGCGCCATCCGATGCGGTCAGTTTTGCCTGCTGACTCCAGCTTGTCCCACTCCGCAGGAATATATAAGCCGAGCCGGATTCATTTCCTTTGTCGTCGTCGTAAAACGCCCCGACGATTGCATAATCGCCGTTGATAGAAACAGAATAGCCAAAGTAGTCACTGGCAGCACCGTCCGAGGCGGTTAATTTTGCTGTTTGGTCCCAATCGCTGCAGTTTACATCGTTAGGTGAAAATATATAAGCCGAGCCGGAGTCAGTTCCGTTGACGTCATCCAAATACGCCCCCACGATTGCCAAATCACCGCTTACAGAAACAGAACAGCCAAACCTGTCATTGGCAGCGCCATCCGATGCGGTTAATTTATCCTGCTGCTGTTTTTGATAGATGGACGGGTAGATTTCAAAAGGCCGGGCATTGCCGAAGTTGTATCCTTCGACAATCTGGCCCTTTGCAAGGGTGATGTTGTAAGTGCCGTTGCCGCCGGGATAGGTTTGTTCCCAGCAGGGACCGGCCTCTTCAGCCAGCACCCAGGTACCATTTGGGACTGTCAGAACGTAGTTACCATTGGCATCGGTGAGCTCATTTGGCTCGCCCGTGTCGAATTGACCGTTTTCGTTTACATCTACGTAAATCCTCCAGCCCGGAATTGCCTGCTCTTCGGTATCTCCTGTAAGACCACCGTCTCCATCTTTATCGTGCCACTTTGTGCCGCTTATATAACAACTTCGATAATAACCAATGTACGCCGAGCCGGAATCCGCCATTCCATTGACGTCATCGTAATACGCCCCCACGATGGCATAATCGCCGCTGATAGAAACAGAAACGCCAAAGTAGTCACTGGCAGCGCCATCCGAGGCGAGAAGCTTTGCCTGCTGACCCCAGCTTGTCCCGCTACGAAGGAATACATAAGCCGAGCCGGAGTTAGTTCCATTGTCGTCATCGTAAACCGCCCCGACTATAGCGTAATCACCGCTGATAGAAACAGAAATGCCAAAGTAGTCACTGGCAGCGCCATCCGAGGCGAGAAGCTTTGCCTGCTCGCTCCAACTTGTCCCACTCCGAAGGAATACATAAGCCGAGCCGGAGTTAGTTCCATTGTCGTCATCGCCATACGCCCCCACGATTGCATAATCGCCGCTGATAGAAACAGAATAGCCAAAACGGTCGCTGGCAGCGCCGTCCGAGGCGGTCAATTTGGCCTGCTGACTCCAGCTTGTCCCACTCCGAAGGAATATATAAGCCGAGCCGGAATAATCTCCTTTGTCGTCATCGTAATCCGCCCCCACGATTGCATAATCGCCGCTGATAGAAACAGAACGGCCAAATAAATCGTCGGTAGCGCCATCCGAGGCGGTCAATTTTGCCTGCTGGCTCCAGTTTGTCCCACTCCGCAGGAATATATACGCCGAGCCGGAGTCCGCCATTCCATTGACGTCATCTTGGTTAGCCCCGACGATTGCATAATCGCCGCTGATAGAAACAGAAACGCCAAAATCGTCCCCGAGAGCGCCGTCCGAGGCGGTCAATTTTGCCTGCTGGCTCCAGCTTGTCCCACTACGAAAGAATATATAAGCCGAGCCGGAGCCATATCCTTTGTCGTCATCGAAATATGCCCCCACAATTGCATAATCGCCGCTTATAGAAACCGAAATGCCAAAGTCGTCCCCGGCATTGCCATCCGAGGCGGTCAGTTTTGCCTGCTGGACCCAACCTGTCCCGTCCCATTTGAATATATAAGCCGAGCCGGAGTTCACCATTCCATTGACGTCATCGCCGCTAGCCCCGATGATTGCATAATCGCCGCTGATAGAAACAGAATAGCCAAAATAGTCGATGGCATTGCCGTCCGAGGCGAGAAGCTTTTGTTCTTCCTCCAGCCAGCCGGCCCCCGCCTGCGGCGGGCTAAAGGCAAGACACACCAAAACAATCGCCATTGCTGCTCTGCGAAGTAGTTCGCTACGTAGCACGAGCACAATAAAACATTTCTTGTTTTTTTCATTTCTGGACATTGCTAATCCTCCTGTAAAAAAGGCCTTTTTTTTAACATAACGGCGCGCACCATCTCTATTCGCATAGTGGAAAACGAGAATTAAGTATGGTTATATTGCACTACAACTCCTCCTATTGGGGTTACTAAAACCGCAATAGGCGATATATTCTACCGCCGGTATAGTGGAAATGTCAAGCAAAATTAAAGGGAATTAAGGGGCCAGACACCTTTTTCAAATACCATATTTATCCGCCTATGTTTACCCGCCTTTTACCCGCCTCCGGCGTAAATCACAAAAAATGCCGCTTTTTAACCAATTTTTGTTAAAAACTCACTTCGACCCTGCTTTAGAGGGGGGCCCCCCCCAGATCTCTTCTGTTTGACCTCAAAAGTGCCTCTTTTTGAGGGGTTGGCAGGATTTTAAACGGGGTCTATCAAACAATCTGCCATCTATAATCCCTGCCCTGTGAGATGTGTCCCTTGGACTATCTCATCGGGGTGTCTTCGTGTCTTGGTGGCTAATTCGTTAACTTACACAGACTATAACGACTTTAACGAAAATTCATTACCTATTTTTTAAACCATAAACCATAAACCCTAAACCCTAATTTGCCTTTCAGTCTTTTATTTTGTATATTTTATATGGAGTCGGAAATAGAAGGCCGAGGGGCCTGCAAGTATTTAATTTTGAAGGGTTTAAGGAGTTTTTTATGGGTTGGAGAAGCAAATTCATATTTCTGTTGGTTGTTTATTTCGCGGGTTTTGCGACTGCGATTTACTATCTTGCTCCTTCTGATAGGGGCCAATGCCAGGCCGCCAGTTTTTTAGGTAGTTCTGATGATGGTTCACAACCTATTGACAACGCAGCAGTTAAGGACTTTTGTAACAAGGCCTATACGAAGGCTTCTGAGAGTTTTTCGCAGGTGGATTGGCAGGCTTTGAAGGAGAAGTTTAATCTTGCTGTGCGGCAGTTGGTGGAAAAGGCCAAAAACAGTCAAAATAAAGCGGTTGATGGTTCTGAAGATAAGTAATGTATCCACAGGTAGATAGGGGTATGATTTTTTGGGGGGGCTTGTGGAATTGGGCTGTTTTTTGGGGGTTTTTTACATAGCATATCGTAAATTAGGGCTTGACAAAACTGAGGGAATAAAGGTAGAATAGCAAATGAGTTAGAATATCTGACGGGCCGGCAAAGAAAGTCTTAGCGCATGCCTTTGCAAAAATGGTAGATGTGCATGAGCGATTGCTTTAGTGCCTGAGGGCGAATAAGCCTGCCTGACAGAATCCGTGCTCGTGTGCATTGAGATATAGACGGGCGAAAAGTATCGGCAAAGGTACAAAGGGCTTTGTTTTACACAGTGGCTGACCAGAAGTGGGCAGCCTTTTTTATTGGCTTAACGGGGTAGCTTTTTTATTGACCTAACGGGTCCAAGACTCTTACGATGCAAACATTTCCGGTCAATGAAAGCGAATAGCTTTTCTTATTGACATGCCTGGGAACATTCCATAATAATCTATCATAAATCCTACTTCGATAGCGGCTTTAAATCTGACAGTACAGAGTTTATGACTATGATGTTAAAGTAGAATATATGACCAAAACGGACAGGATGTGTCTACTGATAACCGCTGTAGTGGTTTTTGGTCTAACAGGCTGCAGAAAGTGGTAGTTTTATGATAAAAACAATCCTATTTTAACCGGGAAAGAGGTGGCCTTATGATAAAACAATTTGTTGCCGGCAGCTGCTATTCGTATATCCTAAGCTCAAATAACGAAGCGTTAG
>Ga0315293_10004099_pt1 | contig 13924 bp, 18 predicted proteins | sample YL17G13_20_MG_FD_203071 | JGI IMG/M metagenome (GOLD analysis project Ga0315293, IMG submission 203071) | Sediment microbial communities from Yellowstone Lake, YNP, Wyoming, USA - YL17G13_20 | ecosystem: Environmental > Aquatic > Freshwater > Lake > Sediment | place: USA: Wyoming | collected... | reverse complement strand
CGAGTCAATTCAGGCTATCGATCACTCGCCCTAAATATGGCGATCAATCCTTTAACCTCTACGATCATGAAGCGGAGTAAGCACTGCTCTGGGCAGGCTGTGGACTTTGAAGTGGATGGCATTGCTAATGCCGTGATTGCTCAATGGTGTGTGGATAATCTTCCTGAATGGGATCAGATCATTTTGGAATTCTATACCCCAGGCCAACCAAATTCAGGATGGGTACATGGTGGGTTTGTAAAAGGCAATAACCGGAGCGATGTGTTTACTGCCGTGAAAGAGAATGGCAAGACGGTTTATAAGGTGGGCATTCTGGCGTAGGAGGTATTATGGAACCGAGTGAAAAATTTATGGTTGAGTGGCAAGAACGCATTGATGCGCTCAAGAAGAAGCAATCAGCAGATGAAGAAATCAAAGCCGAAGAATTACGCCAAGCCTATTTGAGACGCACCGGACGTGAGTTTATGAAGCCATGAAGAAATTTTTATTATGTGTGATGATGCTTCTCGTGATCGGATGCGCGGACAGTTCAGACACACCCCCACCAACTCCTGTTCCTCCAGTTGTCTGTTGCAGTGGTACGCTGGCCTGGAGTGCCAATGATGCCAAGGATCTCGTGTTAGGGTATCGAGTCTACAGATCCACAACACTCAATAATTGGGTAAAGGGCCAAGACGTACTTAATACCACCGCCAATCTCACATATACCGATACGACAGCAATTGAGGGAATCAGGTATTACTACGTGATTACAGCATTTAACGGTCCTGATCCAGTAAACGAAAGTCTTTTCTCTAACCAAGTGGATAAATTATATTAAGGAGATTGATGATGAACATGCGTGATGATGTGTTGGGATTTATTGAAAAGATTGGACAGGTGGATGCAGATGCTAAACATGATGTTCTGGGAAATGAACATGATATTCAGATCTATCGAAATCTGATAGATGAAGAATATACAGAATTTACTGATGCTCCGAACGATGTGAATAGGATCAACGAAGCCATGGATCTTATTTGGGTGGTTCTTGGATATTGTCTTGTTCGTGGGTGGGATGTCCGTGGGGCCTGGGATGAATTGACTCGTGCCAATATGAGCAAATTACAAACAGATCCTCTAACTGGCAAACTCAAGCGCCGTGCAGATGGAAAGATTATGAAGCCCGATAACTGGAAGCCAGGAGACTTCGCCCCTTATGTGAACGGGGATAATAGTTCACTCACCAAGGAGGTTTTGTCATGAGCGTAAAGATGATTGTGTTCAGTAATGGTTTGCAAATCATCGGAGATTATAAGAGGAAGGATGAGGCAGAAAATGTCGTCATCGTTGAGAAACCCGTTCAGGTGGTAATGGTACCAAATCAGGACCCCGCTGGAAAGCCTGGTCAAGTGAGTATGGGATTTTCTCCCTTCTTACAGTATACCGAAGAGTGGGAAACGGGTGTGCCCTTCCTTGTTGATGATATGCTGACCGTGGTGACGCCTGTACGTGAGTTAGAGAATGCGTATAGTTCACAATTCGGATCGGGGATCGTGATGCCTCCAGGTATTAGTAGGGGTTGACATTTACTCTGTGATGTGCTATCATACATGATGCAAAAATTCTATACCAGTGTTGCCTGTCAGGGCAACTACATATATTATCGCGGGGTTGAGGATGGTCGGCGTGTTCGTCGCAAGATGGAATATGCGCCGACCCTCTTCATGCACTCCAACGCTCCTACCGTCCCAGGACGAGAATATTGGAAAGATCTCAAGGGCAACCCCATTGATGTGTTGGATTTCCCTAGTATTTCTGAAGCTAGGGAATTTCTCAAGACCTATGAAGATGTAGAGAATTTCTCGGTTCATGGAAACAACAAGTTCGAATACACCTTCATCGCAGAACAGCATCCAGAAGAGCAGATGGAATGGACTAACGAGTCTATCGTCACGGCCTTCATTGATATCGAAGTCAGTACCGTTGGAGGAATGCCCAACGTCGAAACCTGCCGCAATCCCATCACCGCAATCACGGTCAAGTTTTCAAATGATCCCCTGTATTATGTGCTGGGATGTAAATCATATACACCACACCAAAAGAATATTGATTGGAAGCAGTGTGCGGATGAAACCGATCTCATCGAATCGTTCATGGATATTTGGCGTGACAAATCCCCTGATATCATCACGGGATGGAATGTGAAGACATTCGATATTCCCTACCTGGTTGGCCGCATGGTTGGCCTGCCTGCGTTTGGTGAAGAGAAGGCCCGATGGTTGTCCCCATGGGGGAGAATCTCCAGGAGGGAAGAGACATTCTATAACAAACCCCACACCGTGTTCCAAATCTTGGGAGTGGCCACACTCGACTATCTCCAACTGTATCGGAAGTATGCCCCTAAATCCAACCAGGAATCATACAAGCTCGACCACATTGCCCATGTGGAATTAAAAGAACGCAAAGTCAACTATAGTGAGTATGACACGTTGCATCACATGTATTCTGTCGATTTCCAAAAGTTTATGGAATACAACATCCGCGACGTGGAACTCGTGGAGAAGCTGAACGCCAAAGGTCGATTGATTGATATGGCCATTTTGCTGGCCTATGACAACAAGACAAATTATGAAGATGTGTTTTCTCAGGTGCGTATGTGGGACGCAATCTGTTACAATCACCTGAATCGCAAGGGTGTGGTCATTCCTCCAAAGAAACATGCAACCAAAAGTCAAGCCTATCAGGGTGCGTATGTGAAGGCTCCTTTGATAGGTATGTTCCGATGGCTCTTGGGAGAAGACTTAACCAGTCTATACCCCCACTTGATTATGCAATATAACATGTCTCCAGAAACCTTAATTGACCCAGCAGACTACACGGACGTGATGCGTGAACTTGTGAGGAAGGGGGTCTCGGTGAATGCCCTCCTCAATAAGGAATTGGATCTGAGTGGTTTGGTGGGGTGTACGCTTGCGCCCAATGGGCAGTTCTTTGATACCACTAAAGTAGGCTTCCTGCCAGAAATTATGCAGAAGATGTTCAATGACCGAGTGGTATATAAAAACAAGCAGATCGAGGCAGAAAAGGAAAAGGAAGCGTGTATTGATCCTGCTCGCAAACTTATTTTGGAGTCACTCATCTCTCGGTATAAGAATCTTCAGCTTGCTAAGAAAGTGGGATTGAACTCCGCATATGGTGCATTGGGCAATGAATTCTTCCGATTCTTCGATGTTCGCATTGCCGAGGGTATTACGTTGGCTGGGCAATTGAGCATTCGGTGGATCGAGAATAAAATCAACGAGTATATGAATAAGCTCATGAAGACAAAGACGGTAGATTATGTGGTTGCCAGTGATACCGATTCGGTGTATATTAATTTCGCTCCGTTGGTTGATAAAGTATTCCAGGGAAAATACGATACCCAACGGATCGTCAACTTCATTGATGGTGTGGCAAAAAAGGACCTCAACCCATTCATCGAAATGAGTTATCAGGAACTCGCTGATTACACCCATGCGTATGCTCAGAAGATGAACATGAAGCGTGAGGCGATTGCGGATAAGGGAATTTGGACCGCCAAGAAACGCTATGTGTTGAATGTGTTGGATAATGAAGGAGTACGATACCGAGAACCAGACATGGTGATTCACGGGCTGGAGGCGATCAAGTCGTCCACACCCAGCATCTGCCGAGATAAGATCAAAGAAGCGTTGAAAATTATTCTAACTGGAACGGAACCGCAGTTGATAGAGTTTGTGAAGACTTTCAAAAAAGAATTCAACACATTGCCCCTCTCAGATATTGCATTCCCACGGGGGTGTAATGGCCTCGAAAAGTATCGCAATAAAACGGGAGTTGCTGAAGTAACACAGCCCACGTTTATGGGATATTATGAGGGACCCCAGGTTGGAAGCGCCATATATATTACCAGGACCCCCATTCATGTGAAGGGTGCATTGATTTATAATTACTTCCTGAAGTACATGAACTTAGACACCCAATATGAAACAATCCAAGATGGTGAAAAGGTTAAGTTTCTTCATCTCAAGCCAGGGAACATGTTTGAAGACACGGTGATTTCGTTCGTGCGTCGAATTCCTCCTGAGTTTGAAATTGAGAAACATATTGATTATAATAAGCAATTTGATAAGACGTTCCATGAGCCCCTAAATATCGTGTTATCTGCGATTGGATGGAATTCAGAAGCCAAATCGAGTTTGGAGGGATTATTCAAATGACCCAACATGAAGCATTGAGATTTAGAAGGGAGACACGCGACATGAGTATTCAAGATACAAGCTTTCACAATACGGTATTCTTTTATGGTGGACCACTGAGCCAATGGTACTCAAGCCCATTCACACACAATGAGCATACCTTTAATTGTGCTGAACAATACATGATGCTCAAGAAAGCGATGCTCTTTGAAGACCTCGATACTGCCCATAAAATTATGCTTTCACAAGACCCACGAGAACAAAAAGCGTTGGGTCGGCAAGTGAAAAACTTTGATGCTGATGTGTGGGCGTATATGGCAGAGGCAAATGTGATTCAAGCCAACCTGTTGAAATTTGGGCAGAATATAGAATTGTGGGATTATCTCAGAGGCACAGGGAACCGCGAATTGGTTGAGGCGAGTCCGACAGATCGGATATGGGGAATTGGATTAGGTATGGGAAACCCTGATCGATTTGACCGGAGTAAATGGCGGGGAACCAATTTGCTTGGTGAATGCCTCATGAAGGTTCGCGCACAACTCCGTGAAGAAGAAGCGATGATGAAACAGGCACCTCATCATTATCCACCATTTGTGGTGCGATGATGAATCCTTTCACGAGAATTGGGGACCGTACAATGAAAAAGAATTTTCGTGTTGTGTCACTGCCCGATAACCGAAACGGAGATCATGATTGTCATTGCAATCGCTGTGATAAGCATTTTCGTTCTTCTGAGATGATTTTCGGTCGTTTTGAGAATGACTCGGCGCGATATCGTTCCGACTGGTATTGTCCGACTGAGGATTGCCACGGACGTTTGAATGCAGGAGTGTACTTCTTGACAGTTTCTTCTTGACTCTTCACCTTTATTCTGGTATAATTGAAAGGATGGGATAAAATGTTATTATCGTATGAACAAATTGCTGAAATGGCGCATGAGAACAACCGTGCCTATTGCCATGCTTTGGGAGATTACTCTCAGGCACCGTGGCGCATGGTGGCAAAAGAGATCAGGGCTTCCGCGATTGATGGTGTGGAGTTTCATATCAACAATCCCGATTCCAGTCCAGAACAATCACATAATAACTGGTTGAAGTTCAAGCAGCAGGATGGTTGGAAGCATGGGATCGTCAAAGACCCCATCAAGAAAGAACACCCTTGTTTTTGTGCTTACTCAGAGTTACCAGTAGAACAACGGGTGAAAGATTTCCTGTTCGCCGCCATTGTAGAAACTTTGAAAACTTTCTAGGAGATTAGATTATGTCATTGATGGATCGTTTGAAGAAAACCAGTAGCATTGATATTGCCAGCGTCTTAGATGACTCTGAGATTTTTGGTGAGCGACAGAGTGTGGTTACAGAAATTCCTATTCTCAATGCCGCCCTGTCAGGCAGTCTCAAGGGTGGGTTGACATCTGGTGTGACGCAGATCGCAGGACCCTCCAAGCATTTCAAAACGGGTATCGGACTTATGTTGATTCGCGCCTTCTTACAGCATCACAAAGATGGTGCAGTCTTGTTCTACGATTCAGAATTTGGTTCTCCCCCTGCCTACTTCAACACCTTCGGCATCGACATGAAGAAAGTGTTTCATACACCCATAACTGATGTGGAACAACTCAAACATGACATCATGGTTCAGTTGGCGGAAGCCAAGCGGGGCGACCCGCTCTTGATTATCATTGACTCTATCGGGCAACTCGCGTCTCTCAAAGAAGTGGACGATGCGATTGAAGGTAAGTCTGTGGCTGATATGACGCGAGCGAAAGCGATTAAGTCGTTGTTCCGTATGATTACTCCACACTTGCGAATCAAGGATATTCCTCTCATCGTGATTAACCACACCTACAAGACCCTGGAAATGTTCAGCAAGGACGTGGTGGGGGGTGGAACGGGTTCCTATTTTGCGGCTGACACCATTTGGATTGTTGGACGCAGACAAGAGAAGGTCAAGGACGAACTGGCAGGATATGAATTTGTCCTGAAGGTGGAGAAGTCGCGCTTTGTCAAGGAAGGATCAAAGTTCCCGATCACGGTCAAGTTTGACTTGGGCATTGAGAAGTATTCTGGACTCTTGGAGAGTGCAGTGGAAGCGGGATTTGTCACGCAACCCAAAGAGGGATTCTACCAGAAGAAGGGTGACAAGACTGCGGTGCGAGAAGCCAAGACCAAGAACGATGAATTTTGGGCATCCATTTTAGCCAGTGAGGAATTTAATGAATTTATTAGAAAAAAGTATGAAGTGGCTTATGGCGATATTCTCGCCACAGCCGCCGCTGAAGCCACTGCTGACGGAGAATGAGGATTACTGCTTCAGCGAAATAATCATCGCTGAGGAACCCATTCACGCTGTCAAGATATTGACAGGTCCGTACATGAATGTCATGGTCTACTACGGGTATGTGAAGTTGATACCAGAGCACGGCACTCATCGCCTTGCGTTTCAGTATACGATATGGGACTCCGCGAGTTTCACAAAGAAAGAGTTGGTTGAATCGCAAGCGTTTATTATGCGAGTAGGTGATACTTTGGCATCAATCATTGCCGACGAGAAAAATGTGGGGGAATATGGTACACCTCAACCGGATGAAGAATAATGCCCCTGCATCACATCATACCAAAACATGAATGGAAGGCACGATTCGGGGACTTAGAGGGATTCGACGCCCTTGATAATTTGGTGAATCTGACCACCGAGCAGCATTCACAGGCTCACGCGCTGCTTTATGAAATGATGGGCAGGACACGCGGCCCCTATAAAAAGAAAGGGACAACAATTGCATAGGTTAGAGCAAACGATACTCAAGACGCTGATATATCATGATGCGTATTTACGCAAAGTGCTTCCGTATCTCAAAGAATCCTACTTCAAAGAACCGATTGAGTTGATTGTTCTGAAGGAAATTGTGTCCTTTGTGGCGAAGTATAACAATCCTCCGACCCATGAAGCCCTGGTAATCAACCTGACTGAAGCCGACAACCTCAAAGAGGAGCAGGTGCGCGATGCGGTTGAACTCCTCAAGCAACTCCACCTAGATCGTAAGGAGCCTACTGACCTGGCATGGTTGACTGACCAGACTGAAAAGTTTTGTCAAGAATCGGCGCTGCACAATGCCGCAATGGATGCGATTGCGATTATGGATGGGGGAGGAATTGATAAGAGAACGAAAGGGTCAATTCCTGAAATTTTCACCCAAGCCCTTGCGGTGTCATTTGATCCTCACGTTGGGCATGATTACATGGAACAGTCTGAAGCGCGATTTGACTTCTACCATGCGGTGGAGGAAAAAGTTCCGTTTGATTTAGATTTCTTCAATAAGATCACTGATGGGGGATTCTCCGTCAAGACGCTGAACATTTTTCTTGCAGGGGTCAATGTCGGAAAGTCTTTATTGATGTGCCATTTGGCAGCCGCCGCGGTGTCGCGTGGCTACAATGTTTTATACATCACAATGGAAATGGCAGAGGAACAGATCGCCAAGCGTATTGATGCCAACCTATTGAATGTGGAGATGAACAGTATCAAGAAACTCAGTAAGAAAGAATATGATATCAAGTTCGCCGCGCTTCGTAACAAAGCACATGGGAAACTCATTATCAAGGAATACCCAACCGCCTCAGCCTCTACATTGCATTTTCGTGCGTTACTCAACGAACTGGCACTCAAGAAGTCCTTTCGCCCCCAATTGATATTCGTGGACTACTTGAACATTTGCTGTTCGTCGCGTATCAAGGAAGGGGGTAACGTCAACTCCTACACGTATGTCAAAGCCATTGCTCAAGAATTGCGTGGCTTGGCAGTTGAATTCAAGTTACCAATCGTCTCAGCCACACAAACCACCAGGGCAGGGTTGGATAACTCAGACCTGGAAATGTCCGATACCTCTGAATCTATTGGACTCCCCGCCCTGGCAGACTTCATGGGGGCAATCATTGAAACTGAAGAATTGTCTGCGATAAATCAGTTCATGATAAAGGTCTTGAAGAATCGTTACATGGATAAGAATATCAATAAGCGATTTGTGATTGGGGTGGATCGTGCGCACATGCGATTGTATGATGCCGCAGCCTCAGCACAGACCAACATCAACCAGTCAGGGCAGACGAAGCAAGTTGAAGAACGTAAACCATTTGAGAAAGTCAAGCGAGACTTCAAAGGTTTTAAGGTCTAAGGAGAAATTATGAAACAAAGTTATGTTGATCTCGGACCCTACACCCCACCATTCATGAGTGTGTTTGAGGATGCACTCCCCACAATGTTCATGCAAAAACTCATTGATAAGTTTGAAGCGAACGAGGGGAATCACCAACAGGTCACGCAAGGCACTGAGGGCTTGGCACGCCGGTTCACCGAAATCAATATCTCGCAGCATTGGCAGGATGAGCATGATATGTTTGTCACCTATGTTCAGGAAGCCTGGAAAACCTACATGCTTGCCCAAGCGATTCAGTTTGACGTGCAATTCCCTCGTCAGTTTGGCTACGAGCATTTTAGAATGAAACGCTATCAACCCAATGGCACCGATGAATTCGGATTGCATACAGATGTGGGTAGTTATGGAACAGCCCGTAGGTTCGTGGCGTTTCTCTGGTATCTCAACACACCAGAAGGTGGCGGCGCAACCATATTTCACTCGTTTCAACAGCGAGCATGCTTGCTGCTTCCTGCTGTGGCGGGTCGCTTGCTGATATTTCCCCCGCTGTGGACTCACCCACACCAAGGCACCAAGGTTACGAGCGGGAACAAGTATATCGTAAGTGGATACTTACACTATATCTGAGGTCCTATGGCTTGGCATCATATTATACCCTACCATGAATGGAGAAAAAAGATGTCTGATACTATGAAAGCCAAAACACATACCTCCACTACATCTGACACATAAATAGGGGAAACAGACATGGAGGGATTATGGCTTTGTTTGGACTTCTCAAGGATCATCAGAAAGAAATCACACTAGGCACTCCCCGCGATCACAATGAAGTGGAGATGATGGCGAAGGTGAACAAGGCTATTGAAGATGTTTCTGGTAAAAGTGGGATCACTCTCAAACTTGGCAATTATACTTTTCAACATGTCATTGGTATGAATTCTAATTTCCCTGGCGACCCCAAGGCTGATGTGGCAATGGTGAGTGTCGCTGGTGGAAAAGCAACCGAAGTGGCATTCATTTCTTTCAAGAAGGCTGGTGGGGCAGAAGCGTTTCAACAATACTCAGGTCTCACTGAGGGTGCGGGGTTGACGATTAGTAATGATCCCATTGTGGTTAATTTTCTCAAAGATGCTGGCAAGCATATTGAATCATTCAACAAAGGGAAGAATATGGCACAGCAGGGCACCCCTGCGGCGTTTACCTATGTGCCAAACAGTGTGCCAGGTCGTATGCTAGTGGACAGGGCTGTGTTTGGACCCCAGTATAAAAAGATCACGTCCCGCGAAGGGATTGGGGGTCACAAAGATAATGTGCACGTCATCGCACAAGGAAACCCCATCCTCAAGAAAAACGGCGCCGTGTATGAGTTGATGTTCTCTGAGCACGTATTCAGCAACAACCAAGATTTGCGGTGGGTGTTCACCGGAGAATATGCAGCGGTCTTGGGTGGGACCTTTAGAAATGGTCGTGGATTTACGGTCAAAGGTAAACGCTTCACGAACTTTAGAGTGGGTCTCTATCCGTTCAAAATGGTTGGGCATAGAAAAGGTGCGGAAGAACTCTAATGCTACATTTCAAAACCTATCTCGCAGAAGCAGGCGAAAAGAATCTCCATCTGGAACACCTGGAAGATCAGGTATTCAATCGTGGTGTCGCTGGTGGGCGAGAAGCCATTGAATTTCTCCTCTCCCTACGCGACATGCTCCGTGGGCATGTTGAAAAACCCATCAATATCACAACCAAATGGGATGGGGCCCCCGCAGTATTTTGTGGTATCAATCCCGAAAATGGCAAATTCTTTGTAGGCACCAAAGGGGTATTTGCCAAGAATGCCAAGTTGAACTATACGGAGGCTGATATTGACAAAAATCATCCGTCTGAGGGATTGAATGTTAAATTGAAAGCCTGCCTCTGGTATCTCCCGAAGTTGGGTATCAAGGGCATCATGCAAGGTGACTTGATGTTCACAAAGGGTGACGTGCACTCACAGACTATAGAAGGGGAGAAGTATATCACCTTCACCCCGAACACCATTACCTACGCGATTCCTTTGCATCATACCGCATTAGTAGATCGTATCCTCAAAGCACAACTAGGCATCATTTTTCATACCGAGTATCATGGCACCAAGATGGCAACCCTGAAGTCCTCATTCAGGATTGACCTGGGGCACCTGACCCATACCAAAGATGTGTGGTTCCGCGATGCAAGTTTCGTGGACCAATCAGGCACGGCAACATTCACGGCTGCGGAAAGCGAACGGATGGACGCGCTCATGACCACAGCCGGGTTGATTTTTCACGGCATCAATGGCAAAATCCTGAATCAGATTGCACTCAACGAGGTTTTTAGGGGATGGATCAAACAATTCAATAACACCAAGATTCGTGAAGGCACCGCGATTGAGAATACCACAGAACACGTCAACGACTTTATCCGCTGGCTGGATGCACGCATGACCGCAGCGATTGGGGAAGCCAAGCAACCGGATACCAAGCGCAAGCGCACGCAAGAGAAAACCACCGTGCTTGGATTCTTTCGTGCGCACCGAGTTGACCTGAAGAACATTTTTGACTTGACAAATGCCCTCATCTATGCTAAACTAATGATAGTCCACAAACTTAACCAAGTGAAGGGGACGCAGACATTTCTGAAAACAGCCGATGGGTTTCAGGCTACGGCGCCTGAGGGATTTGTTGTAGTGGGGCATCTTGGTAACGCACTAAAACTTGTTGACCGGTTGCAATTTAGCCATGCGAACTTCAATGTCGCCAAAAATTGGGATAAGTAACATGAAGAACGATGGCTGCGACAAGACACAAGAGATGATAGATCAATGGCTTGAGAAAACGAAACATCTCAAAGAGGATTCCACCCCTAGTCAGATATATGGACACATGGACCAAGAACAGGGTGTGCAAGGTGGTCCGTTGGGAGAGGATCAACCAAAGACCAAGCAGGTGCGAACGATCAAGGCTTTGGTGCGTGCTAAATACAAGCGGTAATTGATGCAGTAACATTATGAGGTAATTATGAAGCAGGTGGATTTAGTGGTTGGGGCTGTGACAGGATACAAGTGGGACCAGATCAAGCATTGGGCAAACAGCCTTGATCGTTCAGGCTTCACGGGCAAGAAAGTTGTGATTGCCTACAATATGGATTATGACACCGCCGAGGAATTGACCAATCGCGGCTATCATATTATTGGGTTTTATAGGGATGATCTCGCTCGCCAAATTACCTACCCAGTCAAAGACTTCTCCATCGTTGTAGAACGATTCCTTCATTACTACCTCACACTGACCAATCAATCCAACCGCGAGTGCACTCGTTTCATCATCGCAACGGATGTGCGTGATGTGATCTTCCAACGCAACCCCTCAGAATATCTTGATGGTGAATGGCTCCGTGGGCATGACCTTGTTATGTCCTCTGAGGGTATTGCCTACAAGCATGAGGATTGGGGGAATAACAATCTCTTTCAATCATTTGGAACATCCTTGTGGAATACCCATAAGGACAACACGATTGTCAATTGTGGGGTAATCGCAGGAAAGTTTGATGCGTTCTTGGGATTGGCGAAAACGATTTATCTAGCGTGCCTGCATGCACCCCAACATGTGCCTGGGGGTGGTGGACCCGATCAGGCTGCATTGAACCTAATTCTTGATACCTACGTCTACGAGCATATCACCTGGATCAGCAGCCACGAAAGCACCTGGGCAGCACAACTAGGCACGATGATGGACCCGCGAAAGATTGACATGTATAAACCATTCCTCACAGAACCATTACCAACTTTTAATAGGGAAACAAATCAAGTTGTGAACCATCGTGGATTACCGTTTTCTATTGTCCATCAGTGGGATCGTGTTCCTGAAGTCAAGGAAGCGGTCGAAAGGTTATACTCATGATTGTCGCGTATTCACCAGAATCCCCCAACACCCTCAAAACTCCTGCTGAGAAAATTGCCCCTCCACTCAAGGTGGATGCGCGCCCCCGCAGAATTCTTTATGTGGTGCATCGTTACGCACCATATCCAGGTGGGTCAGAAAACTATGTGCGTGATATGGCAGAAGAGACTCGCCGCCGCGGTCATGTTGTTGCGGTATTTGCGGGGGACCATAAAGGAGACCTCAACGGCGTGATCGTGACCTCCGAGCCTAGCATTCTGAAAGAGAAGTGGGATTTGATTGTGGTTCACGGTGGGGATGTTTACCTTCAAAACTTTGTTCTAAAGCACGCCGATAGTCTTGGTGGACCTGTGTTGTATATGCTTATCATGCCCTCCAATTCCAAGGAATGTGTGGAAGCCCTTCACAAGGTTGCATTCGTGGGGTGTTCAACGCTGGCGGATTGGAGACATGTCAAACGGTGGAGTGTTGAAGATCGGGCTGTCCGTGTGCGCCACGGTGTCGATGCCGCAACGTCACTGGGGAGACCGGGGTTCCGTGAGAAACATGGGATCACGACACCTTATATGTTCTTATCCTCTGGTGGCTACTGGCCGAACAAAGCCTTTGATGAACTGGTGGGTGTTTTCAAGGAGTCCAAGCGCACCGATACAACTTTGGTGCTCACCGGTTATGATAATCGGTTTGGTCTTATGCCTTCCGATGAAGAATTTGTTCGTTCATTCCTCTTTACGGATCGTCAGGATATGTTGGATGCGTTGTTTGATGCCGACCTCTATATCCTGAATAGTTACGCAGAAGGATTTGGACTCGTTCTTTTGGAGTCAATGGTCAATATGACCCCGTGGGCAGGCAGGCATATTGCCGGGGCGGAACTGATGCGCGAATATGGATTCACCTACACCACTCCCTCCGAGTTGCAACTATATCTTCAATTGTTTAGAGGAGTCACAGGGACTCACCTGATGGAAGCACAAAATTATGTGATCTCAACCCATCTAGTGAAGCATACTGTGGCGGATATTTTGGCGATTCTGAAATGAATTTGACCTTTGGGATTTGCACCTCACAACAAGAAAGAACTCCACAGTTTCTTGAAGTGATTCAGTCTATTCATGCGCTCAAAGTGCCTGAGTATGAAATCATCATTGCCGGTTCCCCGCCTGGGTTTGCTGTGGTGTCGCAAGACCCCGACGTTCTCACAGAAACAGACTGTCATTATCTTACTGATGAAGTGCGTATGTTCACAACGCGAGGATGGATCACCCGTAAGAAGAATTTGATTGCGAGGCATGCCAAGTATGAAACTTTAGTGTTGCTTCATGACTACTTTGTGTTTGACCCGTATTGGTATCAAGGAATGGCATCACTAGGCTTTGACTGGGATATTTGTTGCTGCCCACAAACATTATTGGATGGTCGGCGACACTTCACGGATTGGGTGGCTGATGTGGGTGGACCCCGACCGGTCTACACGATGATTGACTATACCGATTGGTCCTACACCAAACACCAATACATCAGTGGAGGCATGTTTCTAGTGAAGAAGAATTTCCTCTTGCAGAATCCCTTCGCTGAATGGATGCCGCCGGGAACTTCTGAGGACGTGGAATGGTCAAGACGTGTCCGAGACAAGGCGAAGATTGTGTGCAACCCCG
>Ga0315293_10004098_pt1 | contig 13925 bp, 12 predicted proteins | sample YL17G13_20_MG_FD_203071 | JGI IMG/M metagenome (GOLD analysis project Ga0315293, IMG submission 203071) | Sediment microbial communities from Yellowstone Lake, YNP, Wyoming, USA - YL17G13_20 | ecosystem: Environmental > Aquatic > Freshwater > Lake > Sediment | place: USA: Wyoming | collected... | reverse complement strand
TCAATTCCCCCTCGGGCTTTTTGGGATATTTTTTGTAAAGTTCTTCTGTTACCACCAGTTCCAAAACCGCGTCCCCCAAGAATTCCAGCCGCTCATTATGTTCCAGATAAAAATCAGGGTTCTCGTTCAGAAAAGAGCGGTGGCAAAAGGCTTGAATCAACAAGCTCTTATTTTTGAATTTAATTTTTAATTTTTTTTCGAAAGGAGTGAAATCTTTCATCGAAATAAATTGAAAATTTATTGAAGATTGGGCGAAGAGGACTATGTCCTCTTCTTCACCTTCGCTTCTTACAGAAGTTTGGTAACTGAATTTTTAATTCATCGATTATCGATTCTCTATTTCTTTATATATTGTTCCCAAGACACCGTTGATAAATTTTCCCGAACTTTCTCCGCCGAAGTTTTTTGCCAGTTCAATGGCTTCGTTAATCGCCACTTTGGGGGGAACCTCTTCTTTGTTGCCGAATAATAACTCAAAAATTCCGATTCTTAAAACGTTCCTGTCAACAATGTTAATCTGCGAAATCGGCCATTCAGGCGCCGCTTTTTCAATGATTTCATCTATCTTGGGCAATTTTGCCACCACGCCGTCAATCAATTGCCAGATAAAACTTTGGTCTTCCAGGCCAGGGCCGAATTCTTTGATGTTTTTCTCAACGATATTTTTCAAGTCCCCTTTCTTGTCCGAAAAATCCCACTCATATAAACTCTGCATCACGATTGACCTTGATAAATGTCTGCTTGCCATATTATTTTTTGGAGAGACCTTCCCAACTTAGGGATTTGTCCTCTTTTTCTTCTCCTTTTGCCTCCATTTCTTTTTCCCGTTTTTTTCTTTCTTTCCTGTCCAATTTTTTTAAAACGTCAATCACTTCCCTGCCATTGTAAAAGCCGCAATTTAAACAAGTGGTATGGGGCAAAACCGGCTTTCCGCATTTCGGACATTTAGCCAAAAAAGGCGCCTTCAAAAAAAGGTGCATTCTTCTTTTATTTCTTCTTGATTTTGTATGTCTTTGTTTCGGGACTCCCATTAAAACAACTTTAACACGGATTATTTTAATTTACAAGTCTTTATGGGTCTAAAACTTTTCCGATGAATCTTACAATGGCCGTGTTTTTTTAATGCTTTACGGTGCTGGCTTGTACCATAACCTTTGTGTCTATCAAAACCGTATTCGGGAAACTTCTTGGCGTATTTTTCCATCAGGCGGTCGCGCGTCACCTTGGCGATGATGGAAGCTAATGCTACGGAAAAAACTTTCTCATCTGCTTTAACGATTGATTTTTGAGGGACTGATGAATTAATCTTTATATTTCCGTCTAAAATTAGATAGTCAGCTTTGGATTTTAAGTTCTTTACGGCTTTTTCCATTGCCAACTTCGTCGCTTCCAGGATATTGATTTTATCAATCACTTTTTCCGAAACACTGCCTATCCCCCACCTTACTGCCGGATTCCCCGTTAAAATCTTGTAAAGTTTTTGCCTTCTCTTTGGAGAAAGTTTTTTAGAATCTCTCATCTTCGGAACCGTGAGCTTCGAATTAGGAGTTATGAAGACAGCGACGGCAACGACAGGCCCGGCCAAGGGCCCTCTTCCCACTTCATCTATGCAAGCCACTCTTTTATATCCTTTTTTCCACAACTTTTTTTCTTCATTAAAATCCGGCGGCATTTTGTCATTATACACCGAGCTTTCGCATAGCGAAAGCGAAGAGATAAATCTCTTCTTCATCTTCGCTCGGCTTTGCCTCGCTCGATAAGCGAAGGTAAAGATGAAGGCAAACTCCGAGGGAGGCAAACTTCATTGACTACATTGACTCGCCCCCTGAGAAAACGTAAAATTATATAATATCCCCAAGGGATTTTTAATTTGTCTATGCCTAAATTCACTCATTTACACGTCCACTCGCATTATTCTCTCTTAGACGGCCTTTCAAAAATTGACCAACTCTTGGATTATGTCAAAGAATTGGGTATGGACTCGGTTGCCTTAACTGACCACGGCGCCCTCTACGGAGCGGTGGAATTCTATAAAAAAGCTAAGGAACGAGGGATAAAGCCCCTGATTGGAGCTGAAATGTATCTGGCTATTGGAAGAATGACGCAGGAAAGGCCTAATATTGACGACAAGAGATATCACCTGATTTTACTGGTGAAAAATGAGGTAGGATATAAAAATTTAGTAAAGTTAATCACCAAATCCCATCTTGAAGGATTCTATTATAAACCCCGAATTGATGAAGAACTGTTGAAAGAGCACGCAGAAGGATTGATTGCTTTATCGGCCTGCCTGCAGGGAAAAATCCCTCAAATGATTTTGCTTAATAAAGTTTCGGAGGCGGAAAAGACCGCTCTTTTTTATCAGGAAATTTTCGGCAAGGAAAATTTTTATTTGGAACTTCAAAATCACCCCAATTTGCCGGAACAAAAGAAAATTAACAAGGCCCTGATTTCTCTTTCCAAAAAACTCTCTATCCCCCTGATTGCCGCCAATGACTGCCATTATTTAAGACCGGAGGACGCGGATGCCCAGGATATTTTAATGCTCATTAACACGGGAGCCGACCCTAACGACCCTGAGAGGTTAACAATGAAAAAAGATGATTTTTCAATGAAAAGCCCGGAAACAATGTTTAAGGATTTCGAGGAAACGCCCGAAGCTATAGAAAATACCCAAAAAATAGCGGAAAGCTGCAATTTTGATTTTATTCTCGGCAAAACCAAACTGCCGAAGTTTGAAACGCCTGACGGGAAAAATCCTGACGAATATTTAAGGGAACTTTGCGAACGGGGCATAAAAACAAGATTCGGGGATAAACCAAAAAAAGAAGCGCTTGACAGATTGAATTACGAACTGTCCGTGATTTCCCAAACGAATTTCGCTTCTTACTTTTTAATTGTTCAGGATTTTGTCAATTGGGCGAAAGAGCAAAGGATTGTCGTGGGGCCGGGCAGGGGCTCGGTAGCCGGCTCTCTGGTTGCCTATGTTTTGGGAATCACCAATGTTGACCCTTTGAAATACAATCTTTTGTTTGAACGTTTCTTAAACCCGGAAAGGGCGGCGGGCCTTCCCGACATTGACCTTGATTTTACCGACAGGCGAAGAGACGAAGTCATAAATTACGTAGCTGAAAAATACGGCCGGGACAAAGTGGCTCAAATCATCACTTTCGGAACTATGGCGGCCCGTGCCGTCATTCGCGACGTGGGAAGAGCATTAAATTATCCTTATTCTTATTGCGATAAGGTCGCGAAAATGATTCCTTTTGGCTTAACTTTGGACCAAACCCTGGCTCAGGTGTCTGAATTCCGCCAGTTTTATCTTGAAGACCTTCAGTCCCAGAAATTAATTGATTTTGCCAAGAAGTTGGAGGGCTGCGCCCGACACGCTTCAACTCACGCCTGCGGAGTGGTAATTTCCGAAACGGCCTTGGACAATATCTGTCCCCTGCAGCATCCAACGCAAAACGACACTACTATTGTCACTCAATACGAAATGCACTCTATTGAGGACTTGGGCTTGTTAAAAATGGATTTTCTGGGTTTGAAAAACCTGACCATTATTGAAGACGCACTCTCGCGAATTTACGTGGTTCAAAATAAAAAAATTAACATTGAAACCCTGCCTTTGGACGATAAAAAAACTTTTCAACTTTTACAAAAAGGGGAAACAGTCGGAATCTTTCAGTTAGAAAGCGACGGAATGAGAAAATATTTGAAAGAATTGAAACCGACGGAGCTGGAAGACATCATTGCCATGGTCGCGCTTTACCGACCCGGCCCCATGCAGTTGATTCCCGATTACATTGCCGGAAAAAATAAAAAGAAAAAAATTGAATATCTGCACCCGAAATTGAAACCGCTTCTGGAGCCAACTTACGGAATTCTTCTGTATCAGGAACAGGTGATGAAAATCGCCCAGGAACTGGCGGGTTTCACTCTTTCTCAAGCCGACTTTTTGAGAAAAGCCATCGGCAAGAAAATTAGAAAATTACTGATGGCGCAAAAAGAAAAATTTATTGAGGGCGCGAGGAAAAACGGAATAGAGGAAAACATTTCCCAGAAAATCTGGTACTGGATAGAACCCTTTGCCAGCTATTCCTTTAACCGAAGCCACGCAGCGGCTTATGCCATGATTGCCTACCAAACGGCTTTCCTCAAAGCCCATTTCCCGGTAGAATTTACGGCCTCCCTTTTGACTTCCGAAAAAGCGGATATTGAGAGAATCGGTTTTTTAATCGGGGAGTGCAAAAAAATGGGGGTGGAGGTGCTGCCGCCGGACGTCAATGAAAGTTTGGAAAACTTCACGGTCGTCCCCGGCCAGAATAAAATCCGCTTCGGATTAACGGCAATCAAAAATGTCGGCTGGAACGTGGTGGAAAGCATAGTAAAGGAGAGGAAAACCATGGGGCCTTATCAATCAATCGCCGATTTTCTCACCAGGGCAGACCCAAAAGTCCTTAATAAAAAGTCCATGGAGAGTTTGATTAAATCCGGCGCCTTTGATAAATTAGGAGAGAGGGGCCAGTTGGTGCATAATTTGGAGAATCTTTTGGAATGGTCCAGAGAGACCCAGAAAACCCGCATCAACGGCCAAAAAGGGCTTTTTGAGGGAATGAAGTTTAGCAACGATTTTAAGCTCTTTTCAGCCGTACCCGCTTCAAAAAAAGAGAAATTAAGCTGGGAAAAAGAACTTCTGGGTCTTTTTGTCTCCTCTCACCCATTAGAAGGGTTTAGAAAAATACTTGAAAAAAAGACGGTTTCAATAAGCAAAATTTCCGCTATTCCCGTATCCAGAAGAGTGAAAATCGGCGGCGTTATCTCGAGCATCAAAAAAATCATAACGAGGATGGGGAAACCCATGCTTTTCATAAAATTGGAGGATTTAACCGATAAAATTGAGGTGGTCGCCTTTCCGGGCGTCATTGAAAGAAACCCTTCTGTCTTTCAGGAAAATAAAATCGTTCTGGTCTCGGGCAGGGTTGACAATCGGGACGGCGTTTCTAAAATCATCTGCGAAGAAGTGGAAGAAATCGTTGACCAATCCTCCGAAGGAGGCGAAGGTGGAAAAAAATGCGAAGCATTCTTTGATCAAACATAAATATTATGAAAATTGCTATTATTACCGATTCTACCGCCGCACCAACCAAAGAACAGCAGGAAAAATATCAATTTGAAATAGTGCCGATTAATGTCATGTTTGAAGGCAAGGTTTATCGTGATTTTGTTGATTTAACGGCTGCTCAAGCGTATCAATTTCTGGATAAGAACCCTAAAGATTGGGCGACTTCCGCCCCTTCGCCAGGCGATTTCCTGTCCGCTTATAAAAAGGTGGTTGAAAACGGGGCAAAAGAAATTCTCTGTTTGACCATATCCCCAAAAATCAGCGCCACTCTGAATTCAGCGAGAATGGCTAAAGAATTGGCCAAAACTGAATTGCCCGATATCAGAATTGAAGTCATTGACACTCAAACAATAACAGCTCCAGAAACTTTATTGTGTCTGGCAGCCGCCAAAGAAAGAGAGAAAGGGAAAACTCTTGATGAAATAGTCCAATTAATAGAAGACCTTAAAAAAAGGGTTAAAGTTTTTGTCATACTAGAGACCATTCGTTATGTCTATCGTTCCGGAAGAATTCCGGAAGTTGCCTCAAAAATCGGAGCAATTTTGCCCCTAAAGCCGATTTTGACTGTCTCTGACGGTTCACTTCGTTTCGCCGGAGCGACCACTTCCAAACGAAAAAGCATAGACAAAATTTTGAAAATTACGAAAGACGGTTGGGACGAAACTCTGCCCGAAATAGGCATCATGCATGCCGACTGTCTACCGGAAGCGGAAGAATTAAAAAAGAAAGTAAATCAACTTTTCCCTTCGTCTCAAGTATTTATTTCTGAATGCTCTCCTATCATAGGTTACGCCACGGGCCGAGGCAGTTTATTAATCGCCTATTTCGCCAAATGAATTTATGGGAATTGAAATTATTCGCCATTCTCTGTCTCATGTTTTAGCCGCCGCTGTCCAGGAATTGTATCCCGGAACTAAATTTGGGATAGGTCCTGCCATTGAAAACGGATTTTATTATGATTTTGAATTGCCTCAACCCATAGCCCCGGAAGACCTACCGAAAATTGAAGCCAAAATGAAAGAACTGATAAAAAAGAGTTTAGAATTCAAGGCTGATGATTCAGAGATTGAAGAAACGAAAAAAATATTCAAAAACCAGCCCTACAAATTGGAATTAATTGATGAAATAAAAGAGAAAAAAGTAAGAATTTATCAATCGGGAAGCTTTATTGATTTGTGCCGAGGACCTCATGTTAAATCAAGCAGAGAAGTCCCGTTAGACGGCTTCAAATTAACAAAAATCGCCGGCGCTTATTGGCGAGGTTCGGGAAAAAATAAAATGCTGACCAGAATTTACGGCTTGGCTTTCCAGACAAAAAAAGAATTGGAAAATTATTTCAAAAATAAAGAGGAGGCGGAAAAAAGAGACCACAGAGTTCTGGGACAAAAATTAGAATTATTTATGTTTGATGAGGAAATCGGAGCAGGCCTGCCTTTGTGGATGCCCAAAGGAACTATTTTGCGGAAAATCATTGAAAATTATTTGTATGAGGAACTAGAAAAAGAGGGCTACCAATGGCTGACAACTCCTCATATTGGTAAATTACAGCTCTGGCAAACTTCTGGCCATTGGGAACTTTATCGGGAAAATATGTACTCCCCCATTAAAATAGACGAGGAGGAATTTTTGCTCAAACCGATGAACTGCCCTTTTCATGTGAAAATTTTCCAGTCAAAAATCCGTTCCTATAAAGACCTGCCCATAAAGTACGCTGAACTGGGAACGGTTTATCGCTACGAAAAATCCGGCGTTTTGCACGGACTGACAAGGGTGCGGGGTTTTACCCAAGACGACGCGCATTTGTGGTGCGCTCCCGAGCAGTTATCAATTGAACTAACGAAACTTCTAAAACACGGTTTGAAAATCCTGAAAACCTTTGGATTCAAAGAATATGAAGTATATCTCTCAACCCGGCCTGAAAAATACGCCGGAACGGAAAAAAACTGGGAGAAAGCAACGAACTCTCTAAAATACGTTTTGGAAAAATTGAAACTAAAATACCAGATTGACCCCGGTGGAGGAGTTTTTTACGGACCGAAAATTGACATCAAAATCAAGGACACTCTGGACAGACCTTGGCAATGTACTACCATTCAGGTTGATTTCAATCTGCCCGAAAGATTTGACATAGCCTATATTGACCAAAAAGGCAAAAAGCAGCGACCAATTATGATTCATCGGGCGCTGCTCGGCTCAGTAGAAAGATTTGTCGGAGTATTAATTGAACATTACGGCGGGGCCCTGCCTTTATGGCTGTCGCCCGAGCAAATCTGGACAATACCAGTCGGTTCCAAAAACGAAAAATACGCCAAAGAAATCGCAGAAAAACTCAACGGAGTCGGCTATCGTTGCGAACTAAAAACAGATAATGAAACGGTATCTAAAAAAATCCGCGAGGGAGAAATCCAAAGAATCCCCTACCTTTTAGTTGTCGGCGACAAAGAAATGAAGTCAAAATCGGTCAGAGTTAGAGAAAGAGGCAAGGGAGATATTGGCGAAATGAAAATGAATAAATTTATGGAAAAAGTTAAAAAAGAAGTAGAAGTTAAAAAATAGTCTATGTCTGAACCATCTCAACCAACCAAAAATTTAATCAATCGCTACCAGTTCTGGCATCAGTTATTCCAGCCAAAGGCAGAGACGCCCACCATTCACGTTGATGAAGTGGCCAGCACCATCGCCTCTTTTTATGAGAAAATCAGGGGCGTGGTTGAATGGAAGGAAGAGCATTTGTTAAGAAGAGCGGCTATCGGCAGAATATTAAAAAGGAGAATGTTCTTGCAAAAAACCGGCGAGGAAATTGCCGAGCCCTTTGTCTTTGAATTAATCCGTAGCGGCCACTTCCCAAACGACCGGATAGAAGAAACGAAAATTGAAGAAGTTAAAAAAGCCCTTAATAAATACCTGTTTATCTTGCAGAACAGCCCGGGACCTCAACAGGAAAAAGGCAAGGCACAACTCTACGACTGGTTATTAAACCTGGCTGCTTGCGAAATAGAAGAAATTCTCTGTCCTCCAGTCAGAGAAAAAGCACTGATTGAATATATGACACAACTAATGACAGAAAGAATTGAGGTGGGCAAAGGTATGGAAAACAGAGAAAAAGATATTCAGGTTTTTATCGCCTGCCAGAGAGCCCTTTTTAAATTAGACAGCCCCATTATCAGTTATTATCTTTTAAGGAAAAGGTATCTTGCCTGGTCAGACCTGCCGGGAGATAGGCTTCAAGGAATCGCCGCCGATATTTATTCAATCTGGAAAGACATTCAAAGAGATCTGGACCATCCTTTGGCGGAAAAGTTTTATAAAATTTGCGAGAAATATGATACACCCTATTTAATCTTGGGCGATATCCTCTCTCAGAATTATTCTGAGACACGGGAAAATTTTGACAAACCGGAAATTTTAGAGGGTTTAATAAAAAGCGTATATCAGACACGGCTCCGGAAACTCAAAGCCAGGATGAGCCGAGCCGCTTTTTTCAGCACCATTTCCATCTTCGCCACCAAGATGCTGCTCGCTTTTGCAATTGAAATCCCTTTTGACAGATATGTTCTGGGCGAATTCAACCGCCAAAGCTTAACATTCAACGTCTTAATTCCTCCTCTCTTGATGTTTCTTTTGGTCTTAACCATCAGGCCTCCAAAAAAAGAAAACTTAAACAGGGTGATTTTGGAGACAATGAAAATTGTTTATGAAAAGGATAAAAAAGACATCTATACAATTAAACCTCCGCGCAAAAAAGGATTTATTTTGAACTTTATAATCTTTACTTTCTACTCCCTGACCTTTGTTGTTTCTTTCGGCTTAATTATTTGGGGATTGAGAAAATTAGATTTCGGGGCTTTGTCAATAATAATATTCCTGATGTTTTTCTCTCTGATTGCTTTTGCCGGAGTGAAAATCAGGGAGAGGGCAAAAGAACTTGATGTTATGGAGGGACGGGGAGGATTTTGGGCTTTTCTGACAGATACCATTTCTCTGCCGTTTTTAAGGGTGGGCAGATGGCTGTCAAACCAGTGGATGCGATTTAATATTGTAGTGGTCTTAATTACCGCTTTGATTGACATGCCTTTTCAATTATTCACCGAATTCTTGGAGCATTGGAGAACGTTTTTGAAAGAGAAAAAAGAAGAAATCCACTAGTCATACGAAATCTAGTCATAATAAATTACGAAAAGAAATACGAAACTTCGGCTTGAAAAAGCCGTTTTTTTATTCTAAAATTAGCGTTATGAAATACTGGATTATCACCTACGGTTGTCAGATGAACGTTTCGGACAGCGAAAAAGTTGCTTCGGTTTTGGAAAACCATGGCTACGGGCCGGCTTCAAAAGAAAATGGGGCTGATTTAATCGCAATCAATATGTGCTCGGTCAGGCAGTCAGCCGTGAACAGAGCTTACGCTAAAATCAATAAATATTACAAAACCAAGAAGATAATCTTGGCCGGCTGTATTTTGCAGGTTGATAAAAAGAAATTAAGAGATAAAGTATCTGAATTTTGGCATCCGGATAAATATTTTGAATGCTTACTGAAACATCAGGGTAAATTCAGCGCCTTTGTACCAATTATGACCGGCTGCAATAATTTCTGCGCCTATTGTGTAGTTCCCCACACTCGCGGCAGAGAAATATCAAGGAAGGCCGATGAAATTATCAAAGAAGTTAAATCCCTGGTTAAAAAAGATTATAGTCAAAGAGATAAATCTCTTTTTCACCCTTCGCTTTGCTCGGGTAAGGAAATTACCCTCCTGGGACAGAATGTCAATTCGTATAAAGATAGAGGTATAAACTTTTCGAAATTATTGAAAAAAATCAATACTCTTAAACAAGATTTCCGGTTAAATTTTTTAACTTCGCACCCGAAAGATATGTCAGATGAACTGATAGAAACGATGGCTCAATGCCAGAAATTAACTAAAGAAATACATCTGCCGGTTCAGAGCGGCGATAATCAAATCCTAAAAAAAATGAATCGCCATTATACCGCTCAGCAATATAAAAACTTAATCAAAAAAATCCGACAGAAAATTCCGGGAATAAAAATTTCCACCGATATTATTGTCGGCTTTCCAGGAGAAACAAAAAAGCAGTTTCAAAATACGCTCAAACTCTGCAAAGAAATTAAATTTAACAAGGCATATATTGCCAGATACTCTCTCCGACCAGGCACGCCAGCTGCTAAATTAAAAGATAATGTTTCGCTCCAAGAAAAAAAACACCGCTGGCAAATCCTTGAGAATTTAATTAACAAAAAACATGTTAAAAAGAACGTCTAAACTTATTGTTATTTTAGGTCCGACAGCTTCGGGGAAATCAGAGTTAGTAGTCAAACTTGCCAAAAAGTTTAATGGCGAGGTGATTTCCGCTGACTCACGGCAAATTTATAAAGGTTTAGACATAGGAACTGGAAAAATAACTAAAAAGCAAATGAAGGATATCCCCCATCATCTTTTGGATGTAGTATCGCCCCAAAAAAGATTTACCGTCGCTGAATATAGAAAATTAGCCGTCGACGCCATTGATAAAATTTTGAAAAAAGAAAAAGTCCCGATTTTGTGCGGCGGCACGGGCTTTTACATCCAGGCGGTGGTTGACGGGATAGTCATTCCCGAGGTTCCGCCTGACTGGAAATTGAGAAAAAAATTGGAAAAGAAATCAGTTAAAGAACTCTACCAGATTTTGAAAAAACTTGACCAGAGACGCGCCAAAACCATTGAGAGAGGGAACCCCCGCCGGCTGATTCGGGCAATTGAAATTGTCCTAAAAACTAAAAAACCAATCCCCTCTTTGAAGCAAAATCCTCTACCCTGCCCTGTTTTGATGCTCGGAATTAAAAAATCTCCTCAAGAACTTAAAAAGTTAATTGAAAAACGGCTTTTGAGGTGGTTAAAAACAGGGCTAATTGATGAAATAAAAAAACTGCACCTGTCGGGTCTTGCCTGGAAAAGAATCAAAGAGTTTGGCATGGAATATCCTTATATTGCCGACTATATTCAGGGAAAATTAAATTACCATGATATGGTCGAACTTTCCCAAAAAGAACTGGAACATTATTCCAAACGCCAAATGACCTGGTTCAAAAAAGATAAACGGATTAACTGGATAAAAAATTACAAAGAAGCGGAAAAGAAAATTGGCAGGTTTCTTCGTTGAAACCTGCCAATTGTTGATGGCCGATTACGGTCATTTTTTAAATGTGATCCGTCCAGATGAATGAGAAACGAGGATGCAGTACGTCGCACCAAGTGGGCAATCCCACTTATCGCCTGTGAACGTACCTTCTATTTCGTTCCCAAAATAAAAGATATTACCGTAATAGGAATCGCCTGTTTCATAATAATAAAAACTATACCACAGGCTATTCCCTTCGGGCGGTAAACTCAGACTTCCCGACGCTACCTCTTTCCATCCATATCCGTCTTGTCTAACAACTCTGATGTCTGCCTGACACCAAGTGTCCTGGCAGACAGATTGTCCTGCAAAGACCCACATATCTTCAGTCACAACACCCCTCTCTTTATTTTGGGTAAGGGACGTTCCAAACATAGCAACTTCCCACCACCCGTCAACTTTGAGGGGCAACACGTTCGGGTCACCTTTGCCTCCTCCAGCATTCGCCAAGGAGGTTAAGGTTAAAAGAACAAAAATCGCTAAAATCCCTACTCCCATCCAGAAATTCGCCTTCATACTTCTCATATAGCACCTCCTATTTGGTTTTTAGTACTTTAATTATATCATTAATTTTAATTTTGTCAAGAGTGGCTCGAATAGAAAAGCAGGGAAAGATGTTGAATAAAAATCTCTCTCCCCGCTTTTTTCTTGCCCTATTATGGGCGCGGCATAATTTTTAGATGATCCCCTCTCCCTGTAACAGTCACATTCTTTCCGAAATAGAAAGAATTTGAACTCCGTAAAAAATCAGGGATCATGATCCTTCCTCCATTTCTTATCTTCTCCACAAAAACATGAGAAGAATCCTTTACCTTTGAAAGGTCCTGCTTCTGCAGTAAGATACAGCCGTCTTCTCCCTCCTTTAGTAAAACAGATCTACCGAATTGTTTGTTTATAACGGCCGGAATATACAAGCGCCACTTTGGATCAATCTTAGCGTCCCATCTTCCCAAAAACATACGCGCCCACCTCCTTTCAAACCTTCTCAGGAATATTTTGCTGAAGCTTCTGAATCTCTTCGTTCAAAATTCGAACCAATTCTGAAATTCGCTCTGAAATCCGTTTAACCGAAATCCCGATACTTTCTACCGGGTTAACGGTTAAATGTCTCCATTCCTGTAAATCTGCCTGTATACGGCTGAAAACGAGTGATAAAATTTGTCCAACTTCAAAGCAGAGATCTATTTCCTCCGTCCCGAAGCTATTTTTCTCTTCTGTGGCATTTACAACGAGAACAATTTCTTTAGTAACGGGGACATACAATATCTGATTGATTTTTCTGGTCAGAATAATATCTCTGAAACGGAGGGTAAGAGGGTTATTCTGTGGATTATCATCAATGGTAATTTTTTGAGAATCAACGATGGCTTGGATATCTGGATGTTTATCTAATTCTTCCTTTAACCCAATTCCGTGATCCTCTGGCGGGACGCCAGCTGCTATTTCGCACCATCGTTGACCATCTTTCCCAAAAATTCGATAGATTACACAGCTCTTAATTTGCAACAAATTCTGGACAATCTGTTCTGCTGCCCGAGCGGAAATTTCTCCAAAAGTATTACCCTCAATAATTGCCTTTATCACTTTTAGAATTGCCTTACGGCTTGCTCTGCAGAACTGTTCATAAGAAAGAATGAGCGCCGCAAACTGAGATAATATTTGGGCTAAAGCTATCTGCTTTGGAGAGAATGGTTCTTGCGCATAAACCTGGGCTACCCCTAAAATATCGCCGTCAAATTGCAACGGAATAGCCAACAAAGCCTTGTGGTCATTGTGAATAATGTATGCGGAGTCGTATCTATCGTCTTTAGTGATATCTGGAATATTTTGAATCTGACCAGTCATAAATGCCTCCCCCGCAATCGTTCCGATAATATCAACCTCTTCTTCTCTTAGTTCAGCGTTAATGCCGTAAACGGTCATCAATTTCATCTTCCCTCCTTCCGGTACCCTAATTGTACATCTTTCTGCGTTAAGATTTTCAGCCAATTGTTGCGCAATCGATAATATGGTTCCTCGAACATCCATAGCCGTCACCTCCTTTTAGGTATTTTTATAGTTAAGTTTGTCTTTCCTTTTTCACTTGGAAAAGATCATTATCTTAAATTGCAATTTTATTTATTGTTTGTCAATAATTTTTTCAATATTTTATCCACAATTCCGGGACTTGCCTTTCCTTTTGAGACGGCCATAACTTGACCAATTAAAAATTGAAGGGCAGTTTCTTTTCCCTTTTTGAAATCTTCAACTGCTTTCTGGTTCCTGGAAATAACTTCTTTGACAATTTTTTCGATTTCGGAGTCATCGGTTATCTGGATTAGTCCTTTTTCTTCAATAATATGGGAGGGGTCAGCGCCGGTTTTGAACATTTCTTCCAAGACCATTTTGGCAATTTTGCTTGAAATCTTGCCTTCATAAATTAAGCTTATGAATTCGGCGAAATTTTCTGACGTAATCAGGAAATTCTCACCGTCGACTGGCTCTCCTTTCAGCAATCCCTGAAGGTCGGTAATCAGGTAGTTTGAAGCCAATTTAATTAACTTTTGGAGATTCTCTTTTGGAAGATTCGGCGGCAATTCAGAAACTACCTTCTCAAAATATTCTCCCAAGTCCTTATTGTAAAC
>Ga0315293_10004095_pt1 | contig 13925 bp, 12 predicted proteins | sample YL17G13_20_MG_FD_203071 | JGI IMG/M metagenome (GOLD analysis project Ga0315293, IMG submission 203071) | Sediment microbial communities from Yellowstone Lake, YNP, Wyoming, USA - YL17G13_20 | ecosystem: Environmental > Aquatic > Freshwater > Lake > Sediment | place: USA: Wyoming | collected... | reverse complement strand
AAACGCCTCATGACCGTGTTGCCCGATTACGGGGGCGTGAAATAGACGTTGACTGCGACCCAGTCCAGGTAGAAGTCGCGGCCGTCGCACTCGGCGCCGCCGGTGCACGTGCACGTGAGGCGGACGCAGAAGTTTGCGTTGCCCAGTTCCGCGACTGTCCAGATGCGCCCCCAGGTGTCACCGGCGCCTCCGACGATGCCCGTGTGCTCGGCAGCGCTCTCAACGGTGTCTGTCTTGGCCGACGTCCAGTTCGTCCCGCCGTCCCATGACAGCTCGACGCTCATGCTGTTGTCTGCGGCCACGGCGTCCAGCCACCAGTCCAGGCGTATGCGTATCCCCTCGATCGTCGAGCCGGAGGGCGGTGCGAGGCCGTAGTTGTAGAAGAGGTGCCGATCGCCGGGACCGTCGATGTTGGAGGCGTAGAGAGGACCATCCCCGTAGGCATACGTGGGGTTCAGCTCGAACCCGTCGTTGTCGCCGCCGGTTGTTGCCTGGGCAGACGGGTTCTGATAACCGGTGTTGGCAAAGGAAGGGGCCGACGAGAACGCGTTTGTGGCGTTGTCGTCCTGACCGGAGTAGGTGCCGAAGCCGGTCGCCACGCCGAATGCTGCAAGGCTCGCCGCTACCAGCGTTAGAGCGATGGCCACCGGTATTCGCATTCTGATGAGCCTCCCCGTCTAGTTCATCCTTCCGCCAGGAGGGTGCCGGCGAGAATGATCTTCGCCCTGCCTAGCACTGCGGCTCCTCGCTGACATATGGTCCCGGGACGATGTCTTTCCACGTCTGCCAGAGGACGAGCCCCACCAGGAGTGTCGACGGGATGATGAGAAGAAGGGCTCGACCGGCGCCGCTGCGGGCAAAATGCACCAGGTAGCCGAGCCAGGGGATGCTAAAGACCACCTTGTCGCCCAGACCGTGAAGGCCAACGGGCTCGGCGTCGGGTTCCTTGTTGGCGTCGCCCTGGGTGACGAACTTCCGCGCCCCGTCTCTCGCGTCGATCGCGACAACGCGGTGCAGCACGGGAAGAGAATGCGACGATTTCTTAAGCGCGACTATGTCGCCGACATCGAGCGACTCTGCGTCGATCTGGCGGGTAATGCCGATGCTGCCGTTGGGCAGCGACGCGCCCATGCTGCCGCCGTAGATGACGTAGGCGCGGAAGCCGAAGAGGGCCAGGATGGTTGGAACAATCAGGAGGACGATTATCGCCAGCGCCGCCCCCAGGTACGTCCATCCGGCAAAGCGCGCGGCCCTCCTGAGGGGCCCGGCCTTCAGAAGCAGGTCAGGGACCCAGCCCGGCATCCTTACCCTCCAGTCCCTCTGCCCGGACGGCCGTTACGGGTTGTTCGCCGTCTGCTCCGCGGCGAATGTGAACGTAGCCGTCGTGTCGGCGCCCATGGGCCCGATTGCACCCGACGGGAGCGTCACCTTGAAGCACAGGTCTTCGCTGGCGAGCGCGTTGAGAGGGCGGTCCCCGGTGTCGTCCCCCGGCGTCGGATCGCCGATGAAGCCGCTGGCGAGCGTTCCTGTGTAGAGCTGGGTGCCGTCGAACGTCGCGCAGTCGGTGCCCAGCTCCCTGATCACGAGCGTCAGGGTATCGTCGAGGGGCGGGATGCCATCGTCCGTGGTGGCCGTGGTCATCGCGTAGCGCATCTGCAGGCTGCCGTCGTTGGAGATGGTGAGCTTGGCGGTGACGGAGTCACCCGGCGCCATGTTGCTCATCGTGATGAAGGCGCTGTCGGGACTGGTGCTGATGTCGACGCTGCCGCTGCTAAACGCGTTGCTGTCGTTGTCAACGCTCGCCGTGAAGAGTGACAGCCCTCCCAGGCTAACGCAGGCCGCGAGTGCGCTGATTGCTATGAGACTTACCAGTATTCGTCTAATCATTGTCGTTCTCGCCCTCTCTGGAGGGCTTGGCGGCTCCGGCCTCCCCTTACGCCCGAGCCGGAAGCCATCCGCCGTTTCGGTGGCCCTGTCCCATGGCCACCGGCGGGCCCCCGACGTTCCCTGCCGATATAAGCGCTCCGTCTACCTGTACGTCGATAAGCGTACGCCACCAGGCATACGCGTCCTTGCTGGATTATCGGCGGCCGGTCGGGAATAATAAGGGGGGCAGCCTGTGTATCGCGCTCAGCGGGACAATCGGGGGATAATTGGGTAGACGCTGTCTCCTGGGGGCCCGACATGCAATGCGCAACCCACCCAAACGTGGAGACCGAGCTCGCCTGCGGACGCTGCGGCAAGCCGATCTGCCCTCGCTGCCTGGTGCAGACGCCCGTGGGCGCCCGCTGCCGCGACTGCGCGCACCTCAGGCGCATCCCGACGTACGAGATCCGGCCGACGTACCTCCTGCGAGGGATCGCCGCGGCAATTGGGGTCGGCGCTGCCGCTGGTGGAGTGTGGTTCCTGGTGTCGCCGCCGCACGGAGGGGCTTTCGCCTACGTCGCGCTGTTTCTCGCGCTGGGCATCGGCTACGCCACCGGCGAGGCGGTTAGCCGGGCAACGAACCGAAAGCGGGGACCGGCGCTACAGGGAATCGCCGCCTGTGGCGTCGTCATCGCCTACCTCGTGCGCAACCTCGTCGACGGCGCGGGACTGATACCGGCGAACGACGTCTTCGGCTACGTAACGGTAGGCCTGGCGATTGTGGTGGCGATTGGGCGGCTTCGTTGAGGGCTAGCGGAGGACGAAGGAGAGGACGACCAGCAGCCCGATCATACCGACGATGAAGACGAAGATTCGTCGCAGCTCCGCGTTGACGTAGCGGAAGTCCATCGGGTTGGGCGCCTTCGGCTTTCCGACGGTCGACGCCGGCGCAGCGATCTTCGTCGCCGCGCCCACCGGCGCGACTCGCGTCCGAGCGACCGCGGGCGGTGGAGCGGGACGGCGGCGTCCCTTGCGTCTATCGCGAGGCCTGCCAGCCGGCTGCCTGGTCAATTCATTCCCTCACTGGAAGCAATCTTCTGTTCGAGATTATACATCGACCGGATGCGACGGACAATGAAGCGGAAATCGCGCGTCTACGGTCGCGGCGGACGGTTTGGACCGCTCAGCACCTCTTCGTGGTCGACGACGAAATGGTCGACCTTCCAGGCGTAATAGACGTTCTTGATGTTCGACGGGAAACCCGACGTGTCGCCCTCGGCGTACACGGGCAACGTCACCACGAGCCGGCCATCCATGACGGCAACCTTCACTTCTCCTCCGCCCGGCCCATCCGTCAGCAGCGCCTTCAGGTTGCCATCGAGGTAGCCGATGACGATGAAACCGAGGTCTCCCTGCGTCCCGCCGGAGGATACCGGCACGACGGCGTCGTCGCGGCCGTCGCCGGTCAGGTCGGCGAAGACGACCTCTTCGGGCGCCACCTCGCCGCCGAGGCGCTGCGCGAAGTCCTTGACGTCGGGCTGATTAGCGAGGTCGACCGCTCGAATGTTTGTCGAGGGAGAGGAAGTAGCGGCGGGCGAGGTCGTAGATGGCTTCGGTGTAGCAGATCCGGCGCTGTTCTCGTTCTCTCTGCAGCCCGTCGCGCCGGCCAGACCGAGGACGACGAGCGCCGCGAGAAGCCCGGACACGGACCAGCCTAAGCGGCCGCGCATCTACCGCCTCCCGGAAACGGACGGCGAGTCGCCCGCTTGTCGATAGGCGCTGCCGCCCAAGACCTCTCTTGTGATGGTGCGCCCGGCGGGATTCGAACCCACGGCCTCAGCCTCCGCAGGGCTGCGCTCTATCCAACTGAGCTACGAGCGCCCATTCCTATTGATTGACGACGGGAGCCCGGCCCGCCTCTGAAAACGTTCGTGATGGTGCCGAAGGTGGGATTTGAACCCACACGCCCTTGCGGACACTACGCCCTGAACGTAGCGCGTCTGCCATTCCGCCACTTCGGCAGGCCGCTGGATGGTGGGCGGTACAGGGCTCGAACCTGTGACCTCTTCCGTGTGAAGGAAGCGCTCGTACCAACTGAGCTAACCGCCCTCTCCAGTTCAGGATTCTATCGAATGGGGGGTGCCTTGTCAACCGGAGACGGCTTCCGGACGGGCCCGCAGACAGGCGTGAAAGAAGTTCTCAGTGGGTGCCGATTTCGTCGTCGCGGCAGGCGGTCTACGATGCGGGGCAGAGCTGGTTCGCCCATGTCCTAACGATGCGTCGTGTCGAAGCCAAGTCCTGCCTGGTACTCCTGCCAGCGCTCTTCGAGGCGGCTGTCCCGCAACGTGTCGAGCAGGTAGTCCGCGAACTCGCAGCCCTTGACGCCGGTTGACCGGCCGGTCACAACCACCTTCTTCTCGAACGTGTCGCAGATCTCCAGCGCCATCTCCAGCTTCCTGCCGCGGTCCTCGAAGCCGATGTGGTTCAGCAGCATGGCGCCGGCGCGGATGAGACCGCTGGGGTCGGCGTATTCCACGCGTCCTTCCTCCACCATTCGCGGCGCGCTGCCGTGAATCGCCTCGAACATAGCGTAGTGGCGGCCGATGTTCGCGCTGCCCGCGGTGCCGACGCCGCCCTGAAGCTCCGCCGCCTCGTCGGTCAGGATATCGCCGTAGAGGTTCGGCAGGACGACGACGCGGAAGTGGGCGCGCCGCTTCGGGTCGACCAGTTTGGCCGGAATTATGTCAATGTACCAGTCATCCCACTCGATGTCCGGGTAGCCGACGGCGATCCTCCTCGCCGTCTCCAAGAACTTGCCGTCGGTGGCCTTGATAACGTTCGCCTTGGTGACGACGGTGACCCGCTCCTTGCCGTGCTGGCGCGCGTACTCGAACGCCATCGCGATGATGCGTTCGCTCCCCTGGCTGGTAACAGCCGTGAAGTCGAAGGCCAGGTCGTCCGTGACGTGGACGCCCCGGCTGCCCATCACGTAGGCACCCTCAGTGTTCTCGCGGAAGAACGTCCAGTCGATACCCTGCGCTGGTATCCTGACCGGCCGGACGTTGGCGAAGAGGTCCAGGTACCGCCGCATGGCGACGTTGGCGCTTTCGATGTTCGGCCAGGGGTCGCCGGCGCGCGGCGTCGTGGTGGGAGCCTTGAGGATGACGTGGCACCGCTTCAGTTCTTCGAGCACGTCGTCGGGAATTGCCTTGAGCTGAGCGGCGCGGTTCTCGATCGTCAGACCGTCGATCACCCGGAAAACGATGCTGCCCCTCTTCACATCGGGTTCGAGGATGAACTCCAGGATGCGCTGCGACTCGCGGGAGATGTATGGTCCGATGCCGTCGCCGCCGCAGACGCCGATGATCAGCGGCCTAATCGTCGAGTAGTCGACCCAGCCGTTGTCGGCCTTCATCTGCTCGACGCGTTTGAGCTGTTCTTCGACTAGAAGGCCGAAGTGCTCCTTCGCCCGTTCAATCGCTTGCTTGTCCATGTCTTTCCTATGCTAGCACGATACCGGGTTGAACCGGATGGGGATGCCACCAAGAGCATCTGAGGCTGGTGGCAGCGGAGGGATTTGAACCCCCGACCAAGGGCTGGCGCCTGTTCGCCTGCGGCGAAAGTCCCCTCCCGCCTCAGGCGGGTACGCTGCCGACTCACCTCTATGTCTGGTGGCAGCGGAGGGATTTGAACCCCCGACCAAGGGCTTATGAGTCCCCTGCTCTACCGCTGAGCTACGCTGCCGGTGACCCGATGATAGCAAAGGCGTCTTTGGGGTGTCAAACCTGCCGAAGCTGCTCGATGGTATCGCGGTGTTGCGATTATGTTAATCTTGAGCCGGCCGCGACTATGTCAGGACAGGCGCTTCTCGTACCAGGCGACATCCCAGTAGCGGTCGAACTTGCGCCCAACCTCGTGCATGACGCCGGCGAGCACGAACCCGAAACGCTCATGGAAGGCAATCGACGGCGGGTTCGGGAGGGCGATGGCGCCGATCGCCACGTGCAGGTCCTCGTCGTGCAGCGAGTCGAAGAGCGCAGCATAGAGCGCAGAACCGACGCCGCGCCCCACGGCCTCCGGCGCGCAGTAGACGGTAGTCTCGATGGTCCCTTCGTAGGCGCAGCGCGTGCGAAAGCGGAAGCTGCCCGCGTAGCCGAGCACGATGCCGTTCTCCTCGGCGACGAACAGCCGGTGCGGGCCCGTGGCGGCGAACTGCGCGAACCACTCCCGCCGCTCCTCCAGCGTCACCGGGTCGAGATCGAAGGTGACGTGGCCATTGATGACGTAGTGGTTGTAGATCTCGGTGAGACGCGGTAGATCATCGACGGCCGCGGGACGTACTGTCACCGGCACCGTTCACCTCCGTGGTTCGTCCGGACGCATTGTACAATCTGTGGTGGCAGATTGGCGATGGTGCTTGAGAACTCAATCTAGAGGCGTCTACAATAGGTGTGCAGTGATCGCGACAAAGGAACCTCTAGCCGAACGCGTCGGCGCCCTGCCGAACAAGCCGGGCGTGTACATCTTTCGCAACGAGGAAGGCCGCGTCATCTACGTCGGGAAGGCGGCATCCTTGCGCAGCCGCGTACGCTCCTACTTCGGCTCGCCGCACAGCATGGAGCCGAAGGTTCATTCGCTGTCGCTGGCGATAGCCGATTTCGACTACATCGTCACGAACACGGCGCAGGAGGCGCTCCACCTGGAGGCAACGCTGGTCAAGCGCCACCAGCCGGTCTTCAACGTCCGCCTCAAGGACGACAAGCACTACCCATACCTCAAGATCGACGTCCAGAGCCCGTGGCCGCGCGTCGAGATCACACGCCGCATCGAGAACGACGGGGCGCGGTACTTCGGCCCCTACGCCAGCGCCGGCTCAGTACGCCGGACGCTCGACGTCGTCAAGCGGCTCTTCCCCTGGCGGCCGTGCACCCAGGAGGTCACCGGCACGCGGGCGCGGCCCTGCCTGGACTTCTTCATCGGCCGCTGCATTGCCCCGTGCTCCGGCGCCTGCTCCAAGGAGGAGTACGACGAGGTGGTCCGCGAGGTCATCCTCTTCCTGGAAGGTCGCACGGAGAACGTCCTGCGAGCGTTGCGGACTCAGATGGCGGAGGCATCGCGGAACACACAGTACGAACGCGCCGCCATCCTCCGCGACCAGATACGCGCCATCGAAAACGTCTCTGAGGCGCAGGTGACGGCTTACGCCCGGCCGACCGACGAGGACGTATTCGGGCTGGCGCGCTCCGACGGCGAGGCGGAGGTGCAGGTGCTGTTCATCCGCGGCACGAAGATGATCGGCGGCGACCATTTCCCCCTCGACGGCGCGAAGGACGAGCCGGACGCGGAGGTCATGGACGGCTTCCTCAAGCAGTTCTACGAGTCGTCGACCTACGCCCCGCGCACGGTGCTACTACCGCTGGAGGTGCCGGAGAAAGCGGAGATCGAAGCCTGGCTGTCGGAGAAACGCGGCAGCCGCGTGAGCCTGCTGACGCCGAAGCGGGGCACGAAACGACGGCTAGTCGCCATGGCGACGGAAAACGCGCGCGAGGCGCTCGAAGTGGCGCGACTGAAGTGGCTCACCGACACCGGCAAGACGCAGCGGGCGCTGGAAGAGCTTCAGGAGGAGTTGAACCTGCCGGCCCTGCCGCGTCGCATCGAATGCTACGACATCTCCGACATCATGGGCGCGCACCCGGTCGGCAGCATGGTGGTCTTCATCGACGGACGGCCGCGGCCCGCCGAATACCGTCGCTTCCGCATCAAGACCGTCGAGGGCGCCAACGACGTTGCGATGATGGCGGAGGTGTTGCGGCGTCGCTTCAAGCGGGCGGCGCAGGCCGTCGAGGAGAAGGCTGCCGGCGATAACGAAGGCTGGGGCGCCCTGCCCGACCTGCTCATCGTCGACGGCGGCAACGCGCAGCTCAACGTCGCCGTCGACGTCCTGCGCGAGGCGGGCGTGCCGTTCATTCCGGCGGCGGGTCTGGCCAAGCAGCAGGAGGAACTCTACGTCAAGGACCTCGCCGAGCCTATCGTGCTGCCGCGCACGTCGCAGGCGCTCTACCTGGTGCAGCGCATCCGCGACGAGGCGCACCGCTTCGCCGTCACCTATCATCGCAACGTCCGGCAGAAGGCGGGCACGCGGTCGGCGCTCGATTCGATTCCGGGCATCGGGCCGAAGCGGAAGCGGGCGCTGCTGCGGAAGTTTGGCTCCGTGCGGGAGATACGGGAGGCGAGCATCGATGACGTCGCAGCGACGGTGGGTTTCACGCGAACGCTGGCGGAGAGGGTGAAGGAGTACCTCTAGCCTTCCGCTGCCGCGTCTTCCTCTTCCTCCAGGTCATCTTTCATGGCGAACGGCGTGATGAACTCGATGAACGTCTTCGCGTTGGCGACGGCGTGGGCGCCGGCATCGTTGTTGAAATAGACAAAGACCTCGCGCACGTCCTCCGGCAGGTCACGCAGGCGGCCGGCCCAGATCGCCAGATCGCCCGGGCTGTAGGAGCCGCCGTAGATGCTCTCGCTGCCGTGGAAGCGCACGTAGGCGAAGTCGGTCGTCGCTTCGAGGGGTGTCTCCCAGCCGGCCATGTGGAAGGCGCAGAAGCCGGCGTTGTGGATGCGCAGCAGCGAGAGCAGGTCGGCGTTGAACCAGGAGTCGTGACGGAACTCGAAGACGTGGCGCATGTCCTGCGGTAGAAGCGACAGGAAATCGGCAAGGCGTTCCACGTTCTCGGGCTTGTAGTGGAAGTTGGGCGGCAACTGGTAGAGCACCGGGCCCAGCGCGTCGCCGAGCAATCGCGCCCGGCCGAGGAAGTTCTCCAGCGGTTCCTCGCAGCCCTTGAGACGCTTGACGTGAGTGATGAAGCGACTGGCCTTCACCGCGAACAGGAAGCCCTTGGGGGCGGCCTTCGTCCACTTGCGCCAGGTCTCCTCCGCTGGCAGGCGGTAAAAGCTGTTGTTCAGCTCCACGGTGCCGAACTGCCTGCTGAAGAAATCGAACCACTTGCTGGAAGGCAGGTCCGGCGGGTAGAAGGGGCCACGCCAGTGCTTGTACACCCAGCCGGAGGTCCCGACCCAGTAGTGCGAAGGCATAGGCGCTCAACCCAGTCTATGTTCGCTACCCAATACGGGCGCCCCCGAGCCGAGGTCGCCCGTCGCATTATATCATCGGTTTGCGCTTGGGCCGCCTTTAAGCATGTGCTATCGTTAAGGAAGGCAGCCCCCGGGCCGAGTCGATAGGTCGGAGATCGGTATGGAGATCGATTTCGCTGCTGCCCGCGAGGCCCTGATCGCCGGCCTGCGCTTGGAAATCTACGACGAGCGCGTGCTGCGGGCGATGCGCCGCGTCCCCCGCGAGGAGTTCGTTCCCGCAGACCTGCGCCGCCTCGCCTACGATGACCGTCCTCTTCCCATAGGCCACGGTCAGACGATATCGCAGCCACTGATGGTGGCGACGATGACGGAGGTGCTGCGCCTGAGAGGCCATGAGAAGGTCCTGGAAATCGGCACCGGCTCCGGGTACCAGACGGCAATTCTCGCGCAGCTTGCGGAGCGCGTCGTCACGGTGGAGCGGGTGCCGGAGCTGGCCGAAAGCGCCGCTGAGCGTTTTCGTCGCCTGGGGTACGATAATATTACCGTCCATGTGGCCGGGCCGAAGCTGGGCTTGCCGGAGGAGGCGCCGTACGACGCGATACTGGTCACGGCGGGCGCGCCGCGCGTGCCGCGGGTGCTCGTCGAGCAGCTTGCGCCGGACGGACGGCTGGTGATCCCGGTCGGACGTCGAAGTGTGCAGCAGCTCCTTTCGGTGACGCGCGAGGGCGACGGCCTGAGGGTGCGACGCCACGGTCAGTGCCGCTTCGTGCCCCTTATCGGCGAGGAGGCGTGGCCGGAGAGCGACGCGCAGGAGTACTAGCTTCCATCGACCCTTAGCGGCGGCTGTGCGACGTGCGCTGACCGCGCTCCCGTTGCACGACTCGCATTCGCTCCTCGGGTCGATACCTTGCGAACTTCGCCCTTCCATGTCGCGACCTTTTTGGGTTGCGGTTCTGCAGAAAACAAAGCCGTACCCGTCCACGGCGACGGTAAGCACCCATTTGCCGGCAGGGCGGAAAAATAAGTCACAAATTCCTCCGCCGTCTCATAGACAATAATGAACGCTGTGGTAAAATGGGCATCGCTCCCTTCCCCGACCGACCAGCTCATGAGAGGTGACGGTCATGGACGACCACGTTGGTCAGTTCCTGCACTATCTGTCAGTTGAAAAGGGCTCCTCCGCCAACACTATCGCTGCGTACGGCATCGACTTGGCGCAGTTTCGCGGCTATCTTAACGCCTCGAAAAACGGCAACGACGATGCGCTCTGGAAGGGTGTAGACCGAGGCGTCGTCGTCGACTATATATCCGACCTCAAGCGACGCCAGTACGCGGAGGCCACCGTCGCCCGCAAGATCGCCGCAATCAAAGCCTTCTTCGCCTACCTTCACCAGGTAGAAGGCATCGTCAAGACGAACCCGACCGACAACGTCGGCTTCCGCGTCCCCAAGTCGCTGCCCAAGCCGCTGTCCATCAAGGAAGTCGACGAGCTCCTGGAGCAGCCGGCTCGACATGCCACGCCTGAGGCCAAGCGCGACAAGGCAATGCTCGAGCTCCTCTACGCCACCGGCATGCGCGTCACCGAGCTCGTCTCGCTGGACGTCGCCCATGCCCACATGAGCCCGCGCGCGCCGCACGTACGCTGCCTCGGCAAGGGGTCCAAGGAGCGCACGATCCCGATCCACAAGGACGCCCTCGCCGCGCTCCAGGACTACCTCGACGACGGCAGGCCGCACATCGTAAAGAACAAGCACCAGCCGGCCCTCTTCGTCAACCGCCGCGGCGACCGCCTCACCCGGCAGGGCTTCTGGCTCATACTCAAGGGCTATGCCAGGAAGGCCGCAATCTCGAAGGTCGTCACCCCTCATACCTTGCGCCACAGCTTCGCTACCCATATGCTGAGAGGCGGCGCACCCTTGCGTAACGTGCAGGAGCTCCTGGGCCACGCCAACATGTCGACCACGCAGGTCTACACGAAGCTGACCGACGACATGGTGCGCGAGGTCTACGAGAAGGCACATCCGCGCGCGAAATAGGTAACTTGGCAAAAGATCACTCCAGAGGCAGCCGCAACCTGCGAAGAACGGCTGCGCTCCTGTTTCTCGGGCTCCTCGCTCTCGCTTCGGCCCTGTCTTGTCGCGACGGCGGCGACCACGCAGCGACGCCTTCGCCGGCGACCACGGCCGCCGCTACCGCTACCACGACACCATCGTCCGGCGCCACGCTGCAGGCCGCGCCCGACACCGACTCCCTTCCCTCCCGCGACCTCCTCGACCTGGCCCGTCGCCTGCGCGGCCTCCAGGACGCGCAGGTGGACCCCGTCAACCCGTCGCCGCAGAACCTGAGCGTCAGCGACCGCCGCCTCTTCCACGTGATCATGATGCCTTCGCCCGGCGAGGGCGGCGACGTCCCGCCGCGCCCGCTCGAGATATGGGCGACGCTCCGCGCCGTCACCCCGCATGCTTACTTCTACGTGCAGGACGGCGAGTCCGTCTCCCAAGATGACCTCGACAAGGCGGGCCAGACGTTCGAGGATACAATCTACCCAACCGTCACGCAGGCTATGGGACACGAGCGAAGTCCGGGCATCGACAATGATGTGCACGTGACCATCTTCAACGGGCGTCTCGAAGGCGCCGCCGGCTACTTCTCCGACCTGGACGAGTACCCGCAGGAGCTCGCCCCCCTGAGCAACGAGCGGGAGATGGTGTACATGGACCTCTCGCTGGAGGTCGGCAGCGAAGGCTACGCCTCCGTTCTCGCGCACGAGCTCCAGCACCTGGTCCACTTCAACGGCAACCGGCGCGAAGACCTCTGGATAAACGAGGGCCTGTCCGAGGTGGCGGGCTCGCTCACAGGCCAGGGGGACAGCTTCGGCGAGACGTTCCTCCAGCAGCCCGACACGCAGCTCAACGAATGGGACGCCAGCGGCGACAACTACGCCCACTACGGCGCCGCCGGCCTCTTCTTCCGCTACCTCGCCCTTCGCAGTGTCGGCGTCGACGCGCTGCACGACCTCGTCTTCGAGAACGACAAGGGAATCACGGGCATCAACAAATACCTGCGATTGCACGGCCGCACCGGATTCTCAATAGCCAAACTGGACTTCGACTTGCTTTTCGCTACCTGGGTCGTCGCCAACTACACGGGCGGCCCCGAAGGCTACCCAAACGGCAACAAAAGCGTTGCCCTTTCGGAGACCCTCGACGGCGCGGCCAGCGGTGATGCCGCCGTCCACCAGTTCGCCGCCGACTACATCGAAGTGGATCTACCCGGTCAATCCGGCACCTTCACCTTCGACGGCGCCGAGAGCGTGCCCCTGCTGGCGAACCGGCCCCACAGCGGCAGCGGTCTGTGGTGGTCGGCGCGCGGCGACAGCATCGACACCACACTGACGCGCGAAGTCGACCTGAGCAGCGTCGACAGCGCGACCCTGCGTTTCTGGACCTGGTTCGACATCGAGAGATGGTACGACTACGGCTACGTCGAGGTGTCGACGGACGGCGGCGATACCTGGCAGGTCCTTCCCGGCCGCCAGACGACGGAAGACGACCCCGTCCGCCAGGCCTACGGGCCGGGCTACACCGGCAGGAGCGGCGGCGGCGACACGCCTGAGTGGGTCCAGGAGTCGATTGACCTCAGCGCCTTCGCGGGCCAAAAGGTGCTCCTCCGCTTCGAGTACGTGACCGACGGCGGCCTGAACACGCCCGGCTGGGCAATCGACGACGTCAGCATCCCCGAGATCGGCCTCTCTGACGATGCGGAGAGCGCCGGCGACTGGACGGCCGATGGCTTCCAGCGCATCACCGGCCCCATCGCGCAGCGCTTCGTCGTGCAGGTCATCGAGGTCGGTGACCAGGCCACGCCTACGGGCGACCAGCCCGAGGTGCGCCAGGTCGCCCTCGATGCCGCGAACGACGCAACGATCGAGCTGCGGGGGCCGGACCAGGGCATCAAGAAGTCCATCATCGTCATCGCCGCCACGAGCCAAGCGACGAGCGAAGAAGCGCAGTACCGGTACTCCCTCGCCACTCCCCCTTAGACTCGACCTGGATCCGCCGGTACGTTCCGCTCACGCCGAAGCATCGTTTTCGCGAAGACACGCCGTGCGAGTTCCGTCCCGCCTTTAGACTGACAGCGAGCATCCGGAGGAAAAATCAGGGAGGGAGCTCGCGCTCCCTCCCTCTCTTTCCTCTGCCGGCAACGACTTTACGGCGTCGTTATCGGGAATGGAGTGGCATTCACCCATGCGGACGGATCGGCGCTGTTGAACGCCTGGACCCGGAGGTAGAATGCCGTGCCGCGCGCCACGTTTCCTGTCTGGAACGTCGTAACGTTGGCACCGACGGTGCTGGTAACCACGTTCAGCGTAAAGGCCGCGTCGGTGGCGCGCTGGAGCCTGAAGCCGCTCTCGTTGTTGGCGTTGTCCGTCCAGGTCAGTGTAACCCGGGCGTTGTTGCCCTGCCTCGCGGCCGTCGCCTTCACGTTAGAGGGCGCTGCCGGAGGCGTGAGAGGGGCATTCGCGGGGAACGGGGCAATGTTGGAGAATCCGGAGTCGAGCTTGACAGTCGGGAAGTTCGGCGTAGCGGTATCGCCGACCGAGTTGGAGGCAAACACCCTGTAATAGAATGTCTGCTTAGTGTTGCCGATGGGATCGGTGTACGTCGTCACGTTTCCAAGCGGCACGGTCACGAGTCCCGTTGTGAAGCTGACGTTGTTTGCCCGCTGGACTGTGAAGCCTGTCGCATTCAAGGAGTTTGCTGTCCAGTTCAGAACCACGGCCTGCTTGTTGCCATTGCCGGTCCCGGCAGCACCCAGGTTTGAAGGCGCAACCGGCGAAATGGCAAACGAAAGCGCGTGCATCATGTCCATCTCTTCATGGGCGAGAATGTGGCAGTGATACACGTACTCCCAGCCAAGGTTGACGTAGTGGTTGGTGATTGCACCAACCGGGTTCCCCAGCGGGTCAA
>Ga0315293_10004093_pt1 | contig 13927 bp, 9 predicted proteins | sample YL17G13_20_MG_FD_203071 | JGI IMG/M metagenome (GOLD analysis project Ga0315293, IMG submission 203071) | Sediment microbial communities from Yellowstone Lake, YNP, Wyoming, USA - YL17G13_20 | ecosystem: Environmental > Aquatic > Freshwater > Lake > Sediment | place: USA: Wyoming | collected... | reverse complement strand
CATGGGATTTTGCCATGAAGGATTACAGTATGTCGCTTGACTTGCAGCCTGAAAATCCAGACGCCTGGTTAAACAAGGGTATTGCTTTGCTTAATTCAGGAAAAAAAACAGATGCTTGTTATGATTTCAGGAAATCATTCAGCCTGGGAAATAAAAAAGCCACTGAGTACCTGAGCAGGAACTGCATAAAATAATTTAAAAATACAGGGCATTATTTAATATTCTTCAGGATCTTATCGAAAAGATCATGCGGTTTGAATGGTTTCAGGATATAATCGTTAATATTCAATTCCTCGATTTTATCGTGACTGTCTGACATTATACCCGCTGTCAGAGCAACAACAGGAATAGAGCTAATTCTTGGTTTATCTGATTTTCTGATCACTCTGGTTGCTTCAATACCATCCATTATCGGCATATGGAGATCCATCAGGATCAGGTCAAAATCCTCTTTTTCCAGGATTTCAAGGGCAAGCTTTCCGTTTTCAACATGGGTCACTTTGACACCCCATCCGGTAAGGAATTTATTTACCACATAGAAATTGATCTTATTATCTTCGGCAACAAGGATCTTTTTACCTTCCAGTCCCACATATGATTCAGTGCTTTCCCCGGTTTCAACTTTACTGCCATTTTCAGATATACCGAAAGAGAGGACAAATCTGAAAGTTGACCCTTTGTCCGGTTCGCTTTCCACATTGATTTTTCCCCCCTGCAGTTCAACAAGCTTTTTGCAAATTGCCAGACCGAGGCCGGTTCCCCCGTAATGCCTTGTGGTATCTGGTGATGCCTGGGTAAAGCTTTCAAAAATCATATCATGTTTATCCTTAGGAATACCAAGACCAGTATCCTTAACCAGGAATTCAATCCTGGATTTTTTATTTTTTTGCTCAACCTCTTTAACGATAACGTGAATACTGCCTTTTTGAGTGAATTTAAGGGCATTTGAAAGCAGATTTGAAATAATCTGGTTAAGCCTGATAGAATCCCCGATCACTTCAGATGGCAGTTCATTCTGTTTGATAATATCAAATTCAAGGTTCTTGGATTTCGACCTGAAGGAATAAGTCCTCATGATATCTTTAAGAAAGTCATTGAGATTGAACCGGGCCTGTTCAAAAACAATCTTTCCTGACTCCATTTTGTTATAATCGAGGACATCATTGACAAGAGTAAGGAGATGATTCCCTGAAAACCTGAGTGTTTTAATGAAATCCATCTGATCCTCTCTTGGATTTCCCTGCAACAACAGGTTGGTAATGCCTATCACTTCATTAAGAGGAGTACGGATCTCATGGCTCATAGTCGACATGAATAGCTGCTTGGATTGAGCTGCTTCCTCAGCTTTCCGGCTTGCCTGGATCACATTATCGATCATCGTTCTCCGCTGTATTGCAATAGCTATCTGATTTGCAATAAACTCCAGAACATTAACATCATCCTGTGAAAACTTATTCTCGTCGTGATAATCCTGGAGAGCCATCAGGCCTATAATCTCCTTTTCAGCTTTCAAAGGAACACCCATCCACACTTTACAAGGAGTACCGACGAGGTCAATATCTCCTGAATTCTCAAGACACACCAGATCGTTAATTTTAAGAAGAACAGATTTTCTGAGCCCTATCACCCATTTTGTGATCGTTTTACGTGCCGGCAGATTTTCGAATTTATCCTTCTCGTCCGAAAAGAAAGGCATAGACAGAGTATCACTTTTCTTCTCATACAGGGCGATAAAGAAATTATTGGTATCCCAGATCTTACTTAATTCATGAACTATGGTTGGATAGATGTCTTTAATATCTATCTGGTTAAGGGCGGCTGTCGAAATATTATAAAGGATCTCCTGAATAAGCTGGCTTTTTCTTTCAAGTGAAGTATCCCTGTAAATTCCAAGCGAAGCAACTATTTCGTTGTTGATAATCATATTTGTGGCAATAAGAGAAACATGGATCTTATTGCCTGATTTATCCTGTCTGATTGTTTGCGTTACTACTTTATGTTTTTCGGCGGTAAGAGAGTCGATACTGACAGATTCAGCTTTAAGTTCCTCAGGTACAATGAGATCATCCACATTTCTGCCAATTGCCTCTTCTCTTGAATATCCAAACAGATCAGTGAATTCTTTGTTGATTATAGTAATTTTCCCGTCGCGGCTGATGATTGCAATGGCTTCGGGAATTGAATCAACAAGATGCTCAAGAAATGCTTTTTCCCTGTTTATCTGATCTTCATAGTTTCTCTGCCTGCTGATATCAGTGACAACTCCCCTGTAACCGATGATCTTATTATTATGGAACAAAGCAAAGGAGTGAGTCAGTATAGGGACAATTGATCCGTCTTTCCTTCTTGCATTGTATTCATTGCTGGAAACCTGGTCCGGAGAACTCAGTTCTTTCAGATTATCGATCATCCTGGTGTAACTCTCAGGGAAAATTTCAGATACATAGACACCTCGTGCAAGATCGTGATTTGTGTATCCAAAGAACTTCATCCCCTTATTGTTTGCATAAAGAACTTTGCCTGTAAGATCCACCTCATAGATCATTTCAGGAAGCATGTCCGCAAACTTTTCAAAAATTATGCTCTGCCTGGAAATATCATTTTCATTTTTCTGTTCTAATCCTGGTTCCCAGGTAACCAGGATATCGCCTGATGTAACTTTGAATCCGATATAGTGTCCTTCTGAATCGTCATTATTTGGTGAAACAGCTTGCTTCCTTGCATTCCCGGTTTTCTTAATCTGGAGAATAAGGTCAATTAGCTTCTTCCTTTTTCCAAGAGGAGTGTCATTAATATATTTCCCTCTTATTTCGCTTTTCTTTACTGATTCAACTTCGGCGGCTTTGTCATTCAGATCGAGGATCATGATCTTTTTATCCTCAGTGATTTTGAATAATGCAAGATAATGGCTAACCGTTTCAAATATCTCACTGATCACGCTGCCTGGAGTAACTATACTTTCGAGAATATCATGATTATTCCTGTTTGTTTCTTTTAACCTCAGGGAATCAACTTCTTCCTTCAGCTTCATGTTGGCCTGAAGAAGTTCATCATAATTAAGTTTAATATCAGCCATACTCAGGTTAGAATGTCCGCGATAAAAATAGATAATAGTGCATTGTTTATTATAGAAACGTGATTTTAGGAGGATCCGGTATATAATAAGCTTATTTCTCCTTATTTTTCTCTGCGAAAAACCTGCAAAACTCATTTAATCCACACTGGATACAAAGTGGCTTTCTTGCCTTGCAGACGTACCTGCCGTGTAGTATCAGCCAGTGATGAGCTTCATGGATCATATCATCCGGTATGTAATGTGAAAGCTGAAGTTCGGCGCTTAATGGTGTTTTCGCATTCCTTACCAGCCCGATCCTTTTAGAGACCCTGAAAACGTGAGTATCGACTGCCATTACAGGTTTCCTGTAGACTACCGAAGCCACAACGTTTGCCGTTTTTCTTCCAACACCTGGCAATCTCTGAAGTTCAGACGGCTCGGAGGGAACAATACCGCCAAACTCTTTTGAAAGCATTCTGGCCATTCCAACCAGATGCTTTGCCTTGTTATTCGGGTAGGAACATGATTTTATGAATTCAAAGATCTCTGAAGGTTCTGCTATTGCCATTGACTGAGCATCAGGATATTTTTCAAGCAGTGGAGGAGTTATCATGTTCACCCTTTTGTCGGTGCATTGGGCCGATAAAATGACCGCTACAATGAGACCGAAAGGATCGGTGTAAGTTAACTCTGTCTCCGGGGCAGGCATGTTTATCCGGAAGTAATCGATGGTTTTCCGGAATCTTTCTTTGCGGGTCATTTGAAGCTGGAATAGATGAATTACAAGGTAACACTTTTTATCTTTGCTTGAAATCAGCTAATTGTTAAGGATGAATCGGGATGTCAATATTATTTGTTTTATTACAGAATAACAGATGTTTTTTTAACTTTAACGGGCAATAGAATAATCCATTGGAAAAAATAGTCATAAATACAGGCAGTTCCATTTCAGAGATCTTTATTGGTGCGAAATGGGAGTCTGTTAATGAACTGCTTCCACAATCTGGTGTGGCAGTGATCACTGACAATAACATCCATCGCATTTATGGCGCAGGATTTCCTGATTTTCCTGTATTTCAGGTCAAGGCAGGGGAGGGGAGCAAGAAACTGGAGGTTATCGAATCTCTTGCAGAGAGACTCATTGAAGCAGGCATTGACAGGAGTGGACTTATCCTTGGCATTGGCGGCGGCGTGGTATGCGATATTGCCGGATTCCTGGCTTCAATATATATGCGCGGGATAAGATGTGCTTATGTTTCAACTTCACTTCTTTCGCAGGTTGATGCAAGTACAGGTGGTAAGAACGGCGTCAATCTCGGAGGAACAAAGAACATTCTTGGATGCTTCAGACAACCCGAATTTGTGATCTGCGATCAGGCAATGCTGAAAACTCTTCCGGAAGATGAATATTTCTCCGGATTGGCCGAACTTATAAAAACTGCCCTCATAGGGAACGAGAAGCTCTTTGAGATCATTGAGAACAATCAGGAGGGGATTTTGAATAGAGATGCTGAACTTCTGTCAATGTGTATTTCAATGGCAGTGAATTTTAAGGCTGCAGTTGTTTCTGAAGATGAAAAAGAATCAGGATTAAGAAGAATACTGAATTTCGGTCATACCTACGGACATGCGATCGAGGCTTACAAATCTTTCAGGCATGGATATGCCGTGGCATCAGGTATGGAACTTGCAGCTAATTTTTCATTATCAAAAGGGTTGATCGCTTCACCTGAGTACGATAGGATCATTGCTCTCCTGAAATCATTCAGACTTCTTCGCAGGCACGATATCCCTGATGATCAGGTCAGCCAGCTGATAATGCGGGACAAGAAAAAATCGGGGAGTGATATATATATTGTATTACTCGATGGGATCGGCAAAGCAATAGTAGATAAAATTCCGGTCAGGGAAGCCGTTGATTTTTACAGGCACAACAAGCCTGGCAACTAATAGGTACAATTATGAATTCTTTTGGCGTAGTTTTCAAAGTATCCCTTTTCGGTGAGTCGCATGGGAACTCAATCGGTGTTGTAATTGACGGGTGTCCCCCTGGGATCCCTCTCGTCCCTGATGATTTCATGACCGATCTTTCCAGAAGACAGAGCGGTAGCAGGGGAACAACAAACCGTCGGGAGACGGATAAACCCGAAATATTGAGCGGAGTATACAATGGTGCAACAACGGGTTCTCCCCTCACTCTGATAACCAGGAACAGCGATAAGATCTCTTCGGACTACGATGTTTTTAAAAGTGTTCCACGGCCGGGGCATGCTGATTATGTGGCTGGTATTAAATACTCTGGTTTTGCCGATCTAAGGGGGAGTGGCCATTTTTCAGGCCGGATTACCTGGGGACTTGTTGCCGCAGGTGTAATTGCAAAGCTTATAGTCATGCCTGCTCAAATAAGTGCAAAGCTGATTTCCGCGGGTGGTATGTCCGATATAGATAAGGCTATTGAAAAAGCCATGGCTGAAGGAGACACAATAGGAGGTATTGTTGAATGCAGGATCGTTTATCCACAAAAAGCACTTGGCGAACCATTCTTTTATTCTGTGGAATCAGCAATGAGTCATATTGTTTTTTCAATTCCGGCTATAAAGGGAATTGAATTTGGTTCAGGTTTTTCAGCATCCTCAATGAAGGGATCAATTCACAATGATCCGTTTATTGACAGTACCGGAAAGACATCAACCAACAATTCGGGCGGCATCAACGGCGGAATATCCAATGGCAACGAGATACTATTCAGGGCAGCTGTCAAGCCTACCTCATCAACAGGTGTGTCACAACGGACTTACGATTTCAGCAAAGGTCAAATGACCGAACTCGGGGTTAAAGGCCGGCATGATACATGCATAGCACTGAGAATGCCGGTTATAATTGAAGCAGCAGCAGCAATAGCGATGGCTGATCTTCTTATGATCGACCGGGGAATTAATGGATTAAGAGAATTTTAGATGTCGATTCTGTTACCTTAAATCTGTCATCAATTCTTTCTCCGATTATCCAGACGATTTTCCCTTCAGATTCAAGAATAAGTGTATTTTCTTTTTTGATAAGCGAATATTTCCTGTCAATAAAATAATCACTAAGTTTTTTCTTCTGCTTCATTCCAAGCGGGTAGAAAAAGTCACCTCTTTTCCATCCCCGGATTATTAATGGAAATCTGATCTTTTCAGAATCTATGCTGGCAACGCTCCTTTTTCGGGGAATCCCGTATCCAGCTCCGGCACTGATAACTCCGGCCGATTTTATTCCCGGCACCTTAAGAAGATCTTCAACATCATTTATTTTATAATTCTCCTGGCTGTTGGTTACCAGGGGAGAAACAATCAGCTCATCCCTGTTCCTAAGAATCCGGCAGGTTTTGGTGAAGATCTGTTTCCCGGTTTTGCCGGTCATCAACCTTAATAGGTCCCCGGTTGCTGAACCTGTAATCCCGTATGGACTGAACAGTTCGAATATCAGCGCTTTGCTCTTTTGATATTTTTTTAGCTTTTCAATATCAAAAAAAGTTGCTGTACCCTTTATTTTAGATGTCTGCGACCTTATGTCTTCGATAAAACCTGATACAATTTCATCAATTCCGGATAGTTTCTCAGCAGTTTCATTCAGAGTCTCTTCTACAGACGGGTTGATTTCCTTTAAAATCGGAATGACAAGATGCCTGATCTTATTCCTTGTATATTTGGTTTCGGCATTCGATTTATCTTCCCTGAAGTCTATATGATTATCATAGCAGTATTCCGCTATTTTCTGTCGTGATGCAAAAAGCAGGGGACGTATTATCCCGTTACCTGATGGCTTCATACCAGCGAGTCCTGTTAATCCCGTTCCCCTGGTAAGATTAATCAGCATGGTTTCGATTTTGTCATTAAGATTATGGGCTACCGCAACAAGGTCGAAATGATTTTCAAGCCTGATCTTTTTGAACCACTCATATCTTAAATCCCTGGCGGCCATCTGGACGGAAATTCCGTTCTTTGCAGCATGCTCTTTGGTGTTGAATCTTATTGAATAAAAAGGGATTCTGTTTTGGAAAGCAAAATTTTTTACCAGCTCCTCATCCTTATCAGATTCATTAGCTCTCAGGCAGAAATTGCAATGGGCGATCCCAATGTCTGTTCCCAGTTTAATGAACAGGTGCGACATAACCATCGAATCAATCCCTCCGCTTACCGCCAGAAGGAGCCTGTCCTGCCTTTTGAAAAGATTATTCTTTCTGATATAATTTACAAATTCTTCAAACATAATCAACAGTTTGGATGGTCATCTGAATGGTATTACTGATAGTTGACCCGGCTCAAAATTATAAGGTTTGAGCAATTGTTGTCCCGAAACGATCAGAGGATTTATTTTTGAATATTCAGGGAGGTTCGGGAAAAATCCCAGCCTTATCTGGAACGTGTTGAATATAAGATTGTCGTTTCTGATCCTGATCCCCATGCCTATTGCTGTAAGAAAGTCACCACTTCCCACAAATTCATTAGTTCCGAAAAGAAATCCGGCATCTGCGAAACCAAAAACGGCAAACCTGAAGCCATAAAAATTGACCGGACTGAATAACACTGATTCAAAACTGAATGACAATCGCTGTGAATTTCCAGTTGAATCGTTCCTGAACCCTGAAAAGCCATTTTCCCTGTTATAATCAAGGAACTCATCAGTGTATCTGTCAAATCCTCGTGTGTAATCAACATTTACGAAGTTCCTGATCCTGTATCTGCCAAGGAAGGCGAGATTGGAAATGAAGTTTGTCCTTAATGAAAGAATACCCTGTTCGGTTTGTCCCTCATTAATATATGTGCCAAATCCGGCGGAGCTGTAAAAATATCCCAGGCTTTTAAGTGATTCTCCCACTGAAATGGATGTTGCCATGTAATATCTTTTCTTGAATTCATTGATTTCTTTCCCCAGGGTAATGTTGTACAGGAGGCCGTAAGGTATATCTTCAGTCCGTCCATAACCATAAACCAGACTGGCCTTATAATACTTCTGAACAGAATAAGAAACCGAACCGAGGAATATCTTGTATTGCTGAAGATAGTGGTATGAATCAGGCAGAATGAAAGGGTGGCTGAAAACATTGTTATTAGTATACCTGGCTCCTAATATCAGCCTCATAACGGATTTTGCATCGAGAAGGAAAGACCTCAACAGCCAGTAATCCTGTAAATTGTATTTTACCGGTGCTGGTACCGCCAGTGAATCCAGGTCATCTGATGTGAACATCTCTCTTATTGATATGTTTCCGGCATATTTTGTTGAGGAACTTATCAGTTTACGGCTCAGGTCAAATCCATAAGTTTTTTCCCCCAGACCGTCAAAATAGTAGCTGGCAAGATTCACGAAGGTTTTGCTTATATTGTTAATCTTGTAATTCACTCCAAATCCAGGCGAATCAGTAAATCTTGAATCATAGGGAATCTCAATCCCGAATTCATGCCCCATTCCGAATATATTCTTTTCAAATATCGACAGGGATCCTTTATCAAAGCCACCGAAACTGACCTTTGCACCCAATGAATAAATGTCCTTTGTAACGACAATTATATCAGCTTCCGCATCAGAAACCGGTACCACAAGGATTCTTGCATCGTCGACGTAGGGAAGCTCTCTCAGGAACCTCTCATTATCGCTCAGGTTGAGCGGCGAGATCGTATCACCTTCATGAAAAAGGAGGTTTTTCCTGATTATACTCTCGTTGGTATTCAAATGAGTTTTATTCAGAAGCTTTTCAGTTTTATTCGGATCGTAGAAATCAGGAGTGTTGATATTCGAACCAAATACATTGAGCCTTCTGACCTCAATTTTCCGGATTTTCAACCCTGAATATTCAAGAAAGCTTACTTCGCTTGAACCGGTGATCTCTTTCCTTGATTCAGGTTCATGTGATATGATTACGAAATCATATAGTTTTTTGGTGATTAATTTTTTGGATGCCCTGCTTCTTAATGAGTCAAGAAAGATCAGTGTCTTTTCGGCTTCTGAACCGGCAGGAGGAATAAGTTCAGATGAGTATGAAAAGTCAGTTCCTGATACGGATAACCTTATGTTTTCAATTTCCTGAGCCGGTATTTTACCAGCGGTTTTGATAAGCGAGTCCCGTGTAACTGGCTCCTGGGTATAGGAACTGGTGAAAAGAAAAAGAAATGCCTGGAAGTAAAAGAGTCTTCTGTAAATACTGTACTCTTTTCTATGAACAGTTTCAGGTTTCATGAGGAGTTTTGATCAGCACATCATCAGAGTTAAACTGGAATCCAAGACGTTTACCCGTTATTACCCTTGAGTGTTGAATTTTTGCCTCAGCCTGCCCGACAGTGGCGATCTTGACCGTATCGTATGGTGGCACCAGAAGATCGAATTCAAGGGAGTACTGAATTGCAGTTGAGATAATGACCTGTAAAGAAGATCTGGTTATTGCTTCATTTCCATAATTTGAAAAGAGCATGCCCATCTGCCTTTTACCTTCAACAAGATACTGGTTCTCATGGTTTATGAATATCCTTGCAATTAGGTACCCGAGGTCATCGAGCCTTGAGTATTTGAATGAATCGAATAGGAAATTGTATATATTTATGATCCCCGAATAAGCATTATACTTATTTTTTTGAATATAGGGGGTTTTCCAGGCAGGATGTTCCCTGTCGAACTGAAAGATATTTGAATGCATACTGAAAAGCAGGATGTCACCGGCAACCTTTAACTGTGCATCAAAGTTGCTTCTGTCGGTATACTCCATTTTTATCCTTGAATCAAGATTGCCAAGGTTAACATTTACATCCTTCGACAGGTTTTTGAGGATATCCTTAACCACGCCGAACCATTCCAGGGTATTGTCATATACTTTTTGCTTTAAAATCGATTTTTCCCTGAGAGTACTGATAATTGCAGTTTTCTTATCATCCAGTTCCGACATGATCAGTTAGTTTTAAATGTAATACTCCTCTAAATTAGTAATTAAAATTTAAAATCATCCTTTTTACATCAATATGATCTGGCAAACAGAACCCTTCTTTTTGACGGCTTGCCAGAATAAATGCACCTGCCCTCCTCTTCTGGCGAGTCGAAAGGTATACACCTGATCGTTGCTTTAGTTTCCTCCTTTATTTTTTCTTCTGTTTCAGGTGTCCCGTCCCAGTGAGCCATAATAAACCCTCCCTGATTATCAATTATTTCCAGGAATTCACTCCACTTATCAATATAAAATGTGTTTTCGGACCTGAATTTCAGTGCTTTCCGGAATATATTAGCCTGGATCTCTTCCATCAGGCCTGTCACGCGGGTTATTACATCGCCAGCAGGGATGGTCTCTTTTTCGAGTGTGTCCCTTCGTGCAATCTCAACAGTATTGTTTTCAATATCGCGCGGACCCACAGCGATTCTGACCGGGACCCCCTTAAGCTCATAATCTGCAAATTTATAGCCCGGCTTATAGTTTTCCCTGTCGTCAAACTTTACAGATATGCCGGCTTTCTCCAGGTCAGCTTTGAGGATTTTTACCTTTTCAGAAATTTTCTCAAGCTGTTCTGCAGTCTTGTATATCGGGACAATTACTGTCTGGAGCGGAGCCAGCCGCGGAGGCAGGATCAACCCGTTGTTATCGGAATGAGCCATGATGAGGGCTCCTACCATTCTTGTTGATAGTCCCCATGATGTTGCCCATACATAATCGAGCTTCCCAGTTTTGTCAGTAAATTGCACATCAAATGCCTTCGCAAAATTTTGTCCAAGGAAATGACTCGTTCCGGCTTGAAGAGCTTTGCCATCCTGCATAAGAGCTTCTATTGTATAGGTATCAAGAGCCCCTGCAAAACGTTCATTTTCACTTTTATATCCTTTGATAACAGGAAGAGCCATGAAGTTCTCGGCAAAATCTGCATATACTTTTAGCATTTTATCTGTTTCCTCAACCGCCTCTTCCCTCGTGGCATGAGCTGTGTGGCCCTCCTGCCAAAGAAATTCAGAGGTCCTTAGAAAGAGCCTTGTTCGCATTTCCCACCTTACAACATTAGCCCATTGATTTATAAGAATCGGGAGATCACGGTATGATTGAATCCAGTTTTTATAGGAATTCCATATTATTGTTTCGGATGTCGGACGGACAATAAGCTCTTCTTCAAGCTTTGCTTCCGGATCGACAACTATTCCCTTGCCGTTCTCATCCATCTTAAGTCTGTAGTGGGTAACCACTGCACACTCTTTTGCAAAACCTTTGACATGAGCTGCTTCCCTGCTGAAAAATGATTTCGGAATAAAGAGGGGAAAATAAGCATTGACATGACCTGTTGCCTTGAACATTTTATCGAGAGCTGCCTGAATATTTTCCCAGATAGCATAACCATAGGGCTTTATAACCATACACCCCCTAATAGCTGAGTTTTCAGCAAGATCGGCTTTGATAACCAGATCGTTATACCATTGTGCATAATTCTCCTCCCTGTTTGTTAAGAACTTCGCCATTATTTGGTATGGAATTTGATTTATATGGTTTAACAAAAAAATTGGTTCGTAAAAATAGCTAAAACTTGGCGATTAAAAAAAATGGAGATTCATCATGAAAGCAAAATATTTAATCGGAACCTTGTCAGCTGATAATGCCAGGAGGTAACATACTTATTCACACCTGAGAACCGTTAGAAAATTAAATTGTAACTTTGATAAAAAATATTAAATTTGCTGAAAAGCAAAAAGCTGAAAGGCAAAAAGATAAACAAAAAACTTTTGGTACAGAATTTGATGATTAATCAGATAATAAACAAAAAGAAATAAATAAACACCATGAAAGCATTGTATTACATATTCGGACTTGCACTTCTTACGCTTGCTTCCTGCTCATCGGGGCTTTATGTAGGAACAGAATATGACGATCTGTACTATCAGAGTGCAGACCAGCCTGTGACGCGGGTTCAGACCAGGGTGAGCCAGCCTGTTGCTGAAGGGAACCTTCAGTCCGGAGCATATTATGATAATATATATGCCAATGACACACTGGTTTCCAAAGAATACACAGATGCTGTTGATTATAATGATGCATTGGGCTATAGCAATAACTATTATAATTACTATGATAATTATTCTTATGCAGGAAGACTGAACAGATTTTACGGAAATTACTTCAGCCCTTACTGGAGAGATCCTTTTTACTCCAGCTGGTACCCCTCATTCGGCTTCAGCAATTATTTCGGCGGATTCCCTTATTCTTATGGATATTATGATCCGTTCTATTACGATTACTATAGTCCTTATTACTACGGAGGTTTCTATAACAACTATTATTACGGAGGTCTCTTTGGGAGGAGTTATTACAGTCCGTTCTACAGTTCCTGGTATTCGCCATACTATTACAGCGGATATAATTCCTACTCTTTCAATGAAAAGAACAATACAACATATGGAAGGAGAGAAAAACCAAGTACTCTCTCAACAAGATGGAGTGGCGGTACCTCCTCACCTGTTGCTTCAGGATCGAGAAGAAGCACAGATATCGCTACCGGTTCAGGTTCAGGCAGACCGGCCTCCGGAGCAGATGCAGTTTCAGCAACTTCCAGGAGAACAGTAAACCCCGGTTATAATTCTCAACAGGCCGTTACCGGTACCGAGAGGAAACTTACCCAGGATCCTGCAAAATCCGGCAGCGAAAGTGTAACCGGAACCCAATCAAGAAGGGCTGTAACAACCCGCCCTGAATATAATTCCGTGAGCCGGACCTATACACCCAGCTATAGTGATCCTAAGTTGAGTACAAGGCCGCAGTATAATAATACAAGAGTAAATTCAAACACCAACCAGAATAATAGCAACAGCAGAATAAACAGTAACGTTAACACCAACAGGTCAAATACGATTCAGAGGAATAATCAGAATTCTTCAAATAGCGGTAGAAATAATTCCTCGTATTCATCTGCTCCAGGCAGAAGCAGTTCCTCATATTTCTCTGCTCCAGGAAGAAGCAGTTCCTCATATTCGTCTGCTCCCAGCAGATCCGGAGCAAGCTCCTCCTACAGCAGATCAGGAAGCTATTCAGTTCCTTCAAGAAGCTCTGGCAGTGGAATGTCTTCAGGATCTTATAGTTCAGGCAGCAGATCATCCTACAGCGGCGGATCATCGGGAGGATCAGTTTCAAGAAGCAGTTCCTATTCTTCAGGTTCATCTTCCGGTTCTTCTTCATCAGGAGGTTCATCATCAGGAAGTTCATCATCAGGTTCCTCATCTGGCGGCGGTAGCGGCAGAAGACAATAGAAGAAGGTAGCTTAAAACTAAATAATACAGTTGACTTTATTACATTCTAAATATTAAGAGTGCAGGGATACTCTTCAAAAAAAAGTAAAATAAATGAAAAAATTAGCATTAATATTAGCAGCAGCATTCCTGACATTTACCGGGGTATTGGCCCAGAATGTCGATGATGCTTTAAGATACTCACAGATATTCTACAACGGGACAGCCAGGTTCATGTCAATGGGCGGAGCATTTACAGCTTTAGGAGCTGATCTGTCTGCAATCTCTCTTAATCCGGCAGGAACAGGTGTTTTCAGATCATCAGAGGCAAGTCTGACCCCACAATTATATTATTTTAATTCATCTTCTCTATTCAATAATTCATCTTCTTCTGATTTTAACTACAAATTTAATCTGTCCCAGGCTGGAGTTGTTTCAAATATTCTATCTAACGGGAATAATACCGGTCTTATAAGCCTGAATGTGGCTTATTCGTTTAACAGGACAAATAATTTTAATGAACGCACAATTATTAACGGAATAAGTGATAACAGCTCAATGGCAGATTATTGGGTTTATAAGGCAAATGGTTATTCAAAATCAGACTTACCGAACGCTCCATGGATTGCATCCGAAACTTATATGATTGAT
>Ga0315293_10004091_pt1 | contig 13930 bp, 3 predicted proteins | sample YL17G13_20_MG_FD_203071 | JGI IMG/M metagenome (GOLD analysis project Ga0315293, IMG submission 203071) | Sediment microbial communities from Yellowstone Lake, YNP, Wyoming, USA - YL17G13_20 | ecosystem: Environmental > Aquatic > Freshwater > Lake > Sediment | place: USA: Wyoming | collected... | reverse complement strand
AGTTCTTTAAATTCAAATATGTTTTTCGCCGGAATTATGATGCTTACGCTGAATATTGGTTCCAGGTATGTTCAGCTGAATCTTAGCCCGTCTGCAGAATCATATTTAAAATATGCAATCACAAAAGAATTTCTTGTATTTACGATTGCATGGATGGGAACGCGCAACATTTATGTGGCGCTAACTCTAACTGCTGTTTTTGTAGTATTAGCAGATTACGCCTTTAATGATAAAAGTAATTTTTGCATATTGCCTGAAAAATTTAAGAAAATACAAGATTCAATCGATACAAACAATGATAAAATAATTAGCGAACTTGAAATAAAGAGCGCAATGGATATTTTAGAAAAAGCAAAAAAACAGCGTGAAAATCGGATTCAATTGGGATATTTATCCTTTTATGACAATGTAAAAATATAATGGAGGAAAGAAAGCCTCACTCTTAAATACAAAATACAAAATACAAAATACAAAATACAAAATAAAAAAATATTAAATAGATGAAAATAATATTAATTAATATATCAATATATTAATAATTAATTAATAAATAATAATTTATTCATCTCATCTAGAAAAAAAGATAAAAAAAACAGAAAATAATAATCAACTTTGACAATGTCACAGTCTCAGTTACCAACCCAATCACAGCGTCAGTTACCAACCCAATCACAGCGTCAGTTACCAATCCAGTCACAGTCCCAGTCGCAGCCCAAATTACAACCTGTAAAAAAAAAATGGTATGAAGATGATGATTTGATAGTTACTGAAAATGAAAATGCAAATGAAAATGCAAACGCAAAGGTATTGCAGCGTCAATCTAAATTTGGACCAGGTGTTATTGGCACAGAATTCAATGCAATAAAAGTGAAATTGCAAGAAATGTATGAAATCGGAATTTTGAAACTGTTTATTGAAACCGAAGTTTTAAAAAGTGGATCGGGGTCATTTGAACCTGGATTAAAAGAATTATACAACCCATACATCATGACAAAACCTCTTAGATATGGTATTAAAGATTTATTATTCACATCTGATATTGAATTTAGCGAGTTGGGTTTTTTGCCTGGTTCATTACAAGATGACCGTCGAAAATACTTTTTGAATCGTTTTGAATTTAATAAATATTTACTTCGACTTCCCAGACCGATATCCGATATTGAAACGCCTCTTGGTTTTAAAGAAAAGGAAAAAGAAAAAGAAAAAATAGATTCAAATGCATACAAGTGTTTGCAGGTTCTCGGAAGTGAAGAGTCAAAAATAATTTTAATGATTTGTGATGATTTTAAAAGGCACAATGACGAAAAAGAACGTCAAAATACAAACGCGATTATTAAACTTCAAAAAGAGTTGGATAATGCAAAAAAACTGGTCGTTGATGCAAAGATCACACAAGTAGAAAAAGCGAAATTAGAAGATGTAGAGAGAAAGTTAACGAATGAAAAAAATAAAAAAATAAAATTAGAAACAAAATATAAAAATTATAAAGCGGCATGCAAAATATTGTCAAGTGTGGGTAGGCGGATGCAGTATGATGCCACACTTGTAAAATCATACCCAGTAACTATAAAAGATGGTAACTCGCTTTCTACAACCATTGTGGATTGGTTAAAATATAAACAAAAAAAAAGTCCAAATTTTTTTAAAGAAGTTCTTGCCATTTTTAAACCGACATTATCAATTAAAGTGCAAACAAATAAAGATTTAATTAGTAATAAGATAGATGAGGTTGTAAGAAGTTTATCTTCAATGTTTCAACCTATAATTGAAAGTTATTTTTATAGTAAATTAAATAATTTTATACTTTATTTACCAGGAAATACTAAACAAGATGATATACAATTTTTACACGACGTTGTTATAATGACGAATCGCACAAATGACCCAACAAAATATTCGTGGAAAAATATTAATTCTGTTCTTGAAAGAGTTTCCAAATTGATATCTAATACCGACGATACATATGAGACTGCTAAAAAATTATATTTTGTTTCAAAATTCATGGAAAATTTTCAATCAATGTTACTTCGAGTATTTACATTTAATAAAAAAGACGGAGGAATAGAGAATATGATTGAAGAAATAAAAACGAGTGAGAGTGCTTTGAATACTATGGATGTAGTCAATATGCTTTATAATAATATTGTGTATTTGAAAACAATATTGAACAAAATTATGGAGGCAACTAAAAAAGCTCTTCCTAGAAGAAGTACTGCTGCTCTAGATGCTCTAACTCTTGAGTTAGCAAATCTGATTCCGCCTCCAGAACAAACAGTTGAAGAATTCTTACAAAGATTGACCGAGTTAATACAACTTGTCGATGCATTAGAAATATCAGTTCGTGAATTTCGTTTGACAATTGAAACCAACAGTTATAAAACGATACTGGGCGAAGCGTCACATGCTGCGTTTGTTGAAAGTATATTTTCTGAAGAATCTCCACAAATTTCACACGCCAATCGAAATAATAAATTTTTGGTAGTTTCTGATTTCATTACAGACGCGTACGATAATGATAATGTTGTAATTACCATTCCTGATGATTACTATGACCTTGAAACGCTGGGAAGTGCGATAGAAAAAGAGCTGTGCAAAAAATGCAAGTGGAGAGTCGATGCTGTTGTGCCAAATCAAAATAGAGACATGATTTGGATTTGCAAGTATGATGAAAATAAAAAGATTCAACTGAAATTGTATTTTCCTGAAAATGATTTAATGAAGGCAAATAATATTATTCCAAATATACATGATGCAATTATTAGTCGAGGCATTGTAGTTGACGCAAATAATACTTTTCGACTTGAGATAGGAGGGTACACTACAGAAGCAAAGATTTTGTCCATTCCGCAAGGCGAATATAAAGACATTCAACATTTATTAGAAGTCATGGCGAAAACAATCAATGATTTTATTGGAAAAGTCAGTAGTTACGTAAGTCCAGCATATAAAGTTAAAATGGTAATTACATTGGATGATGTTAACAAACACGTAAAGTTTGAATTTAAATCAAAGGCAATGTATAATGATGAAACATTATTTGTTACTGTTTTACCAGGCTTAGCTACTATATTGGGGTCGACGACGACAACGTTGTTAAAATTTAATACTAGAAATCAGAGCGGAGGAGTAAACGAAATTATAATGGCGAGTGTTCCCAACTTTCCGGCGGCTTCTAAAAGTGTTGAAATAAAAACAAGAATGCAAATTGACGGAGATGAATATGACGCATCGACAATGTTTGGAGTTCCTTCATCGGTTGCGCCTGAAGGTGTAATTACAATTACTCCTGAAATTACGATACGAGAGCTTGCGTTAAGAAAAAATAACAACAACCAAAATAAATTCAAGGTAAATGAAATGGTGAATGATTATTTGGGATTTTCGCGTCTTCCACCACCCGATGTTTCAGTAGAACGAATATCCGATTATGGTATTTTAAATTTCACAGGGGGAATGGGGTTTCGCATTACGGTGGAAGTGGCAGGTCCAGTTCAGCCTGCAGCAATAACTACATTAGACGCAGTTGATTTAAGTAAAATTGTTAGTAGTAAAGCGAATAATAGTGATAATAGTGCGAAATTAAAAACCGAACTAATGGAAAAAACTGGACTTTATATAAATAACTCGTTACTTCACGCAAAAGTTCCGGTGATTACGTACACAGATGTATTAAATAGTCTTTTTTACAGATACCCGTGCATTCCTTCGGACAATATACTGGAAGGCACACCCGAGTTTGATAAATTCATTGAAGAGCGCGTTAATGTTTCCAAATTCAAAGAAGTAGTTTGGTTAGGAAAGGGAATAAATGATACGAGTGAGCCTCTTTCTTTAACTATTAGAAAAGCTCTTGATAAAACGCTAATGTATGATGACTGCGACGAAGAGCGCAGTAAATTGATGTGCGATTTACACTATGCGATTTGTGGTCCCGTATTTAGTAACACGTTGTTCAAGCAAGAAAAACAATACGGTGAAATAGATGAGCTGGAAATGTTTCACCAATTTCAACTTGAAATAAAGCGACCGGATATTCTTGCACCAGGTGATACACAACCTCGCCCCATTGTTAAACCATTTACGGTGAAAGGAATCACGCCATATTATGATGTCGAGAATAAACGGTACAAGTATTTCATTTATGGTCATTATTTTGATTTTATGGATAATCAACAGGTTGGGTGTGTTAAATATTATGATCCAGGAAGTAAAATAGGACCTCAACCAATGTCATTGCAGTTGTATGACATTTTATTATTTACACATCATGATGCTGGCAAACAAGCAACAGTAAACAGTCTTGTCGAGGTGAATTACAATAATAATGACGAGTCGTTTGTTTACCCCGTTTTTACAATTGCGGGAACGTTTGATAAGATCAAACAACTTGATAGTTTTGGTGTTGAAATCTTTAATAAAGATGATCATAATATTGTAGTCTGGACTCCTGGAAAAATGAACACTGGTTTACCTTTTGCCAATTTAGTTGGTGTGTACAGTAATAATCCCGAAGTCAATGATGAAATAAGATATAGAATTAGTAATTCTCAATTAAAATCCAATTCATTTGGCATTTTTTGGAATATTATGACGGGCAAGGTTGATATAGACACAACATTTCCTTTAGTTTATGCTGCATTGTTTAATTTTGATGATGATGATGATAGTATTGTGAGTATGTTCATTTTAAATGTATACATTAAGAGATGTCGCCAGTGTATAATTCTTAAATCAAATGTAAATGATGATGATACCATGATTTTCCTTCCATATATAGATCGTGGTGGTAATGAGAATCGTAATCAAATTCTAATAACACAAATACAAACACAAACACGTCTGAAAATAAGTTGTGGTGCAGTAAGTATAAACAAGGATGTTTTCAACATTACCAAAAAAATACACTTTTATCAGAGGGAATATATTGTTGTTTCATCATCGACTCGTAGTGTTAAACATTTAAAAGCCATACAAAACAAAATCGACGAATTGCGTATATCATTAAATAATAATATACCACAACAAAATGGGTTAAAAAACGTAAATCCTCGAATAGAAAATAACATGTTATGGATTGGGTTAAAAGAACAATGTGTCGATGACACAACAGGACGTGTTGAACGAAAAATTCTTTCATGTTCTATTATTCAGTACTTGGACACAGATGTTGAACCAGTCTTAAAAGATGTAATTTTGCCAGTGACATTTCTATCCGGCGATTTTATTGAAAAAATAAAAATCGATATAAATGACCCAGAAATAGTAATAGTATTTGGAAAGTTTACAGCGACAATTCAGGAGAGAATTGATGAAACAAAAGTCAAAACAATTCAGAATGTCATGGTTATATATACAAATTTGGGAACTAAATATAATAATAATAAAAATTATGGTAACATACAATCATATTCGCTTACATATGATAATTTCCAGTCGCTTACAATTAACAATTTGCCTGAATTTCGGGGGTATTATTCTTGTGTTGACGGACTTGTTGTGGCTTCTTATAGTGGCGGAACTATGCAACAAAATATGGGTACATTATTGGTAACAAAAAGTGAAGCGGAAAAAACACCCGTTGTAATCGGATTTCATGGACACAAGATAACGGGATTAACAATTGATGAACAATACAACAATGAAAGTGACATATGGTCTAGCATACTTTGTTACGATTACAAGATGTCTGCGGATACAATAGAATATCAATGGAATGCGAGTACAAGTACGGGGACAGAAGTAATTGACAAAGGTTTGTTCAATCCTCTTTCGTTCAATGCGTTTAAAACCACGTTTAATGATGATGTTGTTGTTTCTTTTAGTGGTTTTGCACCAAATTATGATTATATAACCAATCAACAAATAATTACTGAATTATTCAATGGCGAGTTTGTATTGGTTTCATCAAAGCAATCCAGACCGATGACGAGTGCTTTGTCTAAGCTGCATGTGTTGAACACGTGGGGAATTGATTTAAGTGATGATTCTACGCCATTTTACAAGCGTATAAAAGAACTAAGCGAAGGAGAGGGGGTGGTGAATATGAAAATATACGAAATGTATATAAATAAAGTGGTGGATAGCATTATTGGAAGTGCAAAAAAATATTATGAAGATAAAATAAAAAATTCGCTTTATGATGAAGACAATGGTGTAAATACTAGTTCGACTCCGGTTGTAAAGGGTGGAGGAAGAAGAGAAGATGCTGCGGCGATGATTGTTGCAAAACAGGTTGAATTGGAAGAGATGAAAAAGCTACAAAGATACAACAAAAACAAGGAAAGTCGAGAAATAAAATCAACAATTGAAATTCGCGTACCGGATATAATGATGAGCGACGCATATTTAGATGCACTTTCAGACGAAGATAAAGATAAGGCTAGGAAATATTTTTTTGATGCATTGTACAAATATTCCAAAAAGGTGGAAGAAATAGCCAGTAATCAAGAAAGTGAAAATAATTCAAAAGTGAATAAAGAAGGGGGGGATATTGTAATAAACGACATCTACAAAGTTGTATTATGTTTATCAAACCTGCAAAAATATAATTTTAATAAAATGTATGACAAAAAAAAAATTGTGGACAAAGGTATAACTTCAGTATTGAGTTTGTCACCAGATTTATATGATTATGATTTGGACGATGTGGAAGATGGAATAAAAAATGTAATTTTAGTGAATGAGTGGAACGACAGAGGATTTATTGGAGACTATGGTGCATTTTCCCGAGACACTTTAACCCCAAATCAAACGATAGTTTCAAAGACGATGACTCCAGCGGTAAATCAAGTTGTAGAATTTATTCCCAAAATTGCGAATTCATCATTTTTATTGAACCCGTTTATAACATATGGGTCATTTGATTCGAGTCGATGGACGGGAATAAACTCGCTTTACGATAAAGAGGCGGTTGGTGTTCAGGTTGGGGGTACGTACGAAGAAGATCAATTGCGCATGTATCAGCAGCAATTGAGAAGAGAACGAGAACAGCAACAGTTTCAAAATGCGTATGGTTTGTCATCGCGATACGAAGAGCGATACGATCCGCGATACGATCCGCGATACGAACAGCGATACGAACAGCGATACGAGGATGAACGTAGACAAGTACTTGAAAAAACAAACATTTCATCATCAGAGTTGACAGAAGATAGAGCAAAAATGGTGCGACCAAATCCTCTATTGAAAAGAGTAGTGCTTTGGTTATACGATTTTAGAGAAGGTAAAATGCTAATGTTGAGATCGGTAGGACCCACCAGTATTATGTTGTCGTTGCCCACGCAAAAAAAAATTACTGGCGCGGAGAATGCAAGTGGGGATGCCCTTTTGAAAGAATTGTGCAGAAAGTATTTTCAAACAGAAGCGGTTTTAAAAAGATGGACACTTCAACATGCATATATTTATGCTTCAAGTGGAACTGGCATATTTATATATAATGCCAAGACGAATGATTTACCAAAAGAAACAATGAAAATGGTGTATGTTTCAATGAACGCCATTTATAAGGTAGCAACGGCAACATCAATAAAAGAATCGAAAAATGACGGGAAAGAAATATCTATAATTGATAGTGACAAGCCTATTATTGTTGAAATATTCAAGGTTGTAAAGTTGATAAGTGGCGGGATTATATCTACGACATCAAAAGAATTCAATGAAGTTCTGGCTAGGCTGCGTAGCAAAACGGTTCCGCCGCATCTACGGTCTATTATATCTGTGACGAAACGAACAAAAATCATTGAAGCCAATATCAATTTTCTCATCAAGTTATTTTTTTCACCGAATAATTTATTTTTTTTAAGAGGAAACTATCCATATTATATTTATTCTAGTCAAAGGAGTTGTAAGACTTTCAATATGATAAAACAGGAGACATATGATGATGACAGTTATTTGACGTGCTTGAAGTTGTTTTTACAAACAGAGACGGATTTCAAGAACAAGAATAAGGATAGCGCGAATAATTTTCGGGTGGGTTGTGCTGTGAAAAAGAAATTAATTACCGATAATTTTTCAGCCGTTTGGGATAATTTTTGGGGAGACCTTATTGAATCGGAAGAAGAAAGCAAACTTGATGAACAGCTTGCAGAAGATGTGGGTGAAAAAGGGACAGAAGAAGGTAAAAAAAGCGAAGGCGACGGTGAAGGCGACGGTGAAGGCGAAGGTGAAGAAGGTGAAGGCGAAGGTGAAGAAGGTGAAGGCGATAAAGAGTCGCCAACAATATGTTTACAATTGGCAACGCAAAGCGGTGTTGCGGTGTATGGTTTAGCGAGTTCCCGTAAAGTTTCAACTTACTTTCCAATTAATTATAATGATGTATATTATAACATTCGTGCAAATGAACAGTACAGGTTCAATAATGAATTTTTTTATGATTTACATTTAGATTTAGATCGTGATAATTTTATCGAGGAGGAGGGGGAGGATGATAGATATTTAGGATTCGTATGCATGGCATATTATAAAAATAAAAATAAAAATAACCCTCTTTTATTTTTGGGAGACATTCGGGGGAGAGTACATAAATTGGAATTGAATACGCACAAGTTGACAAAATTTATTGAAACGAATGAAGATGGAAGTGTGATGTGTATGGATATTTTAGATGTGGAAGGACAAGTTGGTTATATGTTGGTTGGTGGAAAATTTACAGAAATAACTACTTTTAAGGATGTCAATGTTGAAGTGCAAAGTGTTGAAACAGCATTGCCTGTAGTGCTTATCAATTTAAGTACGTATGAGATTATACTACTATACGATTCTCTTGGTCTTCCTCCTACTACTACTGCTACTACTGATGATGCTACTGTAGAAAAAGTCTGCATATGTAAAACTAAAAAGGTAGTTAGAGCAAAAGGGGGGGCACTAAATGAAGATGTTGAAGGGTATATTGCAGTAATTGGAGGTACATTTGAAATGGATATACCAAATTATTATTCTGCTGCTCCTCCTGCTGCTCCTGTAGAAAAAATAGAAAATATCGGATGTGTATTGATTAGAAAAAATCTGAATAATATGGAAGCGCGATTGGTTGCAGTTGATAGTAAAGTCGCGACGAACCCAGCATCAAGAAGTGGAATTACGAATAATAATAGTGTAGATGATTTTAAATTGACATCAATTATATGTCAAGAAAATGAAGAAAATGATAAAGTTGATAAAACTAAAACTGTATTTTTTATAGGTGGTCGTTTTGATACTTGTCAGGCCGTTGACTATGTGGCATATAAAGCGGCAAAAGCAGCAGGACCAGCAGGACCAGCAGGACCAGCATATGTTGACACTATTGATTGTAATGGAATCATAAAACTGACACTTGAATGCGAATATGATAAAGATGACACCGTAAGTAAATACAACCAAGCAAGTGTGATTGAACGGATTGTCGTGAATACTCCCAGAGATTGTGCGGGCGAAATTATTAAAGCATCACTTCAATATGGAATAATAAATTCAAAAAAGTATTTATTTTGTTTGACAGAGTTTTTTCATGATACGTACAACAGTGTCACTGTTGTGTTGAATGTATATGATATAGGGTCAAAGTCAAATATTTTACAGATGAAAATGCCGGAACCAATTCCGGAAATTGAAAAAGAAAATTATGTGCATCAAACATTATTGCTGACGAAAGATGATAAACAGAGTGTATTAATTATGAGTTTTACACAACAAAATGAGTTTCTCAGCTATACGTATACATGCAACGTAAGCAGTTTAAATAAAGGTGCGGCGGCACCCCGTATTATTGCAGCTGCAAGTAATGAAATTAATTATATTGACAAAACTAATGTTATTACGGATATGTTTTATCACAAAGATACTGGTGAAGTATTTATTGCACACATGGGTCCGCGTGTAACCTCAGAATATCCGCTAACTGTCCGTTCCAATTACCAAGAAATAGGCGAATGGAAACTGAAGAGTGCATCAACAGAAGATGCTAGTGAATTAGATAAATTCAATAAATTTATGGACAAAGTATTTGAAATAAGAAAAATATTTGAATTGAATCCTTCTATGATTTTATTTCTTCAAGATGTAGATTTTCGAGATTATGATGGCATTGACTCAAAAATAAGTAAAACAAGGCTAAATAAAATGAGACAAGATTTAATTGCTGCTCTTGATCATTATAGTGTCTATTTAACTCTGCGTTATATTGACGACAACATAATTAATATGGATTCGCCGTGTAATAACATTGATAAAAAGATTAAAAATATTATGAATTTTGTAGATGCATTTAAGAATCCAGGTGTAGAATTAAATTTGGATTATGATCATGATGAGGATAATACAGAAAAAAAAATGTATAATTTTGTAAATGACCTTTTATTCATGTTAGTATACGCTGGGTGTAATGATTTGGCTGAATTAATTTGCAATGATTATGTAAATTTAGTTATTGCTCCTGCTCCTCCTCCTCCAAGAAGAGCGGTGCCGGCATCAACATGGAAATCGCGATTTGGCGCGGTTCTTTCTAGAAACAAACCAATCAAAGAATTAATTGATAACATTGGAAAGAAAGGAAAGTCAAATTTAACACCTGATACACTTTATAATTTTAAAATATGTAGTGACCCAATTACACATACAGGTGTTTCATATTTGGAATATAATTATAATCAAAATTTAAACTCTACTATTACATCAAAGAATCAAAATAATCTTAAAAAAAGAATTTATGAATCTGAAAAGGATTCATTTTTTTCTTCAAATGGACAGTTTCATATAAATAACACTACAGATAATCTAGGAACTACAATGGAACAAATTAAATTTTGCAGTTTTTATAAATTCAAGAGACTACGTACTGCTAGGGAGGAGGGTGATCCTGTTGAATTTGGAAACATTGGAAATGAGGATTTATATACGGTCTATGTGAGTGTGGATATTGAGGGCGATGATGGTATAAAGATAAAGAGTAGTCAAGTATTTGACTTTTTAAATATAATTCGAGAAAATTTTATGAGTTTTGATATAGGGACGACACCAAATTTAGACATAGGAATTAGCGGTCGAATAAAACGAATTATGTTTGGTGGTGATTTTGGTTGTAATTTATTGAACGATGTGGAAGTATGCAAAAAATTTAAATCGAAACAAATGAAAATATATACAACGATGGGAAATAGTGTGATAGATGGTAGTGATGGTAATACGAATCAAATATTTATGATTGATGTTGATTTAGAACAGGCGGTGCAAGTTGGTGGTGGTAATAACAATAATCAAAAGCGCATTTGTATAGGAGAGCGCATTGAAGAAAATCATCGAGTTTTAAGCAATAAAAGAAAAACGCGCCGCAAACTCCCGTTGATGTTGTCGTCGTCATAGAAGCGGTGGAATCACAATACAATAATTTAATTCGTATTTAATTCGTATTTTATTTAGATGAAAAGTATTTTATTAGATAAGAGAGGCAGGTAACAGTCTAATAAAATATGAGCAACAACGAAACCGATAAAGGCACAGTTACGGTTGTAACAGCGTATTATTGTATAAAGTCAAAACATGAACCGAAACAGTATCATGCGTGGATAAATAATTTACTGTTGCGCGTTGGTCGGGCTTGTAAGATGGTAATTTTCACGTCTCCGGATTTGGTTGAATACATGAATGCCGTGTGTAAAAAGAATGTTTTGGGTGCATCTTTTACGGTGATAAGTATGGAAATAAAGGAGTTCAAGTTATTGAAACGGTATCCGCTGAAAATGTGGGTTCAACAATATGCGATGGACCCGCAAAAATCGTGCGGTCGAACAATAGAGTGTTACTTGATATGGAATTCCAAGTTGATGTTTGTGAAGGAGGCAATGAAGCGGAATGTATATGGCAGCGACAAGTATGTTTGGGTAGACATTGGCAGCTGTAGGGCACCAGGCGATTCAATGTCAAATGAATCGAATGAGTTGGAACACTTTCCGAGATATGAAAATGTGTCGAATGATGACAAGGTTGACATTGTGTTATTGCGCCCATACGCTGCAGAAGAAATGAATCAGGTGATTTTTTACAACACCGTGCATTTGAGTGGTGCAATGTTTGGAGGAAATACAAGGGCAATAAATCGGTTGTATGAACTATTTTACAAGGCGCTAGACGTATATTTATGCGGGAACTGTTTTGCGGGGTGTGACCAGCAAGTTTTGTCAACATGTTGTGTGCATAATCCGGAAATATTCAACCTGATTATTCCAGACAGTAAAAAAGGTGATGTATGGTTTTACTTGTATCATCATTGGAGTTGAGAGTTGAGTTGCGTGTTGTTTACACCTTTTCTCATTTAAAACGCCCATTTTATAGGGCATTCTCATATAAAATGGGCGTTTTAAATGAGAAAAGGTGTAAAAGATGTTTGTATGTAAAATATTATTTTTGGTATTGTTGCATTTATATAATGTATATATATATATATAAATAATAATGGGATATCGCACAATAAAATATAAAACCAAAACAAAAAAACGTAATTATAAAAATAATAATAAAAATAATAAAAATAATAAAAATAAAAATAAAAACAAAAATAATAAAAACAAAAATAATAAAAATAATAAAAATAAAACAAAAAAAATACATGGTGGAGTTTTTAGAGAGTTACGTTCAACATCATCATCAACATTTTTAACAAACTTTCAAGATTTTATAAACATGGTGCACTCAAATAGTGAGTTAAACAATGCGACAATGTTGATGGGTGTTAATTACAAATGCGCAAATGATTTGAACAGAAACATTGAGGGTGAGTTGCATCCGGACTTTTGTTGGGCTGAACATCTGGATGATTCTGAGTGCAGGGATGTCCAAATGAATCAATGGTACCAATTGTATTTTCCATTCCAAATTGATTACATTGAAACATCTGATGATGGTGAAGGTTTGGTTGTAAGAGAATGCACACAAGATATTCAATTGGAAAAACTTGAATCATATTTTCAACGTAACACATTGAATAAATTCAAAAGAATTATATTTGATGCATCCACTGTTAAATTTTTAGACAGAATTGCTCCATCATTTATCGCTTATTTATATTATTACTTTTTAGAAGTAAATGGAGAGTTATACTTCAACTTTAGATCCTTTACTACGTTGACAGGTTTTGAAATTAATCAGTGTGCTGAAATATCAAAAATGAATGAAGTACACAGAATTGTCAGTTCATTAACACCAGCCGATGAACGATTTGGAAAAAAATTTATAATTCGTAAATTCAAAGGAATAATAGATAAAGGTGGTAAATTTTCTCATGTTTTTGATGTTAATCAGAGTATTATTAATGATAATAATATAGCGTATTTCAAAAAGTTACAAGGTTCACGTGTTGAACAGTTTCCTTCAAGTGAACGCGAAGAAGATACAGATGATGGTGAGAAAAAAATATTTCATCAAGAGACATATCCAATAAAAATAACAAATCATTCAATTGGTTATTATTTGAAAATAACCAAAAATAAACAAACAGAAATTGATATAGAAGTGCTTTTGTCAATTTACAATGACCAAATACGCGATAGTGGTTTCCATTTGATGCAACTTGTTTTAATGCAATCATTTGAAGACTCGTATAAATTGAATTGCGTGTTTGTTTAAAAAAACTAAAAATAAAAAAACATTAGTGATTTTTTATTTTTATTTCAAAGTGTTACACAAGTGCCGTGTCGCTACCAGTCACCAAACCAGTCATCAGAGTCATAATCAGTGCGGGCATTAGGATTTTCTTCAAACATGAACTGAAATCGTTTCATGTTTTTCAAGTAAGCTGGTGACACGTACCAACGAATTGGGGCTTTTTTTCCGAGTGTTTTCAAGTCTTTGACATTGCAGATGCCGGTTTGTCCACGTTCGACTCCATGAACTTCATATTTCGGCGTTTTTTTTATGCCATAATGGGCTAACGCAGAGGCAGAACCCGACAGACCGC
>Ga0315293_10004089_pt1 | contig 13937 bp, 6 predicted proteins | sample YL17G13_20_MG_FD_203071 | JGI IMG/M metagenome (GOLD analysis project Ga0315293, IMG submission 203071) | Sediment microbial communities from Yellowstone Lake, YNP, Wyoming, USA - YL17G13_20 | ecosystem: Environmental > Aquatic > Freshwater > Lake > Sediment | place: USA: Wyoming | collected... | reverse complement strand
TATCAGGATGGATTATAAGAAGGGATATCTGGTTGACATGCACGGATTTGACTATGACGCGTGCTTCGCGTCTCTGGAGCCGCCGAAAGTCGTGAAGTGGCAATGGGAGGGGAGAGTACTGCATTTGCAGTGGTCGCATCCCACTCCAGAGAAAGTGGCGCACTATCGCATCTATGCGCGGCAGGAGCATGAGCCGTTTTACAAGGAGGGCATTGACGTGGAGGGCACGGAGTCCAGCGGGGAAGTGCCGGGATTCATGCGCCTGGTCGTGGCGATCGTCGCGGTGAACGCGGAAGGGGAGGAGAGCAAATTCGAACGGGAAATCTTTACGCGCCGCAAGTGAGAAGGGCATGAAGCATTACCGGATTGCAATATTTGCCGCGCTGCTGGCCGCGGCCGCCGTTCTGCGGCTGTGGGACTTCGCGGCGCCGTGGACGGACGACCTGCGCGGCTGGAGCGGCTCGTTCTACGGCAACATCGCGCGCAATTACGACAATTTCGGCTATGCGGAGACCAAGTGCGCGCCGGTGCGCAGCGTCAACGCGCCGGACTCCGCGCACTTCGAATATTATCTCGACCATCCGCCGATGACGGGCTGGCTGGTGTCGCTGTCGTTCCGTGTTTTCGGTTATCACGAGTGGGCGGCGCGGCTTGTGCCCGTGCTTTGCTCGATAGGCGGCCTGATTTTGCTTTGGCTCATCATGCGCCGTTTCTGGAAACCGCGCACCGCGCTAATCGCGATGGCGTTTGCGGCTGTTGCGCCGATGGCGGCTTATTACGGCAGTTTTGTTGACGTGCAAGGGCCGATCCTGTTTTTCTTCGTGCTGCTGGCGCTCCACCTTTACCTGCGCTTTGACGAGCGCCGCACGTGGGGGAGATGGCTCTGTGTGCTCGCGGCGTTCTTTGTCGCGGCGCTGGCCGACTGGCCCGCCTATTATCTTGTCCCGCTCGTTCTGGTTCATCATTTCTTTTCACAGGCGCAGCCGCGCCGCCAATGGAGAATCATCCTGCTGCCGCTTCTCGCGCTGGCGGTTCTCGCGGGCTTTGTGGCCTACATTAACTGGGTGCAATACGGGAGCGCTTCGTTTGATATCAGCGACATGCTCCTTTGGTTCGAGCACCGCGCGGTTTCCACGGCGCACGAAGGCTCGGGCGAAGACAGCTGGCTGGGCACAATTCTATGGAATCTGCGGGTGATGTTCACGCTGCCGCTCCTGGTCGTTGCCGCGACGGGACTGCTCTTTTACATTCTCAGAATTCTCGGCGGCGAACGCGACAGGGGCGACGGCGTTCTCGCGATGTTGCTCGCATTCGGGCTTCTGCACATCGTCATCTTCCGGCAGGGCGCGTACGTGCACGAGTTTTGGGGATATTACCTTTACCCGGCGGTCGTGGTTCTGGCGGCGATGTGCATCGTGAAGATGGGGGAGATTTTCTCATCGAAGAGCGCGACGCGGCAGAACGCATTTTGCCTTGTTCTTGCGCTCGCAACATGCGCGCCGGCGGCGGTGAGCGACTTCAACCTCCAGCGCACGCGGGGCGGCGCCGTGTACGCCTCGATGGCATCGGACATCAATGCGCTCGCGCCTGAAGGCGCGCTCATCATGGCGGAGGAGGAACTTCCGCATTACTGGAATTACCGCTTTGCGGTCCACACGAAGATGCGCATCGAGTACGCGCTGGCGTGCGCGCCGAATTTGCAGGTTGCCGCGGAATTCAGGACCGGCGCGGCTATTCTGCTCAACATGAACGCCGACGCGAAGGACCTGGAATTCAAGCAGCGCCTGCTCGACTATTTGGCGGACCGTGGCGTCGGGCCGTTCATGGTGATTGAGCAGCCCGCGCGGATTGTGGGGATCAAGGTAACCGGCGTTCCGCCGGAACTTGACGGCGTTGGAGTTGGCAGGCCCCACGATGTGCTGGCCGCTTATGATGGCGGGCTGCTCACGATACGCTGGAAACATGATGAGCCTGATAAAGTCTCGCGCTTCAATATATACTGCAAGTCGGACCGCGAGATGTTTTTCACGGACGCGCAGGGTTACTTTTCGAGCGCGGTCACGTTCACCGGCGAGACCGAGGCCGTGATTGCGCGCAATCTGCGAATGCCGGTTACTATAATAGTTACGGCGGTTGACTCGGATGGCCGCGAGACTGGATTCGGCCCAGCCGTGAGGATAGCGCCGTGACATGGAGTAGACGATGAAAGGCAAGTGGTTGGGCCAGCGGCTTGCGCACGAAGCGGAGGTGCGCGTTGCGGCGGCGGTTGCGCGCAAGGTGATACTCGCGCTCTTGCTCTTGGGCGGCGTGGTCCTGCGCACGCACGAGATCACTTACTGCTGGACGACGGATTTCCGGGGCCAGTGCGGCTCGTTCTACAGCAACATCGCGCGAAACTTCGTGAAACACGGCTTCCTCGCCACGAAGTTCACGCCTGTCGAGAGCATCAATCCGCGCTCGCCGGAGGAATTCCGATACTACGTGAACCACCCGCCTCTGCTGGAATGGCTGGTGGCGCTGTCGTTCAAGGCGTTTGGCATTAGCGAATTCAGCGCGAGGCTTGTGCCGCTTGTCTTTTCATTCCTGACGATGATCCTGATTTATCTTCTGGCCAAGCGCCTGTGGAACGTGGACGCGGCGCTGTGCGTTCTCGCGGTGTTTTGCGTTCTGCCGATGGGCGTTTTCTATGGCACGCTCGTGGACGTGCAGGGCGTCCTGCCGCTGTTTTTCATTTTGCTTGTGATGTATCTTTACGAACGTTTCGTCGAGCACTCGAGCAGGCGCGCGCTCATTTTGCTCTACGCCGCGTTTATCATCGGGATGCTTTCCGACTGGCCGGTCTATTATCTCGGCGTGCTCCTGCCGCTCTATCATCTGCTCATGCGCCGGAAGCACAAACTCGCGATTGCGGGGCTTCTCCCGGCCGCGCTGCTCATGCTCGCCGCATACGTGCTGTACGCCAACTGGATACGCACGGGCAGGCTGACGTTCGATACCGGCTACATTCAATACCTCGGCGCGAGCAGGGGAGGGCATGAAAGCCTGTCGCTCACTTTCAGCGGCAAGATTGCGGCGCGCACGTGGGAAATCTGGGAGAAGTTTTTCAGTCTGCCGGCCCTCGCCCTGCTTGGCGCCTGGCTCGTCGTCGTGCCCGTCATGCGGATTTTGCGCAAGGGGGCCGCGAGTTGCTGGATGATTTGGTTTTTCTTCATCTTCGGGATTTTGCACATCGCGCTTTTCATTGGCCCGGCGCAAGGCCACGAATACTGGTCGTATTATCTCCTGCCTTCGGCGGCGATGGCCGTGGGGCTGACAATCCACTGGGCGGGCAGGCTTGCCTCACGCATAAAGCGCGGGAGCGGCGGCGTCGCGCAGGTTATCCTGGTCCTTGTGGTTGCCGGGGGTTCGCACATTCAGACGCAAGGGCTGTACCGCGACCTCAGCCAGATAGACTTTGCCGTCGCGGGCGCCATGATGGGCAAGGTCTGCGACGGGGAGAGTTACATCCTCGTTGATTGGGACGGCTATCACCTGCTGGATTTTTACCTTCACAACCAGACGTTTTACGGCCCCATTAACCGCGCCAATTACAGGTTGACATGCGAGAACCCCCGCGCCCGGTACATCCTGATGAAGAGCGACAGGATGGAGGAGAAGCAGCGCTTTGCCCGAACGCTTTTCGAAAGCGTGCACGAGGCGGAGCGAGAAAAAATCAAGAAGGGTGACAAGGATGTGCATTATGGTGAACTTCCCCTTGCAAAGATGCTTGACACGAGGGGGTTGAAACGGTTTGAATATCCGGACGAAATCGGCGCGCCCGGGATAGAAAGCGTCGAGATTCAGGACCGGCGGATAATCGTGCGCTGGTCGCACCCCGCCGGCAAGGCCGTCACGTTTCGCGTTTACACGCGCGAGGACAAGACACCGTTCTATTCGCTGGGTGCGGACGTGGCGGGCGGCAATGAGGCCGTTGTGCCGAACTATGCGCGAGAAAAATTGTGGATCATCGTCGTCGCCGTGGATAAGAGCGGCGAGGAAAGCGAGTTCGATGTTGAAATCCAAGGTTGGCGCGACGAATGATGCCGCGCCGCATCAAACATAATTACTGGAGCAAATCGTGAGCAAAGGTATAACGCCAAGAAGTCAGGACTATTCCGCGTGGTATAACGACATCGTCGTGAAGGCCGAACTGGCCGAGAATGCGCCGGTGAAGGGCTGCATGGTCATCCGGCCGTACGGCTATTCCATCTGGGAGCAAATCGTGCGCGTGATGGACGCGAAAATCAAGGCGACGGGCGCGCAGAACGCATACTTCCCGCTGCTCATCCCGGAGAGTTTTCTCAAGCGCGAGGCGGAGCACGTGGAAGGCTTCGCGCCGGAATGCGCGGTGGTGACGCACGGCGGCGGCAAGAAACTCGAAGAGCCGCTCATGGTGCGGCCCACTAGCGAGACAATCATCTGCGCCATGTTCGCGAAGTGGATTCACTCGTGGCGCGACTTGCCTTACATGGTCAACCAGTGGGCGAACGTCGTGCGCTGGGAGATGCGCCCGCGTCTTTTCATCCGCACGACGGAATTTTTGTGGCAGGAAGGGCACACGTGCCACGCCACCCGCGAGGACGCGGAGGCGGAGGCGTTGAAGATGCTTGAGGTCTATCGCTCCTTCGTCGAGGACTACCTCGCAATCCCTGTGCTGACGGGCCGCAAGAGCCAGTCGGAAAAATTCGCCGGCGCACTCGAGACGTATCCCATCGAAGCGATGATGCAGGACGGCAAAGCACTGCAGGCCGGCACGTCGCACCTGTTGAGCCAGGACTTTGCGAGGGCGTTCAACATTCAGTTCCAGGACAAGGACGGCACGCTCAAGCACATCTGGCCGACCTCGTGGGGCCTCACGACCCGGCTTATCGGCGCGCTTGTCATGGTGCACAGCGACGATAACGGTCTCGTCCTGCCGCCGAAGATTGCGCCGGTCCACGCCGTTATCGTGCCAATCGTCATGAAGGACGCGGACAACGCGCGGCTGCTTGAAGTCTGCGAGGGCCTCAAGAAAGAACTCGCCGACGCGGGCATCACGGTCAATTTCGATTCGCGCGACCAGTATTCGCCGGGGTGGAAATTCAACGAGTGGGAGCAGAAGGGCGTGCCGGTGCGCATCGAGATGGGGCCGCGCGATTTGAAGAACAACGCGGCGGTCGTCGTCAGGCGCGACACCAGCGAGAAAAAGACGTATCCGCTCGCGGAAGTTTTGCCCGCGGTGCAGAGACTTCTCGGCGAAATCCAAGAGAACCTTTTCGCCAAGGCCAAAAAATTCCGCGAGGAGAACACGTACGAGCCGAAATCGTACGACGAGATGAAAAAACTTCTCGACGAGAAGAACGGCTTCATGCGCGCGTTCTGGTGCGGTCAGGCCGACTGCGAGGCGAAAATCAAGGACGAAACGATGGCGACCGTGCGCGTCATCCCCTTCGACCAGCCGAAGGAAATGCAGCCGTGCCTCGCCTGCGCGAGGCCGGGCAAATGCCTTGCTATTTTTGCAAAGGCATATTAAAAGTGGGAACATTTTTTCGAATTTTGCGTCTAATGGTGCGTGAGAGTCATCTTTTTTATGAAGGAGTGTGCAATGAAGAAGACAGCAATGTATGGCCGATTTTTCCTGCTCGCCGCGTGTGTCGCTCTGACGGCGTTGCTTTCCGCGCCTAATGCCAGAGGCGACGAGGCCGCGCCGAAGGCCGGTGAATGGCGCGAAATCTTCGCCGATGACAAGGGCTACATGGATGAGTACAATAAGGTCCAGGCGAACGAGGAGACGTTCTCCGGCACTCTGACGTTCGAGGAGCAAAAAGATGCTTCGACGCTGATGCGCTACACGCCATACAAACTAGACGGCGTCGGCGTTTATGTCGGCTCGAAGGACCTCAAGGAGTACGTCGGGAAGAAGGTCGAAATCGTTGGCAAGAAGAATTCGTTTGAACTCGAAGGCCAGGCGGTGACGGAAATCTGGCCGGTGAAGATCCGTCTCGCGGCCGGTCAGGAAGAACCAAAGGGCGTCGAACACAAGGAAATCCCGGCGAAGCCGGTCAACGGCCTGCTGTTCGAAATCGAGATGGTCAAGGAACGTCCGCTTCTCCCCGGCGACACCGCGTTTGAAATCGAGTACCGCGTGACGAACGTGCAGGACAAGGGCGATATCCAGTTGAATGTCATCGCGATTCTCGGCTCGGAATTTCTCGGCGCGAAGTTGGTTGGCCCGGACGGCAAGCCCGTTTTGATGCTGGCGGTGGATGTGGACCTTGCTCCTCCGGTCAGCCCGACTTGCACCTTGCAACCCGGATGCTTTTATGGCGGGAAGCAAGTGGTTCAAGTGTCGCCGGGCCTGAAGCCCGGCAAGTACTCGCTCACATTCGCCTACTCGAACCCGTTTGACCTCAAGGACAAAGGCTTCAATTGCTGGACAGGCGAGGTCGCGTCCAACACAATCGTCTTCAGGGTCATGGGCGCGTCAGCGAAGGCCGTCAACGGTATCACGATGTTTGTCAGAATGAAAAAGGAAACGTATGCCGCTGACGAGCCCGTCACGGTCGAGGTGCGACTTTACAACGAAAGAGACGAGGAAATAGGAGTGTATTCGCCGGATGACAATCTGCTCACCTATTACTCCACGGGAACTGTAACCGACGAGAACGGGAAACCGCTTGAATGGAAGAAAATAGTATTCGTCCGCGCGCCGGACGTGAAGTACGAGAAACTAGCCGCGGGCGCGGCGCTGACCAAGGAGTATGACCTGCGCACCGCCTGCACACTGCCTCCGGGGAAATACACCTTCCGCCTGACAAGCAATATCCCGTGGGCGGCGGCGGATGACGAGCCCGGCCTATGCGTTTCCAACGAAGTGCGGTTCGAAATCATGAAGTCGGAAGCCGCGCCGGGCAAGGAATAGAGCGTAATCTAGGGTACGGGCTTCAGCCCGTACCGGAACGGTCTAAAGACCGTTCCCTACATTCTTGGTAAAAAAGGCGGTGTCTTGTGTGAACAAAACGCCGCCTGGATTTTTTGTGGAGGATAGGGGGCTCGAACCCCTGGCCTTCTGGATGCCATCCAGACGCTCTCCCAACTGAGCTAATCCCCCGGTCGGTAGCGCGGTATCATATTGCCTGCACCGCCCGCTGTCAAGCCTTATGTCCCCGTCGCGCGGAATGGCGGCGGTCTCATGAGAGTGGTATAATATAGTGGATATTCTCCGGAGAGCACAGATATGACGCTGTTCATAATCATAGGCGCGGCGGTCGGGACGCTGGGCGGATTTCTCATCGCGTACCGGCGGGGCCGCGAGTACGCCGCTCCCGTCGAGGGCGAGCCTGAGAGCAAGCCGGGCCGCTCGCTGGGCAACATGCTGGGCACGGCGCTCATTGGGGCGGCGCTCGGCGGCTTCGCGGGATACTTGGCCTTTACCGCGAAATCGATGGGCAACAAACCCAGCGAGAACGTCATTGAGATTACCAGCGAAGAGCAATTCACAACGGACGTTCTTAATTCCGATAAGCCCGTGCTGGTGGAGTTTTACACGCAATGGTGCACGGTTTGCCACGAGATGCTTCCGGCGATAAACGAGATTGCCGAGGAGTCGAAGGGGAGGGCGGTCGTGGCGATGGTGGACGCCGAGGCGCTGCGCGCGGTGGCGGGGAAATACGAAGTGAACGTGTATCCGATTTTCGTAATCATTTACAAGGGCGAGGTCGTCGAGAGATTTGCCGGCCGGCAGGAAAAGGAGACGCTGCGCGCGGCGCTGATGAAGCAGGAGTAAAGTACGGGGGTCAGACCCCTTTCGAAGTTGAGCCTGGGGTGAGTTCGGGGTCAGACCCTATTCTACGAGCGGGGCGGCGAAAAGACCGGGTCTATTCTACGAGCTTGCCAGCCCGAGGCGGGCACGGGGGTCAGACCCTTCCCGGAGTCCCGATGAATCGGGACTCCTCCTCAGCGTCTGACCCCCTTGACTTCGCTCCGTAAATAGACCCGGTCTAGCCGCCTGCGCTCCGTAATGGGGACAGTCCCCTTCGCTTGTGCGGTTATTGGCCGGTGACTTCGATGTCGAAGGACTGGCTCTCGGCGCGCGTGTCGGGGTTGTAGTACTGGTAGACCGTGCTCGCCGGGGCTTTCGCCTTGATGACGAACTTCGCCTGCATCTTGTAGGACAACTCAAGCGCCTCGCCGCTCTTCATCGTCTCCAGATACAGGATAATCTGCCGGCCGGTCATTTCGAACCGCTGAATCTTGCCGTTCTCGACGAGGTCCCACAGGCTGTCCTGCTGGACTTCGAATCCCGGCGCGATGCCGAGGTCGACCATCACCATCTTCACTTCGCCCGGCGCGTTGTTCTTGATGGTGACGTTCGCGGTGACGATGTCGTCGCGTTCGAGTTTGGTTTTGTCATACTTCACGTCGATGGCGAGCGCCTCTTGCCGCGGAACCTCGACATCTTTCCACGGCATGTAGTAGCGCGTGACGACCTGGTACATCATGCCGCCCTCGCCGTCGAAGCGGAGCGTCACCTTGTTGTCGCCGGCCTTCGTGGCGCTCTTGAAATCGAGCAGGTGATACATGTCCGCGTTCTTCGGCTCGATTGCGAAATCGTCGCGCGCGTCGCCGACCGTAACGGTTACTTCACCGTTGACTTTTTCCTGCGACTTCGCGACGCTGAGCAGCAGCGCGCGCAGGGCTAGGATGGTGGCCTGCGTGCCCGGCCAGCCGCCGTCCGGCGACTTCTGCGAGATGAGGTAATTCATAATCTGCCCGACGAGCGGCGTCTGCTGTTCCGCGTTAATCAGGCCGATGGCGATCATCGCGGTGGTCTCGACGTTGGCGGAGTCGCCCTCGGAATACGTCCCGCTGGAAACGCCGGCCTCCCACCAGACCTTGTCGCCCTCGGATTTTTTCATCGCGAGGAGTTTGTTGACGACCGTTTCGAGGTCTTTCTCATGCTTCTTCGTGTCGAGCGCGTAGGCGTTGAGCATGAGCGCCAGAGTGTATGCGTTGTCGGCCTCGGCCATGTGCGCCGTCATGTATGCGAAGCCCTTGTCCATCTGTGGGCCGGTGTACTTCGTGTGCGCGAGCGCCCACATGATGTACGCGGTTACGAGCAGGTTGGAGTTCTGGATTTTGCCCCAGGATTCCTGGTGCAGGTACGCCGCGTCCGGCTCCCAGTTCCCGCCTTCCTTCTGCTTGCCGGCGAGCCACGCCTGCGTGCGCGAAATCACGTTCGGGTCGATGCTGTAGACCTGCCCGAGGTCGTGGAATTCCATCAGGCCGTAGGACGTGAGAATCTGGTTGGCGGGCGAGTCGCCGAACCACGAGAACCCGCCGCCCTCGACCTCGAACGACACAAGCCGCTGGTATCCGAGGCTGACGTACTCCGCCGCCTTCATCTGGATTTCAGGCGTGAGTTTTTTCGTGCGCTTCATGTAATCCATGATGAGCACGTTCGGATAGGTCGAGGAGGAGGTCTGCTCGAAGCAGCCGCAGGGCATCTGGAGCATCCTGTCCATGCCTTCCTGGATTTGCGCCATCACGCCGGGATAAACCTTGACGAAGATTTTGTAGGCGTCCGCCACGGCGTCCGGCGGGACGGTCGCCATGAATTCGACGGGGGCGTCGCCGTTGGCGAGTTTCCCGTTCTGGACGAGTTCGAACATCTTGCCGTCCGGCTCGATGTCGATGGACTTCTTGATGTAGTCCTTCAGTCCCTCGCTGCCTTCGGCGAGGACGGTGAAGGAATGCGAGCCGACCTTCGTGGCCTTGACCTTGAAGTACGCGACGCTGACGGCGTTCGGGCCGAGCGTGAGTTCTACTTTTTCCGGGCCGGTGAGGTCGAACCACTTGTCGTCGCCGATTTCGAGCGTCAGCGTGACCTTCTGCTCTTTGTCGAGGTAATTGTAAACGGCGACGGGGACCTCGACGTAGTCGTTCTGCGTGAGCGCGACGGGCAGGTTGAGGTCGATGAAGAAATCCTGGAAGACGCGTATGCCGCTCTGCGCGCTGCCCAACTGGCCCGCCATGCTGGAGGCGAACATGCTCATGCGCCAGGTCGTGATGCTGTCGGCCATGTCAAGCGTGAGCGAGGCCTTGCCGTCCTTGTCGGTGAGGATTTGCGGTTCGAAGAGGAGCGTCTCCGGGAAGAACTGGCGGAGGCGCGGCTTCTCGGCGGGTGCGCCGGCAGGCCCGTTGGCATTTGGCGGCATTGCGCCTTCCATGGCGGCCTCCGGCATCGGCATCGCATCCATCATCACATTCTTTTCCATCAACCCGCCGCCTCTGCCGCCCTTGAATCTCCTGCCGCCGCCCTGCTGCTGCAACATGCCGGCGCGGTCCATATCCGCGTTTTGCAGCAACTGCGCGAGTTTCCACAACTCCGCGTCGTACTGCTGAATCGCCGGGCACTTGTCGTTCTTGAAGACGTTTTCTTTTTCGACCCACACGTCATCCAGCGTGCCCAACTCGCCGTCCGGCCCTCTGCTGTATATCAGGGCCTTGGTCGGTTCGGTCCAGCCGGGGAAGATGATGTCTTTGCCCCAGGGGTCCTGGGTCTGTTCCGCCTTCAGCGCGCCGGATTTCACAAGCGCGTTCATCAGGTCGCGCAGCGAGTGCGTCGCCGCCAAATCAGATGGAACGGCCTTCTCCGCCCAGTCCTGCATCGCCTTTATCAGCGCGGCCGTATGGTCGTCGAGCATCTTTTCGAGCGTCTTGTAATACTCTTCGATTTTGTTTTCGGCGGTGTTAATGTCGAGCGAATACTTCACGTCGTTAGCGGCGGCCGCGGCCAGCACCTGCGCGGCGAGCAAGCGGTCCTTTTCTTCGGGCCGGATGGGATTGAGGATGAACTGGTCCGGCACGAATTCATGGATTTCGTGCCGCGGCTTCATGATTTCTTTTTCGAGCGTGAAATAGACTTTCTCCAGTCCGGGCTGCATCTCGGACAGCGCGAAGACCGCCTCGTCGACGATTATCACGCCGAGGGCGGCCAGCAACGGCTTGCTGTCCGTGCCGGTGACCGCGAAGTTGAACGTGGCTTTCTCGCCGGGCTTGTACGTCTCCTTGTCCGGCGTGATTGCGATGCTCAGGTCATCCGCGCGCGCGACGTAGAGGCTCTTCGTGTCGCGCACGATTTGCCCCGTGCGGTTTATCTGGTATGCATTGACGAGAAGCGTGCCGAAATAATCCGTGCCGAGGTCGATGCTCTCCGTGGCCTTGCCGTTCTCAAGCGTCATCGCTTTGGTAAGCACGGTCTGGCCGTCGCGGATGATGTCGAGATACACCGAGCCGGTCCCGAGCGAGGAGAAGACCGTCGCGTTGAGCGTATCGCCGACCTTCGTGAAAACCTTGTCCAGCCTCAGCAGGACCTGCTCCTCGGCGGCGTTGACGTCGAAGGTGAAGTCCGCCGTTGCCCTTGCGCCGCGCTTGTCAACGACCTCGACCTTCATTACATTTGGCTGTTCCTTCGGCGTCGTCGTAATCGTTGCGATGCCGAGTTTGTCGGCGTCGATGCCTTTGCCGTCGATGGTGAACGTTGCGCCTTCAGCGGGCGAGCCGTCCGGGTACGCGGCCATCAGGTATATGATGTTCTCCACGCCGGGGACGAGTTTCCCGCTTTCAGGAATGGCGTAGACGTGAATCGGGTCCTTGCTCACCGTGATTGCCGAGGACTTCTCGACCTTCTGCGCGGCGGTGTCGGTGACGGTCACGTTGAGGATTACCGGCGCATCGCCCTTCGTCAGCGGGTGGCCGACGAAGTAGTCCTTCAGTTGATATTCGAATTTGAAATTGCCGTTAGCGTCGGTCTTGCCCTGAACGGTTCCCATTACGGTCTCTTCGATTTCGAACACTACGAAATCTATCTTCACGTCGCTCTTCGCGACAGGCTTGCCGAAGAAGTAGTCCGTCTGGATTTCGCCCTTGACGATGTCGCCGGGCATATAGAAAGTCTTCTCCGGTTTCACGTCAACCTTGAACTTCGGCAGGACATAGCGCTTCACGTCAACTTTCTTCTCCTGCGATTCGCTTCCGGCGACGGTCGCGCGCACCGTCCACGTGCCGAGGTTCAATTCGTCGGCGAGGGGGAAATCCTTCGACGCGATGCCGAAGTCGCTCAGTTTCATCTCTTCTCTGAAAAGTTTGTTGCCCTTCGCGTCCTCGATTTCGAGCAGTACGGGCAGTCCGCTGACCGGCCGCATGGACGGCATCTGCATCGCGAGCGCGCGGACGTACATTATCTGGCCGGGCTTGTAAATCGGCTTGTCGGTGTTGAGCATGATTTTGTAGCCGCGCTTTATTTTCAGGTCCTGCGCGATTTTCGCCGTGCCGAGCGCGCTATTTACGTCCACTTCCATCTTCAGCGCGTCCTGCTTGACATCGCCCACGTTGAAAGGCAGATCGAGCGTTCCGCTTGCATCGGTCTTGCCTGAAACCGAAATCGGCTCCGCGCCCGTCTGAATGTTCATCGACACTGCCGCGTTTGCGATGGGGGAGTTGTCGCGCTCGTTTATCGCAATCACGCGCACGCTTGAAGCGGAGTTGGCGTACACCTCGTTCTGGCCGAGGATTTTCACGTTCATGATGCCGATGATTTCCGCCAGCGTCTTCGTGTAGGCGATTGTGATGTCGCCGGTCTTGTATTCAACCTGGAGCCTGTATAGATATGGATTCTCAATCGGCTGTGTCTTGAAGCTGAACGAGTCTTCTTTAGTTTTCTTGTCAAACGTGATGTCGCGCTGGAAATCGCCGAGGCTCTTATTGCTCACGTCGAGCAGTTTCAGCGAGAGCGTGGCCGATGGCGAGTTTCCCGTCTGGTTGGCGCGGATGCCGATGTTCACGCCGTCCGCGGAGTAAGCGCCCGCGACCTCAAGCGGCGCGGGGTCAATCTTCTCAACCATTCCGCCGTTCGCCAGCGCCTCGGTCAGAGAGTTTTCGACATATTGCACCGCTCCATCCCGGGTACCCGGCAGGAACGCATCCGCCCCAGGGTTCGCAAGGCCGGCGAGAGTGTTGTTCTCCACCATAAACAGCCTCGCAATACCGTCTATCTTGCCTATGTGCCAGGTGTTCGACTGGTCAGTCTTGTGGTCCTCCTCGTCATACGGGCTCCATTCGACATTCGGCGCGAGTTTCGCCGCGAACTGCTTGAACTGCGGCGCGCTCTGAATGAACAGAACGCCTTTGCCTTCCTTGACATATTTCGCGAGTTTCGCAATCATCTTCTCGTCGAGCGCGTTTCCCTCGACATACAGCAGCGGCATGTTGAGCGCGTCTTCGAGGACGTTGACCGCGCGGAGTCGGACCGTGACGTTGTTCTTTTTGGAGAACGCATCGACGGGGTCCGCGAAGCCGCCGGTCATGTACTCGTAGCCGGTCATGTAGCCGATTGTGAATGTCCCCGTCTGCTCGGCCCCCGCGGCCTTGTTGAAGATGAAAGCAGGCGGGTTGGGGCTGAAATGCACCACGCCGGTCATGTTGCTGTTGTCCGCCGGCGCATCGCTTCCCTTGCAGGTTAAAATGCCCAGGGCCAACGCAAGGCACAGCGCGATGGCAGCGCTTCCCTTAATCAGGTTCTTCATCGCTCTCCTCCTTAAAAGAGGTGGAAGATTCGTGGCATGTACGCGGGTATTATATCACACTATTCCCTTAGACGCATCAAGAGGGAAAAAGTTCCCGGACAGGAGTGTTTTGATGTGTCGCGGGTGCGGCGGGGTCAGATGGCAAACCTCTCCATTGCCCGCTTGAAGCCCGGTAGCGCGCTCTCAAGCGTTTCCTCGCTTACGCAGAACGCCAGCCTGAAGTATCCGGGCCGTCCGAATGCGCTTCCCGGCACCACCAGAATCCCTTCCTTCTCAAGCGCGCTGATGAATTCCGCCTCGTCTCCCGCCGGGGTCTTTACGAAGGTGTGGAAC
>Ga0315293_10004088_pt1 | contig 13937 bp, 13 predicted proteins | sample YL17G13_20_MG_FD_203071 | JGI IMG/M metagenome (GOLD analysis project Ga0315293, IMG submission 203071) | Sediment microbial communities from Yellowstone Lake, YNP, Wyoming, USA - YL17G13_20 | ecosystem: Environmental > Aquatic > Freshwater > Lake > Sediment | place: USA: Wyoming | collected... | reverse complement strand
TTATTTTTTCCGTCAATTCTTTCACAAGATATTCCCTCTGCGCTCTCTGCGTCTCCGCGGTGAAGAACGCTGTTTTGCCGTTACCCTATTTTGCCGTTCTCTGCGTCCTCTGCGTCTCTGCGGTGAAGAACGCCGTTTTGCCGTTACCCTATTTTGCCGTTCTCTGCGCCCTCTGCGTCTCTGCGGTGAAGAACGCCGTTTTGCCGTTACCCTATTTTGCCGTTCTCTGCGCCCTCTGCGTCTCTGCGGTGAAAATTTTCCTTCAATCCGGCCGAATGACGAACAGCGGCTGCCCGAACTCGACCGCCGTCGCGTTCTTCACCAGGATCTTCTCGATCGTGCCGCTCATCTCGGACCGGATCTCGTTGAAAACCTTCATGGCCTCGATGACGCAGACGGTGCTCTCGTCCGTCACGTGGTCGCCGACCTTGACGTAGGGGTCGGCCTCGGGGCTCGAGGAGGCATAGAACGTGCCGACCATCGGCGAATTGATTGTCGGCAGGCTGGCGGCCGCGGGCGCTGCCGCTCGCGCCGCCGGCGCAACAGGCACGGCCGCCTGAACGACCGGCGCCTCCGCCACGCCCTTGCGCAGACGAACCGCCAGGTTTTCCTGCTCCACTTCCACCTCCACCAGGCCGTGCTCTTCCATCAGCGCCACCAGTTTGCGGATCGTCTCCAGGGCCGGGCCTTCCGACCCGGGGGTCGCCGGTCCCTGGCTCTTGCCCGGCTTCTCGTCAGCCATGGTCGTCCTCCCTATGCGGCACCGGCAACGCGGGCAGACAAAACAGGCGACGGCTACAGAACCATCGCCTCCAGGTCCTTCTCGACGCGCGTCAGGACGCGCCGTCCTGTTTTCGTCACCAGGCAGTCGTCTTCGAGGCGTATCCCGAACGCCCCCCGGAAGTAAACCCCCGGCTCGACCGTAACCACCATGCCGGGCTCCAAAGTTCCCTTGCCCGCACGCAGCCCGAGGCCCGGCGGCTCGTGAACCTCGCGGCCGATCCCGTGTCCCGTTCCATGACCGAACGCCTTGCCGAGGCCCGCTTCCGTAAGCACAGCCCGGGCGGCAGCGTCGATCTCCGTAAAGGCCGCCCCGGGACATATCCGGCCGATGGCCGCCGCCTGGGCCGCCAGCACGGCCTCGTACACCCGTCGGGCACGAGGGTCAATCCTACCGGCGAAAAGCGTCCGTGTCAAGTCGCACACATAGCCGCCCACCCGCGCGCCGAAGTCCACCAGCAGCACGGAACCCCGCCGAAGCCGACGATTCCCCGGGACGGCGTGCGGCATGGCGGCGGAGGCGTCCACCGCGCAGATCGTCGGGAACGCCGGACCGTCCGACCCCGCCAGACGCATCTGGTGGTCCAGTTCCGCCGCCAGCCGGCGCTCCGTCATGCCGAGGCGGATCCGCCGGCGAAAGACGCTCCACGCCGCCTCCGCGACGCGAATCGCCCGCCGAATCGCCCGCTGCTCGAAGGCGTCTTTTCGGATGCGAAGACCCGCGACCAGGCCCGGCGCTTCGGCCAATCGCACGCGACCCAGGGCCTTGTGCAATCGGCCCTTGAGCGCAACGCTGATGCGCTCCGGATCAAACGCCAAACGCCGAAGGGGCCCGCCCTTCATCTCGTCCGCCAAGGCCTCGGCAAGGGACCTTTCCCGGACGACGATGCGGACGCCCCGCGTCTCGCGGTCGGCCTGCTCGGCGAAGCGCCCATCGGTGATGAGCGTGACGGTCCGCCGGGCGACGAGGAGCCAACTGTCGTCGCCGCTGAAACCCGAGAGGTAGCCCACGTCCACGGGACTCGTGACCACGAGGCCGCCGATCCGCCGGCGCCGCAACTCCGTGCGAATGCGGCGGAGCCGCCCGGCGAAAGGTTGTTTCATTCCCGCCATTTTTCCTCCGACTTTTTGATTCCTCAGAGTTTCCCGCGAAGAAATTGCCGACACGTAACCTCTTGCTGAAACGGTTCTTATGGCATTTTCGCCCGCATCCGCCGGAAAACGTTCAAGTTTCTCCCCGGGCGGGCCGATTTTTCTCTTGACGTTAGGGCGCTGTTAGCCTAACATCCGCCTGACACGATGGCGAAAGGCTCTTTGACAACTTTTCATGAGCGACGATGTGGCGCTTATATCGCTCGTCCAGGCGGGGGTCAAGCAAACTCCGCCTGAGCGGCGAGGACAGCAACCGAGTCTTGAGGTCGGCCTGGGGCTGGGGAGTTACCCCGTGCCCTCCTCAGCCCACCGGCCTCGGACCGGAAGCGAGAACCACGGCGACCCTGGACCCTCAGGGTGCGGCAACTGCGGCCCCCACCTGCCGTTGCCCGCCCGCCGACCTCCGGCGCGACTGGCGGCCGAGAGACGGGCTTCCCACTCCCGTCCGGCCTCGGACGCTCCGGCGGCTCGGAGACGCAGCGGTCCAGGCAAGCCAGGGCACGTCACCGTTCCCACCGGTGGCGCCGTTCCCAACGGAGGGCCGGGGTTCGACTACTACTCTGCGAAGCCCGCTGCGGCGGGCGAAGCACGAGCCCAGGGGGCGCCCCGGCCCTACTCCCTTCGTGCGAGCAACGAGCGCCTCGCGCAGCGACATTTAGCCGCCCAGTTTACTGGGCGCTTGTCGTTTCGCCGTCGCGCGGCTCGCCCGCCGCGCACACGGTTTAGCCGGCGGGCTTGCTTGCCACGCCTTCGTCCCGGCGCGCCGGGACGAAGGCGGGCCCACCGCGATCCTTCACACTTTGCGCGGCGGGTCTCCGCACCCGCCGCGTGAAACGTCGGCCGTTTGGCCCATACAGGCGGCTTTGGCGCGGTGGTTACGGAGACCCACCGCGCCAGTCCGCGTGCACAAGGAGAAACTCGATGGCCAATCTGACCCCGAAACAATTCCAGATCGTTCGCTTCCTCCAGGACTACTGGCTGGAACACGAGTACGCGCCGACGATGCAGGAAATCGCCGACCACCTCGGCGTCTCCCGGCCGACCGTCTTCGAGCACATCGAGGCGCTGGAAAAGAAGAAGGTCCTGACGCGCGAGCCGACGCTCGCGCGCGGTGTGACCCTCGCGCCGGAGTACTCGCCCGAAGCGGGTCGCCTGCCGCTCGTCGGCCGCATCGCCGCCGGCAGCCCCATCGAGGCAATTGAGGACACCGAACTTCTGGACCTCGAGAGCCTTTTCCGCGGCCGACCGGGCGAAACCTTCGCCCTCCAGGTGCGCGGCGACTCGATGATTGACGAACAGATCCGCGACGGCGATTACGTGATCGTCGAGAAGCGGGCGACAGCCCGAGACGGCGAGACCGTCGTCGCCATCCTCGAGGGCGGCGAAGCGACCCTGAAAAAGTTCTACAAGGAAAAAGGCCGCATCCGCCTCCAGCCCGCGAACCCGACGATGCAGCCCATCTACGCCCCGAACGTGACGATCCAGGGCGTTGTCATCGGAGTCTTGCGGAAGTATTAAGCGGACCGTTCGCTCCGGGCGGTGCACCGATCCGTGGATACGCACGAAAAACTCCAAATCCTTGCCGATGGGTCGCGGTATGACCTGTCGTGCGCGTGCGGCACGCAGAAGGACGAGCACCGCCGCCGCGGTCGCGACGGCCTGTGGCTCTACCCCGCGTCGCTCCCGAACGGCGGCACGTCCATCATGCTCAAGACCCTCCTCTCCAGCGTCTGCACGAACGACTGCCGCTACTGTCCCCTCCGAAGCGACCGCGACCTGGCGCGCTGCACCCTCGCCCCCGAGGAAGTAGCCCGCGTCTTCATGGACTACGTGCGGGAGGAGAAGGTCTTCGGCCTCTTCCTGACGAGCGGCGTCATGCGCAACCCCGACTACACGATGGACCGCATGTTGGCGGCCGTGAGGATCCTCCGCCGCCGGTACGAGTACCGCGGCTACGTCCATCTGAAGATCATCCCGGGCGCCTCGGAAGCGGCCATCGAGGAGGCTCTCGCCCTGGCGAGTTGCGTGTCGCTTAACGTCGAGGCGCCGACGCGGCGGGCGATGGCGGCCCTCTCGACGCGGAAGGATTTCGAGCGGGACATCGTCCGGCCGATGCGGCTCATCAGCCGCCTCACGGCGCAGGGCGGGCCCTACGCGGGCGTCAAGCAGACGACGCAGTTCATCGTGGGCGCCTCCGACGAGACCGATACCGAGATCGTCCGCGCGACATACGGCCTGTACAAGCGCCTGCGGCTGAACCGTGTCTATTTCTCCGCCTACCAGCGCGGTCTGGGCGACCCCGCCCTGCCCGGCGAGCGCCGCGCCCCCGACCGGGCCCAGGACCTTCTGGCGCGCGAGCACCGCCTGTACCAGGCGGATTGGCTCATCCGCAAGTACGGGTTCCGGGACGACGAGATCCCGTTCGAGCCTGACGGGAGCCTCTCCCTGGCGGCCGACCCGAAGGAGATCTGGGCGCGGCAGCACCCGGAGCGGTTCCCGCTGGACATCAACCGGGCCGACCGATACGAACTGCTGCGCGTTCCCGGTCTCGGGCCGCTGACGGTCCGCCGGATCCTTGAGATCCGGCGCGGCGGCGGCCGCCTGAGGCACCTTGAGGACCTCGGCCGGCCGGGCAATCGCCTCCGCAAGGCAGCGGGTTACGTCAAGTTCTGAGGTCGCGGCAGGCGGAGATCCTGGAAATCCCCAAAGCGAATAACCTCGCCCGCGCATGAAAAAGGGCCCCCGGCAAGCGGGAGCCCTTGTGTGTGCGCTTCGCGGCCGCGGGTTACTTCTCGTACTTCCGTGCGGCCTGCTTCAGTTCGTCCACCTGGCGCAAATCTTCCCAGGTGAACTCCGGGAGTTCGCGGCCGAAGTGTCCGCCCTCGGCCGTCTTGCGGTAAATCGGACGCAGGAGGTTTAGGTACTCAATCATTTGCTTCGGTTTCAGGGGGAAGACCTCACGGATGACCTTCGCGAGGTCCACATCGCGGATCGTGCCGGTGCCGGCGGTGTCGACGCGGACGCTCAGGGGGTCGGCCACGCCGATGGCGTAGGAGACCTGGACCTCGCACTCGTCGGCGAGATCGGCGGCAACGACGTTCTTCGCGACGTGTCGGCACATGTAGGCCGCGCTGCGGTCCACCTTGGAGGGGTCCTTGCCGCTGAACGCCCCGCCGCCGTGGCTCCCTTTGCCGCCGTAGGTGTCCACGATGATCTTTCGGCCCGTGAGGCCGCAGTCGCCGTGCGGGCCGCCGATCACGAATCGGCCGGTCGGGTTCACGTGGTAAATCGTGTCGTCGTCGAGCAATTCGGAAGGAATGACGGGATGGACGATGTGGGCGATGACGGCCCGGCGGATTTCCTCGTTCGAGACGGTGTCGGCGTGCTGGGTGGAAACGAGGACCGTGTGGACGCGGACGGGCCGGCCCTCCTCGTCGTACTGGACGGTGACCTGGCTCTTGCCGTCCGGCCGGAGCCACGCGAGTTCACCCGAGCGTCGGGCCTCCGCCAGACGGTTGCACAACTGGTGCGCGAGTTGGATCGGCATGGGCATCAGTTCGGGCGTTTCTCGGCAGGCGTAGCCGAACATGATCCCCTGGTCGCCGGCGCCCTGTTCCTTGCCCTTCGCCGCGTCGACGCCCATGGCGATGTCCGGGCTCTGCCGCTTCAGCGACACCAGGACCGCGCAATGCTCGTAGTCGAATCCCATGGAGGCGTCGGTGTAGCCGATGTCCTTGATCGTCTGGCGGACAATGTCCGGAATGTCGACGACCGCCTTGGTGGTCACTTCTCCGGCGACGATGCACATGCCGGTCGAAACAAGCGTCTCGCAGGCGACGCGGCTGGCGGGGTCCTGGGCGATCATGGCGTCGAGGATAGCGTCGGATATCTGGTCGGCCATCTTGTCCGGGTGGCCGCACGTCACGGCCTCGCTCGTGAAGAGCACGTGGCCTTCGGGCAATTCCCCTGCACTTTTCTTGGACACGTCGCTGCTCCTTTATGCTGCGGGTTCGATTCTACCGGCCCTCGGGGACGGCGGATCCGCCTGAGGGGGGTCGGAAGTTTAGACCTGTGGAGGGCCCAAGGCAAGCCAAAAACGCCCGCCTGCGCCTTTCGAGCCGCCCGCGGAAGCGGGCGGTCACGTTCCCTATCCCTGGCACGGGCCACGGTAGGGAACGTGGCCGGCGGCCCGCCATAGGCGGGTAAACTCCCGCCGCCGGCTCGAAAGGCGTAAACTTCCGCGCGCGTGGCGCGGGGGACGCGAGGAACATTGCCGAAAGTCACCGCACCAGGGCCCTGGCGGCCCGCACGGTGTTCCTGAGGAGGATCGCGACGGTGACGGGCCCCACGCCGCCCGGCACGGGCGTGATCGCGCCGGCCACCTTCTTCGCCGAGTCAAACTCCACGTCGCCGACGGTCCGCATCTTCTTCTTGCCCTTGTCGTCCACGACGGGCTGGCCCCTTTCGTCGAGGACGGGGACGCGGTTGATGCCGACGTCGATGACCGTCGCGCCGGGCATGATGTGCTCGCCGCGAACCAGGCCGGCCTTGCCGGCCGCGACGACAAGGATCTCGGCCTTGGTGGTATGGGCCTTCAGGTCGCGGGTTCCGATGTGGCAGATGGTGCATGTCCCCAGGTCATTCGTGATGAGGCAGGCGACGGGTTTGCCGACGATCGGCGAATGGCCGACCACGACGCACTCGGCGCCCTTGATCTGGCAGCCGGCGAACTTGATGAGTTCGTAGGCCGCGGCCGCGGTGCACGGGACGAGTTGAGCGGGCTCGTAAAAGAGGAGTTTGCCGAGGTTCGCGGCCGTGATCCCCTCGACGTCCTTCGCGGGCGGAATGCGCTGGGCCATCTGCTGGGCGTCGATGCCGGGCGGCAGCGGCATTTGCAGAAGGATGCCGTGGACCGCCGGGTCGGCGCCGAGTTCATCGATTTTGGCGCCGAGGGCGTCGGCACGGGTGTCGGGCGCCAGTTCCACCAGGTCGTAGGCGATGCCGACCTCTTCGCACGACTTGGCTTGGCTCCGCGTGTACACGCGCGCGCCGGGGTTGTCGCTCGCCAGCAGGCTGGCGAGCCGGGGCGGCGAGCCGGTCCTTTCCTTGATGGCCTCAATCTCAGGCCCCAACTCGTTTCGGATCCTGGTGGCGAGGGCTTCTCCATCAATCAACTTCGCGGACATGCGAAACCTCCTTGTTTCTCAGGTGCAGATCACCGCTCCCCTCCGGGTCGCGGCTAAACGTGACGGCGCCCGCCGTTTTGCCGTTTCAATCCGAAATCCCAAATCCGCAATCGTTACAACCCCGCCTGGGCGATGATGCCCGGCACGAGGTCGTCCCACCCCAGGGTCATCAGATGCGCCCCCTGGCACATGGGCTTCATCTCGCGCACGAGGCGGGCGGCGATCTCGGTCGACACCTTCTTGAGGTCCTCCTTCGGCGCCTCGGCCAGTTGTTTGATCAAGGCGTCCGGCACCTGGACGCCGGGCACCGAGCGGTTCATGTACTTGGCCATGCCCGCCGACTTGAGCACGACGATGCCCACGAGGACGGGCACCTTGAGATGGCGCATCCCGGCCATGAAACGTTCGAACGTGGCAGGGTCGTAAACGGCCTGGGTCTGAACGAACTGGGCCCCGGCCTCGACCTTCTTCTCGAGTTTGATGATCTGGGCCTGCGGGTTCTTGCCGCACGGCGTGACGCAGCAGCCCTTGAAGAACTTAGGGTTTCCGTCGAGTTGGTTGGGATTGCCTTTGAAGTCGGCGCCCAGGTCGCTTCCGCTCTCCAGGCGTGCGAGGGCCTGAAGGAGACCCACGGAGTCGAGGTCGTGGACGGGCTTGGCTTCGCGGTGATCGCCCATGACGACGTGGTCGCCGGTGAGCGCCAGGACGTTCTCGATGCCGAGGACGGCGGCCGAAAGGGCGTCGCTCTCGAGGGCGATGCGGTTTCGGTCGCGGCAGACCATCTGGAAGACGGGCTCGATGCCGCGCTCGAACAGAAGGCGGCACATGGCCAGCGAGCCGACACGCATCACCGCCGTCTGGTTGTCCGTCACGTTGACGGCGACGACCTTCCCTTTGAGGAAGTGTTCGGCCTCTTCGAGGCCGTGCGCGACGTTCGTGCCCTTGGGCGGGCCGACTTCCCCGGTGACGACGAACTCGCCGGTCTTCAGTCGCTCTTCGAGTTGGCTCATGATCGCGTCCCGGTCATTTCTTCGCGTTCTCGGGTTTCTTCGCTTCTTCTTCCGCTTGCGAAACCTCCAGCGCCCATCGGATCGAGCGCCGGTTGGCGTCGGCAATGTCCCGCTTCCGAAAATCCTTCGGGGCCTGGAACCGCCTCAGGTCGTCCACGCGGCCCAGTTGCTCGAGGCGCTCGTAGATCAACTGCCAACCGCACGGCCGTTCCTTCGACACTTCGCACGAGCCGTCGTTGCCCGTTCCGCCGCAGGCGCCGTTCACGAGGCTCTTGGCGCACAGCGTGATGGGGCACAGGCCGCCCGTGAACGCCAGCATGCATTCGCCGCACTCTGCGCACCGCTCGCCCGAGGGCCAGAGGCCCTGGTAATCGCCCATGCAGAGGGTGTTCATGGCGGGGACGGCCAGTCGGCCGACGATGTTCCCGACGGCCTGGACGCCCACGCCGCACGACCCGACGAGGATCGCCTCCGCCGCCGCCAGTTTCTCGACGGACCGGCCGAGTTTCAGCCCGACGATGGCCTTGTTGCAGATCATGTCCACCAGGGCCGAGCCGGTGACCTCGACGGCCGCCTCCGCGAGGAGCGATTTCATCTCGTCGACCCACGGCTGACCGCCGGTCTCGCACCCGATGGGACACCCCTGGCACCCGAGAACGAAGACCCTTCGAACGCCGGCAAGCGATTCCAGGATTTCTTTGTTGGGCTTGCGCTCCGTCACATTCATGGCGATTCCTCTCCCGCCAGCGCCCGGTCCCGGCTCCGCCAGCCGTCAGGCCACGGCACGCCTGCCGTGCCAGGGGGCAAAGCTCGGCTTCGCCGAGGCGACGCCCGGCGCGCCGGGAGCGCCCTGGCATGGTCCAGCACCGCATCCACCAGCCGGTCGAGCGCCGACGCCACGGCCGGGCTCAACCCTTCGCCCCACGCCACCCGCGCGGGCTCCACGCCGAACACCGTCACGTTCGAGAAGACCCGCCCGGTCAAAGCCTCCATCGCAAGCGCCGGCGCGACGCTCAGTTCGTGGAGCGAGATGGCCGTGCCCGGCAGGCCCTCGCCCGCCAAAGCATCGACGTCCGCCTGGTACACCGCTCCGGCCGGGCCGCCGGCGCGAACGGCATCAATCACGACGAGCGGGTCGTCGGGGTCCAACCGGCCGAGGACGTCGGAGGCGGCGAGGCCGGCGTCGTGGAGACGGACGTGCGCGGGCACGCCCCGCGCCGCGAGCCGCTCGACCGCCGCCGGGCCGACGCCGTCGTCGCCCATCAGAATATTTCCTACAGCCACGACGTTGACGGTTCGGCTAGGCTTACAGTGCCGCTTTGCGCGGTGGGTCTCCGTACCCACCGCGCAAAGCGGAGGCTCCGGGCGCGGCGGGTGCGGAGACCCGCCGCGCCTTCCCCTTAGAAAACCCTTGTCGGCCTGCTTAGATAACACGGTATATCCCCCCTGCCCCGTGCGACGCGTCCATCACGTGCACCGCGCACGCCAGGCACGGATCGAACGACCGGATGATCCGCACGATCTCAAACGGGTTGTCGCGGTCTTTGACCTTGGTTCCGATGAGGGCCTGTTCCATGGGGCCCGGCGTTCCCTTGGCGTCCCTGGGCGACCCGTTCCACGTCGTCGGCACCACCATCTGGTACCGGCCGATGACTTTGTCGCGGATTTCGATCCAGTGGCCGAGCGCGCCCCGCGGGGCGTCCGTCAGGCCGGCCCCTTTCCCTTCGGCGGGAATCTTGAGGTCGACGGCCACCGGCTCGCCGGGCTTCAGTTCCCCGAGCCAGCCCATCATGGCCGAGGCCACGATCCGCGCCTCCAGCGCGCGGGCCAGGTGCCGGCCGAGAACGGACGGCAAGGCGCCGGCCCCGACGCCGGCCGCCTTCAGGGCGGCATCCACCTCGCGCTTGACCACCGGGTGCCCGGACCCGTAGGCGACCATCGCGCGGGCGAGGGGCCCGACCTCGGCCGGCGCCCCGTCGTAGCGCGGCGCCTTGAGCCAACTGTAGGCCCCCGCCTTTTCGGGCTGGGCGATGGTTTTGCCCTCGGCGGGCGGCGCGGCACAGTCGTCCGTGTAGCGCGAATGGGCGACCTCTTCACGGATGTTAGCGGCGATGACGGGCGCCGGCTTCCCCTTGGCCTCCACGAACCCCGCCGGCAGGAGTCGCTTGCGCTTCAGCGGGTCCGTCGAGTTTCCGTCCAGGTTGAACACGCCGTACGAGAGGAACCGTCCGCATCCGGCGCCTATGCCGAAGTAGTCGGCATAGGCCCCAGCGACGGTGAAGACCGCCGGGATGTATACGTCCTCGATGAAGACCTGAATGGGCTGGAGTTTGCCGATGAAGGTGGCGACCTTGTCGGCCGTCACGGGGTTCGTGACGCCGCCCGGGACGATGGCTACGTTGTGCGGCATTTTGCCGCCGAAGATCGAGAGCATCTCGTGGCACACGCGGCGAAGGCGAAGGGCCTGGAGGTACGCCCGCACGAGATCCACGTTCGTCTGCTTGTCGCAGCGATAGTCGCCTTCGTAGCGCGGGAAGAACGGCGAGAGGGCCTTGCGGTCGATGAACGCCCGGACGCTCTTCAGTTCCGATTCGTTTCCCTGGTAATCCGCGAGGGCGGCGACGTCTGCGTAGTCCAAGGCCGTCAGCGCGAAAAAGTGCAGGATGTGCGACTGGAGAAAGTTCGAACCGAATATCAGGTTCCGCACGAGCCGCGCGTTGTCGGGAATCCGGTCCGCCACGCCCAGGGCCTCGTCCAGCGAGAACGTGGAGGCGGTCGAGTGCGCGATCGGGCAGACGCCGCAGACACGCTGTGTCAGGGGGGGCGCGTCCAGGGGATGGCGTCCGACGAGAATGTTTTCGAAGCCGCGGAACAGCGTCCCGCTGCACGAGGCTTCCTTCACCTCGCCGCCGTCGACGAGGGCTTCGATCTTCAGGTGACCCTCGATCCGCGTCACCGGATCGATCGCGATCGTGCTGGCGTGTGGTCGGGCCTTCATGGCACCCATAAGCCCTGCCTCCGAATCAGCCGTCCTCGCCGGCCGCCGTCTCGGCCCCAAGGAGCCGAAGATGCGCCAGCCTCTCCTCGTCAATCTTGCGATACAGCGGACTCAGCCGGTCCGGGAAGTCCGGCTCGACGCAGCCGTGGCACGGGCTCCCCGCTCCGATGCACCAGTTGGTGCCGCTGTTCCACAGGCGCGTGGGGCAGTCGGCAAACGTCACGGGCCCCTTGCACCCCAGTTCGTAGAGGCAGCCGGCGTCGCCGAACTTCTTGGCGAATCGCCCCGCGTCGAAATCCGCGCGGCGCGGGCACGTCTCGTGAACGCACTTGCCGTAGAACATCGCCGGGCGCGCCAGTTCGTCGAGCGTTGCGGCCACGGCCCCCAGACCGTACAGCATCACCGCCGCCAGGGAGCCGACCAGCCAATCCGGGTGCGGCGGGCAACCGGGAATGTTGATCAGCGGAACCGAAACGCCTTCGCGCTCCAATAGGTCGCGCGCCGAGAGGGCCTCGGTCGGGTTCGGCGCCCCGGCGGGGATGCCGCCGAAGGCCGCACACGTCCCCATGGCGACGACGGCCAGGGCGTTCCGCGCGAGGCGGACGGCGTGCTCGGCAATGGGGACCTCCCGGCCGTTCTCCTCGCCCATCGTGCCGAAGAGCGGGTCGCCCACCGGCAGCGAACCCTCCACCACCAGGACGTAGCCGCCTTTGTCCCTAGCCGCGGTGTCCTTCAGGACATCCACGACCTGCCGGCCCTGGCCCGCCATGACCGTCACGATAAAGCGAAGCGAGATATGCTTGCCGGGCACCAGTTCGTTCAGCACGAGGCTCGACGCCCCCGGCGTGAACGAGTTCAGAAGCGAGACCGCGCAGCCCGTGCAGGCTGACCCCTGGAGCCAGATGGCGGGGATTTCCACAATATCAGGCATGGCCGATTCCTCACAAACGGGCGACGTTCTCCCGCCCTCGTCCTGGCGCTACAACGCCACGGGCCAAGAACGCTATTTCTTGCGCGGTGGGTTCGCCGCCCCGCTTGCGGGGCGCTGGTCCCGGCGCGCCGGGACGCGGGGCAAGCCCCGCGGCGAACCCACTGCCCAAATGGTCAAGTGGCGTTGTAATATTAGAAAGCGCGGGCGATTTCCTCGCGGACGACGGCGACCAGCCTCTGCATCGCGGCCTCGACTGCCGGCGAGAGCCCTTCGCCGAAAGCCACTTCGCCCGGCTCCACGCCGAACACCACCGTCGGCGGAACGCGCATCCCGGCGGCCCGCGCCAAGCCGACCGCCTCAACCACGCCGAGCCCGTGGGCCGATCCCGGCGCGCCGGGACTCGCGCCGGCCTTCGCCCGCTCCTCGAGTTCTTCCAGCGTCAGGCGGTAAATCGTTCCCGGCGCTCCGCCGGCCCGCATGGCGTCAATCAGGATGACGCAGGCGGCGTGGGCGAACTCCATCATCGCGGCCAGAAGGTCCGTCCCCGCGTCGAGCAGAGCGACTCGCGCCGGCAACGGCTCGGCTCTCAACCTCTCGACAGCGACGGGGCCAACGCCCTCGTCCCGGGCCAGGGGATTTCCCACGCCGACCACCCAGACGCTCTTCTCCGTTTTGCCGCTCGAAGGCATCACCACATTCTACGCATCCGGGCCGGCTTAGAAAAGGCCGACCACGCGGCCATCGGGGCCGACGTCCACCTTCTCGCCCGCGGGTGTCGTCGGCAGGCCGGGCATCGTCCGCATCGTCCCGCAGAGCGGATACAGGAACCCCGCGCCGACCGAGGCCCGCACGTCGCGGACCGGGAACGTATAGCCGCTCGGGGCACCTTTCAGGGCCGGGTCGTGCGACAGGCTCAGGTGCGTCTTGGCCATGCAGATCGGCAGTTTGTCGAACCCCAGGCGGGTGTAGCGTTCGATGGCCTGTTCCGCCTCTTTTTCGTAGGTCACCTTGGCGGCCCCGTACATCCGCGTCGCGATCGTTTCAATCTTCTTCTTGATGGGCCAATCCAGTTCGTACAGGAAGCGGAACTTCTTCGGGGCCTCGCAGGCCTCGACGACGGCCTCGGCCAGTTCCACCCCGCCCTTGCCGCCCTCAGCCCAGACGTTGCTGTGGGCGACCCATCCGGCGCCGGCCTTCTTGGCGTGTTCCTTGATGACCGCGAACTCGGCTTTCGTGTCGGTCGTGAACTGGTTGATGGCCACGACGCACGGCAGGCCGTGAAGGCGGATGTTCTCGACGTGCTTTTCAAGGTTGCAGCACCCCTGGGCGACGACGTCGGGATTCTCTTCCAGCAGCCCGGGGTCGAGCGGTTTGCCCGCCACGACGCGGAACTTCCCGCTGTGCATCTTCAGCGCCCGCACCGTCGCCACCAGGACGACGCAGTCCGGCACGAGGCCGCTGGCGCGGCACTTGATGTTCATGAACTTTTCCATGCCAATGTCCGCGCCGAAGCCCGATTCCGTGACCGTGTAATCCGCCAGGCGCGTCGCCATCATGTCCGCGATGATCGACGAATTGCCGTGCGCGATGTTCGCAAACGGCCCGGCATGAACGAAGCACGGCGTGTGTTCGAGCGTCTGCATGAGGTTGGGCTTGATGGCGTCCTTCATGAGGACGGCCATGGCGCCGGCGACCTTGAGGTCTTCGCACGTGACGGGCTTTCCGTCGCGCGTGTAGGCGACAATCATTCGGCCCAGGCGCTCGCGGATGTCCTCGAGGCCGGTCGTCAGGCCGAGGATGGCCATCACCTCGCTCGCGACGGCGATGTCGAAGCCGGTCCGGCGGACGATGCCCGACCCGAGGCCGGTGATCACGTCATC